>Ga0208507_1001565_pt1 | contig 12646 bp, 22 predicted proteins | sample CryBogCBH12Aug01_FD_184626 | JGI IMG/M metagenome (GOLD analysis project Ga0208507, IMG submission 184626) | Freshwater microbial communities from Crystal Bog, Wisconsin, USA - CBH12Aug09.1 (SPAdes) (version 2) | ecosystem: Environmental > Aquatic > Freshwater > Lake | place: Crystal Bog... | reverse complement strand
ACCATTAATATATGGATCGCTACTATCGATATAAAATCTAAGTGTGGCAAATTTTTCCTTGATTTGTGTTACTTCTGCTTTATGAATTTTATCAGGAACATCTTTAAGAAATTTTTCTGGATCATCTAATAATTCTTTAATTCTATCTTCTTTATATGGTGATTTAAAATTCGAATAAACTTTTTCTGCAAAACTTTCTAGAGAATTATCATTTATTGCCTTCAGTAAATTTCTATTCCATTTTATGGATTGTGCTCTTGCTTTCCTGCGGCCACTGATATACGATTGAATATTTCCGCATAATTTATCTAAAATATTAAACCAACCATCGTCGCATTCTATACTAGAATGTTTTAATAATTGTGAATATGTATTTCTGAGGTAATAATAATGTTCGTCTTTCATTCCCACACCAATTTATATAACATAGCATCTTTTTTTCTACTAAAATATATTGTATCATTCTTTATACAGTATTTTCCATAAATATTTTGCAACCAATTATAAAAAGTTGAAGATATTTTATGATCACCAATGACTAATTCACCATCAATATATAAATTGACACTATTGTCTATTAAAATCATATAATGTTTCCAATCAACATTAATTAATGTTGATTTAAATAATGATCTTAAACCTTTTGCAATTCTTACTCCTGAATATGACACACCATCAGAAGAAGAATATACCCACATTTCTATTGTTGTATCAGTGATTTCACTCGTTAAATTTATGGTATCGCCTAATTGCATACTTATACCTTGATAATTAAACAACAAACCATTTATTGACTGTGAAACGCTTTTATTAACAAATACCTCAACATCGTGATTCCATTTATAATAATCAAAACAATTTTTATTCAGTTTTGCTTTATACATTTCTGTCCTTTTTAAGCCCAACGCAAGAAAGTTTAAATAATAAAAAATCTTGTTTATTAAAAATTTCAACTGAAATATACTTTGTACTTTTTACTTTTCCGCTGAATGTTCTGTTCAAAAGAATATTATAACGATATTTTTTTGGTTGATTCGTTTTTTTTCGGAGATTTTTGCCAAGCCATTGTCTGATAGCTGGCAAATCATCATCTTGTTGGAATTCATATTTCATATCACAATTATAATTAATTATTTTATCAAAGTCAAGTTGACATTTATTCGTAATAGAATATAATGAATAATATAACTTTATAAGGAGAAAAAATATGCAAGTTTCTGGTCATTTCCGTCAACGTCTACAAGAACGGTTTCCTGCCGTTGTTGAAGATATTGGGATGGAAGATGTAATTATGCACATCGTCCATAACGTTCAATCAATGGATATGAATGATGTCAGCATCATTCATATCGGTGGCGATAAAGTAATGTTTGAAATGGTGTTTCGTGTTTATGAAAATGATAAGAAATATCATTCGCATAAATTGTTTTTGGTTGCCACATTAGATTTTTCTGTATTGATTACTGTTTTGACACTAAAAATGTCATTGGAAAATAAAAAGAAAACCAATAAAAAACATCAGGAAATTAGAGAAAAATATAGCAAGAGTAAAAGACACTAAAAAGGAGGCTACGCCTCCTTTTTAGTTATCAAAGAAAAACACCATTTTTGTATGTTCCGGATCATCAATATATTGTTGTAACCATTTATATTGTTGATAATCCTGCAATTCTTCTTTTTCAAGAATTTCTTTAACCCATAACCAATTATGGCTATGACCATCGTCATCATATCTATTACATTCAATAATAATCAATGAATGAATATCATTGGGGATTCCTCTAGCATAATCACCAAACAAATATTCGCTTTCATGCCCCCTTACGCCAGGTGACATCCTAGAAAACCAAGAATAATTTCGCCAATCGATGGATGACCATAGCCATTCGCCATTATGACTTTTAATATCACAAGGCAAATGCCAATCTCTACTTACTTTAGGATTATATAAATATTTTTCTGTTGCCAATTCAATAGGCATAGACTTATAATACGTTTTGAGCAATTCATATAATTCACTCTCATCGCTAGTACCAAATGCTGTTGCTGCAGCACCTGTTTCAATTTGATCCTCAATAAGACTTTCCCACCACCAATCATTTAAAATTGGTTCCCATAAAAGTTCAGGTCCGTTGTCTGTTATTTTCGAAAAATAAACGTGAATGTCACATCCGATGATACACCTACCTTGTTAAATTTGATTAAAATGTATTATATCAAAATGCTATTCATCTAGTCAAGGATTTTAAGACCATATTAGTTTAAATAATAGAGCATCCTCAACATTTTCAAAGACTATATGATGTTTATCCCAAAATCTATATTGAAACTTACAATTAATAATACACCATTCTAATAATTGAACTTCATCATGGTTTGAATATTCAACATAATTTGCCCATTCATCAACCATATGAATTTTTGATTGAAGAAATATTATATCATTTAAATAAGTAATTTCGCCAATTAATCTTGGCTTTGCTTTCGTTTTTTCATATGATAAAAAATCTTCATACTTCATTCTACACCAATATCGATCTAGTATATTATATTTATATTTGTGGTAATTTAACACCATATTAATTTAAATTTCATTGCATCGTCCTTGGTCATAAAATATATATTAAGTGTAATTTTGGGGGCAATTGAATTCATATTTAGATGGTAAGGTGTTGCAGAAAGAAAGTCAAAATATAATGTGTATGCCCATTTTTTATTATTCGTATTATTCATATTATTATTAATTAACATATCACTATATCCAAAAGTTGATATAAGAAATTTCCTCAATTCATCTGAAAGATCTACATTGAATTTATTAATTGAAATATATTTTGTATCTGCTGCGGTTAATTCCATACACAAAGCATATTGAAAATTATTTGGAGCATGCTTGTTTGAACAATCAACGAATTTCATTTTAACCATGAAAGTTTAAAAAAAATTGCCTCATCTTTATTTTTAAAAGAAATTATTAGTTTCTTTATATATGGTATATCTGTGTCATAAAAATTACTCAAATATTCATTTGTATTTTTGTTTAAAAAATCTCGTAATTCTGACGATATTACCATATTCTGTATTTTTAAAGAATCACCAACCATTCTCACTAAAGATTTCATACCTCGAAAATCTTTTAGCGAGAAATCAAACTCAATAGAGTATGGGAACTCAGTACTTTCATCATGTAAATAATTGATGTTTTTCATTATAACCATCTCAATTTAAACATTGTTGCATCTTCTTTATTTGTAAATTTAAATATGATTTCATCACAATTCAAGTATCCCAATTCATCTTCAGGATAATTCTCTTTTATAAATTTACCTCTATAACTATTTTCATTGTCATATGGACAATACCATGACCATGTATCATTCAAAGATTTTGACCATTCAATGAAATCTTCTTTCCAAATTATACTAACTGATGTACCCCAATCTTCAATGGTTTGTGCAACATTAAATCTGGATTTAAGGATAAGAGAAACTTCATACAATTAAATTATTCCTCTGTATTCATTTCTATTAGAATCATCTTTTTTGACTTCTGTTTGTTTTGGTTTGAAGTAAACTGATATTATATCATCCCAACAAGAACAACATACATGATATTTTTGAACATTTTCTGTATCTGGCGGCGAAAAAACTAAAGCACCTGGTTTATCCAATATTTTACCACAGCAATTACATTTAATATTAAGACTCATTTTATCTCTCCTTCTTGGATTATTTAGCCCCAAGTTAATTTAAATAGTATAGCATGTTTCTTATGTAAAAATCTATAAACATCCACTATTTGTTCTTCCAAATCATCGTCATCTTCAAATAATGCTCGTTCTGAAGCATAAGCATCTCTAACTTGATACCATATTATATTATTTTCTTTTAACCATTCTTCTATTAATTGTTGGGTATCGTAATCTTGCCGAATAAAAATTTGTTCAGTTCCGAAATTATCAAATATTTTGTTACTAATAGTTTTTACAATATGCGAAAATTCCTCAATGAGGTAAACCAATGCAATAGTTGTTGCCAAACAAAATATACATAAAACAAGAAGTATCCAAGAAAACCCGTAATACCACCCCATTGTTATAAATGTAGGAATTAATAAAGAAATTACTTTTATAAAATCACGCACCATATATCACCTTAAATAATAAAGAATCCATATCCAATTCAAAAACAAAAAGAATATCGTTTGAATAATTTATTGTATATTCCCATTTGCCTTTACAATTTTCTTGACACCATTTTTTTGCATCTAATAAATCATTGCGATTTATTTTAATATTATGTGTCAATTTATTTTCTTTCAAAGCATGATATTTAAAACTCATTAGTGTCCAGATGTATGTAGTGGGTAAGAAGGAATTACTCCAGGTTCATAATTAATATCTTTATATCCAACTGGATACCATAAATCAAAACCGACAAGTAAAATAGGGATAATTATAGTTTCAGAAAAAATTACTGACCAAAATATAGCTCCGATACTTATTTTATATTCTATTTTTGGATTTTTGTCTTCAAAAATACCAACTGAAGTATAGGTTTTTCCTGTCACATTATCTTTAAAATCATCACCACAAGCACTTAATAGAAATGCAATAGCAATAAAACAAGAAATTAATTTTCTATTCATTATTCTTCCAATATTGTTCCCAATAATATGTAATCCACACATCATTTTCACATTTGTTTATTTCATTTGCATAAAAAGTTGGTTGAAAAATATCTTGTCCTAAATTATAATGCAAAACCGCAGTACGAGGATAACATTGATATGGTGATAATGCATCTGTTACTTGTTTTAATGTTTCGCCACTATCACAAATATCATCAACAACTAATACATTATATTTTGACATTAAATTCAATGTTTCTTTATTTGCTGGTGCATTTACATGATCCCTTAAACTGCATTGATAAGTATATAAAGGAATATTAAACCATTGGGAGAGTAAAGCAGCAGGAATTATCCCTCCTCTTGTGATCCCTAAAATAGCAGTTGGATTATAATTATTTTTTTGAATCTGATTGGTGATGACATTTAAATCACCAATTAAATTTTCATGTGTATATAATGTTTTTTTCAATTCATCACCTAAATAATCCTAATATTAAAAATAATATTAAGATGAAAATAAAAATTATAAGGACTGGAAAAATGACAACATATTCCCATATTTTTAATGGAGGTTTAAATTCATTTAAAAAATAAAATCCACCACCAATAGTCCAAAATATTGTGAATATAATATAAATCAATTTATTGCACTAGACCCTTGATGTGTTACATTAAACCATTTATCATCAATATTTGATGAAGATTTTACATTTTTAGACAATTTTGTTTCTTCTTCTAAAATTGCTTTTGAAATATCTTCATATTGTTGATCAAATAACGATTTTGCTTTTTCCAAAATAGGTTTAACTTCGTCAACAAATTTATTAAGCAATTCATTAAATTTTTGTTTTTGTTCGTCAATAATTGCCGGCTTCCCGTTTCCGACCAATGACGAATTAACAATATGCCATGAAAATGTTTTGGCAAAACCATTAGTAACCATTTCGGTTACAATGTCTTCTGGTATTTTTTTTGCTGATGCACAGGCATACATATCTGCAAGAAAAAGTTGAAGTTCCATAGTTAAATTTGTACCAGCATCATCAATAAATTTTTCACGCTCTTCTGGTGTCAAGGTGTCATATTTCATTATATTCTCCGTTGCTAAATTTTGTGGAGCTAATTTCATACACTTGTATGTGGTTATTAACATCGATACAGTATTGGAATACCATACTGCGGAAAATGGGGATACCAGCCCTGATCAGCCACCACATAACTAAATTACATAATAAATTTTGATTTGTCAACAGATAAATGATAAAATTCATTAAATTAAATTTATGAGGATATTTTATGGTTAAACCTTTTGTTAGATGGGCTGGTGGGAAAACAAGATTGCTTCCTATTATTACACAAAATATGCCTTTGTTAAATTCTACAAATAAATACTTTGAACCATTTATCGGTGGTGGATCATTGTTTTTTTATTTGGAACGAGAGAACTCATATATATCAGATACAAACAGCGATTTAATAGCCGCTTATAGGGTTATACAAAGCGATCTAAATAATTTAGTGACAATCCTTCGTGATTATAAAACAAAGGATTGTGAAGCCTTTTTTCAGCAAGTTAAGAATATGGATTTATCCCCAAATTATAAAAATTTACCTGAGCTGGAACGTGGTGCCAGATTTATATATCTTGTTAAAACATGCTTCAATGGTGTATTTCGAGTGAACAGTAAAGGTCATTTTAATAAGGCATATGCATTTATGCCAAATCCAAATATATGTGATGTTGATACTCTAGTCGGATGCAACAAAGTATTATCAAAAAATATAGAAATACATGAATCATCCTATGAAGCAATATTTGATAAAGTCTCTGATGGCGATTTTGTTTATCTCGATCCACCATATGATCCTATTTCAGACACAGCTAATTTCACGAAATATACGAAATCTGGATTTAATAAAAATGATCAGCAAAAATTAAAAGATTTTGTGGATGAACTCACAAAGAAAAATGTTAATGTAATGATTTCAAATAATTATACAGACTTTATTATAGATTTGTGGAAAGATTATAAACAACTCAAAGTCGATATTCAAAGAAACATAGCTGGTTCGGCTGATGCCCGTGGTATGGCAAACGAAATATTAATAATGAATTATGATAATCAACCATTATTCGAATTTTAAGCTAACAGCATTTCTTTCTTCTCGTTCACATGCTTACATGTCTTACGAAAACCAAAACCAGTGCAATCACAATCCCACAAATCTCCTCGTTTTGTCACTGTATAAATTTTGCCCTTGGAACCTTCAACCTTCCATTGCTTGATATCTTCTTTGACCTCAACATGTTTGTCAAATACCTGAACTGTATCATCATCGAGATTTTCTAATTTAACAAGACGTTCAAATGCAACAACACAAATATGTTTTTGACCTTCTACTTTTAGACGAAACGTTCCAACAGGGTCATAATCCTTAGTTTTTTCCAAAACACCTTCTTTAACCTGAATAGAATGAATTGCACGAACATGCGGCGAATAGGTTTTATAATGATCTGACCAATCTGTCGTAATGCGAATTCTCGTTCCAACTTTAAGTTTCATGATCTGTCTCCATTTATGATAATTAAATATATCATATCATTGAGAATTGTCAACATCAAAAAAGTCAGTTTTTAAGAAAAAAACAAACATTGTCATATCGGATTTATTTTCAAAAACATATGAATCGTATGCTTCATATACCCAACCAATACTATGAACGTTACACCACCATTTTAATTTTGATTTATTCTGCTGAACAAAATCTTTTTTTAATTTCACATAATGACATACCGATTTTTCATCAAAATTCTTTTTGGTGATAAAAATGTTTCTATCAAGATCAATCATTCTGTCCATTAAATAGAATCCATAGTTTCTTTGATTTTAAAGTATTTTTCAATCATTTTATCAGTATCTTCTTTGTTAAGATATGCAAAACTAAAAAACATGGGATATCCATTAACTGACATAGGCCCTGCATCTTTCATTTCAGAATACAGTAAATCTGCTTCATTGAGAATCATTTGTTTAATTGACAATTCATCCATAAGCATTAATGGCATAAAAACACTACCAATCATGTGTTGATCAACTTGTCTTGATGTAAAAATTTCACCACGATATAGTTTTAATGCAAGCTCTTTGATCTGCTCATCTGTTTTTAAAACATAATTTTTTTCAATTGTTCCTGTTTCGATTTCCATTTTTAAATCCAGTCATAAATATCTATAAACATATGAGGTTTAGCATGTTATTTAAATGGCGTCAAGTTAAAAATCAAAATATTTCAGATAATGAAAAAAAATTAATAAAAAGCAATAAAGAAGTTCAAAATGCTGCATCTGATTTATACGATTCTGTCAACGAAATTAAAAAAATAGTTCAGGCAAATGTTATTGAAGAATTTGATCGTAGAATAAAAAATATCATAGATGTTATTAATGATGGTGTGGTTATAATAGATACGTCACACAAAATAATAATGGCAAATAAAAATATATCAAATATTTTTAATTTTGCTGTTGAAGATTTAATAGGCGAAGATTTATCAATTTTAATGACATATGTTGATGCACAAAATCATCATCAATATTTACAAAAATATTTAACTGATGTTGATATAAAAAAAGATTTAGCAAAGTTGATTATTGGACCACGTGAATTAAATGCTAAAAGAAAAAATGGAGAGATTTTTCCTATTGATATTACTATTACAGAAATAAAACGCCCAGATGCATCATTGATTTTTATGGCAAGTATTCGTGACATAACAAAAAGAAAAGAACAAGAAAAAATATTAAATCAGCAAAAAAAATTCTATCATGATATTTTGGACTCGCTACCAATAAATATTTTTTTAAAAGATAAAGACGGAAAATATATATTTGCAAACAATAGTTTTTCTAATTTTGTTAATCATAAAAAAAATGATATTATTGGTTTCAAAGATAATAAATTCTGGGATTACGAAACATTGGAACAACTTCGCAAAGAAGATCAAGCAGTTACATCAAGAAAATTAATTTTTTCAGATGAAAAAAATATGAATAACAAAGATTTGATTGTAGTTAAAAAATCAGTCGAGATAAACAATGATGTATTTATGCTAGGATTTAGTATCGATGTTACTGAAAAAAATAGTCATAAAAAAATCATTGAAGAACAGACTTTAAAATTAAATGCTATATTTGATAATTCGCCACATGGTCTTTTATTAATAAATGACGTTGGTGATGTTTTAGAATCGAATAAATGTTTTAAAACGATGTTAAAAGTTCCTGAAGATACCATAATAAGAAATATAATAGATTTTTGTGGTATTGATCGTGAAATATTTTTTGATTTACTAAATGATGCTGAAGAAGAAGATTTTTCACAAAAAGACTTTGAAATTGATGATAGAATCTTTAGAATATATGTTACAATTATTAGAAATACAGATATAAACTTCGTTTTAACAATTGATGAAATTTAATAAATAAAGATAAGAATATATTTGGAGACTTTATTATGGCAGTAGCAGTACAAAGACGTCGTGGAAGCACAACAGAAACCAGCTCATTTATTGGTTTAACAGCTGAAATTACCGTTGATCTAAATAAATCATCTGTAGTTGTTCATGATGGAGTTACTGCTGGTGGTCATCCTTTAGCACTAGAAACATTGTCAACTAGTCCAGTTTTTGTTGGTGATACCGGATCCGGCGGAACAAAAGGACTCGTTCCTGCTCCAGCAACAGGGGCAGCAGCAGCAAATAAATTTTTAAATGCTTCCGGTAGTTGGGCATCACTACCAAATTATCTTCTTGATGTTAATCATCAAAATGTTTTATGTGTTTCAAAAAATGGTTCAGATAGTAATAGTGGAACATTTGGTTATCCATTTCTTACAATTCAACATGCTGTTAATACCGCAACAACAGGTCAAGTCATTATTATTGAACCTGGTATATATACTGAAAATATTACAATAACAAATAATACATTAATGATTAAAGGTTCAAATCCATATGATTATTCAGTTACACGTATTGATGGACTTTTAACTGTATCAACCACAAGTAGCCTATTTTTATCTGATATTATGCTTAGAAATCCAAATACTGGAACAACTGACTATTGTTTGTATTTAAATGATACTGCAGATTGCCGATTTGAAAATGTCGGATTTATCAAACCAAATTTGAGTAATGCCATTAAAATAGTAGGTTCAACAGCAGCACAAATAATCTTTACACAGCCTTATGCAGAAGGAATTTTTGATATATCATCAAGCCAACAAAAAACAGTAAAAATATTTCAAATGGATTCATCTAAAGCATCTATAACAATAGATGGAAATAGTTCGGTTTATGTAGAAAATTGTCCAGAAATCGGAACTGTAACACATTTTGGTGGATTTCTTTATTTGAGTAATATTGGTTTTGTTCAACAAACTGGCGGATATTCTGTGGTATGTTCTGCAGCAAGTAATTCCACAAATTTCTTAATAATGAATAATGTTAATTTACAGCAAACAAATCTATCATATGGATTAATAAATCAAACTGGAACCTGCACATATGCGTTTAATAATGTCAATAGAAATGTAACAAACGATGTTTTATCTGGAACAAGATATAATTTTTCAATGGCTGCAGCCGACATTAATTCTAACAGAACTTCAGTAAATTATACCGCAACAGATGTAAGTGTTAAATCGCATTTGGATGGGATTGACACACAATTAGGGTTAAAAGCAAACACTTCAGCTTTAACTACTCTTGCAGGAACAATCCCGGCAGCACAAGTAAATTCTGACTGGAATGCGACATCTGGCGTTGCACAAATATTAAATAAACCAACATACGGAAATGTCGTAACCTATAATGCAGGATTTCTAGCTGGCAATGTTCCATATTTGGATTCTGGAGCAAAATTAAATATTAATCAAATACCAGATGCTGCATTGTCACACGTATATTCAGTTGCGTCTGTTACTGCTATGAACGCCTTATCATCTATATATACTGGTGATATTGCTTTAGTTGTTTCACCAAGTTCAACATATGTATATAATGGAACAACTTGGCAGCAATTATCCAGTGCTGGAGCTGTTAGTTCTGTCAACACACAAACAGGTGCTGTCGTTTTAACAGCATCAAATATTAGTGCAAATAGAACACCAACAAATTATACGACAACAGGAACAGATATTAAAGCAAATCTTGATGGTATTGACGCTGCTTTAGGTGGATCATCTAGTGGCGTTATATATAAGAATGTAAATGTTATTACTGCTGCCGGGCCACTAACATTATCGTATACAACTTCATCACTTATTATCATCAAATTAACGACACCTGCAGCATTTACACTTAATTTGCCGTCTGTTGCATCAGTAGCAGCCGGTGTAATGTTTATTGTCAAAGATGGGGCGGGAAATAGTCAAACATATAACATAACTATACTTCCAAACGGTACTGATACTATCGATGGTCAATCAAGTGTAATAATTAAAAATTCTTATGATTCACTCACAATTGTAAGTAATGGAACTTCATGGAATTTGATCTAATTTTTAAGTGATAAATAATTTATATTTAACACCATATTTAATCGGATAAAATGACACAAACATCAGTATATATTATAGGAAATCCAGAAAACGGTCCAAAGAAAATAGGCATTGCACAAAACACAAAACGCAGACTTGGGCAATTACAGACAGCAAACTCTGAAAAATTAAAAGTGTTGTATTCAATAAAATTTAATACAACTGAAGAAGCAAAATCAATAGAAAGTCAGGCTCATATAGCATTAAATAAATTTAGATTATCTGGCGAATGGTTTGAAATTACTGTTGAACAGGGAATACAAACCATAGAAGGTATTATAAATCCTCAAACAAAAGAAATCCCATATGAAGAACAATTATTAAGAATACAAAAAATAAAAATTGACCTTCTACGCAATAAAGAAGAAGGTCAATTTTTGAGAAATGAAATCAACAGAACAAAAATGTATCTGGATACCCTAACTACTACACTTCAAGCAAACTTGAAGGAATTTGGTGATCTTGACGACGAGTTAAAAAAATTAGAAAATTAAACTTTTTCTGTTTTTTTCTTGTTTATAATCATATGAAGAGAGCGACCTGATTGGGTTGCTTCTTTTTCTACTTTGTATTCAATGCTAGTTCCCAAAACATCCAACACATTTTTAAGAACTACCCGGCCTTTTTCCATGTGTGATAGTTCGCGTCCATGAAAATCAACAACAAATTTCACTTTATCCCCATTTGTAAGGAATTTTTTTGCTTGATTGACTTTAACTTCAATATCATGTTTTGCTGTATTCGGTGTGAAATGTAATTCTTTAATTTCAACTGAAGAAGCGCGAGAATTTTTTGCCTGTTCTTTTTGTTTCTTTTTTTGCTCATACAGATTTTTTCTATAATCTATAATTTTACATACTGGAGGATTCGACGCCTCCGAAATTAATACCAAATCTAAACCAACTTCCTTTGATTTTTCTAGGGCAACTTTTCTTGAAACAATCCCCAATTGGGTTCCTGTTTGATCAATTAAACGAACCTCCAAAGCATTAATATCTTCGTTGATTTTAACATCCATTACTGGCAAATTCACGTTTTTTTATCTCCATAAAATTAAAACAATTTAAACATATTACATTGACACCGAATTGTCAAGATTATTTATTAATTTTCACCAGAAGGTAAAGTTTCAAGGTATATTTTCTCTGGTTCTTCATTATTTTCAATAACATTCTTATTAACAAGAATTTTGCAGACACCCTGTTCTCTTAAATCTGCAAGATCGTATTGTGTTTTTACTAATCTTCTTTCAATAATTGCTCTCAATCCTCTTGCGCCGACTTTTTTCTTTCTTGCTACTCTAGCAATTTCAGACAAGGCTTCTTCAGTAAATTCTAAATCTATTTTATCTAAACAAAATAATTTAGAGAATTGTTTTGTTATTGAATTTTTTGGTTGTGTTAATACTTCTATTA
>Ga0208507_1001563_pt1 | contig 12662 bp, 13 predicted proteins | sample CryBogCBH12Aug01_FD_184626 | JGI IMG/M metagenome (GOLD analysis project Ga0208507, IMG submission 184626) | Freshwater microbial communities from Crystal Bog, Wisconsin, USA - CBH12Aug09.1 (SPAdes) (version 2) | ecosystem: Environmental > Aquatic > Freshwater > Lake | place: Crystal Bog... | reverse complement strand
TCTTCAGCCGCCCAGTCACGACCATTGTTGGTAAACCAAAGCTCTTTGCTGCCTGGCTGGAAGTCCATACCCACACTGTTACGAACCCCAGTTGCAACCACCTCCATCACATTCGTCTTCAGATTTAGGCGATTGAGCGTTGCATGGGTAGCCGGTGGAACCACGATATTAGCTGGAGTACCAATTTGGAAATACAAATACTGGCCATCTGGGCTTAACTTCATAAATTTCCAGCCATGTGGCTCATCTTTAGGAAGTGCGTCAAATACCACCACAGGAGCTGGTGGATTATCTAAGTTCTGCTCGATATTGTCGTAACGAATAATGCGTGAGAGCTCAGCTACATAGAGTGAGCCATTAGCAAACGCTACACCATTAGGACGGTGCAAACCTTTGGCAATGGTTTTGACTTCGCGCTTGCCATCTTTTGTGACTACGGCATAAACGTTACCGGTAAAGCGTGTACCAACGAACACTGTGCCACTTGGCGCCTCAGTCATGGAGCGGCCATTTGGCATGCCAGATGCCCAGAGTTCAATCTTGAACCCTGCTGGAACCTTTAGCTTGCTAACTGGAATCTCATCAGCTGGCAAAGCAGAAATGCCAGGAGGATTGGGAGACAGGGCGGGATTCATACCATCGGCTGAACGACCTTGCGCCCAAGTAGCTGGAATCGCTGGAGTAGCAGCTGGCGCTTGGGCAGTCGCTAATGTAGCAACAGCCATGCCGGCAGCAAACATCAGCGCATGAATAGTTTTCAACTTCATTGGTAAGTCTCCCTGTATTTTTTGTTTTCTTATTAATGATGAACGCAACATTATTTTTGCATTTGCATCCTTGACACAATCCTAAAGCATTTTTATTAACTTAGCACGATGCAATTTTTGTGATGCACTGCATCAAAATTGAATGCGGGCACCCACCGTAATCGCTTGAGGCATGCCTGCTTGATAGGAGCTTGCTTGCGATGCGATATTAAATGTGACGTACTGACGATTGAACAAGTTCACTACCGATGCAAAAACAGCTGCCTGTGAGGTCACTTGATAGTTCGCCTTAAGGCCAACGACTGCATAAGCCGGAACAGGCAGAGAGCCGGTTGCCATCCAAGAGTTACCAACATATCGCACTGTGGTTGTCAGACTTGCTTGTGGAACAGGGTAATAAGTTAGGCCAGCATTGGCCATATTCCTAGGAACGCCTCCCACCTGGGTATTAATCGGATCGCTAGTTGCACTCCAGGTCAAAGTAGTTTTGGTATAGCTATAGCCGCCATCCAAACCCCAGTGAGGATTGATATCGTGGTGATACTGCAACTCCAAACCTTGGCTCAGAAGATTTTGTTGATTGGTGTAATAACTCACGTTGGTGTAACCAGGGCTGGTACTGGTTTGGGTGCAACCTGAAATACCCGAGGAACTACAAAGACTATTTGCAAAAGCCCAATTCGCACTCGTAATTTTGTAACTAGTAATAGCATTGGTAATGTAATTATTAAAAGCTGTCAGCTGCGCAAACCCAGTCTTCCACCGATAGTCTGTTCCGACTTCATAGCCGGTCATTGTCTCGGGCGTCAAGTTAGGATTAGCCAAGGAGTATCCACTGACAGAGTTGCCATAACTGCGCAAAGTGTTATTCATGCTCGGAGCATGAAACGCTTGGTATGCAGCAGATCGCAAATCCCAATCGGAGCTAACGTTGTAGAGCAAACCCAAGGATGGACTCAGCTGAGTCTTACTTTGGTTAGGCACACTGCTATAGGTGGGGATACCAGTATTACCCGTTCCATAATTTGTATTCGAGTAAGTAGGAGTTTGACTATTCCACGCATCGACGCGCGCACCCAATGTAGCCTCCAGTGGAATCGCACCTGCCTTCGATTTGATTTGCCCTAAAAGTCCATAAAAGTTCTGTTGTCCCTGGGCGTAATTAACGGAATTTACTGCCCCTGTGGAGGCCAGGTTATTGGTCTGGTTAGATGCGGAAATATTTCTGGCATCAACCGCCAAGATGTATTGATCGATCCCAGCAAGCTTGAGATCATGGGTATATTGTGCGGAGGCCCCTACTGTGGAATATGGATCCGTATAGTTGGCATTGATGTAGGGCTTATATGGTGCAGCCGTTAAATTATTCGCCGTCTGCTTATAAAAATTGGTGTTTTGGTAATACACATTGACTTGCGCTTTTTTATCGACATCTATCTTCGTTGTAGATCCCGCCGCCACATCAGCCGTCTGTATGAGATTGGGTGCAATCGCATAGTTATTACTCAAGTCAGCCATGGTGCTGTAACCCATTCTCAAAAAAGCATTGGTATCTTGAGTTGGCTTAAAGTAATTTTGCAAACGGACGTTGGAATTTTTCACTGCATCGGTGCCCATGCCGTTTTTAATATTGCTCGGTGACCCAGGTGAAATCGTCGCGTAGTTCTGAAAGCCTTCGCTAGAAAAGTAATCAGCAGAAAAACGCATCTGCATGGCATCAGATACGATTAAATCTTTTGAAGCCGCCACATTGCCAGTAGCAAATGAACCATAGCTTGCCGATACCTCTTGCGAGCTATTTTTAGGGGTCTTGGTATTGATATTGATCACCCCACCCATACCGTAGTTGCCGTAAAGGCTCGATACTCCGCCACGCACAAACTCTACCGATTCAATTGAGGACATAGGAACTAAGTTCCACTGCACCGTTCCATAGAAAGCATCGTTTGCTGGCAGACCATCTATCAATACCAGTGTGCGCCCATAGCCTAAACCGCGCACGTTAATGCTTTGCCCTGTGGGATCTTTTTGGTAATAAGGTACATCGTTTAAAAAGACGCCAGGTACATTCTTGAGTACCTGATCAATGGTTTGATCGGGAGAAGATTCCAGTACCTCTTTTGTGAGAATCGTTGTGTTAAGCGACATCTCATCCAAAGGCGTCCCCGAACGGGTAGCGTTGACCACCATGTCATTGATTTTTTGATCGTAGTTTGGTGGTGGCGCAATCTGCGCCCAAGACATGGCCGATGGCACAATCAGCAAAAGAGCAAAGCGATGGCTACGCATTTTTACTGAAATTCATTTACCGAAATAAATGCTGCTACTACTTAGACTTGGCTTTACCCATCAAAGAAGCGAGCAAGGGATTTGCATTGGCCAGTTCTTTTTTGGTTTTAGCTTTATCAGTACCGCCAGGCTTAGCAAGCTTCGTAGCATTTTTCATGCGTTGGGCTGTCGCTAAGCCTAGATTTTTATATAAGTCTGTTTTTTTCATTGCTATCTATTCATCTGCAGTGCAGTAATGCTTGCTGAGCTTCTTCACTATTTTATTTGCTCTTAATCAGGTTGCGCGCAGCCAAGCCCAAGAACAGCATTGACCAACCTTGCAAAAGAAGCTCAATCGCAATTAATAATCCTGGCAGCCACAAGCTCGATGCTGGGTAGCCATTCATAATCATCACGCCCATCAAGATGGAGATGGCCGATGACAACACCAGCCAGAACCATTCACCAAAATGGCGATGCTGGAATGCAGAGACTAGACGCAAGAAACCCGTGACAAAGAATATGGCAGCGAGCCACAAAGTGATTCCCTCTAACGCAGGAATTGGAAATGCCCAAGTAAAGAGGCCGGCAGCAATATATAAAACTGCCAACACTATTTGAATGCCAACACTCTTCCAGCCATGAGATTTAATCGCATGAGCAAACTGTAAGCCGCCGCCAATGATCAAAAAAGCGCCGAGCACATTAATCGTCACAAAGGAGAACATCACTTGTCCAGCTACACCAATCATGCCTAAAACAATAAATAAAATACCTAGCCCAATGAGGGCTCCAGGGGCCTTGGCAGCTGCGCCTAAAACAGCCGTACGAATCTCTTGAAGCTGAGCTACAGATAATTGTGAATTGTTCTCAGTCATGTCTACCCCTTATAAAGTGTTATCTACTGTATCAATAAATGCTCGAACAGTACGATTAAATGCTTCTGGCTGCTCAATATTGGATAAATGAGCGGCCTCCTCCAGAATCACCATCTTGGATCCATCAATCATACGATTGAGCACAATCGCTTGATCAACCGTACAGGCAGGATCTTGGCGCCCTGTCAAAATCAAGGTTGGCGCCTTAATTTTCAATAGCATGGTGGTTTGAGCCATATCGCGCACTGCGCTAGCGCAACCGATATAACCCTCGACCCCCGTACCCAAAATCATCTGGCGCACTTTTGCAATGTCTTGCTGTGCACGTTCAATAAAGGGGGCGGTAAACCAACGCTTAATGGTCCCATCAACCAAGCCTGGAATACCGTCTTTGCGCGCAATCTCAAAACGCTCTTCCCACAAATTGCGTGGAGGCATCTCGCTCGCGGTGTCACATAAGGAAAGTGAATAAACGCGCTCTGGGTAACGCGCGCCCAATTGCTGACCAATCATGCCGCCCATTGATAAGCCAATGAAATGCACCTTATCAATCTTCAAAGCATCTAATAGTGCTACAGCATCATCAGCCAATTGTGGGATGCTGTAAGGAGCAGGAGTGGTTTGTGATCCACCATGGCCACGCTTGTCATAGCGCAGTACACGATAGCGATCAGCTAGAGCAGGTACGTTCCAATCCCACATGCTCAAATCAGACATAAGGCTGTTAGCAATCAAAATCACATGGCCATTCTCTGGACCGTCAAAACGATAGGCCACATCCAAGCCATTCACTTTGATCGTGTTCTGAGCTTGTTTGCCACTTGTCTGGTTCATCTGTCTCTACCTTGCATTTTTGGTTTATTTTTAGTTTTAGCGCTATTTAATACGCTGCTTTTGGCTTATTAGGTGTTTGTCTAATAGCTACAAACCCCAAGGGCATGTTAGATTATCCAACGAATCTATAAAAAATATTAAGGAGACATCATGAACCAACAAAAGAATACCCCTCGCCTGCTTATGGCTCTTGTGCTAACCAGCCTATCGATCTTGACTGGTCTAGCTAGCGCCCAAAGCTATCCTAATCACACCGTCAGAATGATCGTGCCCCTCACTACAGGTTCTGGTGCTGATATTGCAGGCCGTGTAGTGGCGAAAAGCCTGACCGAGACTTGGAAGCAGCCCGTCATTATTGAAAATCGCCCTGGTGCCGGTGGCCTCATTGGCACAGGCGTGGTGGTGAATTCTGATCCAGATGGCTATAACTTATTAGTGCAATCAGCCTCTTATGCGGCAAATCCCGCAATTTATAAGAAACTGCCTTATGACCCGTTGAAGAGCTTGATTGATGTCGCTATTTTGGGACAGACTCCTTATGTCATGGTGACCGCTGCTGATGGCCCTTATCAATCTATACGCGATCTCATTATCGCCGCCAAATCAAAGCCAGGTGAAATCACCTTCGCTTCTGCCGGCGTAGGCAGCTCCACTCACTTGGCAGCAGAGTACTTTAATCAAATGATGGGCGTGAAACTGATTCATGTGCCCTACAAAGGATCGCCTGAAGCCATTCAAGACACAATGTCAGGACGCACTGCTTTTTATATGGCCCCATTAGATACTGCAATTGGTCAACTCAAAGGCGGGAAATTGCGGGCACTGGGCCTCACCAGTAAAGCGCGCAATGCTGCTGTTCCAGATATTCCAACCATTGCTGAACAAGGTTATGCCAACTTCGAGATCGCATTGTGGTTTGGTGTTTGGGCTCCAGCTGGAACTCCTGCAGCCGTCGTGAAAAAAGTGAATGCTGATATTAATCAAGCTATGCAAGATCCTGAAGTTAAAAGTGCTTATGAAACTAAAGGCATTAAAGCAACCCCAATGAGTCCAACAGAGTTCGGTAAATTTGTGCGCGATGAAATGGCGAAGTATCAAAAGATTGCCAGAGACGCTAATATCGAACCGCAGTAAATTCATTTGCCATTGATGCCTGAATTAGCACCACTCTGTCAGGCTCCAGATCCAGAAATCCGTTCACCCAAGATCGTATTTCCGGCTGGGGCAGTAGATTGTCACGCGCATGTTTGCGGGCCTGCATCAGTCTTCCCTTATGCAAATGAACGCATCTACACGCCACCTGATGCGACGCTCACGCAATACAACGCTCTGCTATCCATGCTGGGCATTAGTCGTGCCGTCTTGGTTCAACCCAGTGTTTATGGTAGCGATAACCGCGCCATGCTTTCTGCACTGAAATCCAATCCCCAAAAGTTTCGTGGGGTTGCAGTGCTTGATATTGATCCACAGAAAATCAGAGATACTCAACTAGAGCAACTCCATGCAACAGGCGTGAGAGGACTACGCTGCAATATTGTGGATGTAGCAGATAAATCAGCCGGCCCACCTATTAAAGCGCTCACTGCATTAGCTCAGCGTATTGCGCCCTTTGGCTGGCATCTCGAGTTACTCATGCATGTCAATGAATATCCCGATCTGGATAAAACGTTTGCGAGCTTTCCGGTAGATTTGGTGTTTGGGCACTTTGGTTATTCGCATGCAAAGCATGGCATCAGTGATCAGGGGTTTATCGGATTGCTCAATTTAATGAAAGATCAAAAGGCATGGGTCAAAATGACAGGGGCGTATCGCATTTGTGATGGCGATCTGCCTTATGCCGATATGCGCCCATTCAATGATGCAGTTATTGCGGCAAACCCAAAACAACTTATCTGGGGCAGTGATTGGCCACATGTGATGGTCAAAAAGCATATGCCCCATGATGCTGACCTGTGTGAGCTGCTTGGATCGTGGGTTTCTGACGAATCGCTCAGAAAAGCCATCTTGGTGGACAACCCCTGTATGCTTTACGACTTCCCCACCTAGAAATTAGCACACTCAGATGAATACAACCCTTACCGTTGTTCTTGGCATTGTTGCCATCCTTTTACCGCTCTTCGTGGGTCGCCTATTTTGGAAACGCTTTGATCAGGACTTTGGTAGAAATGATGAAGCGTATATGGATACCCTTGGCTACTTCCTCAAAAAACTGGGCTTCACTGCTTTGCTTGCTTTTGTTATTTTGTGGATTGGCATGAGCCTGGTATTTAATGGCAGCACTTCTTAAACAGAAAATGCAGAAATGATGAGCGAGCAGCTTAAAGACATCCTTAGCAAAGCGAAGTTAAATTTTGCAGTGCTCGCTGCCATTTTAGTCATTGCTATTGTAGGTAAGCTCACCAACCCCGAGTTAACCAACCGTATTTTTGAGACTGCCGACAAACTCGTTTCTGATCTCATCTTGATTTTTGTGGCCATTACTTTGGGCGCTTTTATTCCCCAATTTAAGCTGGTGGTCTTTGGGGCGCTTGGTGCATTCATAGCGGCTGTGGCAGCTATTCAACTTGGCATCTTCAATTACTTGACCATCGACTATCTTTTCTCGGTATTGATCGTAGTTCTAGGCTTTGCATCGATCGCTAATCTCTATAGGCACTATCGAGAATTTAGGATTTAGAAAAGATTAGTGTTATTGATCTTTTGGGCGCACTAGGAACTCATTTGATCTCAAATCATTTAGCCTCTGCCATAACAAGGCCCGGGGCACATTCATCTGTAGCGCCTCCATACATTTTTCCAACTCATGTTCGCGGGTGAGTAGGCGCTCTACAGCTTTTTGCAAATCCCTACAAATGCTATCGCCATAAGCTAGTTGAGATTTCTGTAATGCCTTTTGGAGCTCTTCTTTTTTAGAGTCCAGCATTGCCAAATCAATAATATCCCGACTGAATACGCTGCCATCATTCCAACGATCTGAGTTAGCTAAAAGCTTGCTAGCCATCAGATCCCCTCTACTTAGGGTGGCGATCTCCCCCACTCGATCTTTATCCTTGGGCATTTCAAATGAAATCCGCCCCTCTAAAACTATTTCGAACTTTACTCTTACATCACCCATCTGAATGACAGTTCGAATACCATATTGATCAGCCCGAATCTCTCGGGCTAACGCTAGCTTCATGTTTTTATGAGTGATAGATCCAATGCCATCAGGACCCGTCAACAAGTCTCGAAGGGCGCGATAATGCTCCAGATCGGAAATTAAAAAATCGATATCTACCGATTCGCGATACTCCTCATACAAAAGAGCAATGGCTGTCCCACCACCAAAAAAGCAGTGATGCTCCATCAAGAGTTCATGGTTAAGTCTTTCAAGAATCTCTGAAATTCTCTGATGATGTGGGCGCTTAAACAAGTAAGCGCTCCATGCCCTTTGTTGCAATTAGCCTTTTCATTAAAACCCTTTCTTGATCATCAATTTGATTCAAATCTAGAAAACGTTTATTACGCTCATAGATCCCTATTGCTTCATCATCAGTCAACAACATGTCGGCCTTTAACTGCCAAGCCAAAGCTTTTAACTGGGGGTAGTCCCGAATACGAATATGGGGCATATCGATATTTGAGGCGCTTTCTTTTTTTAATTTTTTTCCCTGCCCCAATTCCTGGGAGCCTAAAGGCAGCAAAGCCAGATGCAAGCCCAGGGCCTCACATACTTGCAAATAAGCTCCTACATTCACTGAAGGTTCGCCCTTTTCAATACGATGCAATGTCACCCTAGAAATACCCGCAGCCCCCGCGCATGACTGCGCACGAACCTTGAGCACTTTTCTCCTGGCTGTGATTTGAGCTCCCAAACTCAACAGGGAAAGGGGATTTTGACGTTTTTCATGGTCTGCGGCTATATTCATAATGTTTCTTATTATATACATTAATTATATTTTGTATACTTTAAGAAACATTATATCGAATTTTATTCGAAAAATATTACAGAAAGTCCGCCCCTACCACCAAGAATAATTAGCCTCATGCCTGTGGCGCTCTTCAAAGATAGGGTCAAAATCCCTCCCATCCATCCATTGCTTCATGACTCTGTTATTTCTTGTCCGGCGTTGATGATCATATTTTTTGCGATACCAACGAAGTAATTATTTCTCAAGCGCTCCATAAACGAGTGCATTTAATTTCTCGCGGTGTATTTTCCGAATTTCTCCTGGTGCAACTGACATCATGACGACAACCATTTGCTCTTGTGGATCAACCCAAAAGATGGTGCCATTAGCGCCATTCCAAGTATAGTCACCGACATTGCCATTGATCGCAGATAGGCCGCGCTCCATGCGGACCGCAACACCCAAACCAAAGCCATAACCGACTCGTCCTGGTTCTGTGCCGCCCACCATATTTTTAATGTCTTTATTCAAATGATTCGATGTCATGAAAGCCACTGTCTGCGGACCCAAAACACGCTTGCCATCAAGACTGCCGCCATTCAATAACATTTGCCCAAATCGAACGTAGTCTCCCGCTGTTGAAAAAGCGCAAGAACCGCCGCAATCAAATTTCACCTTTTCAGTGAGGATATCTAGTTTCTGGGGTTTGCCAGTCAACGGATCGACTGGTAAAGGTTGGGCTAAACGCGCACGGTCTTTATCTGCCACCTGAAAGGTCGTATCAGGCATACCTACTTTGCTCCAGACGCGCTCTTGCAAAACACTACCGAGCGGTTTGCCCGCAATTTTTTCTTCAATCAAACCGAGCACATCAATACCGAAACCATAATCCCAAACAGTACCTGGTTCATATAGCAATGGAGTGCTAGCTAGCTTGTTAATGAATTGATCACCGCTGTACTCCAAGGCTGCAGGGGCAGAGCCCGCTGGAAATAACTTATGCACTGGAGTGGCACCTCGTCCGCCATATGTGAGGCCATTGGTATGGCGCATTAAATCTTGAACAGTAATGGGATTTTTTGCGGGTACGGACGTTAACTTACCATCGGCATCCACCTGACCTACTTTGGTATCTTTAAATTGTGGGAACCAATTGGAGATGGGTGCATTGAGCGGCAGCTTGCCCTCCTCATAAAACGTGAGGCCACCAACTGCAGCCATCACTTTGGTCATTGAAGCTAAATTGAAAATAGCATCTTTAGTCATCGGCTTATTGCTTGCCTTATCTAAATAGCCATAGGATTTATAAATCACCAACTTGCCATTTTTTGCCACTGCCAGCACAGCGCCTGGAGTCTGGTTTGTCGCAATTTGATCCGCAAAGAATCCATCGATTTTGGCAATGCCTTCTTGTGTAAACCCCTTACCTTGAGCTGCCGGTAAGGGTGATGTGGCTTGTGCTGCGTATAGAGCGGTGCTAGCGAATAGTGTCGCCAAGAGGCTGACAGCCTTTAATACGTTCATTTTGTCTCCATTTTCTTATGTTTTTGCTTGATACCAAAAACGTAAATTTAGGTATCTCCTTGTATTTAAACAGAATTTCAGGTTTCTGCCTAAAGCCCTCCCTTTATATCCAAATGGGTATATCAGATGCACTTTTGAGTATTTGAAGTTATATCCCAAATCTACGACAATCATCGGCTATGTATAAATATGACGCTATTGACCAAACCCTTGTAGATCAACGGGTTGCCCAATTTAGAGACCAGGTAGCTAGACGCATCAACGGCACCTTAGCCGAGGAAGAGTTCCGCCCTCTGCGTTTGCAAAATGGTCTTTACCACCAACGCCATGCTTATATGCTGCGCGTTGCCATTCCTTATGGTCTATTAAGTGCAAAGCAATTGCGCACCTTAGCCCTCATTGCTGAGAAATACGACCGTGGTTATGGTCACTTCACAACACGCCAAAACATTCAATTTAACTGGATTGAGTTAGATCAAACTCCCGACATCTTGGCTGAACTTGCTAAGGTAGAGATGCACGCCATTCAAACTTCTGGCAACTGTATTCGCAACATTACGAGTGATGCCTTTGCGGGTGTTGCTGGTGATGAATATATTGATCCTCGCCCTGTTTGCGAATTACTGCGTCAATGGTCAACCTTGCATCCAGAATTCGCACACTTACCGCGCAAGTTTAAGTTTGCGATCAATGGCGCTAAAGAAGATCGCACTGTACTGCTCTGTCATGACGTGGGTATTGAACTTAAGAAGAATGCAGCTGGCGAACTCATTGCAGACATCTACGCCGGTGGCGGGATGGGTCGCACACCAATCCTCGGTTCACTGATTAAACAAGATGTGCCTTGGCAAGTACTGCCTAGCTACCTAACAGCGCTGCTGCGTGTATACAACCGCTTTGGTCGAAGAGATAACCTCTACAAAGCTCGCATCAAGATTTTGGTAAAAGCCTTAGGACCAGAAGAGTTTGCGCGCCAAGTTGAAGGTGAATGGACCCATATTAAAAATGGAGATGACAACTTCACCCAGGCTGAGTGGGATCGGGTTGCTAAGCACTTTACGAAGCCCGCCTATCAGCAACTGAGTGCGTTAAGCGAACAACAAATCGTTGCGGGCGCTCCAGAAACCGAGCGCTCCGCCTTTGCTCGTTGGCTTGAGCGCAATGTTAAACCGCATCAAGTAGCAGGCTACGCTAGTGTCATCCTATCTCTAAAGCCGCACGGCACGGTTGCACCAGGCGATGCGACTGTTGCGCAAATGAACGCCATTGCTGATTTGTCTGATCAATACAGTTTTGGTGAATTGCGGGTTACTCATGAGCAAAACTTGGTACTAGCTGATGTTGAGCAATCCAAGCTATTAGAGCTCTGGCAGGCCGCCAAGCAACAACATGTAGCCCTGCCGAACATTGGCTTACTCACCGACATCATCGCTTGCCCTGGTGGTGACTTCTGCTCTTTAGCCAATGCAAAGTCTTTACCGATCGCCAAAGCGATTCAGGAACGCTTTGATAACTTAGATTACTTATTTGATCTGGGTGATATCAGTTTAAATATTTCCGGCTGCATTAACTCTTGTGGTCACCATCACGTTGGCAATATTGGCGTGCTGGGTGTCGATAAGGATGGTGAAGAGTGGTATCAAATTACCCTGGGTGGCGAGCAAGGCAATGATGCCGCTATTGGCAAAGTCATTGGGCCTTCTTTCTATGCCGATGAAATTCCGGATGTGATCACCAATGTCATCAATACCTATGTAACGCAACGCACGGATGATGAATCCTTCATCGATGCGTATCGCAGAATTGGTGTGACACCTTTCAAAGAAGCTGCTTATAAAAACGCTAAGAAAAAAGATAAAGCGGTCGATCAAAAAGAAAGTGCTGCAAGCTAATGATGAACAAGCACATTATTCGATTCCCTCAAGATGGGCAAGCTAGCCTCGTAGCCAATGAGTGGCAAGTATGGGATGGTGAAGGTGATGAAGGCGCACCATTCAATACCCCTGATTTAAAGCATGGTCTCAATAAGGTACTAGTGCCGTTTCATTGGTGGCGCAGTCATTGCAGCGGCCATCATCAGAATGCCGATATTATTGAGCGCGCCAACAAAGGTGAAATTGGCGTGTGGTTCGCTACCGATGATGACATCTTGAAACATGCTGAAATCATTGAAGCAGGCAAAAAAATATGGCCAGTAGTGGCAGCGCACTTCCCGATTTTTAGAGATGGTAGAAGTTTTAGTACCGCCGCCTTATTGCGTCAGCGTTTCAATTGGCAAAACGAAGTGCGCGCGATTGGCGATGTATTAATTGACCAATTGCTCCAGGGTGCCCGTGTTGGCTTTGACGCTTTTGAATTGCGTCCAGACCAAGACCTAACAGTAGGCCTTCAGCAATTCAATCTATTCTCAGTAAGCACTCAGAATAGCTGGCGTGGCAAAAGAACCTTGCTAGAAGCCTAAGTACAGCTCATCACAATCTCATGAACAACAATGCCCTCGG
>Ga0208507_1001562_pt1 | contig 12664 bp, 4 predicted proteins | sample CryBogCBH12Aug01_FD_184626 | JGI IMG/M metagenome (GOLD analysis project Ga0208507, IMG submission 184626) | Freshwater microbial communities from Crystal Bog, Wisconsin, USA - CBH12Aug09.1 (SPAdes) (version 2) | ecosystem: Environmental > Aquatic > Freshwater > Lake | place: Crystal Bog... | reverse complement strand
GGAGCACGTACCATCGAGGCCCTCTGGAAAGCCGTCGGCAGCATCTGCGATCTCTACACGGACGAGGAGTGTTGGAATTACCTCAAAAAAGCCGGGTATGTTGCAGATTAAAGGCTCGATGCTCTAGCCATCGTCCAAGCATAAAGGATCATACACCTGCGACCGTCGAGGCTGATGCGGCAATCCACAGCGGCATCAACCTCGAAACCACCCTTGTCGGAGACCGAACTCAGATGACACTGAGGGTTCCAGCATGTCATCAGACGCCGGGTCCACCAACTTTTCGCCGACTGCTTCGCCGAGGATCATGCCCCGGCGCCGGTCACCGCCGCCGGATCGGAAACCAATATCGACGACCTGCTGTTCTGAGGGACGGCCCCATCGCCGGGCGAAAACTCACGCCGAGGTCTGGCCACTCGGCTGGGCTCCTCCGCCCAGAAGCGAAGCCAGGGACGATGTCGGGTCCTGATTTGCCGCGGTCCCATCAAGATAGCTGAGCAGGGAGGTGGTTTGGGTCAGCGATGCCAACAGCACCTGCATTTGTGACTGGATCTGTCCCGCCGCCCCGGCGTTGTGGGAGAGGGAGGACTGAACGGCCGTTGACGCCTGGTCGAGCACGGCTCGGGTGCCGGCCGGATCTTTGCTGTAGGCCGCCTGCAAGGTCGCGGAATCAACGGCCAGGCTGCCGTCCGACTGGGTCGTGATGCCGATCCCGGCCAGGGTTCCTGCCGGCAGGCTTTGGCCCAGGACCTGCTGGAGCACTTTGCCCAGTCCGCCGGCGACCCCCGTGTCTCCGGATAACTGGCCGGTGCCCCCGGTCATCTGGCTCAAACCGGCCAGCAGGGCATTGACGTTGCTGACCAGGGTCTGCGCCGCGCCATTGGCCTGCGTCAGGCCGAGGGGAACAGAGACCGTCATGGAGCCGGTGGTGGAGAAGTCAGCGGTGACGCCTGGGGCGATCGGCACAGCTTTGTTGCTCAAGCTGGTCTGGATGGGCCCACCGTTAACGCTGAATTGGGCGTCAGCGGCGTTCTGCGTTTCGCTGACGGCGGAAGCGGCGGGATTACTCGGATCGAACGCCAGGGCGTCAATGCCGCTTAGGGAAAAGCCGGCCGCCGCCCCTGTCTCGCCGGTCAATTGCAGCTGGTATCCGCCGTCTGCCGCCGCCACGACCGACGCGGTGATGCCGTTTTTGGCGCCGTTGATCGCACTGGCGATGCCGTTCAGCGAGCCGTCGGTGATCGCCACGGTCACCGACCCGGCCGAATGGATGAAACTGCCGTCGGTGGGCGAGCGGTTTCCGGCCTGAATGGTCAGGGTGCCGGGAGACATGACGCTCTGGTCGGCGTCGGCATAGCTGGGGGTGGTCACGCTCTGGGCCTGGGCCAGTTGGGCAACCGAGACGGCGAAGCTCTGCTGCAACGGTGAGCCGTCTCCCGCGGTCGCGGTAACCGCCGGGTTCAGGCTATCCATGGAACCCAGCGCGCTGCTCACCTGGCTGACCAGTTTGCCAAGCGAGCTATATCCCAGCAACGAACTGCCGGCCTGCTGCTGGCCCAGGGACAGCGTGTAGGCCGAACTCTGGTTGGTTGTGCCGGACGGGGTAAGCAGCGACGCCGCCGCGCTCTGGGGCGTTTGCTGTTGAGTCTGAGACTGCAGATAGGCCAGATACGACGCCAGACCCGCGTTTACACTATTCACCATCGCCTTTTCTCCGACCGTCGCCTGTGCCACGCCACCGCAGCCAAGCAAAAGTCATGCCGCCGCCCTCCGGCCAAATTCGGCGGATTTACTCGACAATCACGGTCACACCGAGCGGACAGGAGGCCTTGGCGGCAAAATCTGCCGGGTCGCAAGCGTTAGCGGGTGGCGGGCTGCCATGCCTCGGCGCGTTTGCGGGCGACCTCCCAGTCCTCCGGGGTCAGGACCGCCCGCAGCTTTTCCTCCAGCTTCTCATCGAATTCGCTGGGTGACACTTGCAGATTGCTATGGTTGGCTTTCCACAGGAGGAACCATTTGGCGGCCTCCTGGCGATCGACAGCCAAGGCGCCGCCGTCGAGGTATTGGGTTACCAATTCCTGCTGGGCGCGTCGTTGTCCGGCCCCGGCGGCAAGTAGGATCCAGTTGATCCCGATGCCGCGCAGCGTCTTCGCCTCCTCGGGATTGGCGACCTTCGACGCTTTCTGCAGATAGCAATAACCCATGTCGGCCTGGGCGACTTCATTGCCCGCTCCCTCTTTCAGGGTCGAGTCCAGGACCTGTTCCGCCTTGTCGCAGTCGCCTTTCTGCATGAGGTCGAGGGCCGCCTCATAAGTCGAGAGGGACCGGGTTTCGCCCCTGCGGGCCATATACTTATCGCTGGTGTCGCTGGCCATGGCGGCCGTCGTAGCGAGGGCGAGAGCCAGGACAATCGAAGAAAAATAAATGGAAAGGCAAGGCATCTTCCGGCAATCAAACATGAACCACCCGCTCCCTATGACCAACGTCATCCCCGTTACCCAACATATTCCGTTGGGATGGCTTTCCTACCAAGATTTTTGTGGAGACACAGATCAGGACACCCGCCTCACCATCGACCGGGATTCCCCGATGAGGAGAAGTTTCCGGCGACGCCCGGGACTCCCTGCTTCCTGACGGGCGGGGTGCGAACCTGATCGACCAGTCCGGGCACCACCGGGCTCTTGATCTTTGGCGGCAACGGCACGGCCTGCGGCGCCGGCTTGACCGGCGGCGGCGCGGCGACCACCGCCATCGCACGGTCGCCGGCATCGGGCGGCGGCGCCGACGGAGTCGCCGGTCCGGAAGCGCCGGTGGTACCGGCCGGACGTGGCGCCCCGCCGGCCCCGGACGCCGGCTGGGCGGCGGCTGTTGCCGGGGTCGAAGGGGCTGTGGTCGAACTTGAACCCGATGGCGTGGTGGCGGTGGGCTCGGTCGACGTCGACGAGGAAGACGCGGACGAAGCGGTTTCGGTTGACGGCGCAGACGGAGCAGACGGCGTCGACGCGGCCGCCGGCGCCGGCGCCGGCGCCGAGGCGGAAGTGTTGGAACTGATGGAACTGAACACCGAACCGCCGGTGTCGGTGGCTTCCACGGTTTTCGGCGCCGAGGCGGCGGCCGGGGTCGAACTCGACAGATTGACCGTGGTACCGCCGACGCTGATGGTGGTCTGGCCGGTGGCGAAGGCGGTCGCCGCCGCCGCCGCGACACTCGGCACGGCAACCGGGGCAGTGGCGCCGCTGGGCGTGGTGACGGTGGTGGCGACGATCGGCGTGCTGACCACGCTGCTGGTCGCGGTGGACGGCGCCACGCTGGTCAGCGCCGACAGCGCCGTCGGCAGGGCGGCCGGTGCCGCCACTGCCGTCGGCGTCGCGCCGCCGCCGGCAAGCCCGGCGAGCCCGGCGAGAGCCGCCGTCACCGGCGATGTCGCCGACGAGGTCGAGGAGGTGGCGGAGGTGGAGGCCGACGTGGCGGCGACCGGGGTGTTGACCACCGTTTTCACCGCCTGCTCGATAGAGTTCTTGATCTCCTGGAAGGCCGAACTGACCGAGGCCAGGGATGACAGATTGCTGGCGCTGACGGTGATCTGGGTCATCACCGCGGTGGCAATGGAGGTGTCGATATTGGCCAGGGCCGAGGTCGCGGCCGTTGTCCCGCCGCCCGGGATGGTGGCGCCGCCACCGGCCAAGCTATTGAGGCCATTGAGCAGATTATTAATCTGATCGATGCTGACGCCGGCGGGCGGCGTCACCAGGACCGGCGGGATGGTGACGATCGGCGTAACCGTTGGTGGCGGGGTGACGATCGGCGCGACGGAAACCGGCGGAGTGACGATCGGAGCAATGGATACCGGCGGGGTGACGATCGGCGCGATGGATACCGGCGGAGTGACGATCGGGGCGATGGACACCGGCGGGGTAACGATCGGCGCAATGGATACCGGCGGAGTCTGCACCGGGGTGGTGGCATCCGGCGGTGTCGCGTTGCCGCCGCCGCTACTGCCGCCGGAGGTACCGACCGTCAAGGCGCCGGGGGTAAAGGCGATCTGGTAGCCGTTGGCGACATTGCCGGCGGCGTAAATATAATAGCTGCCGGCGGTGGAATTGCTGTCGGCCGGCGAGGTCACCACCAGCCCTCCGGTGGACGAGCCGGCGCTGACCTTGCCGTCGCTGGAACTGGTAATGGCGGCGGTGAAACTGGGATTGGCGTCGCCGACGTTCTTGCTGGCGGCGGTGATGCTGACGAAGGCGAAAGGATAGGAAGACAATACCGGATAAGGCGAGCCGCTGACCTGTTGCCAGTTGCCGTCCGACATTAAGCCGCCGCTCTGCACGGTGGCCATGAAGCCGATGGACGGGCCCGGGTTGCCGGCCGGGCTGGTGGCCTGGCCCGACGCCACGCTGTCCCAGAAGCTGTAGGTGGCGGTGCCCGCCAGCATGGCCCCCACCAACCCGCCGACGCTGGTGGCACCGCTGACGACGCCCCGGGAATAGCCGTTCATGATGGTGCCGGAATTGGATCCCACCAGCCCGCCGACGGCGGTGCCGGCGCTGACATTGCCGGCGGCATAGGAGGCCTGCGCCGATCCGCCGGCCAGGGTACCCACCAGCCCGCCGACCTCCATCGATCCGCTGCCGCCGTTGACCGCCCCGGTGGCGAAGCTGGCGACGAGGGTGCCTCCCGACATGTATCCCACCAGCCCGCCGATGTCGTGCGAGGCGCTGCCGCCGATCACCGCTCCGGTCGCTGCGCCGGCGCTGACTTTGCCGCTGTTCAGACCGATCAGCCCGCCGATGGTGGAGGCGCCGCTGCCGGCGCTGACGGTGCCGCTGGCGAACACCTTGGTGACGGTTCCGGCGTTCTTGCCGGCCAGCATGCCGAAATCGGCCAGCGAACCGCCGGTGACGGCGCCGCCGCCCAGGATAAGGTTGGAGACGCTGCCGGCACTGCCGATAGAGGCGAACAGGCCGAGATTGTTATTGGATGGGCTGGTGATGGCCAGGCCGCTGATGGTGTAGCCCCCGCCGGCCAGCGATCCGGTGAAGGCGGTGGGAGTGCTGTTGGCGTTGGAGGTGCTGAAGCCGATGGGGACGAAACCCGAGGAGGACACCCAGGACCCGGCCGGATTACCCAATTCGTTTCCCGCCGAAACCGACCCGACCAGGGAATAGCTGGCGCCCATCGCCAGGTTGATCAGCTCCAACTGGCGCAGCGTGGCAATCTTGGGCGACCATTCGCTGACCAGGATCGGCCGGGTATAGCCGTTCACCATGAACCAGTCGCCGCTGACCGGCGTGGTGCCGGTGCCGGTCGAGGCGAAATTCCAGCCGCTGTAAGTGCCTGAGGCATAGGCCGAAGGGGTGCTGGCGGAAACGCTGTAAATGCCGGTGGCGCCTGCGCCGCAATTCACGGAACCGTTGCAGCCGTTGGCTTGACCCGAGGTGTCCTTATCCCAGAAACTGCTGGTGACGGTGCCGGACGTGTTATCGCCCACCAGCCCGCCCACCGTGCTGCCGGCGCTGAGCGGACCAGTGGCATAGGAGGCGGACACGGATCCGCTGTTGGATCCCACTAGGCCGCCGACGCTGGAGGCGCCGGTGACCGGGCCCATGGCGTAGCTGGTGGTGATGGTCGAGGTGGACGCGGCGTTACCGCCTGCCAGTCCGCCAATATATTGGCTGCCGCTTACCGCCGAGGAGGCGTTGCTGTAGGAAATCACCCCCCCACTGTCGTTATTGCCCACCAGACCGCCGACGAAGCTTTGTGCGGCGGAGGCGGCAACCACGCCGCCGGCGCCGCTCGTGGTGACGAGACCGCCGTGGTTGTAGCCCACCAACCCGCCGACATACTGGCTGCCGATGGCCGTGGCATTGGCGAAACTGGCGGTGACGGTGCCGGCGTTGTAGCCCGCCAGACCGCCCACGGCGGTACCGCCATTGCCACCGCTGACGGTGGCGTTGGCCATGCTGGCGGAAATGGTGCCGCCGCTGTCGTTCTGGCCAATCAGGCCACCGATGTTGCCGCCGGAACCACCGCTGACCGTCGCCGAAGCACCCGACGACAGCACCTTGCCGCCAGAGTTCCATCCCACCAGACCGCCGATCGTGCCGCCGGCGTTGCCGCCGGCGACGGTGCCGGTCATGGAGGCCGAACTGATGGTGCCGGTGTTGTACCCCGCCAGGGCGCCGGTGATGGAGTTGCCGCCGACCGTCGCGCCGGTCAGCGTCACATTGCGGATGGTTCCCGAATTGGAGGCGAACAGGCCGATATAATTATCGGTCGGCTTACTGATGGTCAGGCCCGAAATTGAGTAGTTTTGGCCGTCAAAAATGGCGTTGAAGGGCGTGGGGGAAGAGGCGCTGTAGCCGAAGGGGGTAAAGGTCGAGGTCAGCGTGATGGCCCCGCCCAGCGCCCAGTTGGTCGAGGCCCAATTGGTGTAACCGGTTAATCCCGTCAGATCGCTGACGCTCTGGATCAGGTTGAAGCTCGCCCCGCCGATGGTGGTGGTGGTGTAACTGTTGCCGCCGATGGGCGTACAACCGCTTTGCCACAACAGGCAGGGATAGCCGCTGTTCAGTCCGGCGACGATCCCCCAAACGGAAGAAGACAGGCCGGTCGGCAGAGTGGTGGGCGCCGTCGCCTGTGAGGTGACAGTGCCTGTTCCGGATCCAATGGATGCGCCGACGCCGTTCCAGAAGCTGGAGGTAACCGTGCCGCCGGACTCATTGATGCCCAATAGGCCGCCGACAGCAGAGCTACCGCTGACCGCCCCGGTAGCGTAGCTGTTGGTGACGGTGCCGGCGTAATTCCTTCCCACTAGTCCGCCAACATCGGAACTGCCGCTGACCGGTCCGGTGGCATAGCTGTCGGTCACTGGACCGATATCTACGCCATTGACGTATCCAACCAGCCCGCCAACATAGGAGCCGCCGGTGACCACGCCTGTCGCATAGCTTGAAGATATTGCGCCACCAGCGGCACTTTCGCCCACCAAACCGCCGACAGAGGAAGTCCCGCTGACCGGGCCGGTGGCGTAGCTATTGGTGATCGACGTGCCCAATGAATGTGCAACGGATACAGTCAGACTGGTGTAATTGAGTCCAACCAGGCCGCCGGTGCCATCGCCTCCCCCGACAACCGTCGCGCTTGAAGAACTGGCGTTGATACTGCCGCCGTAGACGTTCACGCCGACGAGCCCGCCGACGTCCCCGCCGCCGGCGGTGACGGTACCGGCCGTCCAACTGCCGGTGATGCTGCCCCCGTAATTCTGGCCGACCAGTCCGCCGACGATGCCGCCACTGCCGCCAACCACCGAGCCGTTCACACTAACGCTGCTGATGCTTCCGGTGCTGTAGCCGGCGAGGCCACCGACATAGGTGCTGCCGTTGACGGAAAGGCTGGTCAAGGACAGGTTCTTGATGATTCCGCCGTTGTAACCGAACAACCCGATATAGCTGTTGGCCGGTTGGCTGATGGTCATGCCATTGACGGTGTTGCCGCCACCATCGAAGTTACCGGTGAACGGACTGCTGGAATTGCCGATTGGCGCGAACCCCGTGGTGGGCTTCCATATCCCGGACGGGTTGGACAATTCCGACATTGTGACGGTGTTGGCAAGCTTATAGCTTGCCGAGAGGGACAGGTTGATCATTTCCAACTGGTGTGCGTTGGCAATGATTGCCGACCATTCGGAGGTCAGCATCGGCCTGGTGAAGCCGTCCACCATGTACCAAACGCCGCTCGCCGGCGTGGTGGAAAATGGCGTACTGGTCCAGGCACTGTAACTGGCTTGGGAATAGGCCGAAGGCGAACTGCCGCTGGCGCTGTACAACCCAATTGCCCCGCCGCCGCAATTGGAAGACCCTCCGCAGGCGGAAGTCTGGCCGCTGGCGTCGAGATCCCAGTAAGTGGAGGTTACGACACCGGATGTCGTGGCCTGGGTGACGCCGACCAGGGCTCCGGTATTCGTGCTGGCTCCGGTGACTTTTCCCGAAGCGTAGCTGTTCTGTATTGTCCCACCGTTATAGTTTCCGCCGGCCAATCCGCCAATATTTTGCAGCGTCGCGCTGACCGTTCCGGTCGCATAGCTGGAGGCGACCAGACCGGTATTGCCGCCCACCAATCCTCCGACATCCCTCTGGCCGGTTACATTTCCCGCGGCATAGCTTTCGGTAATGACCGTCGTGCTGTACCCGACCAACCCCCCGATGGTGGTGGCGCCGCCAGTTGCGCCGGTGACGCTTCCCGTGGCAGAACTGTCGGCGATAGTGCCGCCGATCGTGTTGGCGCCAACCAACCCCCCCAGCCAATCGGAATAGATGTCACCGGTAACCGATGCGCTGGCGGAACTTTTGCTGAGCGTCCCCTGGTTCAGGCCCACCAACCCGCCGATGGCGCTGGCCCGGGTCGAAGAGTTGGGGCCGACACCGGTTACAGTACCCGAGAAAAAGGAATTGGTCAGAGTGCCAAATCCCGCCACGATCGAGGAATTTTGTCCGATCAGTCCGCCGACCCCGAATTGTCCTGTAACTGATCCGTTCCCATAAACATTGGTTACTGTGCCATAGTTCACGCCGGCCAGCGCGCCCACACCCGAGGTGCCGCTGACAGAAAAGCCACTAAGGTTGAGATTGCTGACCGACCCCGGCGGGCCGATTACCCCAAACATGCCGACGCCGGTGGTGCCGGTGGCAATTCCGCCGCTAATCGTATTGCCAAGCCCGTCGAATTTTCCGGTGAATTTTGTGGTGGAGGAGCCGATGGGAGTGATGGTGCCGGCGGTGATTGGGCCGCCCAAGGCCCAATTGGTGGCTGGGTTGACGACGCTACTGAGGCTGGAAATCACGGTGTAGGGGGCGGCGTTGATCATCAAAGTGCTGCTGCTGGGCAGCGAGAATCCGCCAAAACCCTGCGCATAATTGGAGGTACCGCTGATGCTCACGGTAGGGCCGGTGCCGGTCACGCTGACGCTGCCTCCTGCGCCATACTGGACTCCCGCGGCGCCCGCGCCGCCACCGTTCAGGATCAGCGACTGGCTACTGGCGCCGCTCATCAGGATGGTGGAATTGACATTCACCAGGCCGCCGCTGCCGGCGATGGCGGTCAGTCCGGCCGAACTGCCGCTGGCGGTGATGCCGCTGTTGAGGAAAACGCTGCGGCCGAGGCTGGCGTCCAGGGCCAGGATCTTGCCGGCGGACCAGACGATCGGCGCATTGACGATGATGTCGCCGTTTCCGGAGCCGCCGGCACCGACGGCGATGGTGACGTTGCTGGACGTCAGGGCCGTCTGCAGGTCGGTGTTGAGGATGGTGGTGCCGGTGCTGGACGACGTATAGGTACCGACGCTTGGCGTAATATTGGTGACGGCGGGGCTGGCACTGATGGTGACGTCATAGGGGTCCAGCAGCCAGGTGCCGGTGCCGCCCAGCGGCGCGGTGGTATCAACGAGAATGCCGTTCACCGACAGAAAATGGCCCGAGGTTTCCACCCACCCACCATCGCCGCCGCTCGCCCCGCCGCGGGCGACGATGCTGCCGGACGCGCTGGTCCTGGCGGCGATCACCGAAACGCTGCCGCCCTGCCCCTGCCCGGTGGCCGAGGCGTCGATGCGGCTGCCGGCGGCGAGACTGACCGAGGCATGCCCCCAGTCGCCGATGGCGACGCTGCCGCCGCCTTTGGCGCCCGAGACATCGATCACCGCCTGCGGTCCGACGGCGATGGTGCCGCCTTCGCCGGCGTCGAGGATCACCCTGCCGCCGACCAGGGAGGCATTCCTGGCCTCGATGATGCCGGTGGTGTTGATGACGTTGTCGATCACCGCGCCGGCGGCGCGGGCGGTCATCTGCACCAGGCCGCCTTCGGCCGACAGCGTGCCGCTGTTGTCCACCAGGGGCTGGTCGGCGGCAGCGGTGACGGCGAAGGACAGCAATTTGTCGCCGAAGAAATCCACCGCGAAGGTCTTGGCGCCGCCCAGGACGACGCTGCCCAGATTGGCGGTGATGGTGCCGGCGTTGTTCACCGTCCGCCCAGCCAGAACCGCATAGCCGCCGTCCGCCGCCTGGATCCTGCCCCAGTTGGAAATGGCGGCGGAGGGGTTGGGCGAGGCCTTGTCAAACCGGTAATTGCCGGACAGGAAGTCCTGGTCATTGATATCGGCGGTGGTGGCCAGCAGTCCGGCCACGTTCACCTGGGCGCCCGGCCCGAACAGCACGCCGTTGGGATTGATGATCCACACCTGGCCGTTGGCTGACAGCGTGCCGGCGATGGACGACGAGGATGCTCCGGTGACACGGTTGAGCGCGATGGAACTGGCGTCCAGCTGTTTGAAGTTTAGGGTTTCACTGCGACCCAGCGAAAATTGCTGCCAATTGATGATCGCCTTGGCAGAGTTTTGCTGGATAACGGTGTTCAGCGCCGAAGCGGAGATGCTGGCCTGGCCGGCCACCAATTGGGCCCCCGAAGGGCCGGGCCAGGCGGGCTCCGCCAAACCCGTTGCCAGACAGGTGGTCATGCACAGAGCCACCCGGAAGGCATACCGCCGACGTCGCCGATGCGAAAGCATGACCCGCATGCCAACCATCCCCCGACAACCGCTGGGAACGCCGCCGCAATTTCCTGGGCTGAGCCGTTTTCCCAACGCAGGGTTTAACTGTACATTTTTTATGGGTATTTTACAAGGAGGCCGCCGACCCGGACCCCGTGCTTGTCTATGAAAAATTTGTCCACGGCAGAAACCATGGCTTGCGCGCGAAGCCGGAAATATTCTTCGCTGGCCACCGGAACGGCGTCCTTGTTGCCTAGAGCACGCTGTGATTAGGTCGACGCAGAGTGACCCTCACCCACCCATCGCTTTGGAAATGACGTCGAAAAGTCCTTCCAGAACAAAAAGATAGCCCCTCTCCCACTTGTGGGAGAGGGGGGTGAGGGTGGATCTGGCCGCCGAAACCGTTGATCACGGTCCTGGGGCTTCCCCTCACTTAAGGTCGGGGGGTAAGGTTTGTCGGTGAAACAGAGGGAAGAGGCAAATGAGTCGCATCGTCTATATGCTCAACGGACCCAATCTCAATCTGTTGGGGAAACGCGAGCCGCATATCTATGGTCATGAGACCCTGGCGGATGTGGAAAACGACTGCCGCAAACTGGCGAAGGACCTGCGCCTGGAACTGGAGTTCCGGCAAAGCAATGCAGAATACCAGTTGATTGACTGGATCCACGAGGCCCGCGAACGCGCCGGCGGCATCGTCATCAATCCGGCGGCCTACACCCATACCTCGGTCGCCATTCTGGATGCGCTGAACACCGTCGAGGTCCCGATCATCGAGGTGCATATCTCAAACATTCATAAGCGCGAGGCCTTCCGCCACCACTCCTACGTGTCCCTGGCGGCCTCGGGGGTGATTGCCGGCCTTGGCACGCAAGGCTACCAGTTGGCGCTGCTGCGCCTGGCGAAATTGCTCGACGAAATAAAATGACCACCGCAGGCGGCGATTTGATACGGGCCGGGCGCCTTTGGCGCCAGCGGTTCAATAATCGCCAGTCCTCGGTTAAGAGAAGCAGGTGCTAATGTTCCCCGGTCTGCGCTTTGGGGAGGATTAAGGGATATGCGTGTCGGGCTGTTTCGCTCCGCCCTGGAACGCAGTCCGCGGGCGCTGATGCGTGTCGCGCTCAGTTATTATATCACCAACGGCATGTCGGCCGCCCTCGGGCTGTTGCTGATCTCGGGCGGCATCAGCCTGATCTTCGGCGCCTATGCCGCGGCGGCGGCCTCGGTCGGTGTCGTGGTGGTCATTCCCCCGGACCAGGCGGGGCCGCGGCACGGAAAATTCTGGCATCTTTTGCCGGCGGCGGTCATCGGCCTGCCGCTGTTCTTCGCCGTGCAGCGGTTCCATGCCCAACCTTTGCTGCTGGGACTGGTGTTGATCCCCGCGACATTCCTGGCCTTCCTCGGCGCCGCATGGGGCAACCGGGGACTGCCGATTTCCATGTCGGTGATGTTCGCGATGATCTTTTCCATGGCCATCCCGGCGCAGTCCGACAGCATGGCCGCCTGGGACAACAGCCTTTATTTCCTGGCCGGCGCCTGCCTTTACCTGATTTACGGCACCATCGCGAATATTCTGCTCAATTACCGATACCGCGCGCAAATCCTCGCCGATACCCTGCTCCTGCTGGCCGCCCTGATGCGCACGCAGGCCAAGCAGTTTACCCGCGACCCGTCAGGCGCCGGCACTGAGGCGATGCCGGCTGTCGGGACTTTTCCGCGTCAGCTGGCGGCGCTTGCCGATCAGTTTCAGGCGGCCCGCAATATTCTGCTGGAAGCCCCGGACACCGCCTACCGGCAACGGCTGGCCGGCATGCTGGTGCAGGCGCTGGAAATGCGCGATCACCTGCTGGCCTGCGCCCTCGACCTCGACGAACTGATCGCCCAACCCGCTCATGCGCCGACATTGCGCGTCTCGCAGCAGGTCCTGGAAAGCCTCGCCGGGGAGATCGAAGGCCTGGCGGACGCCCTGCTGCTCGGCATCCGTCCGCCGGTGATCACCAGCCACCGCGACCAGTTGGAGCGGTTGCAATGGCCGCCGGACGACCCCGCCGGCACCGCGTCAAACAGCCTGGCGAGAGGCGTGGCCGTCCGCATCGGCCATATCAATGACGAAACCATCCGACT
>Ga0208507_1001560_pt1 | contig 12666 bp, 2 predicted proteins | sample CryBogCBH12Aug01_FD_184626 | JGI IMG/M metagenome (GOLD analysis project Ga0208507, IMG submission 184626) | Freshwater microbial communities from Crystal Bog, Wisconsin, USA - CBH12Aug09.1 (SPAdes) (version 2) | ecosystem: Environmental > Aquatic > Freshwater > Lake | place: Crystal Bog... | reverse complement strand
AGTAAATAAAGGACGCTTTTGTTCAAACGTTGGTATCAATCTTCTTTGCGGCATCAAATTTTGATTTGGTTGCTCGTCATTAATTTTTTAGTACTGCTATTAATGGCAGTTGCTACCTTACAGGTTGCACGCAGTACGGTTGAAAATAATATTTATGAACAGCTAGAGCGTGAACATGTGATTGAAGCAGAGATGATTGAGTCATCTCTTAATCGGATGGTGGGTGAAGTACAGGCACTCGGTACTATGCCAACAGTCATCAATGCACTGGGTTCTCCAGACAGGGCAGAGCAGATATTGGGCCCTGTATTAAAACGAAACCCCTTAATTTTGGATGATCGTAATGATTTTTATTTGCTCGATACAAATTTAAATCGAATCTACACCATTGGTACGAACGCTTCTTGGCTGCCGGAATCTGATGGCTTGGCAACAAAAGCCTTATCTCAACTCAAAACACAAGCAGCGATTTATAAAACAGACTCAGGATTTGTTCTGCAGCTTGCCCAAGCTGTGGATGAACGTGGTGTTTTGGTTCTCAGTCAATCCATTAATCAACTCATGAGCCGTTTCTTTCAGGGGCGCCAAGATATTGACGCCTGGATTTTGGAGGATCAAGCTGGTCAAGTTTTATCGAATTTGCACGATAGTAAAAATACTGATCAAAAAGTTGTAAAAGAGTTATATGGTCGCAGTGATCAACCGGGAACTCAGACTACCTTAGCTAGAAATTTTGATCGGGGGCAGGCATGGAAGACTATCAAAGGGCCTTTGCGTCTGGTTCAACCGCTAGCCGATTTAAATTTGCAACTGTCTTTAAATGAGCGAACAAATTGGACAAAAATTGTTGCCATGGAGTTGCTCATACCATTTCTAGCAGTCTTGGTATTAATTTTAATTATTGCAATAGCATTTATTACTTATGCGGGTCGAACGCTAGCGACACCTTTAGAGGAGCTTGCGAGCTATGCCCTTAGTATTGAGGGCTCGAGTTTTTCGAGTGCACTCAATCAAGAAAAGCTCACTGTATTAGTCAATCGCGAGGATGAAGTGGGGCGCTTGAGCAAGCAGTTCTCCCAAATGCTCAAACGTTTGCGCCAAGGTTATGCCGGTCTTGAGGATCAGGTTGCCCAGCGCAATGCACAGCTGGAAGCGATTTTTGCCTTGTCCCCCGATGGCTTTTTAGAGGTTGACGCGCAAGGACAGGTTGGGTTTGTTAATCCTGCGTTTGAGATTCTGACAAATCTGCCAGCTGCCGAAGTGATTGGTCAGTCGGCAAGCGAGCTGGTAGAAAAATTACAAGGCCTTACACGAGGCATGACGCTGACGCAAATCCAGGAGATGTTTAAAGCGTCCGAGCAACTTCACTGGTTGGAGTTAGAAATTCCCTTTAAGCGAACCTTAGCCGTACTCACTAAGGCAAATCAATCGGATGGATATATTGTTTATCTACACGACATCACCCAAGAGGCTGAGTTAGAAGAAATGCGCAGTGCATTTATGTCAACAGCTGCCCATGAATTACGAACTCCGATTAGTAGTATTTTAGGCTATGCCGAATTACTCATGCGACGCTTAAAGGGGGTTACGAAACCTAGCGAAGCAACCGTGCAAGAGATGGCTGCAGTGATTGAGCGTCAGTCAAAAAACATGGCTGAATTAGTCAATGACTTGCTGGACCTTGCGCGCCTTGAAAATCAAATGGCTAAAGGCCTTAATCTTCATGAAACCTCGCTGGCAACCTACCTGAGGCCTGTAGTGGCTCAGTTTCAGATACAGGGCGATGCGCGTGATGTCGTGACCTATATCGATGACCACTTACCAGATGTCCGTTTACATCCAGATAGTTTTAAACGCTTAATCGTTAACCTATTAAGTAACGCCTTTAAGTATTCGTCTAGCGGCAGTCCTGTGATTGTCAAAACGTTTACAGTAAAAAAAGCAGATCAAGAGTATGTCGGAATCGTGGTACAAGATCATGGCGACGGAATGTCACCTGAAGATTTAGAGCATGCGTTTGAGCGTTTTTATCGCAGCAGCTCACATGAGGCGATTTCAGGAACAGGTTTAGGTCTATCTATTGCCAAAGAAATTATGCTGGCACATGCAGGCCACATTGAGATTCAAAGTAACTTAGGTGAAGGCACTACAGTGACTTTGCTGTTTCCGGCAATTCGCAAATGGGGCCGTTAAAAAAATCACTCTAGTTAGAGGGAGGGATTAGGGCGCTCATGCAATGACTTGGCAAGATTAATTAAGCAATGCTTGCCACGGGCATCCGTTTCTTTAAAGCACTTTAATAAGAATGCCTCTAGAGGGTCTAGCGTCACCCCTTTCGCTTTACGATCTGACCCCTTCAGAGCTTCGCCTTCGGTAGGCTCTGGGCGGTTGGTTAGGAAAGACATATCCAAACTGAGCCACTCTACTAAGACTTGCAGTCGCTCAATTTCGGGAAGGGAGAGACTACGCATCCAGCGCCTGGCAGTTTCTTGGGAGATGGCCGAGACATCCTTGGCTCGCAAGTTAAAGTCCCGACTCACTACCGAAGCGCTTGGCATACGTCCGTAATACTCAATTAAACGGCGGGAAAGTTCTTTGGAAAAAGCGAGCTTCATATATATAGCCTTCTTAATCACCTCAATGAAGGTGGGGTAATGGGGTTTGTAAGAGAAAAAACTAATAAAAACGACATTAATTTTGATTTATTTAAGCATTTAAAGCGCTAATTTACTGCTAAAAAGCATAAATTGCACGCCTAAGGTGTAATTTATAGCCTATAAACCCTTGATAGTTGGTCTTTTAGGTCATAAAATCGTCATAAACCACACTAAAGGTGGAGAAAAAACACGGTAAATTCCATTTTGAACGTGTAAATTGCATCCAAATACACCAAAATTCCAAGTAAAAACAGGTTAAAAATCAGGATTTCTAGGGCAAAAAAGCCCTCCAAATCCTATTAATTCTCTGTAAAATTAATCTGTTCCAAGCTTGAAAAACGATTAACTTATTGATCCAAAATTAATGAAAAATAATGATGAAATTCAGCTTATTTATTGATTATAAATAGGTATTATTTTAGATCATTATTAATATATTAAATTAATCTAAAAAGATAATCAAAACAGATTAAATAAAGACTTATTAAGGGTCGTTTTACCCCCCCCCAGAACCCTATGATTTATCAAGGTTTTGAGCCAAATTACCTCTGTTTTAAACATAATCACAGTTAAAAATGAAACAAGTGATCATTTTGGCTTATCACTTTTACCATTTATTGCACGCTCATGGTGGGGGTATTTTGGGGTATTGAAATAATCCCACATTCAGTGGGTAAGTGATATTGCTATTGGCTATTAAGGTAATGTAGTGAAAATCTGTCCTCCATTCTCGTCGTGAGCAAAAAACACAAGACCCCCTCCAAGCGGTCTGTGCAGGCACAAGTGCCTGAAGCTCAAAACACACGCCTGGCCAAACTGGTCAAGGTGGCGAATGTCGTCACCAATTCTTTTGATATCAAAACCTTCCAATGGATTGCCGCTGTTGTTTTTGGACTCGCTTTGGATGCTGAGCGTGCACAAGCAGCCCAAGCTGTAGGTGACCTGCAGTCTGAGGATGGAGCATCCCAGGCTTCTGGCTCGGACCAAGCCGAGAGCGCTGTTGCTGAAAGCACCGGCGATGATGGGGCTAGCGCCTCAAGGGATGATGTCCGCGCTGATGCGCAAGAGGACGCAAGACCGATTCACCTAAGTCCGCGTGCAGAGATGTTGTTGGCACAAGTTGCCACCGCTCCTCTCAATGACTCGCTCGATTCACTTTCACAGCTCAAACAATTTTTTGCGGATTGGTTCACAAAGCATCCGGCACCAAAGGTCAGCGGTTCTGATGTTGCTGCAGGCGTTGATCCAGTTCTCACTCACGATCAGGCGATTACACAGGCGATAGAACGCGCTGCGGTTGAGTTCACCACAACACCTGGTTCTGGTGGCGCTGCAATCACCATGACAGAGTTACGCGAAATGTATCCGCAGCAAGCAGGAGGTAGTGGTGCGCAATTGGCGGACTTCAACTTACCGCTGCAATTTGCAAATGAAGCTGGCGGATCTGATCTCACACGCTTTGCAGAAAATGCGCCAAACCTCGGAGAGATGGGCAATGGATCTGAGGGTGGCTTTGATCCGATGTATCTCACCAGCTTGCTTGGTGGTCTGGCGGCTGGCGGAGGTGGCGGCGGTAGTGCTGCAGCAGCAGTTGCTTTGGCGGAAACTGCTGGTGTAGGAGCAGCATCGTCTAGTGCTGCTATTGCCGGCGCTGCAATCGACGGTTTGATTCAGGGCGCTACCGTTAACTTGCAAGCATTTGTTGGTGGTAAATGGGTAACCGAATTACAAACCACTACTGACGCAACTGGTGCTTACGGATTTGATTTAACGAAAGCCGCAATAACCAACGCTGCTCAAGTTGCTGAAATCAATGCAGCAAAAGCAATCTCAGCTTCTAACATTCGCGTGGTCGTTGAAGCGGGTGGTTACGACCAAAACACAGGTCAACAAGTTGGTCAAATGGTTGCCGGTGCAAACATCCAAACGCTTACCGGAAATCAAACTGCGAGCGTAGCAGCCATTACTCCGTTGACGATGGTCTTAGCTTCCACAACTGCGATCACCGAGGATCAACTTAAGGCGCAGCTAGGCATCACCGGCGTGTCAGACCTGAGCACCTTTAACCCAGTTGCAGCAATGAGCTCAAGCAACTCTGGTACGGTGCAGTTAGGTCAAGCGGTCTTTACGATCCAGCAAACGATGTACACCTTGATCCAGAGTGCTGCTGCCGTGCATGCGGGCGGTGGAGTTGTTGGTGCGGATGCGCTGACGAGTGCACTGAGTTCCGTAGTAGATGCCATCAGTGCCAATATTGCGAGTGGCGCAAGCAGCATTACCGTGAATGCGATTACTGCATCGGTGATTGCACAAGAGCTTGGCTTAGATCCGGCCAGTACGCAGGCAACCACCATTGCTAACGCGATTATCGCAACCAATAACTCGGTCAGCTCTTACTATTCGCATTTAGCCAGCGCTTATCAAACGCTTGCTCAAGATCCGAGTGATGTGACAGCGCAAAGTTGGATTGCTGGTGCAAAAGCTGCTGCAGCAGTTTCACAAACAGATTTGATTGCTGCGGTTGATGGTTATCTCACTGGCGCAACTGCAACAATTGACGTTGCTGCGATTACCAATGACATAGTAGTGCAAGCGAGCAGCATGCAGCAGTTGCTTGCTTTGCAAGGTGCAACTGTTACCGCTGCTACCAGTTCATTTGTTCCGGTCTACCTCGTATCGCAAGTGATCAATGAGTCTGATGGCGGATTAAACGACGGACTCGCAAAAGGCATTCTGGCAAAAGACGCTGCGGGCAATATTATTGCCAATGGCAACACGATTCAGTTAACAGATATCGCTAGCGAGATTAGCCAGGTTTCCTTGGCGGAGTTGATCAAGCTCAATGTGGATGCTGTCACTGTACTGGGTACCAATACCAAGATCGAACTTTCGCTCCTAGGTAATGGTTTAACGACAGTAGATCTTGGCGCATTAAATGATGGCGTGACATTGTTTGATGCGAGCAAAGTATCAGTGACCCTGAAGGTTGCCGATCAAACCCAGTTCAACCAAATCGTTTCTAACATCGCCTACTTAGAGGCTGATGGTATTTATGGATTTAAGGCTGTAGCGGGCACACTCACCATTGATGCGGCCACTGCCTTAAAGTGGATTGCTCAGGGTGTTACGTTTAGCTCAGGCTCTTTTGTCGCTGATGCTTCGCACGATACGGCGATGCATAACCAGGTCACCTATGATCAAGCCAAACTCTTAGCGGGCGCAGGGGTATCGCTGGTAAGTGGCTCGGTGATTGATGCATCGACTGCGAGTCTGACGGTTCAAGATGCCTTATCGATCATCAACAGCGGTGCAAGCTTTACGGCTAACAGCAGTTTGCCGCCAACCTTAAGCGTTTCTTTACAAGCGTCAGATTTGCTGGGTAGTGCTTCTACGATCGAAGCCAATTTACTCAAACTCGCTAATGCGGGTGTGGGCTTTGTGTTCCCGACCACGGGTACGCAAGTCGGTAATGGACTGAGCTTTGCTAATGGCAAACTCACATTGTCCAATCTGAATCTGAACTTAAGCGATGTGAAGGCTTTGCAGAATGCCGCAGTTGCTGGTGGTCTGAACTTTAGTAATACGACGGTCACGATTACCAAGGCCGACTTAGATGCGATTCTGACGGGCAGTGCGTGGGGCAAGCAACTGATTGCGATGGGTGTGAAGTCTTACGCTATGGCGACTGGCACTTTGATTTCTTCAGCAGAAGCCAATGCCCTGATTAACATCAATTCCAGCGTCAACATTTCTGGTGCGCAGTTAAGCGACACCGGTATGTCGGCAACCCAAGCGGGTTATTTCGCATCACATGGCTTAACGCCTCCAGCGGGTGTGACATTCGATTTAGGTTATGCCGAGACAGTGGTCTTCACTGATGGAGGCACATTCAAAACGCCAATCACGGTTACTTATGCATTTGACCCCACACTACCGATTTTGGCAGCCAATGATCTACTGACCATGGTCAACAGTGGTGTGCACTTCACCAAATTTGCAGCCGATGGTGTCACACCTGCTTCTCCTTATGTACTCAGCTCAGCCGATGTGGCCTTTACCTCGGGCAATAGCGCAGCGAATAATCTGATCACCTTGGTCAAGTCAGGATTAACGCTGACTGCTGGCTCCGATTTTGCAGGGCTTTCCAACAGTAGTTTGACTTTGGCAAATGCCAAGTTGTTGCTCACGAGTTCTGGCTCAGCCATTTTTGCTAATGACCACAGCAATACCATCCAACTCTCGAGTGCAGATTTAGCGGGCACGCAATTTACTGGTAGCACACTGCCGACCTTAACTGCGTTAGCAGCCCAGCATGTGGATGTGATCAAACCGGTTTCGGGTTTGCTCACTCAGTCACAAGTCGATTCGATTGTTGGCGCAGTGGGTTCTTCAGTCAGCTTTAGTTCAAACACCATCTTGCAGTTGACGAATACTGCAGCAGTCGATGCAGCGCTGAGTGATACCGTGAACTTCGGTGCGATCGGTATTCACAATGCAAATATTGGCGCGAGTGGTCTGAGCTTTAGCGAAGTCCAAGGTCTGATCGGCAAAGGCATTACTTCAGTTAATGCTGGTATCACTTTGCAAGTGGCAGCAAGCGATCATCTCGAGTCTATCTCGCTATCCACCTTGCGCGCGATTTCGACGATGGGCATCACTACGGTGTCTGCTGCTAGTGGCTCCATTCCGTATGCTGAAGTCAATGCCTTACTAGCAGCAAACCCATCAATCAGCTTTGCGCCAAACACCATCGTTGACTTAGCCGGTCAGACCGTTTCCGTGTCGATGATCGCCAACTTGAGTAGCATGGGCTTGCAACTGAGCTTGCCGCCTGGCACCACGATTACTGCTTCCAGCTTGAGTTTGAGCGATGCCTATTCGATGGCGCTCAAAGGCTTGGCATTTAGCTCTGGTAGCAGTACTCCGATTCAGATCGATGCTGGTTTATCTGATGGTTCAGCAGGTACGGTTAGCTTAAGTCAAGCGCAAAAAGTCATTGCTTCGGTCACGAGCGCTCATGGCAGTGCGCAGTTTGTCAACGGCGTTCTCAAAGTGACTGGATCAGATTTACAAACGATTGCGACCAGTAATTCTGCGGGTACTTTGGCTAATGCGGGCTTAACCACCTTACAAGCCAACGGTAATCTCACGGTAGCACAAGCTTCTGTTGTGATTGGTAATGGCCTGAGCTTCGCTACGGGCACCACTATTGTCGATCGCGTAGTCGATGTCAATGCAGCGAGCGCAGTCAATGCCTTTGCTTTAATTGCGAAGGGCGCGACCTTTAGCGGCACGATGGCGAGCGTCAGCTCGACAGCGGTACTCAATAATTTATTAAGCACCAACACGAGTGGCAGTATCAACCTAGATGTTCTCAAAGCTGCTGGTATTAGCAGCTTATCTTTGAGTGGCACAGCAAGCAGTGTCTCTCAAGCATTAGCAAAAGCAATCTACGCCGATGGTGGCGTCACGCTCGTTGGCGGAACCATTGATGCTACTGGTGGCTTAACCGCGACAGATAGTGTGGTCTATGCCAACCTTGGATTAACCATTCCAGCAGGAACACCGCTGATCGTTACAGGCAACCTCATCAGCTACTCTGATGTTGCCTCGCTCGCTAATAAGAGCGTCATGCTGGCGGTTGATCGCTCACCGGGTGTGGGTAGTCAAATTAATGTGGCCTTGGCTGCGGGTGATAAGTTAACACTTGCTCAAGCACAAAAAATTATGGCGATTGGCAGTACTAGCAACGCCTTCCATTTTGCTGGCCCTGGAGGCTCTAGTGCAACCTTAAGTCTGTCAGCCAACAATAGTGACTTTGCCAATTTGTTTGATTCTACGATCAACACAGTAGGCCTCTCCAAACTGGCAGCCGCTGGGATCACGCAAATCAAATCGGCAACGGGCTCGCTCTCATTGACCTTAAAGCAAGAGCTTGCTCTTAACAATTCGGGCATTGGTTTCGCTACTGGTGATACTGTCCAGATTCAATTGCAAAATGTCACCGGCAATACCTTGGCCGATGTGGTGACTGCCGCACAAAACAATGCTCTAGCTGCTAATATTTTTATCAAAGCTGCGGGCGCTACGCTCACTGTGAGCGCTACGCAAGCCGATGCCTTAATGGCTGCTCGTGTGTCCTTTGTAGCAAATGATTTAGTGACTCTGAAACTCGATGCGGGCAATAGCAATGCCTCAATCCTGGATTCACTCTCACAACTACAGACTTACGCCTTAAATGGCGTCGATCAAATTGCGGGTAGTGCAGGGACCTTAAGCATCAACTTTGCTGAGGCGCAAAATATCAGTAGAGCGATGCTCAAGTTTGCATCAACCGATGCGGTAACCGTGCAGCTCTCCAGTTCTGGTGTGTATGACTTAGGTTTGCGTGACGCAACGATTCAGAGTTCAGCAACACTGCTCGCCAATCTCGGCGTTACCCAACTGCAAGCTGCCAGTAGTAGTCTGACCTTAACCGCTGCGCAAATTGCCGACATTACCGGCATTGGTGTGCCAGGCATGAGCCTTACTGGTCTAAAGTTCCTGGCGACTGATCCTGCAGGAGAGGCTGTCACGATTACTGCTCAGGCCAACTCGCCAGATGATGTGAGCTACCTGATCAATAACTCAATCACCTTGCAAGCTGATGGTATTTCGCAGATTTCTTCCAGCACTGGTACCTTATCTTTAACCACCAGCCAAATCACGACGCTGATTCAAGATGGTGCTAATGCCTTAGCGATTGCGCCAGGTACTTCGGTACAGCTGCAGATCAACAACAACTCAGATCTCAGTTACCTCACCAGCCACGCCGCGGCAATCACAGCCTTCCACGTCACCAACGTTTTTGTGGCAACCACAGTCACATCATTTACCTTGGCGCAAGCAGAGGCTCTGGTTAATACCTCAGGACTGTATTTCACGAACGGTATTGTCAATATTTCGCCGGAGGATTTAACGACTCTGGAAGCTTCTGGTTCTGCGGGAGCAGCTGCGGTGGCAGCAGCAGCAAAATTGGTGAGCCATGGATTTACGCAGTACCTCTTAGGCGGTAGCGTCTTTAACTCCACTCAAGCGGCGCAGCTCTTATCGATTCTCAATCCGACCGGTGCGGATGGCGTGAAGGTTACCGGTGGTTTGGTCACAGACCTTGCCGACTCTTTAGCAACGGCTGGATTTAAATCGGCCGATGGTTTGCTCCTCGCCGATACGATGAGCTTGGCAAGCTTCCATGCCGATGCAACCCATTCTTACAACTTTGCCGTTGATGCAGCCACCGGACGTTTACAGATCTTCCTGACAGGTTCGCCAACCGGTACGCCAGTGAGCTACATTCTGCCTGCCTCTACAGGTGTCACGAATGTAACCTTTACTGGTAACTTGCCGGGTGCGAGTGCAGCAAGCATTACGACGCAACAGTTTGGTCAGTTAGCAGGGCTGACGGGTAACCACTTGGTCTTTAGTACTACGTACCCGATTTCGCTTTACCTCTCACCAAGTGATCTAAGTGCGTTAAGCACCCTCAATGCTGCTTTGTATCAGTCTGCTGGTATTGCAACTGTCCTTGCCACAGCAGGCACCGTCTCGGTAGCACAAGCACTCACATTGCATAACTTGGAGTTTGGTTTTGCTAAAACCACCACGCTCACCGATACCTCAATTTCCTATGCAAATTATCAGACCCTGGTTCGCGATAACTTAGCGTCTACCGACTTAGTAACAAATTACAAGATCCCTGGTCTAAATGTCACCCTTGCTGCTGGCACCAAGATTAGCGATGCCAGCTTAAGTCTGAGCACCTTAAAAGGATTACTCGCATCTACGACTTTGGATCTGAGTTCAGTCAAGGTTTCTGATGGCGTCATTTCTTGGTTAGATGCCAAAACACTACAAGGCAGTGTGGACTTGTCGACCACGACCGTCAGTGGTGCACTGTCGGCGGCAGATGCCAAGCTATTGCTTGCCAGTGTGAAAGGTTTTGATGCTAGTGCACGTTTATTAGATTCAACCATTGCCTTAAGTGATGCCGTTGCGCTTAATGGTTACATTCCCTTAGGCAGCGTGATTATTAGCGGCGCACTGGGCACTGCTAATACGGTGAGCTTGGCCAATCTGACCAGCATCATGAGTAACAACCCCAGTGTGCATATTGGTCACGCAAGCTTAGATATCTCCGCTACTGGTGGTGTGGTGCATTACAGCGACATCACCACCATGCAAGCGGCGAGTGACCCTGCTAGCCCACTGTCTTTTAATAAATCGAATGTGGCGCAAGTCAGTGTCCAGCTTGACAGCGGTAATACCAACTTAGGAACCATCGTCGCAAACGCGAGTACTTTGGCCGGCTTGGGTATTAACCAAGTGATGGCAGCAAATGGCTCCTTGTCATTGACCTTTACTCAGGCTTTGGCAATCACTGGCGTAACGACCAGCTCGAACCCAAGCGCTGCAGTGCCGTTGCTGAGCTTCGCCACAGCCGACTCCGTGACGATGAACTTAGGACAGACTGACGTTCCTGTAGGATCAGGAACCGATACCGCCGTGGTGAACTTCGAACATGAACTAGCACTGCTAGCAAAAGCGCACGTCGATACCATTCATGCCGCTTCAGGTTCACTCAGCCTGAATGTCGCAGTCTTCCAAGAAATTCGTAAAGATGGTTTTAGTTTTGCTAGCGGTGATCAGATCACCATAGCCGATACCGCGAGCAATCTGACAACCGTTATCAGTAATGCCGCCAGCTATGCTAGCCAAGGTGCAAGTAGCATCTTCGCTAGCGATGGTTTAAGCCTGTCATTAAGCAGTTTCCAAAACCTCACCAAGAGCTTGAGCATTACTAGTGGTCAAAGCGTCGCTGTTGCCTTTGGCGATAGCGATCTGGTTTCCTTAAGAAGCAATATCAGCGCACTCAAGACCTTGGGGATGAGCTCGGTGGTGGTGAACACTACGACGGCTGCGCAGCACTACGCTCATGAGTTAGCGCTCTCAGATATCAATTTAATCATTAATAGCGGTTTGAGCATATCTGGTGGAGGCAGTCCTGTCGTCGCAGCGGTCAGCCTTAGCGAGATGGGCAGCATCACGACTTGGGCGCCAAGTTTGATTGCCAGTGGCGTCAAGCAATTTGATTTTGGTGCGAATGTTCTATCTGCCGCCCAAGCGCGGGCAGTGATTGCCAATATTGAAAATATTTCTGGTACTACTGTCCAGGGTCACCCAACAGTCATTGCTTTAAGCGCTAGTGATCAAGCCTATTTTGTCTCTCAAGGCTTCACGGTTGGAAACTTGGCGATTGCCGATAGTTACAGCAGTTTAAGTTTGGCTTTAAGCACTGCGGCTAGCCAGATTCTGGTGCCTGATACCCAGCCTAAAATTACGATTACGGTTTTAGATTCAGAAAAACTCTCCCTAGCGAACTTTGACACGCTAAATAGCGATGCTGCTGGTGCAATTACCTTTAAGGCGCAGAGCGGTGGCTCACCCGCCTTGGCGCTCAATGCATCTGACTGGTCAAAACTAACGGGTTCTGAAGTCAGCGCTCTAGTCGCCTCAGGTATCACCACCGTGAGCGCAAGTTCTGTCAGCGTAGCGCAAGCCAAACTGCTCATCGGTAGTGGCTTAAGTTTTGCTAGCGCAGTGACGCTAACCGATACCAGTGTTGCGCTGGCCGATGTGCAAGCCTTGTCGGTCCTCTCCAATGTCGCTTATGCCACTGGTGCACGTTTATCCGATAGTACGATCTCGATGGCCAATGCCAAGACACTCTTGGCTTATGCCGGTGGTGCTGATGCTGGTCTACTGGGCGGTACGACCAAGATTAGCGATAGCGTAGTAACTTCTGCCGATGCGATTAACCTGCTATCGACTGCGGGAGTCAGTAGCAGTATCTTTAATATTGCGACGCGGATTAGCGATAGCACGATCAATAGCAGTGGAGCGCTCACTCTGGCCGGTAAGGTCAACTTAAGCAGTGCGAGTGTGACGGGTACGGCAAATCTCACTGCGGCCT
>Ga0208507_1001559_pt1 | contig 12671 bp, 12 predicted proteins | sample CryBogCBH12Aug01_FD_184626 | JGI IMG/M metagenome (GOLD analysis project Ga0208507, IMG submission 184626) | Freshwater microbial communities from Crystal Bog, Wisconsin, USA - CBH12Aug09.1 (SPAdes) (version 2) | ecosystem: Environmental > Aquatic > Freshwater > Lake | place: Crystal Bog... | reverse complement strand
GGCGGCAGGCTCGGTGAAATCTGCGCAATCTTCGCCTTCACATCGCGGATGACCTGCATCGCATTTTCGCCGGTGCGCATGACAACGATGCCGCCGACAGCTTCGTGGCCGTCAATGTCCAACGCGCCGCGCCGAAAATCACCGCCAATCTGCACGTTCGCAATGTCCTTTAGATACAAGGGCAAACCGCTGTTTTGTTGCAGCACGATGTTTTCCAAATCGTTCGCCGATTTTACGAGGCCGATGCCGCGCACGACAAATTCCATTCCGTTTTCCTCAATCACTTTTCCGCCGACGTTCAAATTGCTTTGGCGCACCGCGTCCATAACGGTTTGCAGTGTCACGTTGCGGTCGCGCATTTTCAGCGAGGAAACTTCAATTTGATATTGCCGCACGAAGCCGCCGACCGTCGCCACTTCCGCGACGCCGTGAACGGAATTCAACTGGTAGCGCACAAACCAATCCTGCGTTGCGCGCAATTGGCCGAGGTCGTAACCGCCGTGTGGAGATTTTTTTGGATCAACGTCGAGGTAGTATTGATAGACCCAGCCGAGGCCGGTCGCGTCCGGGCCGAGTTGCGGCGTGACGCCGGTGGGAAGCTGGCTGCCAAGATAATTCAACCTTTCGAGAACGCGCGAACGCGCGAAGTAATTGTCAATTTTGTCGTCGAAAATAATCGTGACGAGCGAGAAACCGAACATGGAATTCGCGCGGACAGTTTTTACGCCGGCGAGTCCTTGCAGATTCACGGACAATGGATAAGTGACTTGGTCTTCAACTTCCTGCGGGCTGCGCCCCGGCCAGTCGGCGAAAACGACCACTTGGTTTTCACTCAAATCGGGAATCGCGTCCACTGGCGTGCGATACACCGCGCGCACACCAAAACCGACGAGTAGCGCGACACCGCAGATGACGAGGAAGCGATTACGCAGCGACCATTCGATGATGCGATTGATCATAAAATTATCTCCCGCCCTTGATTTGCGCCTCAGCATCAATCAACAAATTGCCGTTGATGACCACTTTGTCACCGTCGTCGAGACCAGCCAGCACCTCGGCATATTCATCACCCATGCGACCGAGCGTCAGTTTTTTTGGTGTGTAGTAGCCAACACTTTTCTCAACATAAACAATCGGATTACTGTCGCGCGCAATCACGGCGCTGCGCGGGACGGTCAGGACTTCCGGAGTCGTCGTAGCAATGTGCGATTCGGCGTTGAGATTGTTGAAGAATGCTTTTCCCTCAAAGCCGGGCACTTCGACTGGTGGGTTGAGAATTTCTGCACGAATTTTCGTGCTGTCGCTCATGTCGTCCAAATCGCGGTCAGCAAATGTCTGGGAGCTGTGTTGCCGGATTTGCGCCGAATAAATTTTATCCGGCACAGCAGGCAATGTGACTTCAAGATTCTGGCCCGTCTTGAGCCACGGCAAATCGCGTTCATAAACGTCGAATACGAACCACGCGGCGGTCGCGGAATTTTTCTGGATGCGACCGATGACGTGAATCGTGTGCGTGATGGTGCGGCGCTGGATGGTTTCCGTCTGCACGTTGATAGCGCTTACGCTATCGGCGTTGAGCGCAACCATATTGGTGTCGCCAGTCGCATCACCTTCATAAACCGGCACTAGATTCATACCGCAAATCGGGCACTTGCCCGGTTGGTCGGACTTGATCCACGGATGCATCGAGCTCTGGTAATACAGAATTTTGCGACCGCTCGCCGCCGCCGCGGATGCAGGTGAATGGCTTTTGGCCATCCACACCACACCCGCACCGACGACCACCACGAGCAACACAAATAGAATTATTTTGTGTTTCATGATTTTGTTTCGGTTAATGGCTCATTCCAGAACAACAGCCGCCTGGCATCATCGCGGGAGCTTTGGACTCGACGCTGGCCGCCGCAGCGTTCGTGTTTGCGCTTACATAGACCGGCACCAAATGCATGCCGCAAATCGAACAATCGCCCGGCTTGTCTGCCTTGATCGACGGATGCATCGGACAAGTGTAATACGCTATTTTCTGGCTGGCGGGAGCGGCATCTGCCGCCATTGCATGATTTGTTGCAAACCACATCAAACCGCCGCCTAACACCGCTGCCAACGTGACCGTCAGAATAATTTTTGTTTTCATAAATATTTAATCTTCGTTTTTTGGTTGCTGTCGTCTGTGCGCGACAAAAAATTTCAGGGAAAATTCACGGGCACAAAATCCGTGGAACAAAGGAAATATCCGCAACGCGCCTACTCAAGGCACACCACGGGCTTTAAATAAAAAGAATCAAATGAGCCGGACGCAGTTGCGCGCGAAAACCGGCACAACGCTGGCGGACAAGGAAGCGGGGATGTTCGGAGAAATGGAAACCGTTTCAGTATTCGTCAAAACCCAAACCGATAATACCGGAATGGAAGAGACGATTTCATTTTGCGAGCCTGCGGGAACGGTAGCCGCGACCGGTTGAGGAACTGAAGCTTGTTTGGCCGCGCAACAACTCATTTTGCCACCGCAGCCACAGTCATGCTTCGCGACGCTCGCGCTGGGAACCAATGTGCACTGCGCCGCCACCTGTCCCAAAATCAGGAACAGGCCGCAAAGGAGTGTCAGCGCTATCTTCACAATCTAGTTATCGCACATCCGGAAATCGTATGCCGGACATTTTTTGGCATTCAAACGTCAGTTTTTGCCAGCCGTATCGGCCTGACGAATCTTGACGATGAACTTGTTCGGGTCTTTGTCGAAATCCTTTTTGCAGCTCTTGCAGCACAATTTTACTTCCTGACCCTGATAGGTGAACACATACGGTCCGCCCATGTCGCCGCCTAGTTTTTCGCCGGACACGGGACAGGTCGTCAGCTTATCGGGCGTGGGTTTGGCGTCATCGGCGCGCAGCGTGAGATTTGCGGCAAGAATGATTCCGGCAATGATAGCGAGCGTTTTCATAGTCTTGATGTGACCGCAAACTCGCACAAACCGTTCAAGTGCGCCAGCGGATTTTCGGCAACTGAGTTTTCAACCTTCCAGTTGCGCCAGCTCCGCACCCGCTTTTTCCCATTCGCTGTTCGCCGCTTCCAAACGATCCGTCACCTGCGCCAGCTCGCGATTGATCTGCGTCGCGCGACCGCCGGAATGATACGTCTCCGGTTTTTCCAACTCCGCCGCGTAATCGCGCTCCTTCGCTTCGAGGTCGGCGATTTCTTTTTCCAAAGCCGCGATACGCTTCTGGATTTCCGATTTTTTATTCGAGCGCGCCTGTCGCTGGGCAGCTTCCAAACGCTTCTGTTCTTTGCGATCCACCTGCGCGACGACCGGTCGGCTGACCACGCTACCGAAGCTCGAACTCGTCAGCGCCGCGCGTGCCGATTGCGCCGTCTTGTCCAAATAATATTGGTAACCGCCGCCAAAATGTTTCAGCGTGCCCGCCTCGACGCGGACGACGTGCGTGGACAGCGCGCGGATGAAATGCACATCGTGGCTGATGAAAACCAGCGTGCCTTGATATTGCTTCAACGCTTCAATGAGCGCATCAACGCTCGCCAAATCCAGATGCGTCGTCGGCTCGTCCATCAACAACAGATTCGGCGGATCGAGCAGCAATTTCACCAGCGCGAGCCGGCTTTTTTCACCGCCGCTCAACACGCTGACCGGTTTATAAATGTCGTCGCCGCGAAATAGAAAACTACCGAGCACCGTGCGAATCGCCTGCTCCGTGATGCGTTGCGGCGTGTCCAGCGCTTCCTGGAAAACGGTGTTTTTCGGATTCAACATCGCCGCGCGATGCTGCGCGAAGTAGCCAAACTTCGCGTTGTGACCGAGCTTGTGTTCGCCGGATTGCGGCGTGAGCACTTGCGCCAGAAGTTTCAGCAAAGTGGATTTGCCCGCGCCGTTTGGGCCGACGAGCACGATGCGCTGATCGCGTTCGACTTCAAAATCAATACCGTCGTAAATCAGTTTTTCGCCGTAGCCGAACTTGATTTTCTCCAGCGTGATGACGCGTTGACCGCTGCGCTGCGGTTGCGGAAAACGAAAACCCATCGTGGATTCCGGGCCGTCGGGAATCTGCACCATGTCTTCCTTGATGCGCTCAATCTGCTTGCGCTTGCTTTGTGCCTGCGAGGCCTTGCTCGCCTTCGCGCCAAAGCGGTCGGCAAATAATTGCAGCCGATCAATGTCGCGCTGTTGCGCTTTGGCTGTCGCAATCAACGTCGCCTCCATCGCCGCGCGTTGCACCAAATACTCATCATAGTTGCCGGTGTAACGCATGATTTTTGCCGCACGCAGTTCCGCGATGTGCGTGCACAGATTGTTCAAAAATTCGCGATCATGCGAAATCATCAGAATCGCGCCCGGATAATATTTCAGATAATCCTGAAACCAAATGAGCGTTTCGAGATCGAGATGGTTGGTCGGCTCGTCGAGCATCAGCAAGTCCGGTTCTTCCGCAAGCAGCCGCGCGAGGTGCGCGCGCATGATCCAGCCACCGGACATTTCCCGCGCCGGACGGTCGTGATCCGTCTGCTTGAAACCGAGACTCGCGAGAATCTGTTTCACCTTCGCGATAAACTGACCATCGTGCTCATGCTCGTGCGGCACGGCAACTTCCATCACCGTTTCGTTACCGGCCGGCTCGCTTTCCTGAGGCAGATAGCCAACGCGCGTGCCGCGAATGAACGACACGGTGCCACCATCCGGTTCCTCTTTGCCAAGAATGATTTTGATGAGCGTGGATTTGCCCGCGCCATTCGGCCCGGTGATGGCGATGCGGTCGCCCGACATGATGTTGAACGAAACGTCGTCAAACAATTCGCGTCCACCAAATGATTTAGAAAGTCCGGCTACGGTTAACATGTAAAATTTATAAAATGGTAGGGCCGCGCGGCGGCGCGGCCCAAAATAATCGGACAAGCGGCAGCTCGCCCCTACTTTGCTTTGTTATTTCGGTTTCAATTGCGGGAACAAAATAACATCACGAATACTTTCCTGGCCGAGGAGCATCATGCAAAGCCGGTCAATGCCGATGCCGATGCCACCGGCGGGGGGCATGCCGTGTTCGAGCGCCACGAGAAAATCCTCGTCCAGTTTCTGCTGTTCGCCGCCGGCCTGATGCTCCAGCGTGGCGCGCTGCTGAATCGGATCGTTCTGCTCGGTGTAGCCGGGCGAAATTTCCTGGCCGTTGATGCAGCACTCGAAGACCTCGACGGTCGTCGGGTCGTCGGGCGAAAGTTTGGCGAGCGGCACGAGTTCTTTCGGCAAGTGTGTGACGAAGGTCGGATTGATGAGCGTGGGCTCGATGAATTTGGAGAACACGGCGTTCGTAACTTCAAAATCTTCAAATTCCTTGCCGATTTCCGCGCCCATGTCGTGCGCTTTTTGACGGCGTTCGGCGGCGGAAATGGTGAACCAATCCGCGCCGCATTTTTCCTTGATGAGGTCGTTGTATTTCACGCGGCGCCAATTCGTCAGGTCAATGAACTCCTCCTTCGTGAACTCTTCGACTTCTGCAATTCGCTGTGCAATAAATATTTTATTTGTTTCCAATCTCGACATTGGAACATTAAAAGAGCCAACCGATTGTAATTTGTAGGCTTCCTCAATTATAGATTTCAATTCTGGCAATGCGCTCTTGGCAATCTCCCAATGCGGAGATGTGTGTTTAGCGACAACATACTTGTCTCTAGCTTGAAATAGTCTATGTGATGTTAACTTTGTATGCTCTGCGTCGAAACTCTCTGGATTAGTTGCACTCGCACGGAGATCTTCCAAAAAACCCAAGCCATGTGTAATAACTGAAGCTAGAGCGCGTTGCAGCTCACCGTGTCGATTTCTTGGAAATCGCATTTCTTTTTCAGGAAAAACTTTCTGCGCGACCTGCTTGATGAGTGACTCCACCGTTTCCATCATCGTGTTGTAATCGCCGAACGCGCAGTAGGCTTCGAGCATCGTGAATTCGGGATTGTGCCGGCGCGAGAGGCCTTCGTTGCGGAAGTTTTTCCCGATCTCAAACAGCTTGTCTATGCCGCCGACGAGCAGCCGCTTGTGGTAAAGTTCCAGCGCGATGCGGAGATAAAATTCGCAGCCGAGCGCGTTGTGAAAGGTCTTGAACGGCTGCGCCGCCGCGCCGCCGGGAATCGCCTGCATCGCCGGCGTCTCGACTTCGACGTATTTGCGTTCGTGGAAAAAATTGCGGATCTCGTGGATGATCGCGCTGCGCTTAAGCATCACGTCTTTCACGTCAGGATTGGCAATCAAATCAAGGTAACGCTGACGGTAACGGATTTCCGTGTCTTCAAGGCCATACCATTTCGCCGGCGGCGGGCGCAGGGATTTGGCGAGGATGGTGAAGGCTTCGAGCTTCACGCTCGGCTCACCGGTTTTCGTGCGAAATAAAGTTCCCGTGACGCCAACAAAATCGCCGAGGTCGAGGTGCGTAAAAATATTGAACTGCTCGTCGCCGAGAACATTTTTCTGCGCGTAAACTTGGATGCGGCCGCTCTGGTCGCGCACGTCGATGAACATGGATTTGCCCATGTCGCGGTGCGCCGTGATGCGGCCAGCGACGGACACGCGATGACCCTCGGGCAGCGCGCCGGAATCGAATCCGCTGCGGGCGGTATTGCATTCGGTGTCGGGCGTGAATTTGTTCGCGAACGGAAAAATGCCTTTGGCTTCAAGCGATTTGAGCTTGGCCTTGCGCTGTTCGATAAGTGAATTCGTGTCTTCCATAAAAACGTGCGGCGGTCATTAAAGCATATTTTGCGACCGGAAACCAAGAAGCAAAACGGCCATGCCCGGCAATCGAAACTTGCCTTGAATCCGGTTGCGCCTAGCATTTGAAAAACGTTGAGTCATTTAATCGCATGATCCGCTCATTTGCATTCACCACCCAAGGCAAGCTGCACACGAAAGATGTGGAGCCGTTTCTGATGCCGACGCTGCTGGCGGACACGAATCTTTTTCTCTGGGTTGATTTGGAGAAACCGACTGCGTTCGAAAACAAGGAAGTGCTCGAACAAATTTTTCATTTTCATCCGCTCTCCATCGAAGATTGCGTCCAGCCAAGTCCGTCGCCGAAGGTCGAAGAATATTCACCGAAGGAAGAAGACCTGTTCACGCCGTATCTCTTCATGGTGATTCACGCGGTGGATTATAACCGCAAGGACGGCTGTTTTGGCACGAGCGAACTGAATTTTTTCCTCGGCAAAAATTTTCTCGTGACCTACCACGACGAATCGCTGCGGAGCGTTACCAACATCGAGGAACGCGCCTTGAACGGTTCCATGAACATCGCGCGCGCGCCTGACCGGCTTGCGCATTCGCTCCTCGATAATCTCGTGGATAACTACAAGCCCGCGCTGGACGAACTCTCTCTGGAAATCGCGGAACTGGAACAACTCGCCTTCAAGAAACCGAGCAAGGACACGCTCAATAAAATTTTGCAGGTGAAGAAGGAAGTGTTGCACCTGCGCCAGATCATCGGTCCGCAACGCGAAGTGCTAGGACGTTTCGCCGCCGGTGAATTCAAACTCGTCCGCCCGCATCTTGTGCCCTATTTCCGCGACATCTATGATTCGCTTTTTCACATCGGCGAAATGGCGCACGGCTATGCTGATTCGCTCACGGGTATCTTGCAGGTTTATCTGAACATGTCTTCCAACCAGACCGGCGAGGTCGTGAAGTTGCTCACGCTCATCACCGTCATCACGACACCGCTGATGATGATCGGCACTTGGTATGGCATGAATTTCAAAGACATGCCGGAGCTGGATTACAAACACGCCTATCCCATCGCCGGCGTCTGCATGATTCTTTCCACGCTGGGAACCTATCTCTATTTCAAGATGAAGAAATGGTTCTGACCGCCCGCCGCGTCAGAGGTGGAACCAGTTGTATTGGCTGGAGAAAATATTCCAGTCAGTGCCAATCTCAGTCGCCAGCAGGAACACCAGCAGCGCACCGAGCACAAAAAATTTACTGCGCTCGGAAATTTTCTTCAGCAATTGATCAAGACCGCACGCGAATAAAATCAGAAACGGGATCAACGCGCCAAGCAGCAGCCGGCCGGAAACAAAAAACGGATGCTCGCGCGAGGGATAGAAGCAATCTTGAAAATCATATCTCACCGACAACCACGCGAAGAAAATCAATAACGCCACGAAACTGGCGAATGCCAGCCACAGCGCAGTTCGTTGTGGCGCGGAAAATAAATTTGGCCGACGCAATAAAATGTTCAGCGCGAAAAACAATAAAACCAGCGTCGTCAAAACGTAAATCAAATCGACCACTGGATTGGCTAGCGGCTGACGATGCCACAATAATTCGCCCTGCCAGAAAGTCGCGAGATTTCCTTTAAGAAAAAACCAGAAGCCGGACGGCGTGAAAATCGGATGATGAAACCATTCAGCAAACGGCTGTTGCGTCCAGTTGAGAAAATGAATTTTGGCCGCCGAGCCGGTGAAGTCGCCGAAATTGGTTTTGCACCACGCCATCCAGCCGATTACCGGCAAGCCCGCGCAGAGCAATAAAAAATACAGCGCCGGAGCGGACGGCTGCATTTTTCCCGCGCGCGCCAGCCGGAAAAATATCAGCGCGATAAAAATTCCGGCGACGGCGAGCAGCGGTAGATTGCTGATTTTCGTCAGAAAGGTTGCGGCCAAGGCGAGGCCGACCGCCGCAGAAATTTTCGCGGAAGGAATTTCCGCATCCCGAAAATTAAGCAGCAACACAAACGCCACCCCAAAAGTCAGCGGCGAAAAAATATCGTTGTTGATGGCATAAAAAGTTGTTTGCGGCAGAAACGCGATGAGCGCGGGCACGGCAACGCGGATAAAATAATTCTCGGGAAAAACTTTTTTTGCCGCCCGCCAGCCAAGCCAAACAAGTGCAGCGACGAGTGGCACATTCAAGAATCGCAGCCAATAAAGCAGATGCACGCCGTCGAGTCCGAGCATTTTTCCCAGCTGCCACCAAGCGCCCGCCGCGCTGTAATAAAGCGGCGGTGACGCGGCTTCATGATTTTGAAAATGACTTTGGTAGCCATCGGATTTGGCGATGAGTTTTTCGCGCACGTCGGCCATGGGCAATTTCCACGGCGGCGGCGGGATAACGGGCAATGCCGGTGTCCACAAAAATTCCGGCGTGCCGTAGATGACCATGAACGGCAAGGCTTCGGCGTTTGGCGGCGTGAGCGCGCGCGGAATTTTGCCCTGCGAATAATTTACGACAAGATCAAAGTGCATCTGCTCATCCACGTTGCTGAAGAACGGGAGTGCGGCGGAAAAAATAAAAACGTGCGCGGCGGCGAGCAGGCACAGCAGCAAAATGATTTTGCGCTCGCTGGCGTCAGGTTGGGCGGCGGTTGCGTTCACGGACTAGCGGAAAGTTAAACGGCGGCGCACGCAGTTCAAAGAAATTCCCAATGCGAAAACATCGCGGCCTGACCGCACGGCGAGCCGTTTTCGGAAAGCAGATTCCAGACGGTCGCGCGGGAAATCCTGAACCGACGACCATTTTTGGAAATGCGCACGCCGGAATAATCATCAATGAATCCGCGCGCGGTTACAGCCGCGAGCAGACGCGCGCGTTCCTCGCGGTTGGGCGCTTCGGCGGTCAGGCGCGAGGGCGTGCGCGTGAGTTCGGCCCACGACATTTCCCAAAGCGCGAGCGCGGTCGCGTTCCCGTAATTCAAAATCGGGTCGGCTTCCGTGCCGTGCGCAACAAGGACGAATGGCGCATGAAAAACTTTTTCTGTGAATTCTTCTGGCGAAAAGCTTCCCGGCAGTAGATCGCGGCCGGTAAAATGTTTCAGGCTGCGCGCAATGATTTGCGTTTGGGCGCTGACGGATTCGCTTTGCCAGATTTCGTTCACATGCTGATGGTGAATTTTTCCGGCGCGCGCGGCAATGTGTTTTGCAGGCTGGCGGAGCAATTTTGTTTCAGGTAAATTGCGCGCGAAATCGTAAAAATTTTATGGCTGCAAAAATTGAAATTCCCAACGAACTGAAACAGGAATTGCCGCAAAATAAGTGGGGCAAAATCCTCGGCGCAACGCCCATTGTGATGACGGTCATTGCGACGATGCTCGCCGGTCTCGCGTCGAGCGAGATGACCAAAGCGCAATATGACCGTTCAGCGGCGGCGCAACTCCAGTCCAAGGCGGGCGACCAGTGGAGTTTTTATCAGGCCAAGAAATTGCGCAGCGCTTCGGCGCGCAATTCGCTCGATCTGCTGGCGGCGACGGTGGATATCACGCCGCTGACGGCGGAAGTTTTGCCCAAGGTTGACGAGGCAACGGTGACGGCGCTGGTGAAAACCGAATTGCCGCCGGCTACGCCCGCGAAATTCGATGACGCGGTCAACAAAGCCATCACGGATGTCGCGAATTCTGCGCCGGAAGCGGAAACCACCGCCGCGCTGGTGAAAATCAAACCGGCGGCGCTGGCGGATTCTTTGACCGCCGCGAAGGCGGCCGCCGATGCGTTTGACAATGCGACGAAGCCGGTCAACAAGACCGTGGACAAGTTGGATGACTCGCTGATGACCGGCGACAAAAATGTGTTCCGCAGTTTTTCCGCCGCGCGACTGCGCTACACGGCAGCGCGCTACGACGCCGAGGCAAAATTAAATCAAGCGGTGGCGAACATCTATGAGTTGCAGGTGCGCCAGAGTAATTACACCGCCGAGAAACATCACAAACGCAGCGCAAAATTTTTCTACGGCATGCTCGCGGCGCAATTGGCGGTGATCATTGCCACGTTCTCCATCGCGGCACGCCAGAAGAGTTTTCTGTGGTCGATTGCCGCCGCTGCGGGTCTCGCTGCGGTGTCCTTCTCGGTTTACGTTTATCTTTACGTCTAAAACGTATTGCAAAATAAGGCCGGAACTGATGTCTCAGTTCCGGCCTTTTGATTTTTCTGCAACGGATTATTCGCTGACGGTGATGGCTTTCGGTTTGGCTTCTTCAGCCTTGGGCAACGTGACGGTAAGGATGCCGTCCTTATATTGTGCCTTCACTTTGTCGCCGGAAACCGCCGCCGGCAAGGTGAGTGCACGGGAAAATTTCCCATAATAACGCTCCTGCCGATGAACTTCCGTGTCTTCATGAACCGTCTCCGTTTTGCGTTCGCCGGAAATGACCAGCGCGCCGTCGTGCAGCGAGACTTCGATGTCTTCGCGCTTCATGCCGGGCAATTCCACGCGCACGCTGAAGCTGTCTTTGTCTTCATGCACGTCGAGCGCGGGCGCCCAGGCGGTCAGCGGGGCTTCAAACAGCCGGTCGAGTTCATCTTGCAAGTTGGCCAGCCGGCCAAACGTCGGCCAAGCCACGGGACGTGAATATTGTATCAGTTTCATATTTAATTTTCCTTTCGGTTAATGGTTAAGGTTGTCGGACAAATTCCATTTAGCTTGCGGAATGCCAACCGATAAAACCGCAGAGAAATCAATGAAATCAATAGTTTTTGAAGATACAAACATCCACCACACACGCGCACTGGAAAATTTTGGCACAGCAAATTGTGCCATCCGCCTGGCAGCACTGGCACGGTTGGCACAACTCTGTTTTCCAAGTGTCATCCGGGTCGGCACATTTTAGTTTTATTTTGCTGATTGCTGGGCGAAGGGATTTGCGCTTGACACCCTGCCCGCTAGAAATCAGCTTCCTTGCTCACAAAAATGAACATCAAATATGGCATCAGCCAGCTCCTCGCGACAGCCGACATTCGCGGTCTGAGCGACCGGCTCAAAATCAACCGGCAATGCCGCGGCTATTCCAGCGCCTGCCACTGGCGTTTTTTTCGGTCGGTGGTTCAAGATTTCAAGCCCAAATCCATCTGCGTGCTCGGCGTCTATTACGGACGGGACATTTCAACTTTAAGCCATTTCATGCACCAATTGTGGGGCGCAAAAGCGGATTGGAAAATCACGGGCGTGGATAAATTTGAAGATAAATTCTGCGACGACTGGCCGGAAGAATTGCGACAAAAAAACTGGCAGGAAGCCGGCTTTGGTCCGGCTCCAAAAATGGAAAATGCACTGAAAAACCTTCAGGCACTCAAATTAGATGGCAACGTGGAATTGGTCGCGTCCAAAGGCGAAGATTTTCTAGCGAACACCACGGCCACTTTTGATTTCATCTACGTGGACACGTCGCACGATTACGAATGCACACTCAACAGCATCCGGCTGGCGCTTAAACGCCTGAAGCCCGGCGGCATCATCGGCGGCGACGACTACTTGGATAGCGAAACTTGGGGCGTTCGCAAGGCGGTGATCGAGGCCTTCACCAAACATGAAGTCTCAGGCTCATGGATTTGGCTGGCAAAAGCTGCCGACGCCCGCCCCGTCAAATAAGTCCGCCCCAAAACATTCGTTAGGAAAGGCGCGAATTCGAATTAACGCCGGAACATCCCCGGCATCGCGCCGCCCATTTTGCCCATCATCTTGGACATCTTGCCCATCTTTTTCATCATCGTCTGCATCTGAAAAAATTTGTTGAGCATCGTGTTCAACTCCGTCACCGTCACGCCGCTGCCCGCCGCGATGCGACGCCGACGACTGGCATTCAAAATTACCGGATTGCGCCGTTCCTTTAGCGTCATCGCGCACACCATGCCTTCCATCCGCTTAAATTCTTTTTCCTGCTTGCCGATATCAATCTGCTTCAGCGCATCGCCGC
>Ga0208507_1001558_pt1 | contig 12673 bp, 8 predicted proteins | sample CryBogCBH12Aug01_FD_184626 | JGI IMG/M metagenome (GOLD analysis project Ga0208507, IMG submission 184626) | Freshwater microbial communities from Crystal Bog, Wisconsin, USA - CBH12Aug09.1 (SPAdes) (version 2) | ecosystem: Environmental > Aquatic > Freshwater > Lake | place: Crystal Bog... | reverse complement strand
CTCGCCGGTTCTGTAGTGCCATCCAGCACGCGGTCAATCGCCGTAAGCTGATCCGGCGACGCCTGCAAAATCCGCATCAGCCGTTCATTGGGAGAATGGGTGTTCATGTTATTCAAGCTTTAAGTCTTTGCCCCGATCACCTAAGGCGTTGCCACCGGCGCGCAAGCCCTTACGAAGGCCTTGAAAATTGCGGTTTCAGGGCATAAAAAGGGGGTTAGCGCCTGCGCTAACCCCTGTGGGAAAATGAATTGCAATTATTTCAGACCATTGCGGATATTTTTGCGAAAACGATAAAGATAAGCCTTCTAAAAGAAACCACCGGAAAAACAAAAAAACGCCCGTCACCATTGCACCTTGCCGTTCTCTGACATCAAGTCTCAGGTTTCAAGTTTCAATCCTCGATCCAAAGACACTTTGGGGTGGACGAAAGAGGTAAAGGGGGTTTGAATTGAAAATATCAAACCTAAATCGATGAGAGGGCGCATATATATTTCGGGTGCATTTACATGTCATTCGTCCAAATGCAATCCGATGGGACAACTCGACAACGACCCACATTTTTGGGAAAAACCGCCAACATGGGGCATCTGTCGTCCCGACATAAGAGAAAATTTGAAAATAGGTGATTACATCTTTTATGTATTACCGAATAAATCCGATATGCCCCAGATGGTTTATGGCTATATGCAAATTAAAGAAAAGATCTCACACGCGAGCGCTTATCACCGACCAGAATTGTTTTTAAAACGGATGGGAAACAAAAAAAATCCCAACGGAAATATCATGGTGGATTCGCGAGGTAATTACAATCCGTTCGATAAAAATCGCGATCACAAAACAAGATTCGACCGAATAAAGAAACATTATGTAATTGGCGATCAAAGAAATTCAGAATTCCTTTCGTTAGCAAAAATAAAAAAACTGGCCCCAGGATTTCTTGCTGAATTAAACCGCATTTTTGGATTCCAAAAAGCCCGAGTGATTGAGGCGGTTTCTCGCGGGGGAAGAAAATTGTCAGAACGGCAAGTAAATGAGTTGTTGAAGTGGCTAAACCAATAGGCCTTCATCTATTTATGAAAACATTAATCTATTTTACTGCGTTTGTTTTTTCTTTGTCATTTCTTGGCTGTAAGCCGAAGGAAACTCCGAAACCAACAGAAACCGCACTTTCGGGACAAGTTTTTATCGTCACTCGCGGAGCAGAAAACGTCAAACTCGGCTTGGTCGAAGTGCAACTCCTTTCCAAAGAACAAGTCTGCGAAATCTTAAAGATAAAATCAGATAAAATAGAAACCGAAATTTCATCTCTACAAAAGGCATTCCAAATTGCAGTAGATAAAACACAGAAAGCTACTTCTAATCTAAATTCGTTTGCGACGGATGGTATTTTGGAAAATTCCCAATATAAATCCCTGCTTTTGGAACAAAAAAAACTAGTTGATAAAGAGTCGCAACTAAAAATCGCTTTGGAAAATCACTGTAAAGAGAGGCAAATCGCTGATAGTGCAAAAATAGCTGCCGTGAATATCAAACAATACCCCAATGGTGGCTATCAGAAAATATTTGCCGAAAGCCTTGCAAGCTCACAGCCATTTGTGGATGCGTTGTCAACCAATGAACGCGCAATCAACGAGGTTAAGATTGAAATGATAAATATTGAGGCCGACTACAATTCAAAAAAGAACTATTTAGAAAATCAAACAGCAAAAGCACATCAAGAAGTAATTGAGGCGAAAGCAAAACTAGAATCGTATCCATCGGCAGAAGATTATTGGGCCGATTTCAAAATAGTAACGATTCAGAAAAAACTGACAGATGCGGACGGGAAGTTTCAATTTTCTTACCTGCAAGGCAAGGCGCTTACTATTATGGCAAAGGCAGAACGGATGGTAGGAAGTAAAATAGAAAAATATTATTGGCTGGTTGATGCTCCATCAGATGCTGAAAAAACACAAGTTTTTTTGAGCAACAACAACTTTGCCTCGATAGACCCAGACGGCTATTTCAAAATTAAACCAAAACTAGAGCTTCAAGATTCCAAGCCTTAAAAGACCGAGTGACAAGTGAATCTTTGCGGCATTGCGCCACGGTGGATTCACCCAATTTCCTCCCTGATGATCCCCATCGCCTCCCGGCCCAGTTCCGCCCAGTTTTTCGGATTCTGCAACTGCAACACCTCCAGTATTTCCCGCAAAATCGCCGGAAAATCCCGCGAATCCGACGCCGCAATCCCCTCCAGCACCGCCGCCACCGTCACCGGATTCTCCGGCCCATCATTCGGTTCGCCCGACTGCACCGAATCCTCCAACCGCACCACAATTTTCCGGCCCGTCTTTTTCCGCCATTCCACCAGCCGGAACATCCGCTGCTGGTCCGTGGTGCCCCGCGCCCATAGATTCACCCGGTCATAAAAACTACGGTGCGGTAATCCCAGATGGTCCGCTGCCGCCTTGCGATTGCCAAGAGCCATGATCACTGCGAACGCCAGAAAATCGTCGCCTTTGACGCGCAAGGCAAAATTGAGATACCCCTCCGCATTCAACTGCCGCAGCTCCTTATTTTCCATACGCAAAAGCGACTCATTGTTCGCCACCTTTTCCAATTTCAAGTCCAACTGCCGTAGCCAATCCCGCTGCTGCCGCAACTCCTGCAAAATCTCTGCCAGGTGCCCGTCTGGAAGGACCTCGCACTGCCGGTCAGGATGCGGCGCCACTAGGCAAAGATGCTGCCGAAAATGGCAGAACCCGGACGGCACCCGGTTTTTGCATCCGAACCCAACAGCCTGACACGGAACCATCTCCGTTCTATCGCTGGTGGGATCATTGCAAGTGCCGCTGCCACCATCGTCCTCGTCCTCCACCCTTTGGATTTTAACGCGCGCATCCCCCCGATCCTCGCGCCGGGTAGTATTTTGGACCGGGGCCGTTTTATGCCCGCCACCAGCATCGTGAATGAACGGATGTAAGATTTCGGCCGTGCCCACGCCGCCCGCCAAAAAGACCATGATGGCCGTCGTCACCGACTTGAACTGCAACTGGAGATACTGTTGCGTCGCTACCAACTGTTCCGGCGTCACCAGACCCACCGGCAAAACATTGACACCGTCAGTATTCCCTTCTCCGCGCTGGGGAGAAGGTGGCCGCAGGCCGGATGAGGTGTTTCCGGGGTGAGTTGGCTCCCCCTCTTTCCGCTTTACCGTGTCTGTCCCTTGAAGTTTCCGGGACGCCGGACCGGGTAGTCCGTCGCCCCCTCGCGTTTCCCCGTCCGTAATGTCCATAACCCTATTGAGTCTAGCCTGGTATTTTAGTTTTGGTCGCGCGAACGCCAGACAATTCCCGTCCCGCCAACCCGATAAAACCTTTTATTCAGGGCACCCGCCCCGAGAATGGAAATCAGATGTTCCAGACGAGGACGCGCACGCGCACGCCCAGCGCCTTGGCAATTCGCCGTAGCGGAACCATTTTGATGTTTTCCTCACCACGTTCCACTCGCCCGAAATAATTCCGATGCAGCCCGGCTTTTTCCGCCAGCTCCTCTTGCGAGAATCCGGCACGCTGCCGGTATTTCCGGATGGCCGTGCCCAGGATGACGCGAAAATCGGACTTTGATGCCACAGGCTGACAGGACACCAGAGTTGCGAGTTTTGTTCTACACCGCCCGGCGGTGTATTTTCTGATTATTGCATCCCCGTTTTCCGCATTCCGATTACCCCCGAACTTCCATCTGCCAATCCTCCATCTTCTTTCATTATTCCACCTCCCCCTGTCAACCTTTGTCATACCCCTACCGCTATCATGATTTCAACAATGAAAAAGCCTATGAAAAAGAAACCACAAACAGACCCGCAGAAATCAAGCCCCGAGGCCAACTCCCAACTGCCAACTCCCATCTCAACGCCCGATTTCACCGAAGAAACCGCCCTGGCATTCTTCGCCCGGTATCTGGATGGGCTGAAATGGAAATTCCGCTGCATCGAAGACCGACCGATCCTGTTCTGCGGTTTCAACGGGGAACAGGTCCAATGGGATTTCAACATGACCGTCCGCGAGATGTCCCCGGGCTTGTTCCAATTGGGGGTCAATTCCTTTCTCCCGAACAAAGTGTTGCCGCCGCGCCGTCCCGCCGCGATGGAACTGCTGACCCGGATCAATTTCGAGCTGGCGATTGGTTGTTTTGAAATGAACCTCGCGGAAGGTGAAATCCGGTGCCGCACCAGTGTTTTGATTCCGGCCGCCGACATCACCCAGGGCATTGTCGAACACCTCGTCCGCTCAAATATCTACATCGTGGAAGAACGCTACCCGCAAATCATGGCCGTCCTGTATTCCGGCACATCACCCGAAGACTCCATCAAGATTTCGGCCAGTGACCAGCATCCAGCATCCAGCATCCAGCAACCACCCGGCTCCGAGCCTCGCTTTGATTTCAACTAAACCGCCCATTCGCGACATGAAAAACAGCAAGGCCTCCACCGGTTCCAGAGCCTCGATTAAAGTTTGCAGCGAGAACCAGTTCCGCCAAGGCCGGCGCCAATTCTGGGCCGATCTGAAACACGAGGGGATAATCCGGATTAAATGTAAATCAGGCGTCAGCACTTACCTGATCTCGGCCGAACTATGGTCGCCGGAACGGATTGGCGGAAAATCCAAATCCATCGTCACCTTGACTCGCCACGGCAAACCCGTCGGTCATCTCGTGAACGAACAATGGTTCGCCTGTCTCATGGGCTGCCTCATCCCCTTCACCAAAGTGGGCTTGCAACTCATGCCTCGACTCCACGCCATTGCCCATAACCCAGCGGAAGGCTGGGGCCTCCACCTCCTGCCTTAAACTCATGCCGCGCGGCATGGAAAAAATTATTCACCGGGCCACAAAACTATTTTGCCCCTGACCCGTATTTGTCCTACCCCCTATGATAAAATTCGCGTTTTTTTCCATTCCGCCATTACCGCGACTTTTTTCTGTGAAGTTTTGGATCGCGTGTGCATCATGTTGGGCGGCAATGCCAAATCCGTCCACAACTTCAGGCATGGGGGCACTCACTATGTGGGTGGTCCACCGGATAAATTTTGCTTCGCGGTGTCCAGTCCTGATGGTATCCCCGGTGACAATAGCGATTTCACCGCACCCATGAACCCCTACTTCCTGAGCTTCTAGTAGCATGCAACCACTTTCGGAATCTGAAAAAAAGGAGTTGCTTGGCCTCGTGTCCGGCGGTGGCACGTTGCCGCTCAAATGGCAGGCGAGGCTGTTTCCCCATTCGGTTCAGAAATCGTCCGGCGAGATTGGTAAAGAATATCGCCTCGCGTATGACGGCAAGATGAGGCGCGAGGAAGTTCTGGCCAAGACGCCCGCTGCGCCGTGGCAATTGGTGCGCTCCTTTTGTGCGGAACGGCCGCATGATGATGGCTGGCGCAATCTGCTGGTGTGGGGCGACAATCTGCTGGCGCTGCGCGAACTGCTGGCCGACCAGCAAGGGCCGAATCGCTTTGGCACGCGCGGGAAGATCAAGCTCATCTATATTGACCCGCCGTTTGCCACGCGGCAGGACTTCATGAAGGACAAGGAGAAGGCTTACCGCGACAAGGTGCTCGGCGCGCAGTTCATCGAATTCCTCCGTCGCCGCTTGATTCTTCTGCGCGAACTACTTGCCGACGGGGGAAGTATTTTTGTTCATCTCGATTGGAAAAAAGGCCACTATCTCAAGGCGGTAATGGATGAAGTGTTCTCGGAGGAAAACTTTGTCACAGAAATTATCTGGCGACGCACAACTGCACATTTCACGGCTGAACGCTTTGCGTTTGTCCACGATTCAATTTTTCAATATTCGCGCTCCGGGGAGTTCGTTTTCAAGAAACCTCCAGCCCACCATTCGAGCGAATACCTCGCGGTAAAATACAAAAATCAAGATGCTGACGGACGGCGCTATCGTCTGAGCGACGCGTCTGGTGCGGGGCAAGGCGAGCCACGAGTTTTCTTCGGCCGCAAAATTTCACCGCCAGCGGGCAGGCATTGGCCTTCTCAGAAATATATCGACGAGAATCTTGACGACTATGTATTGGGCGAGGATGGAATGCCTCAGAAGAAATCCTATCTCAAGGGGGCAACAATCGGGACAGTTTGGGACGATATTTCCCCAATCAATTCGCAGGCCGTCGAACGCCTCGACTACCCGACTCAAAAGCCAGAGGAATTACTTGAGCGCATCATTTGCTCCTCGTCGAATGAAGGCGACATCGTGCTCGACTGTTTCGCGGGCAGCGGAACAACGGCGGCGGTAGCCGAGAAGTTAGGCCGTCGTTGGGTCGCGATGGATTGCGGCAAACTTGCCATCTACACTGCGCAAAAACGCATTTTTACCCTAACAAAATCGATTGGTGCACCGAGTAAGGATGACCGCAACGAGCCGGACCGCATAGAAGATTGGACCGAGCATTTGAAGAACGCACCAGGCGTATTGCTCATCACCGAAAAGGCCCGCAACGGCGAGTGCGATGTGACACTGGAATTACTCCACGACCTCGCCGCGCTCGCCAGCAAGCACGACTTGGTGAAGAAGGGTGCAGCGTTGTCATTGGTTTGCCCGGAAGAAAAGCTGCGCATCCCCGAAGACCGACTTGACGAGCCGGAAGACGCGCCGGGCACGAAGCGCATCATCATTGAGCTGAAGGAAGGCAAAAAGGTGGTGGCAGCGGTGGAATTTCGCATTTCGTTCATCGCGCCCAAGGACAAGCCGGAGAAAGAACAGCCGCTGCCCGCCAAGGAATTCGCGCTCTACCGTGCCGGGGTTTACGACATGGATGCCATCCGGTCGTTGGCGTGGGTGGATTATCGCCCCTTCGTCCTCAAGTTATTTGGCGTGCGCGAGCATCCACACGAACGCTACGGTCTCCATCTTGACGGTTATCTCGGCACATCCTCCGCGCTGGTCTGGAATTATCCGGACTTCAAGAAACTCACGCTGGATCACGGCTACGTGGACGACCTCCACAAAACGCTGCGCGGCAAGTCCGGCGAACGCTTTTACATCATCGCACCCGTGGTGGCGATGGCCTTCGCCGAGGATGAAGTCACGCGTGACGGCACGACGTATGTTTTCCTCAAAGTGCCGCTCTCGGTGCTGCTACGGTTGATTGAGAACAAAATGCCGGCGGCCCTCAAACAACCCGCCAAGGAAGAGGACGTGAACGAGGTGATTGATGCCGTGGGCTTCGATTTCATTTCCCAGCCGCAGGTGGAATGGAAGGCGCGGAAAGAGACGGGCAAAGAGGGGCTGTTCACGGAATCAGAATACGTGCTGCAAATCTCCGCGTTCCGCGCGCAGACGCTGGCCACTGACCCGGAGGATTTCAAAAATTTCGAGACGTTTTCCATGGCGATGGTGGATTTGGATTACAACGGCGACGTCTTCCGGCTGTCGCGCGTGTTCTGGGGCGAGGACCTCCTCACCGCAGCGGGCGGCTTGGAAGAAGCCGAGCAGTTGGAGCTGAAGATTCCTGAGCCGGATTTCACCGGCAAGAAGATGATGATCATCCTCTGCGACCGCTACGGTAACGAGAAAACACTCGTGCTGGAGAAAAGTGATTTCGCGTCGGCCAACCGCGCCGCCAAGAAACCCGCGAAGAAAGGGAGGGTTGCCAAATGAGCCTGCAATTCCGCATCGCCGATCAGGTCTTGAAAGTGAACGACAAACGCGAGTCCGTGGAGGCGGTGGTCCACAAGTATGACGCGTTTTTGAATCTGCTCTGCGACGAGCGTTACAAATTCCAGCGAGATGCCGTGCGCGAGATGCTGCGATTCCTCGTCTCGGATAAATATCGCGACCTTGAAGATTTGGCCAAGGAGAACTGGGGCAAGAATGTGTCTATCCAGCAGCGGCACGAGGCCGGGATGGATTATTACCTCGAACGGATGCCGCTCAAAAACCGCAAGTCGGCCTCGCTCGATCTCGCAACCGGCACGGGCAAGAGCTATGTGATGTATGCGCTGGCGGCTATCGCGCTGGCCGAAGGTCTGGCGGATCGCGTGCTGGTGTTGTGCCCCTCGTTGACCATTGAGGAGGGGTTGCTGGAGAAGTTCACGGCGTTGGCGGGCAATGGCGAGTTGTCCGGCATCATGAAGGAATTGGGCGCGGTTGTTTCCATTCCCGGAATCAAGCGCGGCAACCAGACGATTCAAACCGGCGACATCTGCATCGAAAACGTCCACGCCGTTTACGAGAACACCGGTTCGTCCATCCGCGACAGTTTCAAGGGCAAAGGCATGCGCACCCTGGTCTTGAACGACGAGGCGCACCACCTGTTCAGTCAGCCCGACAAGGCCACGAAGGAGTGGATGAAATTTCTGCAAAGCCCGGAGTATTGGTTTCACCTGATCGTGAACGTCACCGGCACGCCCTACGTGGATAATGATTATTTCCCGGATGTGGTTTGTCGTTACGGACTGAAGCAGGCCATCGCCGACGGCGTGGTGAAAAAGCCGGACTACAAGATCGAGGATACCTACACGGAACACGACTGGCAAAAGACCTACGCCATCCATCAGCAGAATCGAAAGGATTACGGCAAATACCTGAAGCCGATCTCCATCGTCGTCACGCAGGAGATTGCGACGTGTGTGGAAGTCTGGCGGCAGTTGGTGGATTTCCTGGTTGAGAAGGAGTCCATCACCCGTGAGGAGGCGGAGAAGAAAGCGATCTGGGTTACCTCCGGCGTGCCCTCTAGCGGCCCGGCCAAGGCGCGGGTCGAGGCGGTTTACAGCTCACGAAGCGATAAGGATTCGCCCGAAAAACGCCGGCAGGAAAACCTCACCGCGCTCAAGCAGGTGGATGAGCCGGCCAATCCAGTTGAGTGGATCGTCTCGGTTTCGATGCTCACCGAAGGCTGGGACGTTAAGAATGTTTTTCAGGTGGTTCCCCACGAGTCGCGCGCGTTCAACTCCAAATTGCTCATCCAACAAGTGCTTGGTCGCGGTCTCCGGGTTCCGCCGGGGCTGCCGTCTCAGCCGCGCGTAAAAATCAACAATCACGAGGCTTGGTCTGAGGAGATTGCCAACTTGTTGAAGGAAGTGCTCGAAGTAGAGAACACCCTGTCATGGGGTTACGATCCGCGCCGCAGCAAATTTGTCTTTCCGTTGCACAACCTGCGTTACCAGCCAAAGCAAACCACGACCGAAACCAAACGCGAGGCCGCGAAAGAACCGGATGTGAAATTCCGGGCGCAGGCAAAAAAGACGACCGAATACTCGACGTTCTCTGAAAGCGGCACTCTGGCCGCTGAAATTAATCATCGGGAGCTTTTTGAAATCGAGGACGCGGCGCGGCTCATCCGGCTGTTCCTGCGGGAGAAAGACGAGAAGATTGCCGAGGCGTGGCCCAAGAAACGAATTCGAGAGTTCATTGTCTTGCGGCTCAAAGCTGCGTTCCAAGACGAAACATTTTTAAGCAAAGAGAATTTGCTGCTCCTCCAGCAGAGCTTCGGGCCGATGTTCCGCGAACTGGACAAAGAACACCCGCGCATGAGCCAGACGGCAAAGGAACTCGTGCCTGTGGATTTGACCACCGTGCCGCGCCAATCTGTGTCGGAAAGCAGTCTCAAAGAGCACGGCACGCTCTACGCCGTTACCGAAGATGCCAAGCCGTTCGCCGGCCACGAGATTCTCCTCTGGGAACAGTATCAGAAGTTCAAGAAGATGTGCGCCGATTACGGCGACGACGCTTCCGAGCAGGCGAAGGCCATCGGCACGCGGATTCAGCAGGTGGACTTGAGCGCGTTCAAATCACCGTGGAATGTCCACTACGCCAGCTATGAGCCGGAACGCAAGTTCTCGGATCTGCTGTTTGAAAACGGTGACTTGTTCGACGCGTTCGTGAAGATGCCCAACACGGGCGGCTATGCGTTCCCTTATTCCTACAAGCCGTCCAAGACGGCCCGGACGCACGTCGCCAACGAACATTTCAATCCGGACTTCTTCATCAAGATCCGCAACGCCCACGACATTCTTGTCGTGGAAGTGAAAGCAGACGATGACGACGCCAACCGCAACAAGGCCAAGTGTCGTGACGGCCTGAAGCATTTTGAAACATTGAATCAGCGGCTCAAGGATGCTGGCGAGCCGTGGCGGTATCATTTCTTTTTCCTGTCACCGGAGGACAACACGCGCTTCTTTGAGCAGGTGCGCGCCAAGTCGTATGGCACTTGGCGCTCGTCGTTGATGCAGGAATTGGTTGCTAGTTGATGGTCAGTTCAACATCGTGTGCGGATAGCATGATGTCCGCCGAACGTCCGGCCCGAATGTTCGGTCTGTTGATTCCAGGGTGTATAACCTATGGCTGCAAAAATCATTCGCTTTAGTGAGCCGGTAAATGCCAGCGAAGTCGCCGCCCAGACAAAATGCAAGGCGGCCCTTGATGCTCTGGGGGACTCTGTTCCCTGGATCGTGCTGGCTGGTCTTTCGTCCTCTTCCTCCCCGCTGCACCAATCTGACGACCTCGATCTGGTTCCCATTGGGCCGCGCGGTATTTTTCTGATTGAGGTAAAACATTGGGATGCGGCGTGGATCAATGAGAATCGCTCGCGGGCCGAGGCCGAGGCGGAAAAGTTGACTGCTAAAACCAAACGCCTCGCCGGTCGCGTCAAGCGCGCCTTTTCTGACAGTCCCAAGGTAAATCAGGCCTTTCTGGTCACGCGCGAGCCGGCTGGTTCGGGGCTGCCCACTTCCCTGCGGGGCGTTCCCGTTTGGACCCTGCGTGACCTCACCCGGATTTTCCGCGAGCTTCCCAAGGGTGAATTGAACGAGTCTCAGGTGAAATTGCTAGTGGGCTCGTTGGAGCCGGCCGCAAATATCCAGTTGGACGGTAAGATTCGCCGCATTGCGCATTACCAGAATCTCGAACTCCAGACGCCGGCTGATGACGGCTTCCATCGAATTTACAAAGGTTCGCATCAGCGCACCAAGGAGCGCGTGATTCTCCACCTCTATGATATTTCTGCCGGGGATGATAAAAATCCTCAACAGCGGGCCGAGCGAGAATCCCGCGCTTTGCAGATGTTGCAAAAAACCCGCTTTGTTCCACGCGTGCGCGATACGCTGCGGGAGTTGCCGGAATTTCCGGGTGAACTCTTTTTCTTCACCTTGATTGATCCCGGTGCGCCTAAGTTGGCCCGGCGCGCCGCCGATGACTCTTGGTCCCCCAAAGACCGTATTGAGTTCGCGGCGAATTGCTGTCTGGCTCTGCATGACATTCACGATCTCAGTAATCCTGATACGGAAAAAATCGTTCATCGTAATCTGTGCCCGCAGAGTGTGCTGGTCGGTGCCCGGAACGAACCCGTGTTCGTCAATTTTAGCGAGTCACGTCTTCCCAACACGCAGACGTTGGGCGCGGTTGCACCGCGGACATCAGAGTTTGACGCGCCCGAAGTGCGGGCGGGCGGCCTCGCGGCCGCCTCGCAGTTGAGCGATGTTTTCTCGCTGTGCTCCGCCTTGCTGACTTTGTTTGCCACGGATGCGGAGGAGAAAACCGAAGCTGTCCGTCAGCACCTGTTGGCTGGATGTGTTGATGACCCTACGTCTCGCGCCTCGCTTAAGACCATTGAGGCCGGGTTGCGAAGTTCTTTATCCGCCGCCCCTGAACCTGAACTTCCTTTTGCCGCCCCGCCTGAAGGCGAGATTCCTCCCTGCGAATACTGGTCGGAAGGTCAACTGCTTCCGTTCCGGGACATGACCTTGCGGGTGGTCAGCCGGCTTGGCGCCGGCGGGGTGGGACGAACCTATAAAGTGGAGCAGGTTGATCCTGAAACGGGCGAAAACTTCGGCACGTTTGTCGCCAAGGTGATGAAGTCTCTCGATTCCGGTCGCGCCGCGCTTCAGGCCTATCAGCGTGTGCGCAGCCATACGACCACTGCCGGTCTTTCGGTGGTGTTTGAAACCGCCCGCGCCTGGCAACAGGATCGCATTGTGGCTTTGCTAAAATGGATCGAGGGCGACTCGTTGGATGGTCTCGCCGGCGTGCTGGCCATTGCGGCGGAGGAATCGGGTGATGCTGATGTTGAGACGTTGTTGATCCGCTGGATTGGAGAAGTTTGTCAGTCGTTGTCAGCCCTCCATTCGCAAAATTTAGTTCACGGCGACGTCAGCCCGCGCAACTTGATCTGCCATCGCGGCGGATTGACGCTTACCGATTACGATCTCGTGACCACCATCGGCAAACCGGCTTGGGGCACGGGAGCGACCGCCTACTGTTCGCCTGAGGCTCAACGCCGGGAACCGCTCGTTCCGTCGGATGATTTTTTTGCCCTTGCCGCGAGCTTGTTTGAAGTGGCTTTTAGTCACCCCGCGTTCCCCAGTCCGCATGGGGCCATGGATAAATCTGCCGGATTGGATTGGCGCGCGGGCGAGCGGGAGTCACTTCCGAAACTGGCCGTTTTCCTGGATCAGGCAACCCACCGGGACCGCGCTCGGCGGTTCACGGATGCGCGGGCTGCCATTATGGCGTTGAAGGCCTTGTGCCCCGCGCCTGCCGTCGTATCCGCCACGGCCGAACCGGTTCTGATTACCGTACCGGAGCCGTCCGTCCAACGTTCACGGCAAAAAGTGGAATGGTTGGAGTCGTTGCTGCGTATTTATCCAGGTTCGCCTCACGGCAACATTGAGACGCGGGGCCTGGATAGTG
>Ga0208507_1001555_pt1 | contig 12688 bp, 24 predicted proteins | sample CryBogCBH12Aug01_FD_184626 | JGI IMG/M metagenome (GOLD analysis project Ga0208507, IMG submission 184626) | Freshwater microbial communities from Crystal Bog, Wisconsin, USA - CBH12Aug09.1 (SPAdes) (version 2) | ecosystem: Environmental > Aquatic > Freshwater > Lake | place: Crystal Bog... | reverse complement strand
AGCGTATCTATCGCAAGCGGAGCCCAGGTGTCCTAATGTTTGATTATCTTTTTTTCCCAAATGAATTACAGTAATTACCAAGATATTATATTTCTTGGTAATTGTTTTGAGCCATTGTATTAACTGCCTACTCTCCGCCTCGTCGTTATAATTAATAATAAGATCCAGGAGCCCGTCTATAATAATTACAGAACATTCCGGAGTAATAGTAAGGTAGGTATCAATGTAGGATATAATTGTTTTATGATTATCCTCCCTTACTGCAAAAGACTCTATAGATGGCGGTATCCGGTTAATATCCAAAAATGACCGGATCCGTTCCATCTGCCTGTAAAAATCATGATCAGAGCTTTCCGTATCTATATAGCATAACTTTTTACGATTGTCGGGCATATTCAATTTAAGCCCAAAAAAATCACCAGGGTGTACCGCAGATGCTACCAAAGAAGATAAAAAAGTACTTTTGCCCGTTTTGGGCAACCCTGTAAAACATACATAATTTTGTAATGATCCTATTAGTTTATTCCCTATCGTTAGTACTTTAAAGTCTTTTGGCGGTATGTATTCGGGATTGTATTTTCTGCTCTGTAGCTGTAGTAAAATATCCTCATTTGTCATTGGATAATTTTTAACGCCGTATCGTTTGTTTTATTTAATTTTTGTTGATATTTTTCTATATCATTAATAAGATTTTCCGCCTTATTAATGATTTGATCATTACAGATATGTAATGTTACAGTACTTGATAGTGTTGTTAGGAAAATATGTAATGAAAAATATTCTAGTTTAGTCATGCCTGGGAATGGGGTAACTGCTTGACCTAAATTATCCATCATTGGAAATGCCGGAAATGCTGTTTCGTTTGTTTTACTTTTCATATTGTTTATTTTATAGGTGAATTTTTTGTAAAGCAATTAATAAACACATGGCATCCTCTGCGTTCATGACAATTTGTTCAGTTCTGTAAGTTCTTTCTATTGGAGTATTATCTAAATTTCTACCACTATAATTGGTAGTATCTACAATATACTCTATACTTACCATTCCGGTTATCCTATGGTTTTGATCTTTCCAAAATTCAGAATGTGAATCGTGATTTATTTTTATTGTTTTTCTATCTCTGTTGAATATCATTTGATTTTGCATATAAATTATTTTTTCGTTTGTAATAATAAACTCCCATTTTGTCTTTGCCTATGTACCAAAAAAATTTAGGAGGTTTGCCGCCTATATAAACCTTGTTAGAACAACTGCAAAAAACCAATAGGATAATAATTATTTTTTTCATTTTCCAATTTTTGACGGTTTAATTTTTTTAATTATTTCCTCCCTGTGTTGGATTAGTTGATCCAGGTTATCATTTAATAACTTGGTAACCTCCAATTCTAAATTGAACTCAAAATGATCCTGGTTAAGTGCATGGAATATACGCACACCGGCTCCGGATCTTGCAAAAAAATTAATTGATACATAGGAAATAGTAACCGCTTGTAGTATCATATTGATACGGCATATGTTGCGGTCTAGCTTATCCAGGTCGGATAATAAATCTTCGGTAGATCTCCACAATTGGAGCGTCTTTAATTTAGACATAGCTTGCTTTTTTTAAGTAAATAATCATTTGTCGATGTAATATTTATTCTTTTTTTTCACATTTCAAAACATTTGACAATTTATTTTTTTAATTAAAGTTTACACAAATTGTATTAAATATTTGGAAATAACGAAAAAACCCCCGATATAGAAATACCGGGGGAAATAATCCAAAAATGAACTGTCTATGCTATGAACCCTATGAAAGAAATAATTGCTTTTCTGCTGCTCTCCTATTAGCCAAGCCTTGACTAAACACATGACCGGCATATACCCACCTATCGAATTGATTTGCTACAGTATTAATATCGGATCCGCTGTTAAGCAATTTTAATAAAGTAGAGCTCTTTAGGGCTCCTATACCCTCATTATAAGCAAAGGAAGATAAAGATACCAATTGATTTTGCGTAATAGGTACAGTAACCATTTGTTGAACCTGGCTTAAATAAGATCCCGCCTCTTGTTCAAGCCATCTCTCTGCTGTTGCGGCATCCGGTATAGTATCTCCCTTTTGGACCGGTCTGTTAAGATCCCAATTAAATATAGATCCGTAACCTATAGTCCAGGTGCCTGTACCATCGTCATAAGCCGTAAGTGCCGGAGTATTATCTTCCTCTAGCTTTCTTAAAAGTGCAAATAATTGTGCCCCTGCTGTTGTTGCTGATAACATAATAATAACTGCTATTGCTAGTATTAAAATAATATTTGACCCCTTAGATTTCAATCCTATTGCTTATTAGAGGCATCCTTTGCAGATGCTCCGGTAAGGAATATAAACAAACTAGATCCGATTGCTCCGATTTGTTGGGTGATACCTGTTGTTGAATGGGCTAAAAATCCCAATACTGCCGCAAGGGCTCCAAAAATAGTTGTTTTTGCGTTATTCATTTGTATCGCTTTTTTTTGTTAAATAATCCAATTTTGTTTCAATTCTGGCTAACTTATCAATAATAATTAACTTATCGTTTTTCACTAATTTTAAGTCATCCTCTACGGTATTAAGCCTGTTGCGTGTAGTACCGTAAAATATACCAAAAAGGATCAATGATCCAAATAGTGAAAAAAGTGCTCCTATCATTGCATCGCTACCTTGAAGCATAAAACTACCTCCGGTTTATTATTATTCTGCTTTTTGTGCCTCCTGGGTCTGTGGCAATAACTCTTTACTGATAACATTGAATGCCTCTGCTGCTGCAAAAGATGCATCCATATTAGGAAATATTCCCCCCTTTACTGCTTGGTCCAAAACCTGTTTAATAATCGATAATGCTGTTTCTTTGTTCATATTGTTTTATTTTTTAGTTAATAATGTACATAAAGATAAAAGAAACCGTTAAACTAGGTGTTATAGCCGGATAATACGTTAAATAAGCTTTTGTTCCGCTTGCCTGTATTTGAACGGCCGTTAATTGTGCAGCTCCATTTGCAGCTCCCGATCCGTTAAGATCCCTGGATCCGTTAGAAAGATTAGACGCAATTGGCAAGGTCATACTAACGGTGCATAAAGTCGTAGAGCTAGTTGCGGTTGTTGTTAATTGCCCCATTACTATTACAGTACTTCCAACCTGACTATAGGTACAAACGTAGGCGGTTGTTGTTGCTACATTTGATACATTTGCTAAAGTAGGGGTATATGTACCACTAGTAAGGTTTAAAGTAGAACCATCTGCCTGTAATGATTGCGAAGAAGTGCCGCCGGATTTAATAAATGAACTTGCTGTAACAGAAGAAGCAAAAGTAGCTTGCTGTGAACTGTTAATGGTGAGGGCTGTGGTATTGTTTGTACCTAACACCAATGATGTAGATGTAACAGAACCAAATACGGTAGCATAAGCAGGCGCACCTATAAGTAAAGCTCCCCCTACACTACTTTCTATACCCATTACATTCCTACCTGAAGTATTTATGAATTGTAGATATAACTGACTTGTAGTTGCAGCAGTATTTTGAAGAACAGCACCCGATGTTAATGTGCTATTTATTGCTCCACTAAATGTTCCCGTACTCCCTGATATAGCACCCGCAGTAAGACTGCTTGAAAATGTCGCGGCACCGCTAGATGCTATTGTTAATGACAATGCATTATTTGTAAAAAACTGCAATGGGTAATTACTTGATGTTCCAAAAGCAATTGCGCCGGCGGTTGTTCCTGTAAATATGCTATTTGCTGCTACGACCGGTCCGAATGCAAGTGACGAAATTGTGGTTGATATATTAAAGTACATACTAGATGTACCTGCTGTTGCAACAAAAATAGAACCACCTGTTGAATTACTGTATATTGTTGATGTAGCAGTTAAATTACGAGCGGTTATATCATTACTTCCCATCGTAAGGGATCCTGTAGCTCCGGTATATGGCACATAAGTATTAGAGGCGGTTGAAGTACTTAATTTGTTATTAAAAGTATTCCAATCTGTTGATGTTAAATATCCGTTTGTAGATCCGCCTGCTTGACTTATTCCTATAGATCCTGTAGTGTTACTATAACTAATTGGTGCAGATCCGGATAGGCTCGTAAGGGATATATAACTATTTGGGTTTGTTGCATTATAAGGAGTAAAACCTAAAGCCGTTGTAATATTGGTATTTGTTAAACTAATAACACCCGATGCAACAGATATATTTGATCCTATTACTACGCCCCCTAAAACAGCTCCCGTTGCCTGGGGTAATGTATAGGTATAGTTTGGAATATTTAAAGTTGATCCAATTAAAGTTGCCGCTCCACTAGATCCCGTTACGGTTAAAGTAATTGCCGACTGCTTACCGTTAAAAGTATTCCAATCTGTAGAAGATAAATAACCGCTAGTACTGTTTGTAGCTTGTCCTATACCTATTACTCCAGAACTATTATTATAAGTTACAGGACCTGTCGCAGATAAATTTGTTAAAGTAATATATGCTGAACTGTCTAAGGTTCCGTTCGCTTTTAAAAATTGATTAGAAGTACCACCTGAAATAGTTACCGCATTACTAGTTAATCCTCCGGCTGTAATGGTTATTCCGATACTCGTTGTAGATCCATTTGCGGTAACTTGCTGTAATGTACCCACCAATGCCGTAGATGTTACATTTGCAACAACCGACCAGGCGGTACCGCTATCCTCAAATATCTGTTGTGTATCTGTTGAAATAAACAAACGACCTGGAATACCGTAATTAGGGAGATTTGCAAAAATATCCGTATATAATGCCGGAGTATTTTTTTGATTTACGGTATTTAGATTTATCTGGGGCATATATTAAGCGTTGGTATATACTTTACGGATAACAACTAAATTTTGTGTTTGGGATCCGCTATTGGTAAATGTTAACTGAAATTGTTTAGAAGTATGTTCGCAACTATTGCCATTAACCGTCATGGACTGATTTATCATTAATGGCACACTTTCTACATTTGCCGTAGCCGTTCCTAAATTTAAAAAGGTTATCTCATTGCAATCGCTGTTAATATAGCCCGCCTGGGAATAGCTTATAAAAATTACGTCGTATTCTAATTGTGCCATAACCAAAGGTTAAAAAAGTGATTATATTGCGTGTACTCTTTTTGTTGCTATATACCCTACAGATGCATAACAATTAGAACAATTACAACAACCGCTGCAATATCCGGAACTTGCCGTATTTGTTGCCGGTAAGTCGCTAACAGTCGATGGCGTAGGAACTATTTGTAATTGCCCTGAACTTTGTTCTGCACTTAAATAAGATCCAGGTGGTATCGTAGTCGTTTGCTGTATTATAGGTGTTGTTATTGTTGTTTTATTACGCATAAAAAACCACCAAAACAAAAAACCTCCACCAACTAAATACAATATCGTGTTATCTTCTTTCATATTATGTTAGTTGTAGTGGATCAGTTGGAGTTATACTACTTTGTAAATCCAATGCCGGAGGCGGTGAATTCTGAATGCTTGAATAATCCAATGTAAACGGCTGTTGCGTTGGTTGGCTTACAGTAGTTGCCGGAGTAAAACTAGTTACCGTTGGCGTTGTCGTAAATATATTTGAGATATTACTAATCAAACTAGCAAGGCTACTAAATTGGCTTACAGAATTACCCGAAGCCAGAGGATTAACCGTATTTGTTCCTGTAGTTATTGGCACAACACTTTTAGGCTTAAGTAAGTAGTAAGCTAAAATAACACCTCCGCCAATTAATAATATTTTTTGCGTGTTTTTATTCATAAAATAAATTTAACTAGTACTTACTATATCGTCAATTGATACATAATATTTGTTACTATCACCAAAAAGCCTCACTACTTCATAATTTGATTGAGAAGTACTAAGCCATCCATCTGCTAATACTGTACCGCTAGTTATTTTATATACATACCGCATATCGCTAGCTAACAGTTTTGTTCCATCCCTAAGTGTTACCAAAAAATCTGCATCCGGTGATTTTTCCGGTACCGGATTTGATACACTAACTGTTCCTGTTTTCGGGCCCGATTTAAAAGCAAATAACAGAACAGCCGCCCCCAATATCCAAAAGATAATATTTTTATCATTTCTTTTTGCCACCGTCTTTTATCTTAGGGTAAATAATAATTGCCGCTATGCCAATTGCTATCCAGGGTAAATAAGTAGATATACTACCAAAAAAATTTGATACACCGGATCCAAAATTACTTAATCCCTCTGCAATCGTTTGACCTATTGGGGGTGTTGAGTCCACAACAGGCAAAGGAGGTGCAGTTAAAGTAAAATTATTTAACGGCTCTGTCATTGAGGGAACCATTAAACTGTACGGATCATTCAAGATATAAAACGGCTGCTTTGTTAAGTCGTTATTTGGGTATATCTGCCAATAAAAATCAGTTGTTCCGTCTTGGCTTTTAGCCCAACTATAAATGTTACCAATATCAGAACCGCCCACAAAAGTTGATACCAGGGAGCTTCCCAATGACGGCAATCTATACGCCAACACGGTAGATGTAGCGTATAGTTCATGTCCTTCAAAATCCCCTGGGTAATTAGGCATAAAATATTATTTCATAAACGATAAAAGCATATTATACTTACTGTCGTCTATTTTAGACAAATACAATAAATGATCTCCATAATTTGGATCCCTTTGAGAAAGCAATACCAAAGCCTCTGCCGCTTTATGCTGCTGATCGTCAGGGGATCCAGGTATTCCAGCCAATGCCGTAGGATTATTAGATCCCATAGCTCCGCTAAGTCCTTTTGTGAATATTCCGGATATAGCCATAATAGCTAATTCCTGGAATTTTTCATTCTCTAAAATAGATCCTAAAAATCCCCTTTTTTCCGGTTCCGGCTCATCCTCAATCTCTGCTGCTGATAATTTGCTTAAAATTGCGTTATTCGTTTCTGTCATTTTACGAATTGCCTCCGTAAGTGCTGGATCCGTTTGCTGCGTTGGTATCATACCCATACCATACGGAAGTAATCTTTCAGCCTTATTTAATTGGAAAACAATTTGAGTAGCCTCTGCAGTATCGCTTACCATTGCACTCGCTTTTTTTCTTCCTGGCTTTTTAAAGACTTGAAGTAAATAAGCGTTGGTGTTATCGGTGTTTCCTTTTAAACCTATTAACGCATCATTCAATTTTTCGGCTCCTAATTGCTTATCTTCTCCATCAAAATAGTATCGGCAATATTCCGGCTTAGGGGAGGTACCCCCAAAAACTTTAAAGTGTACTCCATCCGCTCCCTCATAAAAATCTAGGACAGACTCTACACTAAATAACTCCGGTTTATATGGTACTGCCATTTTCTTTTATTAAAGGTGAAAAAAGTGTATTAACTACCAATACCGTTTGGCAAAGTATAATAAACACCAAAAGCATAGGCAACATTTGTGGTACCTGGGGCAGTTGGTAATGAGACAAAAGACTTAACCCAACTAATAACAATTCCGTTAATAACGGGAACCTCAAATACATATGGATCCGTTGCATTGTTAATACTGTTCAATGCAAGCAAAGGAATATTCCAAACAACTTGAAGATCTCCACTATACAATGTTAAAAAACTTTTTTTCATATCGGTAGCCGCAACCATTGCTGAACCACTTAAGGGCGTTGCCGATAAAGTGTTATAAGTGTAACATTGTATTGCGTTAATAGTAGCATTACGCAATTGCGGTTGATCCTGAAAGTAATACCTAGTAAGCGTTGAGCTAGTAGGTACCGGAATTTCTACCGCCTGATATAATTTTAAACTAAGCATAAAATTTTTTTAATAGTAAAGAATAGGGGGGGAGTGATCGCCCCCCCTCTCGACTCCTATTTTCAGAAAAACAGGAAAACTTTATTTTACACTTGTTACGTTTTGTGCTTTAATACCTCTCCAAATTACCACAATACGGGCATTCGCTTGTAAAGTACTAATTGCCCCAGGTAAATTTAAAGATGCCTGGATATTAGATCCACCGTTTAACAGTAAATTAGGCTCTGTAGGGAAAAATGCATTTTCACTAGCATCTTGCTGATCCGTAGGGAATACGGTTTGAGCTGTTACACCTACACCGTTTTGTGTTTGTGGCACAAAATAGTGACGGTAAATATCCCAGGTAGGTAAAACTTGCTGATTGTTTACAATAATACTCATAGAGCCATTATATAATGCAAAAGCCGCTGCCGCCGCTCCCGATGTGCTAAAAGCTGTTGGGTTGGGATAGCTATACAAAGGGAAAGCTACAGAAGTAGTTGAAGATGGGGCACAAATAAAAATGCCTATCCTTGCAACAACAAAAATATCCTGCAAAGCTAGTCTTTGCTCTGTTGCATATTGGGCTCCGTTTTGAGTATCATTAATCAAAATGGGAACGTGATATTGTGCAAGAGAAGTGCTCATTGCAATCTCTGAACGTAAATATCCTTGTGTCAATACTGCGTGAGAAACGTCATATCCCTGAGAAGCTACAAAATTTTTTGCGTTCTCAAATACAAGTCTTTCTCCTATTTGGTTTGCCATTTTTTTTATTTTAAAAAGTTAGAGTAAAGGTGAAAAAAGTGAACCGTTAAACTGTTATATCTTAAGCGGTTAAAACTGCTGCTGATTTAGTATCTAATCCGCTAATAGTACCTCTTGGATTCATATTAGTCGGAGCCATGCCAACACGTTTCATCCCTGAAACAGCCGGAAGTCCACTAACTACACCTAAAGCCTGGAATAATGATAAACCACCAACAGCAATCATGCCCGTTCCCAAACCTTTACCAAACTCGGACTTAACCAATTTTGGAGTTAATATACCCAATGCAATAGGTACTGCTGCACCAATATATTTTGTGTAGCTAGATGTAGAGGTTGAGCTAGCTAAACTAGTACCTAACATATTGCCGACAAAGCGACCTATTACTGCACCGGCAACAACTGCTGCTGCGTTGGTAGCCATTCCTTTAACACCGCTCATTGAATGTGAGCGACGACGATGTGTATGTTTTTTGTGATGTCTTTTGCGTGCCATGTGATTTGTTTTTAAATGAATACTAAGTTACAAAAAATTTATTTAGCCAAATAATTTATATGGCTTTTTGCCTCTGATACCCTATGAAATACGGTACCAAAAGCCACATAAACGTATATTTTTTTCTTTCTTTTGCCATCAGTTAGTATAATAGGCTTTTTTTCAATACTATGACCTTTATAGTAAATAAATTTAGATCCTTTACGGATTGCCCCAATCATGTGATCGTGTTGGGTTTTTTCAAGGTTATTTACAGCCTTTTTTACTACTCGTATTTTTTTTAATACCGTTTTTTCAGGTATTCTTTTTTTTGTACCTGATACTTTCTTTTTTGTTACTCCAGGTCGTTTTACTTTTTTCCAGGCATCTTTAACGCAATCTGTCCATTTTTTTGAGGGAAATTTTTTGTGTATTCTTTTTGCCTCTGCCATTACTTTATGTAAAATTGCCATTTTTTATTTTTTTAAAATTAAAAAAAGTACTAACGCCCCTCCGCCTAATAGTAACAAATTGTTATTACTCCCTGTAGTCGTAGATAAAACAGAAGTATAAGAGGTAGGATTGTAAGTGTTGTATAAATTAAGTAACGCCTGGGCTTGTTGAGGATAACCACTTTTTGTTATTGCCTGCACAACGTAATTAATATCAATATCTTGTTTAATATCCTTTGCATTTAACTGGCTCCAATTTCTAAGAACATTATTAAAGTTTGTAGGACTGCTACTCATGTAAGACAAAACATTGCTAACAACACAAGGAATATTATTTTCTCTGCCTAGCATTAAGTTTTGAATATGACTTGCACAATTTGCTCCTTGTAACCCTCCGTCGTACCGATTATCTAAACCATTCCATCCAGTCCAATCACTTGTTTTACAACCCCCTGCCGGAAATATTGAATTAATCAAACTAGCTAAACTACTAACAACAACTCCGGATCCTGGTACTGCAATATTTGCTGCTGTTGTTGCTGCTGTTGTACCATACGACTGTAGACTGCTTAGTATATCTCCTAAACTTTCACCCGATGCGTATATCGGATCCCTGCCTGTAAATCCTGATAATGATACTAGAGCCATTTGTTTTATCTTTTTATCCCTGTAATAGCTAGGATATTTTTTTTGATTAAAAAAATTAAGTACCGGATCCACCCAAATTTCCTCTCCTTGCACTTTTAACACACAAAAAACGTGTTGTGGTGTTTTGTCGTTATCCTCATAAGATGCAAGCCGATAATATAAATCAAAATCTAATAACTCATTTCTTCTAAGTGCATCCAGTATTCCATTGCTAAATAAAGCATAATTTTTGCAATCGGAGCCTGTTTTACCTGTTGCAATAATAGCGGAGGGGCTTTTTACTGTTTGGTAAGTTTTCGGCTCAATAACATAACGCACATTTTTTTTCAAATAATTGAAAACATTTTCGGCGGTTTCTATTACAGAACCTCCAACAAAATAAGGATAGATTTGGTCATACTGGCTCTCATACTCTTTATGAGTTTCCAGTATTGCCGAAATTATATCCCCTACACTTTGATCGCTAACAATGACTTGCTCATTGTTTTGAAACGGTTTTAATACTTTTAGCAATTCGTCACTAGATGGCATAATTTACGTCAATTGGTATCGGAATAATATCTGCGGTAATTGTTCCCTTTATTTCCAGGTTGGTACCCTTAGATAAAATTGTGTTGTAAATATCGGATATTAAACCTCCTAACTGTACGTTAATTGGTAAAACTAATTGAGTCGTTGTATTTGCTGCTATGACCTGGTTATAAGATGCTAAAATATTTCCTATTGGTTGCCCCTGGCTGTAAAGTGTTGCGTTAATACTGTTTAGTGTTGTAGATGTATTTGTTGGGTTAATTATATTAAGCGTAAGTGATAAAGTAGGCGTTAAAATATTAGTTGCATCCATTGATACATTACTAATTGAATATTGCAGAGCTTGAAGCATCCTCAATTTAAGCAATACATATATTCCAATACCTCCAACGATTAACCAGGTCGTGAGATTTTTCATGACAATAAAGTTAAAATATTAATTTTTGCTTAAAAAAATTATTTTTTAGTCGATATATCATTTATTTATATTAGCTTCACAACGCCCGTACGCCTGTAGGGGCGTACAGATGTGAAGCTAAAAATTATAATATGTATTCAAAAAACTTCACTTTTTTCACCTTTAATAATACATATACGGCATAAAAAAACCCCAACTTTTGTTGAGGTTTAGAGTTCACTAGTTTTTCGTTATACCAAATATTCCCTCCTAACAAACTCTTTTGTGTTTTTATTGTAAAGGTTATAATATACCGCTCCGTTCAATTTTTGACGGCAAAATCTCTCGAAATTTTGGGTATCCCTTATGTTTCTATACTTCCTGGGTAACTGCTTAAGAAAGGGACTAAAAAACACTATAGCGGTGTAATATACGGTATTCATTAAAGCTCATATTTTTTTGGATAATTTTTTATATCTATTTCTGCAAATTCTAACCAAGCTTTTGCAGTATTAAACGCAATAATTCTTTCGTTACTTAGCAATGAATTATTATTAGGAAACTCTTTGTCGTTATTCCAAAAATAATTTTGCCAATCTTCTAAAGATCTATTAAAACAGCCCATTTTAATCATCTTAATATTTTCTATAGTTATATAAGGAATAACAACGTATTTGTAAATTCCGGTAAAATTTTTGCAACACAAAATTTTTACGTTGCCTACCAGGTACGCGCCTACCAGGTCCGCGCCTACCAGGTACGCGCATCGTAGGTTCGCGCATCGTAGGTTCGCGCCTCGTAGGTTCGCGCCTCGTAGGTCCGCGCCTCGTAGGTCCGCGCCTAGTAGGTCCGCGCCTACCAGGTTCGCGCCTCGTAGGTACGCGCCTACCAGGTCCGCGCCTACCAGGTTCGCGCCTCCCAGGTCCGCGCCTCGTAGGTCCGCGCCTAGTAGGTCCGCGCCTTCAAAAACAGCCCTTTCGGCTGTTTCTTTTATAGAATTATTTTCTTTTTGAAATTCAAAAATAATTTTTCCAAAAATTGATTTAATCTGAATTGACGTTTTCATTTGTCTATTTTTTAATTATAAAATAAGTAATACCTAAAAAAACAACTCTTTTTATTTTTCTTTCAATCATCAGTTTTATTATCTGCCTAAGCAAAAAGAGCTTTTTATATCCTGTTATTTCCAATAGCTCCTGCATATCTGCTGATTTCCTTTCCTGGATAATAAAATAAATTTTTTGTTTTGGAGTCATAAGATTATTTTTGCTATGAAAAAAGTGATTTAGCCGCTTTGTTGTGGTAATCATTTGTCAGGATCCGGCTTTACTGCTGGATCCCCTTTTTTTGGGTATATCCGGTCTTTGTTCGTAATTGTATAGCTCATATTTTCCGTTAAAATATTTAATACTAATAGGCTCAAAATCTTCATCGGATCTCATAAACCTACTACTAATAGTAAAACATTGTTGCTCTTTGTCCTTTTCTATTAACAATGTACTTTGAGCGTATCTATCGCAAGCGGAGCCCAGGTGTCCTAATGTTTGATTATCTTTTTTTCCCAAATGAATTACAGTAATTACCAAGATATTATATTTCTTGGTAATTGTTTTGAGCCATTGTATTAACTGTCTACTCTCCGCC
>Ga0208507_1001553_pt1 | contig 12692 bp, 12 predicted proteins | sample CryBogCBH12Aug01_FD_184626 | JGI IMG/M metagenome (GOLD analysis project Ga0208507, IMG submission 184626) | Freshwater microbial communities from Crystal Bog, Wisconsin, USA - CBH12Aug09.1 (SPAdes) (version 2) | ecosystem: Environmental > Aquatic > Freshwater > Lake | place: Crystal Bog... | reverse complement strand
AACTCTCGATTTGCATAAGAAGAATTAACCATAACGGATGTTATGCGTCAACCAACTTTGCTGCCGCCAGCGCAGCTTTCACCTTCATCAACAGCTCCGTGCTCGTGAACGGTTTTTGCAAATAGCCTGCGCTATTTTTTTTATCTTCCGGCAGCACATAACCGCTCGTCGGCATCACCGGCAGGTTGGGATCGAGCTGCCGGACGCGCTCCATCAATTCCCGCCCACCCATGCCCGGCATCACTAAATCCGTAATGACCAAATCTACTTTCGTGCCGGGTTGGTTCAAAACTGCCAACGCTTTTTGTCCATTGCTCGCCGTCAAAACTTTGTAGCCGAAATCAGATAAAATGGTTTCAGCCATCGTCAGCACCAGACTTTCATCATCCACCACCAACACCGTTTCGGAGCCGCGCAATTCTTTGCTCGCGCTGATGACTTCGCGCAAAAGCGTTTTATCCGCCGGCAAATAAACGCGTGCGGAAGTGCCCTTGCCGGCAAAACTGGAAATTGCCACGCCGCCACCGTGATTCGTGATGATGCCGTAAACCAACGCCAGCCCGAGACCGCGATGTGGCGGCCGTTTCGTCGTGAAGAACGGTTCAAAAATGCGTGGCAAAGATTCCTCGTCGATGCCCGAACCGCTGTCGGAAATTTCCACGCACACATACGTGCCCGCTGCCAGTTGCACGTTGCGATCCTGCGTCGCCTCGGTCAGTTCCACATTGCGCGTGGAAACCGCAATCTGTCCCGTGCCGCTAATGCTAAACGATTCCACCGCATTCTCCAAAACTTTGGTAATCGCCTGCTGCACCTTCGCTTCATCAAACCGCGCCGCGAACAAAGATTTTTCTGGCGACAATTTCCAAGTGAAGCGCGAGCCGTGGGCGTTCTGAAAAAATTCTGCGCAGCGTGTCACCACCGCATTCAAATTACCTGCCGGCGCGCGGCTCTTTTCTTTTTCCTGCCGACTGAATTGCGCCAGTTCGCCCGCAATTTCCGCCGCGCGCTGCGCCGATTTTTCCACCTCCAAAAGCGACCGCCGCCACGGATGTTCCGGCTCCGCCTTCGTCAGCAGCAGCGATGTATGCGCCAGCACGCCCGTCAGCGCATTATTGAAATCCAGCGAGACCGTCCGCGCCAGTTGCAGCACGCAATCCAGCTTTTGTTTCAAGGCCGCATCACCGGGCACCAGCGCCTGCAATTCTACCGTCGGCGTGGCGGGCTGGGCTGGCGGCGTAACATCACTCGGCAGCAATTGGAGCACAAACCATTTTTTCCCATCGCTGGTGAATTGACAGACCGTCGTTAAGAACGGCGATACAGCACCGTTCGCCGTCTTGAATTTCAAAACGCCGCTAGCCGTCGGTGCTTGTTCCCAGCGCGTCAAAAAATCCACCGCCGTGCCGGTATTTTCCGGCGACCACACCGTCGCCAGATTTGCCGCCTCACCGGCCAGGTTGGACCCAAAAAAATTCTTTGCCGCTGCATTGGTCAGGAGCACGGCTCCGCTAGTGTTGACCAGCACTGCCGGCCACACCGCGTTCTCCAGACCAAATACAACTTCCGGTTTCATCGCATCAATACCGAGTCCGACAGCCTACAATCATTTCCTCAAAACTCAAGGAACGAGCGTGAACGCCGCCGGCAAAAGTTTTTTCACCGTGAACGTTTTGATTTTTTCCAAGCCGCCACTGTCCGCGACAAACACCTTTGCATCCGGCGCATATTCGCGCAACAACTGCCGGCATGCGCCGCACGGCATCGGCCCGCCCTCGCACCGCGCCACGACCGCCACCGCGACAAAATCTTTTTTACCGTCCGTCAGCGCCTTGAACAGCGCCACGCGTTCCGCGCAACACGTCAGACCGTAACTCGCGCTCTCCACGTTTGCGCCGCCGATGATCTCGCCCGACCTCGTGAGCAGCGCCGCGCCCACTTTGAATTTGGAATACGGCGACACCGAACCTTCGCGGGCCTTCGCCGCCGCCGCTACCAGTTTTTTGGAATCAATTTTCACAAATTAATTTTGCCACAGAGGCACAGAGGACACCGAGAATAATAAAAATCCTATTTGAATTTCCTCTGTGAGCTCTGTGTCTCTGTGGCCAATTCATTTTCCGTAAAGCTCTGCAAAGTTTTTGATCAGCGCCGCGCCGGATTTCTTCACGCGCTCCGCCGTTTCCAAAACTTCCGCGTGCGACAAATTTTCTTTGCTGATGCCCGCCGCCAGATTCGTGATGCATGAAACCGCTGCCACGCGCAAGCCAAGTTGCCGCGCCGCAATCGTCTCCGGCACGGTGCTCATGCCCACCGCGTCCGAGCCCAGCGTGGCGAACGCCCGGATCTCCGCCGGAGTCTCATAACTCGGCCCGCTCACGGCTAGATAGACGCCATGCTGCAATTTTAGTTTCGCGGTTTTCCCCGCCTTGAACAAAAGCTCGCGCAGTTTTTTGTCGTAAGCTTCCGTGAGGTCAACAAATCGCGGAAGGTTTTTATATTGAGGCCCGCGCAGCGGGTTTGTTCCCATCAGATTGATGTGATCGGTCAGCACCATGAAGTCGCCCGCCTTGAATTTTTTGTTGAGCCCGCCCGCTGCATTGGTCAGTAGCAAGTCCGTGACGCCAAACGCCGCGAGCGTCCGCACCGCAAACGTGACGCGCTCCATGTCGTGACCTTCGTAAAAATGTGCACGACCGCTCAAAACCAGAACCGGCGTTTTGCCAAGATGGCCAAAATACAATTCACCCGCGTGACCGCTAACGGTCGGTTTTGGAAAACCGGGAATTTTGGCGTAAGAAATCTTCTTCGTCACCTGCAGTTCGGCAAGCACATGATGAAAGCCACTGCCGAGCACGATGGCGAGCGTGGGGCGCAGCTTGGAAACTTTTTTGAGCCGCGCGGCGGCAACTTGTGGGTTGGCGTTGGTCGAAACTTTCACGTTTCGATTCTGCCCAAACGCGTTCATTGGCCAAAGAATTATTTCTTTGCCACAATCATCTCCACATGCCGCTCGATGCGGTTGCTCGCTTCGATGAGTTGCTCGTAGCTCGTTGCAAAACAAGCGCGGCAAAAGCCTTTGCCGTTCTCGCCGAAAGCCGAACCCGGAACAATCGCGACTTTTTCCGTCTGCAACAGGCCGATGGCGAAATCTTTTTCATTCATGCCGGTCTTGCTGATGTCGGGGAACGCGTAGAACGAGCCGCGCGGCAGGTGGCATTTCAATCCGATTTCATTGAACCGGCGCACGATGAAATCGCGGCGGCGATGATACTGGTCGCGCATTTTTTTCATCGCGTCCTCGCCGCGCACGAGCGCTTCGATGGCGGCTTCCTGCGCGATGATGGACGCGCATAGCATCGAGTATTGGTGCACTTTCATCATCGCCTCGATGAGCGTCGCCGGGCCGCAGGCGTAGCCGATGCGCCAGCCGGTCATGGAAAACGCCTTGGAAAATCCGTGCAGGAAAATCGTGCGCTCCTTCATGCCGGGCAGACTCGCGATGCTGGTGTGCACGCCTTCGAACGTCAGCTCGGAATAAATTTCGTCGCTCAACACAATCAGATCTTTTTCCACCGCGAACTTCGCGATGGCCTCGATCTGCGCGCGGTCGCATGTGCCGCCGGTGGGATTGGTCGGCAGGTTGAGCATCAGAATTTTGCAGCCCGGCTGCCACGCGGCGCGGAGCGCATCCACGGTGAGCGCGAAGCCGTCCTTGGCGAACGTCGGCACGGGCACGGGAATGCCGTGCGCGAGCGTGATGCTCGGCGAATAGCTGACGTAGCACGGCTGGTGATACATCACCTTGTCGCCGGGATTGATGAGCGCGCGGCAGGCGAGGTCGAGGCCTTCGCTGACGCCGACGGTGATGATGACTTCGTTCTCCGGCGCGTAGCTGACGTTGAAATTCTGCTCCACGTATTTGTTGATGGCGCGGCGCAGTTCGATGAGGCCGAGGTTGGAGGTGTAATGCGTCTTGCCCTTTTCGAGCGCGTAGATGCCGGCCTCGCGGATGTGCCAGGGCGTGTCGAAATCCGGTTCGCCGACGCCAAGCGAGATGGCGTCCTTCATCTTGGCGACGATGTCAAAAAAGTCGCGGATGCCTGACTTGGGCAGGTTGACGACGTGCTTGGCGATGAAACGTGACTGGTCCATTTAATCTTTCGAGGATAAAAAACTTAACTGCATTCAGCAAACGAATAGAAAAATTCTGGGCGTCGTGTGCTTCGGAAATTAATCCTTCTTCGCACCCGGCAATGCCTTCAGATTGGATGAAGTCAAAACCTGCATCTGACGAATGGCTATTTGATTCAGTCGCTTCAGCCGTTCGCCTTGCGGCAATCCCATGTGGATGAACTCGGCATTCATGCCTTCCATGTTCGCGAGCACAAGCAACTGCTCGATACTCGCGTAATCGCGGGCATTGCCTTCCAACTTGGGATTGGCATCGCGCCATTGCTTCGCCGTGTGACCAAAGAGTGCGACGTTGAGCAAATCCGCCTCGGTCGCGTAAGTGATGGCCGCCTGTGCGGGCGTGATTTCCGGCGGGATCAGATGTGCCTTCACCGCGTCGGTGTGGATGCGATAATTCAGCTTGGACAACGTGCGGTTGAGATTCCACGCGAGCGAGAGCCGGCGGTTCTCGTCCTCCTTGAGTCGCTGAAATTCCTTGATGAGATAGATTTTGAATTCCGCGCTGATCCACATACCGAACTCGAAGGCGATGTCCTTGTGCGCGAAAGTGCCGCCATAGCGGCCAGCCGTGGCTTTGAGTCCGATGGCATTGGTCTTTTCCACCCAATCCTTGACGCTGATTTTGTAGCTGTTCAGCCCGGCCTGACTTTTAATTATGGCGAATTCGCCATAATTAAAACGCGGGTTGTGAACCGACTCCCAAACGCCGAGGAACTCCACGGTATTCCGGTTACGCAGCCAGTCGGAAATGAAAAAATCGCCGTCCTTGGCCTTGAGCATGTCCGTGAGCGAAATGAAATCCTCGTCTTTGTAAGACAAAACGGCAATCGCTGTGCCTTGCACTTCAATGACGGTTTTCTTTGGTTTGCTCATGGTTTCAGTTGCTCGAAACGATGCCGGTCGAATTTCTAATCCCATCGAATTCGACGGGATTAAAACATGAGATGCCTGACTTGGGCAGGTTGACGACGTGCTTGGCGATGAAACGTGACTGGTCCATGGAAAATAATTTCTGGAATTAAAACTCAACAATCACGTCTTTGCCAAAAGTTAATCCGGCAACTTCCGTGGCTAATTTAATAATTGTCTTCTAGAGAACGTTATTCAGATTCGTTGCAACAAACCATCCATCCGGCAACGTCTCGCGCATCTCACGAAGGTCTTCGCGGTCTGGATAAAGTTCCTCAGGCGAGCGCGCGATGTAACGCCGCTTGCGACCTTGCGCATCGGGATGCTGCGAACAGCGTTCGAGAAACGAAGGATTATTTTTCGCCAGTTCACGAAGAAGAATAACCATCGCATCCTTGGCATTGTGATAATTATGCGACTTGCCAAGAATGACTAGATTACCACGACGCGTTGATTCCGTGTTCACCACGGTAGCAGCCGTCTTGGTTGGAGCGCGTGTTGGCTGCGGTGTCTCTCGCGGCGCAGTTTCGACGATGATTGTTTTGCCAAGGCCAGCGAGAAATTCGGCAACCTCATCATTGTCGGGACGGACACCTGTTTTTGATTCGACTGCGTTGGCAACTAAATCAACCAAGTCTTCGTCGCCTTTTTGCACGAGTTCCCGCCATGCTTCGGGAATCGCGGCCTTCGCTTGTGAGCGGCGGTTTCGGCTTCGATATTCCTTGCGAGCCGTTTCAAGAGCTTCTCCTGATTCGACTCGTGAGCGTTCCAAATAGCGGCGCAAAATTTCTGCCGCTTCCGCAGGTGAGCGTTCGTAAAGGTCAAGTTTGTGAACACGCCGGTCTTCGTAGCTGCCTTGTTCTGCTGGCAGATAGAAGCTCCAAGTTCTGCCGTCGGTCAAGACAACAAAAGGAACTCCGGTGTGGAAAGCATATTCCAGCGCTTGTCGGACAGATTCTTCAGCTTTGCCAGGCTGTTTTACCTCGATGAAATCAGCAGGTTTTGACGGAGGATGGCAAAGCGCAAAATCAACTCGACCTTCGCCGGTTTTGAATTCAGGCCAGATAATTGTTGTGTCCCAAGTGTCCCAGCCAAGTTCTTGAAGCACTCGCAAAACAATTCCTTGAGAAATAGCCTGTTCATTTGGGAATCGTCCTTGTCGAAGACGATTCACAATGTCGGTCAAAGTGTTTTCGAGTGACATAACTTTCCGCGCACCTGAATTTACGGCGCGACCTTGAGCCGTTCCGTTTCCTCGATTTTGCCGCCGAGCAGGAAGCCGTGTTCCTTGTAGGAGCGCAGCATGAAATGCGTGGCCGTGGAGAGCACGCCCTCGATGGTGGAGAGTTTTTCCGAGACGAACGCCGCGACCTTTTGCAGGCTCGCGCCGTTGACGAACACCAGCAGGTCGTAGCCGCCGGACATGAGATAGCAGGATTCCACTTCGTCGAACTTGCTGATGCGCTCGGCCAGCCGGTTGAAACCGCCGCCGCGCTCTGGCGTGATGCGCACTTCGATGACGGCCCGGACGACGCCGGAATCTTCCTCGGCCAAGTTCAGCACCGGGCGGAAACCGAGCAGGACGCCCTCGGCTTTGAGCGCGGCGAGTTGCTGGTTCACGTCGGCTTCGGACAGGTTGAGCACCTGCGCCATCTGCGCGGTGTTGAGGCTGCCACCTTCGAGCAATAGTTTGACAATCGGCTTCATCGGAGGCGCAGTGTCGCAAAATTCCGCCGCAAATCCATCCCAAATTAACCGTGCCTAAAGTTATTTGTGCGGCAAAACGTTTCAATCTTTCGATGATAATCAACCAACTGGCGTCGGTAATTTTGCGTTTGGATAAAAATCTCGGTGGATTTGGGTTGGCGCATCGGGCTGATGTTGACTGGGGGAGAAATCAGCAGATCTAATCATCGGTTTTCGCGGGAGAAACCAGTTTTCCGCTGCCGTCATATCTTGTTGATTTTCATTAAGATATAAGTTGTATTAGAAATTGACACGTTCCCCTGCTATGTCTTACCGTGTTGTGGCAATGGTGTCGCACTGAAATGTCTTCAGGCGTCAAACCACCTTGCCAGAGAAATTCTTTAGTTCCGAGGTTCCTTTATGAGTAATGCAACAACGGGCGTGCCGTCGTCGGGTGGCGCGCAAAAAGTTTCGGCCATCAATGAGGTGGTCATCCGCATCGCGGGCAATTCGCAGGATGGTATTCAGGCCATCGGCGGCTTTCTCGCGCGCCTCGCGGGGCGTAGTGAGCAGGAAGTCATGACGTTCATGACGATTCCGGCCACGATTTCTGGCGGTGCGTCCATCTTCCAAGTGCGCATGGGCAGCGGCGAAGTATTGAGTTCCGGCGACGAGGCGGATGTATTGCTCGCGTTTTATCAGCACAGCTACGACGCGCATATCGCCTCGCTGAAAAAAGGCGGCATCGTGCTTTATGATTCTGACCACGTTGTGCCGAACGAAGAGCTCAAGCAAAAATATCATCACCTCGGGATTCCGATTTCCGGCCTGACGGTCGAAGCCATCGGCGGCACGGCCAAGGACAAGGGCAAAAATATTTTTGCGCTCGGCCTGATTGCCAAGATGTTCGATTTGAATCTGCCGAAACTGGAAAAATTGATTGGCGAACGTTTCACTGGCAAAGATCCAAGCATTCTCAACAATGCCCTCGCGGCGTTTCATGCCGGGCACGCAAATCCGCTCGGCAACGTGCTGGAAACTTTCAAGTTCGTTGATGCCCAGAAGAAAGACGGGCATCAAGTCGTGATGAATGGTAACGAAGCCATCGGCTACGGCCTCATCGCTGCCGGCGTGCGTTTCGGCGCGGGCTATCCGATCACGCCCTGGACGGACATCATGGAATTGCTCCGCCGCGAATTGCCGAAATACGGTGGCTGCTTCATCCAGACCGAAGACGAAATCGCGGCCATCTCGATGGCCATCGGCGGCAGCTACGCCGGTCGCGTCGCGGTCACCGGTTCGAGTGGTCCTGGGATTTCGCTCAAGACCGAAGCGCTCGGCTGGGCAATCATGGCAGAAATGCCGCTCGTCATTATCGACGTGCAGCGCGGTGGTCCTTCGACCGGCATGCCGACGAACATTGAACAATCTGATTTGAACATCGCCGTCAACGGCGGCCACGGCGACGCCCCGCGCGTTGTCATCGCGCCGGCGAATGTCGAAGATTGTTTCTACATGGCGATTGAAGCCGTGAACATCGCGCGGAAATATTCTGTGCCGGTGATTTTGCTGACCGACCAGGGCATTGCCACGCGCATCGAAGCGTTTGTGGAACCGAATCTCGAAAAAGTTTGTCAGGAAATCGGACCGGATTTCACGCCAATCGCTGATCACAAACCTTATGATTTGTCGGCGGTGAATGGTATTTCGCACCATGTTCCGCCGGGCACGAAGATCAATAGCGGTAAATATCCGATCGTCACCGGTCTCGAACACGACGAGCTCGGCCATCCGACCGGCTCGCCGAAATTGCACATGCAGATGACCGCCAAACGCCGCAAGAAATTGCAGGCGCTCGCGGCGACGCTGCCGGTGCCGAAAATCTACGGTCCGTCCGAAGGCAATGTGTTGCTCGTCGGCTGGGGTTCCACCGAAGGTCCCATCAAGGAAGCCGTGGATCGCGCGCGCGCCGCTGGCGACAGTGTTTCCTCGATCCATCTCAAGCACATCAACCCGTTGCCGAACGGATTGGAAAATATTTTCTCCGGTTTCAATCACATTCTCGTCGTTGAGATGAATGACGAAGGACTTTATGGCTTCGGTCAGTTCGGGGCGATTTTGCGCGCCCGTTATTGCGATCCGAAGATTCAGGGCATCAACAAGACCGACGGCCTCACTTGGAAGGTGAAGGAAATTCTCGAACGCACCAAAACCAATTTGTCCGCCGGCCTGAGCAAAATTTAATTTCAACCGCCAAAAAATTATGAGCGAAACTTTGTTAGCCAAACCCGTCGTCAGCACCACCACTCCTCCGACCGAGGAACGCAAGGGCCTGACCAAAAAGGAAATCGCCGCCGACCATCCGACTTGGTGTCCCGGCTGCGGCGACTTCTCCGTGCTCGCGCTTTACTTCAAGCTGATCGAAAAGCGCAAGATGTGGCACGAGAAGATCACCACCGTCGCGGGCATCGGCTGCTCCAGCCGCTTTCCGTATTTCGTGCAGGCTCACGGCGCGCATTACATCCACGGTCGCGCGCTGCCGTTCGCCAGCGGTATTTCGCTTTCGCGCCCTGACCTGCACGTTTTCGTGTTTGGCGGCGACGGCGATGCGTTCTCCATCGGCGGCAACCATTTCAATCACACCGCGCGCAAGAATATCAAGATGACCTATTGCGTGATGGACAACTGGGTTTACGGCCTCACGAAGAAACAGACTTCGCCCACGTCGCCGCTCGGCTTCAAGAGCAAGACCGACATCTGGGGCGCGATTGATTATCCGATCAACCCGCTCAAGCAGGCCATCGCCGCCGGTGCCACGTTCGTCGCGCGCACCACGCACACGAATCCGAATCACGTTCTCCAGATGATGGAAGCCGCGATGGATCACGACGGTTTCAGCTTCATCGAATGCTTGAGCGAATGCGTCGAGTTCTACGAAGGCGCGTTCGACGCGAGCAACCCGCGCAAAGGCGGCGTGTTCAATGAAGTGCCCAAGACGCACGATGTCACCGACGAACTCGCGGCTTATAAGCTCGCGGGCACGGATTTCCCCGGTCACTTCGGCATTTTCTACAAGGTCAATAAGCCGACCAAGAACGCCAAGGAAGCTGAGATCATCAAGAACTACCAGAGCAAAGTCACCGGCCAGCAACCGTGGCAGATTCTCCAGAAGAATTTTGACAAGATGAAATAAATCATGTCGACGCCAAACGCCCCGGCTCGCGTCGGGGCGTTTTTTATTCATGGCTCACATCCACGAAAAAATTGATTTCACCGTCGCGATTTTCATCGTTCACGACGCGAAGATTCTCGTCATCCATCACCGCAAGCTCGGCAAATGGCTGCCGCTTGGCGGGCACATCGAACTGGACGAAGACCCAGAGCAAGCCGCGCTCCGCGAAGCGAAGGAAGAAAGTGGATTAGACGTGGTATTGATCGGCGAACGTCCGCCCACGACGTCGCCCGGCACGCGCGCCCTCATCGCGCCGCGTTTTCTCGACATCCATCGCATCAACGAAACGCACGAGCACATCGGCATGATTTATTGGGCGCGACCAAAAAATTCTGCCGCCGTAAAACTTGCAACGGAAGAACATCACGACATCCGCTGGTGCAGCCGAGACGATTTGGAAAAACTGTCGCCGCCGATGACCGATGCCGTTAAATGGTATTGCCATCAGGCGCTCGCTGAAATTGTCAAAGCCGTGTGAATATTCGCCAAAAACGTCAGTGGCTCTGCTTCACGATTGAAGGAATGAATTCCTTCAGCACCGTGCTGTATTTCAATTACCTGTATTTTTTCCTGCAAGCCAAATTCGGATTCAGTGACAAAGCGAATCTCGCCGTCGCCGCGCTGCTTGGACTTTGTTACGCGCTGTCGTCGTGGCAGGCTGGAAAACTGGCGCGGCGTTGGGGATATTTCAACGCGTTGAAACTTGGCTTTGGCATCATGGCCGGCGCGTTGCTCGTTGGCGTGCAATTCAATTCCGCCGCCGCGCAAATCGCTGCCGCCGTCGTCGCCACGTTCGGCATGTGTTTTACCTGGCCGGTGCTGGAGGCGCTCATCAGTGAAAACGAAACGCCCGAGCGCGTGCCGCACGCCGTTGGCATTTACAACATCACTTGGGCGGCGACCAACGCCGGTGCCTTTTTCATCGGCGGCACACTGATCGAAATATTTGGTTACCGAAGCATTTTTTACATTCCGTTCGGCATTCTCGCCGGCCAGTTGGCGTTGACGTTGTGGCTGGAAAAAATGTCCAAGCCCGCCGCCATTGAAAATAATTCGCCCATTTATCGCGACGCTAACGAACCAGCACCAGCGCTCGTCAGAAATTTCCAGCAACTCGCATGGCTCGCAAATCCATTCGCCTACATCGCCATCAACACCCTCATCGCCGTGCTGCCGGGCATCGCGGCTAAATTTCACCTTACGCCGATGCTTGCGGGTTTCGCCTGTTCGCTTTGGGGTTTTGTGCGGCTCGCGGCATTTGTGGCCTTGTGGCGATGGCCGGGCTGGCACTATCGGTTTCGTTGGTTGGTGGCAGCTTTCAGCGCACTCGTATTGTCGTTCGCCACAATTCTCATCGTGCCGAATCTCGCGGTGCTGCTGGTGGCGCAAATCTTTTTCGGCGTCGCCATCGGGCTGATTTATTATTCGTCACTGTTTTACTCGATGGACGCGAGCGACACCAAGAGCGAACACGGCGGCATCCACGAAGCGGCCATCGGTGCCGGCAATTTTTTCGGGCCGGCGGTTGGCGCTTTGTCACTCCAGTTTGCCGCGCAAAACGCCAATGCCGGCGCGTGGGCCGTGTCAGGTTTGTTGTTGGCGGGACTCGGCGGTTTGTTGTGGCTGCGGAAATCGGCGAATTGAATTCGCTTTAGTTTTTTGCGGTAACGGCTTTAGACTGCGCCCGCAATTCATCTTATGAAAGCTGTGCCCATTTCTTCCGCGCTGTTCACGTTGAACCGCGACCGCCTCGTCCAAAAACTGTTGCCGCGTTCGCTCGCCGTTTTTAACGCCAACGATATTCAGCCCACCAACGCCGACGGTTCGATGGGCCATCTGCAAAACGCCGACCTGTTTTATCTCACTGGCGTGCATCAGGAGGAAACGATTTTATTGCTCGCGCCAGACGCGTTTGATCCGAGCCAGCGCGAAATTCTTTTTGTGCGGCAGCCGAATGAACACCTCGCTATTTGGGAAGGTCACAAACTGACGAAAGAACAAGCTACGCAAATTTCCGGCGTTAAAAATGTGAAGTGGCTTGCGGAATTCCCAATCGTTTTCCGTTCGCTCGCGTGTGAGTTGGAAAATATTTATCTCAACTCCAATGAACATCAGCGCGCCGACGTGACCGTGGAAACGCGCGACCGCCGTTTCCTGCGCGAATGCCAGAAGAGTTTCCCGCTGCACCATTACAGACGCCTCGCGCCGATCATGCATGAGCTGCGTGCAGTGAAATCGCAACACGAGATTGACGCCATCAAAGCGGCGTGCGACTTGACTGGCAAAGGGTTTAAGCGCGCATGCAAATTTGTTAAACCCGGTGTGAATGAGGCGGAAGTCGAGGCTGAGTTCGCCCATGAATTCATCCGGGCAAAAGGTCAATTTGCCTACAACCCGATTATTGCCAGCGGCGCGAACAACAACATTCTCCACTACAACCAGAACGATCAGGTTTGCAAAAAAGGTGATCTGCTGCTGCTGGATGTCGCCGCGGGTTTGGGAAATTACATGAGCGATCTGACGCGCACGATTCCCGTGACTGGGAAATTTTCCAAGCGGCAGAAACAGGTTTACAACGCCGTGCTGAGGATTTTCCGTGCGCAAGTCGCCGCGTGTGTTCCCGGCAAGTCCACGAAAGATTTGCGCCTCGAATGCGAAGAGCGCACCACCA
>Ga0208507_1001552_pt1 | contig 12694 bp, 16 predicted proteins | sample CryBogCBH12Aug01_FD_184626 | JGI IMG/M metagenome (GOLD analysis project Ga0208507, IMG submission 184626) | Freshwater microbial communities from Crystal Bog, Wisconsin, USA - CBH12Aug09.1 (SPAdes) (version 2) | ecosystem: Environmental > Aquatic > Freshwater > Lake | place: Crystal Bog... | reverse complement strand
CAGCAAGGTTTGCTGGTCAAGCAGCTTGCCGTTTCCGTCACGTGTGACAACCCCCATACTGACAAGACCAGCCTCATTCGTCTTGAGTTGCCGGTTGAACTTCATAGCGATGCCGACATATTCTTCTGAAGACATGCCGACAAGTTTGAGTTGAGTGTTGAACTTTGAGGCTTCCTCTGAAGTCATTCCGAGGCCGTTCATTAACCGCTTAACCTCAGCCGTCTCATCCTTGAACGCATTGATCGATGCTGAAAACGCTGCACCACCGGCAAGGAGCACTGTCAATCCTGCAAAGATTCCCGTGAACTTGCCAACAACGCCGCCAAGACCTTCGATGCCATCTTTAACGCCACCAACATGGCCTGTTATGAGGTCTTTAAGCCTGCCGAAAGAATTGCCAGTCTCAACCTCCATCTTCTTCACGTCCGCCACTACCTTTTGCGTGGACGTGCCCGATGATGAGTTGAGTTTTTGCAGGTCCGAGATGATCTTCTCAAGATTAGAAGTCATCGCATCACTAACGCGCTTTACGCCTTGTTCGAGGTCTCCCGTACTTGCGCCAAACCCTACATTGACCTGCGTATCATTATTACCCATCAGCCTAGCATGGTTATGAATTGAGCGATTGCCGCGTCATTTTCTTTGTTTGAGATGTTCTGCACGGGCTGTCCTGATTTTCCTGCGGTTTTTGATGGTTCCCATACCCCGAAATAAGCGGCCAGCTTAGAGACGCTTACATGTAATGGCGGGAACTTTCCTGTGTAACTGTTAAAAGCGTGGAGCCGGGGAAGATCAAACTGGTCTCGCACCGTCTCGATATCCATTCCTGTGCTCATCGAAAGGTGCAAGAACAATTCATCCCAATCTACTTTTTCTCCACCGGCGGATTTTCCCCCGCGCTTTCTTCCTGTTCTTGCGCTTTCCTTACCAGTCCGCCGATATCAAGCACCGCGTTAAACACGTCGAGCATGTTGCTGACGTCAAGCAAATCATTTTTGATATGATCATCAGTCATATCGGGGTAGTTCCGCTTCAGCGACAATCCGGCCAGCTTACACACCATATCAACATTCGGGGCCCATGTCGAAACCTCGCCATGCTCATTCTCAAGGACTTCGATAGCTCCAAGAGAAAGTGGCGGAATAGTCAGCTCTTCACCGTTTCCAAACTCAAACCTTACACCTTTTACCATTTCCTTTTTTCCCTTTGTGTTTTTACCGGTTATTTATCGCTGAAAGAAATACGTCCCACTTTCTGGTTTGCGTCCGCGTAGCCAGTGAAATCAAATTCAGGGATAGCGAAGTCATCTAATTTTGTCGCCACACTGAACTTGCTTGACGTGCAGGAATTGAGAATGATCGTGCCGTTTTTCCCGTTATAGTTTATCGAGAATGAAACGCTAAACGTCGGGGCATATCCCATAAACGGATTTGAAATAATCAAATCAGCCGCCGTTGCTGCAACAGCGGTGTACGAGTAGTTGATAAACACAATCTGGCCGACATCGGCGGTGGCGAAAGTGTAAACTCCAAGAGTATGACTATACTGTCCTGTTGTCGGGCCAGAAGCGACCTGTGTCATCGGGACGCCGTTCATAATGACACCAAGATCATTGAGGTACGTGCCTGACAGTGGCGGGGTGACGGTGATCTGGAACGGTGTCGTAGGAATTGCTGTCCCGGTCACGTCATTGACAACGGCACAAAGTGCACTTGATTGCGTCTGCCCGAATACAAGAGAATTTATGGCGGCGGCGTTGAACTGTGCGTAAGTCGCTTTGCCTGCTATTTTCCCCTTGCCACGGCCTGCCGCTACAGGAAACTGGCGCTGTCCGTAAAGTTCTTTTAGATCCCACGAGAAATCGACTGATCCGGACTGCATAGTTCCGATCTGAACGGGAGTAGGTACGGTAATTGCGGTACCGTCGTAAGTAGTGAGCGGGATCGCGTAAATGTTGCCGGGGCCGAATACGAATTGAGGCATAATGTTTGTCCTGGTTAAGTTGTTGTTTGCATTTTTATTGTCAGTATCGCGACGGCTTGATCTCCGAGGCTCCCTTCATCCATGACGATCTCACCGTCAACCCAGCAATGCTCGACAAGTCCGCCCAATGTCTGCTTGTTGCCTGGTATCGCTGGTTTCAGAACTGCATCTATCTTATCGAGAATATTATTTATCCCTGTTGAGGGAGCTATTGATCTATCCGTTTCATGGACGTAAATCCATATTTTGCTATCGAGATTATAGATCGACGGCATTCCCTTTGTTTGCTTCCCGTGCTGAGATGTTACCGTCATAAAGAGCGCTGGCTGATCCGCGGGTGGAACATCGTCATAATGTTTCAGGCGTCTTGATACAGTGTTCAACCCTGCAAGGCCCTGAAGCTTTGCAAAGAGCGCACCGTATATCGTCTCGCGCGTCATCGTTTAATCTTGTTGAGTTCCTTCATGAGTGCCGCCTGTAATGATTCAGTGATCTCCGGTTTCATCTCTTTTAGCGCCGATCTCAAAAAGCTTCGTTCTGGCATGTTGACATTTCTTGTGTGCGCCCTAACAGTTACTTGTGTCGGTGATATCGGCTTACCAAAGGCTTTCGTCATTTCGCGTTGAAACGATTTAACCTGAACTGATCCGCTGAACCCGTACTCATGGATCGCGGCGTACTCGACATTTGTTCCGACCGTGGCGCCTGAATAACCCTGCTTGAAATCCCATTCAGGGTGGATTGATCGCCTTAACCTACCGCCACTTCCATTCCCGCCATGAACTCCTCGTCCGACATTTAGCACTGGGCCTGTCAATTTCCCCATTACGACACGCGTCATTTTCAAGGCCAACCGCATGATTTCCTTCTGCACGCCGCTCTCGATATTCGGTATGGAGTCCCTGAACTTCTTACGAAGGTCTTCGCCTCCTGTGATCTTTGCGGTGATCATATCGGCACAACCCGTCTGTACTGCTTGAGTATAGATTTGACATGGTCCGGCATGTCCTTGACATTATACGCTGTGGTTTCCCCTGCCATTGACTTGCTATTCAGTCCGATTCTGTCGCGCTCCTTGTACCTAATCGCTACCATCTCAATGCACGCCTGCTTGATCTCTGAAGGGATAACTGAATACCCTGCGGAATACTGCACGATGCAAGAGCGCTTTCCCCATCCGAAATTGTAGCCAAAAAGTATTAGCCTGTCGTCATAGAGCATATAACCGGAATCGTTGATTGTTGCCGCTTCCGGTATTGATCTGCCGTCAATTGACAGGCTGGCGACGGATACAACAGGGTAATATTTGAACGTGTGCTCTAAACCTCCGCCTCCATTGAAAATGTCCATCTGTGGTGTTACATCAAACGTCCGGTTTGACCAACTCTCGATAAAAGCGCTCTCTGACGATACAAGTGATGAGATGAGAATATCATCCGCATCGGTCGAAGTTCCGAGATAGTATTTAACTTCATCAACGGTGGCGAATTCAGGCATCGTTATGCTATTACTGGTTCAGTTGCTGGACTACTTCCGCTTTAGCCGCTTCCGGAGCCTCGGCGGTTTCCGGCGCGTTGGCTTGCGCTGGTTCCGCTGTTGGCCCCGGTGTGGCTGGCTCTTCGGGTTCGATAGGGATATTTTTACCAACAGTGATAAATCCGAAAGAGTACATCGTGTCCTCGAACTCTGCCGGAACCTCGATAATCCCTTTCTTGTTTGCCTCATAATTCTGACCGCCAAGGGATACGCTTGTGGATCCTCCTGGGCTTTTCATTCTTAGTGTGCTTACCATAACTATAAAAAGGTTTTGCCCTGCCTCACGACAGGGCGTTTGCCTGAAAGGTTATCCTTATCCTTATCCGTTTGAGATGTTGCTGATTATGCCCATGGAGAATGGTGCATAATGCTGCAACACGCCATCACAATACACGCCGTACTGATGCTTCCTGGTGATCAGTGGCCAGTCGATCTGATAGTAATCGGCTCGTAGCAATACCTGGCATGTGTTGCCTACGTTGCTCAATGGGTAAGGCAGGGTTTCGGTGAAGAATAGGATCGTTCCTGCTGGCATGTGCGGGTGTATTCTGATTTCGACCTCATCACCAGTTGTGGTGTTGAGTACCGATGTTACCCTCCATCCTGAAGAAAGATTACCATTGCCACCTGCTTCGATCTGGCGGAGCAAAGGAGCACCTGCGTTTGCGATGATCTTCTTGCTGATATTCCTGCTTTCCTGACTCGATACATAAATAACAGTTGGGCTGAGTCGGTAAACGTCATAGAAATATTGGAATGCAACATCAAACTCGATGATCCCGCCTGATCCGTTTGAAGTCAGCGTAGATCCTGTTCCTGCTGTACCTGTGGCGAGCGCGGCGATGTATGCGTTTGATCCTGATTTTGCCGCCTGATAAAGCAGTCCGTCGTAGTCCAGCGAGGATGTCGAGTTGTCGGATGCTGCCAGTGTGGAGGCAAGCTGAGCGCCGGCGTTTGAGTTGGCGATAAATTTCGCGCTGTTGATTGTAGTGATCTGGTTCAGTTTTTCGTTGCCAGCACCAATACCGATAAACCAGGCATATGCTACTGCTCCAGTAACAGCGGCTACCGTTGCAGTGATAGAAAGATTCGGGCTTGAAGTGGCTTGTGTAGCTGCAGCAGATTGTTGAGCAGATCCACCGCCGAAGGTATCAGTAGTGCCATCGATATTCGTCCTTGTGATCTGCCCTGGAACAATCGAAGATGCCGCATTGAAAACCTGACCAACAGAACCGTTATTGCTGCCGACAGCATCCAGGTAAGCCTGTAAGCCGAGAGCCACACAAATCACCCTGTATGTCGATGCGTCGGTAAGAGCGCCGCCGGTAACGGCTGCAAGCGATGGGGTTGGAGTTGTGCCAAGCGCTACAGAGTTGTTTCCGCCAAGAAGAACGCGCTCTTCCTGAATCATCAGGCCGTTTAAGGTTGACTGCACTGCAAGCGCCTTTACGTCCTCGAAAGACTTAGCCGCATTTTCAGCCTCGAAAGTGGTATAGTTCTCCAGGCCCATGGACTTGAACGATGCATTGTATTCTGATAGCGTGTGGTTGATCGCTCCGCCTCTTTTACCTTCTGCGACACCTGCTCTGACGTTGCCCGCATTGATGTTGGTAATCGCTTTCCAGTTCGCCTGTACACCAAACCCGCCATTGATACGAGGGATCCTATTGCGGAGTGGCGTTAGAATCGGTAACAATTTTTTCGATGGCGCTTCAAGATTGTACGCCTGTATGCCTTGTGTTGCAGTTCCTGTCTGCGTGAAATACTTTGCTAGTGCCTGATCTCCGGTTGCTTGTGCGACCTTGAGGAGTTCGAGTGTTTCTGTTGTTGCGCTCATTGGTTGTAATGGGTTTTGGTTAAGGTCAAATAATTATTAGCGCCGAGTTAGTCCGCCACTCATGTGGCTTAGCTTGATAAGCGTGGCCGCTTCGTTGATGTTTCCTTTTGAGTCCTTGACAAAGACTTTATCATCAAGCGAGCTGTCTGCTCCGCCATCTTCGGTTTTTGTAACCGTCACGCCCTTGTCGTTGAGCGACATCTTTGCCGGAGCTGGTTCTGCCTTGATGAGCTCGAGTTCAAGCGTTGTCTTGTGAAGGGATTTCTGGAGGTCTGCGTATTTGGTGTCAAGGTCTTGGAACTGCTTTTTCAGGTCGAGGTTTTCGCCCTGTATTTTCTGCAGTTCATCATCGCTTCCTTCAGCTTTCTCTGACGATGAGCACGACGCGCCCATACTTACGGCGTGGTCGTGTATCTGCTGCATTTTTTCTTTGTTTTTCGCGCTGATCTCTGCACCTGATTTGTTGAGGTCGTCGGTAGTAGCGGCGTATCCAAAGACGTTTAGTCCGTCGCTGTCGTCGTCTGGCTCCTGAATCTCTGAAGAAATGAACGCCTTGAGATTGTCTATGACAGTTTTTAGCGAAGAAATTTGCTCAGCGTTCTCTTCCGATTCAGTCAACTCTTTGCTGTATAGGTAATAGATTGAGCTGAGTGCTTCGATTGCACATCCTGCATCACGGATGCTTTCGCCTGCGTATTTCTTGAGGTCGTGATCTTCGTCGTCCTCAAACTTTGCTAAAGAAAAGACTGCTTCCTGGTTGGCTGGACGGTCGACAAGCGAAATTTCAACAAGCTTTAAGCCTGTTACTGTGGATTTATTGAGCTCGTCACGGCTGGTAACTTTGCCCCCGATAGAAAAGCCCTTATAAACGCCTGCATTCACCTTCTTGACCGCTTCGGTGTCAACAATGTGAGCTTTGAAGTAAGTGCGTCCATCCGCCTGCACTGCGGCTTCAATTGCTGTCCCCGCGGCTTTGGATTGATGCATTTCGCGGACTGCGCCAAACTTCATGTAATCGGGAAGCGCGGCCTTCATCGCCTCGGCGGTTACGATCTCGCCATCGGAATCAACGGCTTCGCTCGATGCAAAACCCTCAACTTTTAGCGTACCATCGTCCTGGGCTTCCGTCTTGCTGATCTCTCCGTATAGTCTCATAAGTGCTTGTCTGAATTTTAATAGCCTCTGTTTATTAGTAGGCTATAGAAATTCGCGGCAAGAAAAGGAGGTCTATTTTTTATGCTGAGGAACTGACGTGCGGGCAATAAAAAACCCCTCATCGCTGAAGGGTTTGGGATTTCTGGAAGGGTGTTGTATATTGTGGCTGTGATTGTTCCGCCCGAATAGTCCGCTTTCCCTGTTAAGCCTCTCAGCTCGCCCCTGAGGGGCTTTTCCTTTTTCTCTTATGGCTCAACCCTCCTTCGCTTCATTACCGACAAGCCATTTCTGAACAGCATCAACGGGAAACAGTAATCTTCCATTAGGTGCTTTCTGGCAAGGTATTTTCCCAGACATCGACCATTTAAAAACTGTGCCGGGTGTGACCTTCATTCCTGCATACTCGAAAAGGAAGGCGACAAGCTCAGTTGTAGAGTAGAATCTTTTTACTGGCTTTGTGAATTGTGTGGATTCCATAATTACGCGGTGGTTTGATTGATATTCTATTAACTATCAAACACAGTTTAATCATAATTTTACAGACGGCAAAGAAGTAACAAGTAACGTTAGAAGTTAGTTCTAATCGTTACTTCTTTGGGTGTTGTCTCCAGTCAAAAGGTTTGTTATTATGGGGGGATGTTGTATATTTGATCTGTGAACAACGCCCATTGTTCGCGCCCAATAAATACCCGTCCTTGCCCCGTTGCTGCCCGCTCCGGGGCTTTTTATTGTCTGGCCTCATGCTTCCCCTCCGTCAGTCTCAACCGCTGCCCGTGCGCTGCCGGTCGCCATATAACGATCAATCTCTACCGGGTCGAACACAAGTTTTCCAAAGGGTGAACGCCTGCCGGGGAATGTGTCAGGATGGGTGCAATGTTTCTTGTAGAGAGTAGCTTTTGCAATCTTCAGACCGTAAACTTCTTGGAAATACTGAATCGCTCCCTCAGTGGAAAGGGTTTTCTGCTGCCGCTGCTGAATCGCCGGGGCTGCTTGGTGGGGTGTTATGGTTTCAATTGTATGCATAACTCAGAATAGATTTTGCTGAAAGGGTAATTCCTTTCAGCTCTATTCTACGCTATGCCGTGACGGGGGAAAATGCGGGGAACTACATGGTACTACATAGTTTCTCCCCGGTTATTATTGCAGGTTAAAAGTAGCGTAATAAAAAAGCCCCGACTATGCAGGGCTGATTGTTGGTAGGGGCAGCTACTCTTCGGCATCTCCGACACTGGGAGCAAGCACGCACCTGCAATTAGGATGCTGTGGCGGTTCGGTCGCGCCGCTTGAAAACTCATCTCCGATCTCTCTGATTTCGAGATTGTTCATTTCGCACTCTTCCGAGACAAGGTCATCATCCGCAGTTAGCCATTGCACTTTGACGTCAAGCCCGGCGTCTTTCGCTTCGGCGTATGCTGCGATGTTTCCCTGTGTGTCTGCAAAGGCCGTTTCTGTGCGGGCTATCATCATTGCCCGGTTCTCTGAAAAGCCATGGTTTTCCACAAGAGCATCTCTCAGCTTCTGGTTGCTCCATCCCTCTTCAATTGCCGTGTTAACGTCGCTACGGATCATGTCCCTTGTTGACTCGGTGATGGACCATTCAGCATTGGGGTTGATCACCAGCTCGCCATCAATCCATTTCATCCCTACAAGTTCCGCTGCTCTGTCTGCCGCCCATTCCTCGGCGCGTTCATTGGCAAGTTGGACAGCCTTGGACGTCTCTGTGAGCGATATTTGCGCTGCTCCTGCTGATACGCCTTCTTTGGCGATCTCTTGTAAGTAATCTTGCAACTCTGAGGGCAGGTCTGCAAAGTCAATATCAAGCTGAGCAAGTAACACATCAGCTCTATCATCAGTCTCATCAGCCTTACTCAGTGCAGAATAAAGCTCTATAGCCTGCTTGACAATACCTTTCCCTTTCTTTTTCAGATACCCGGCAAGAAAACTTTTCAGCTTGGATTCGAGTTTCAGTATCGCGGGCCGGTCACGGTCAAGCGGTGCGATTGTCGTTCGGGCTTTTTTTTTTGAAGTTTTGCCGTAGGCTCCTTGACCGTTGCGTCTGGCGGGAATGGTTCATCCGGCGCGGGGTTCGATCCGCCCGGAGCACTTGCTGCAAGTTGTGGCGGTGGCGCTGGTTTGCGCTCTTCGAGCTGCTGCGGTGTCAGTGGATCAAGACCCTTTGCAATCCTCACCTCATTAACGTCCAATACGCCAGTGTTAATCCTGATTTGCTCCGCCTGCGCGTTTTGAAGATCAATCGCGGCTTCCTGTGCAAGATCGGGGTCTTTGCTGTCTTTGAATTTCATCATCAGATCGGTATAGCCGAAATACTTGATAATGATGTAATCGACAAGCGACTTGATCCACTGCAGGACTGGCAAAAGGCCTTCTGATACCGCCTGATCAACTGCCGTGCCTGCTGTGGCGCGGTTCATCTGTTTGATAAAAGCCATGTTCGGAACGCTGAAAGCATAACAGACGATACGTGCAATCCACTCGTCAAACTCATCTTTCAACAGGCCATCTTTGGTATTGATCGGTGACATTCCGCCTGGCACAAACTTTGCCTTCCGCCTCTCCCCGGTGTTCCCACTCATCACCTCATCCCAATAGACTTGCATCATGCGCACTTGGTCAGGTGTCCAGTCAATAGGGCAGGCCAACATCATGTCTGGCACGCTCCCCTCGGTGTAAAACTGCAATTGCGAGAGCTGACGGCGCAATGCGATGTTTACCGTCATCATGATCTGCTCGACAGGAGAAAATCCATACAGCTTGTTGGTGCGCTTGTTTCTCGGCTTGTAAATCAACTCGTCTCGCGTAAAATCTCCGGCGGGCACCCCTTTCAGAATCTGCTGATATGCTGGCTGTGGGGGAATCGGCGTGCGTCCTGATAAATCGATCTTACGGGATATCGTAGCGCCATCAATCGGCTCAAGAGAGTACAACTGGCCGCCTTTTGTGAGGCGTGGGTATATGGCGGGGGCATCAATAACAAGCAAATCTTCAATGAGCATCCTTAACCACTCCGCCCACGTATTTTCCTTGTCCGGGAAAGCAAGGAAGTCTAGAATCTCTTTGCATCGAGAATCAGGCTCAACTCCACCTTCTTTCGGTACGATCTCGATTTCAAGAGCACATACCAGATCTTTTCTTGTCTCAATCACGAGTCGGAGGATGTCGAGATTGTCTGCGAGGGAGCGGAGCTGGTCAAACGTCACCGGCTCATACGCACGAGGCTTGATGTTGACGTTATATCCGACAGGATAATCAAACGCCCTGCCTTTCACGTCTGCGGGCGTTGAAACCTGTAGAGGCTGCATTGGTGCCATCCATGTACTGCCCTGCTCTATAGGTACGCTTTGAAGTGCAGGTTCGACGTTATTGTTTCCTGTATTTACAAACTGACCGCCTCGGATAGCTGTTTGCAGCATTGCCTCACTGATCGGTGTCTTTATTCCTTCTGGCATGATTTAAAGTTTAAGTGTGTCAAATCTCATTGCCTACCCTGCTTTGCGCTTTGCGCTCTTCCCTCATTCTCTCCGCTTCTTGCCGGTAATACTCCAGCATACCGGTTGAATTTATCCCCAATGCAAGCTCATTGAAAGCGTCTGACGAAGCATCGACCTGGTCATCATGCCCAGCACCAGACCCATCAAAACTCTCAAGCTCTGAAAGGTATGCGTCATTCCACGGGCCTCTCAGTAGCTTCACATTTCCGCCTTGGACTTGTGAGGAAAACGGCGTAGCTCTTACGGTCTTGCTGCCTGATACAGGATTGGTCTTGATTGTGTACCCAGCGAACTCCTGCACGTATGATCTGACCTGTGTCTTTCCTGCCTGTCCCGGGTCTTGCGGGACAAGAACAGGAACGCCAAACCCATCTGATGACGCAACGTTTTTGATGCTGCTCATAACCTTTGAGGCATCAATCCTAAACCGCTCGACATGCTCGACGTAGTAAACTTTATCTATCACAGACATTTTTACGCCTGCTGTCCAGTCTGGGTCATCAGCTTCTTTTCTCTTTTCAGTTCCAGCCAGATCCCACGCCCTGACGGTTTTCGTTATCTTCCCTGACGGGATAACATCGACAATCTCAAACTCTGACCGCTTGAAATAACTCCCAGCCGACGGCCTGATGTTCCAATTGCCCTTCTTCAGTCTCTCCCTCTCTACCCTTGGCAACGCGTCAAGATTAGAAAGGTATTTCGGGTCAAGGTTAAGAAGTATTTTATTGTCTTCAATTGATGAGGCAATAAAAGTAAAGCTCAACGGCAGGCTGTTCGGGTACTCATCAAGCAGGTCTTGTTTTTTCTCCGCAAAGACTGCTGCATCATCGACAACAATAAGCCACCGGATCACGCCAGACCGTTCAGGGATCGCATATCCTTCGCTATCCAGATACCAGTCAACCCATTTGCGTGCGAAATGATCAGGGTCGGGGTTGAGTGTTGCCCGGATCTTTGTATCTACCCCGGACGTTGACCGGTTACGTGACAGCATGTAACTGAACTGCGCCCAAGTGAAATGGGTAAGCTCATCGAATCCGAGGTATACGATCTGTGACCCCTGCCAATCGAATCTGTTTTTTTCGTACTCCATATGAGCGAACCCTACACGTCCACCAGGAGGGAAAGTGAATGTAAGTGCTGATTGGTTTGGCTTTGCTCCAACAAGCGAATATACCGTGCTTGCGGTATCCCAAAGCCCGCCCTCACTAGTGACCTGCTTCGTTGTGCGCCGAAAAATAACCGCACCATAATTCGGGTTACTCACATCCCTCGCTGCATCCAAAAGTAAAGCATAAGACTTGCCACCTCCAGCTGCTCCACCGTAAAAGGCGATATCAGCACTACATGAAACAAAGCGTTCTTGTGGGCCTGCCTGCGGGGTGAACTCTAACATGGCTTTGGGTCTTTGGCTGGTAAGACTATCACGCCCGCGTAGAGGTCTTTACCATCTTTGCCTGTCATCTCAACGCCCTTAACGTCACGCCATCTTTGAGAATTACGGTTTTTAAGCCAGAATATTTGTGCGGTAACGTCAGGGACTACTTCCTTGATTGTTTCCGTCACGGATTTAACCAGAATTACGCCGTTATCAAGATTCTCGATTTCTCGCTTTGTCTCAGTGAAAGTATACCCCATCGCTCGCTTAAGGAGCGCGTTTTCTACTTCAAAATCAATCGGCGCTTTACCTCTTTTTAAGGCTTCCAGAAACTCCGGATACTGCTTTTTGTATTGCTCAAAAGTTGAGGTTGATACCCCAAGTTTTTTGGCGATATCAGACTCAATCATCCTTTCTCGGGCATACATCTCAGCTAACGCTGGAAACTCATCTGTGTACTTCTTTTTTGCCATACCTTACCTTACTCAATCCCCCGTCATTTCAAGGAGGTCGTTATTTGCCGTACCTCTTTTTCCAGATATCCTCGCAGAGGCCCCTGAACTCTTTCTTCCTCGCGATCAACCCTCTCATTTTTTCGATCACCTCGGCTTTTGTGAGCGCTTGCACGCCGAACCCTTTGATTCCGTCGCAGCCAGCCCAATCAGCCACCCACCGCCCTATTTTTTCGATCCCCCTTCTCCCGTTTATATGCGCAATTATGTCGCTGCGCTCATCAACAAGTACGTTCTCTCCATCAACCCGTACCCATTCCGCAGTGCATTTACTCTCTTCTTGTGCCTCCGAATCCCTCACGAACTTCTTTTTGCGTTGCTTTATGCTTTTCGGATCACGATCTGGCGTTGCGATAGGCATGTTTTTTGGCGGTTTTATTGATCAGAACGGAAGATCATCAGTTCCGCCTGTAGCGGGCGACACTGGTGGGGCAACGTACGTGCTCCGTTCCTGTTGCTCCCCATCGAGCATTTGCATTTCGGTGATCACAATCTCTGTGGTATACTGCTTTACTCCTTCTTTATCCCAGCTTCGAGTCTGCAGCCTTCCCTCAACGTATACTTGTGATCCTTTATGCAGATACTCTTTGCATATTTCCGCCAACCTTCCCCAGGCAACAACCCTATGCCATGCCGTTCTCTCCTGCCACTCTCCCTGCTGGTTTTTGAACTTTTCGCTTGTTGCTATCGTGAAGTTTGAGACCGCTGTCGATCCCGCCATTCGGCTTTCTGGTTCGCCACCGAGTCTTCCTAGAAGAATTACCTTATTAACGCCTTTTGCCAT
>Ga0208507_1001550_pt1 | contig 12703 bp, 13 predicted proteins | sample CryBogCBH12Aug01_FD_184626 | JGI IMG/M metagenome (GOLD analysis project Ga0208507, IMG submission 184626) | Freshwater microbial communities from Crystal Bog, Wisconsin, USA - CBH12Aug09.1 (SPAdes) (version 2) | ecosystem: Environmental > Aquatic > Freshwater > Lake | place: Crystal Bog... | reverse complement strand
AACGGCAGTCGGGCAGGTGCCGTTTGTTCAGTGAAATCACGAAAAACCATTGTGTGTTAAGTGATGAAAAAGTCCCCTTTGTATTAGCAAACCAGCGCCTTCAGCCACTCGGCCATCTCTCCAACCAATGTTTATGAGGCTAATCTAGCTGTTGCTGAATTTCATCAACACCCTAGATTTGACACCCTTTTGGGCGTCTGCTATCCTTTTCGCATGGCTACATTCAAGCGTTCAGGCGTTAGCAATCTGGATTTGCACGTCCAGACGGGCACATATTACGGCAGAATCAAGCAGGATGGCAACACCATTCGCAAAGCGTTCAGCAAGAACCGCAGGGATTCGATAGCCGCGAAAGATAAATGGCTTGAGGAACTGCGCGGACAGCCAGGCAGGGTCGCTGGCTCGCTTGGCAGTCTTCACGAAAAATACAAAAAATGGATTAAAGAGCAGAAAACACTTGGCGACATCAAGAGCGACCGGACGGAGGAATACAAGTTAAGCTTGTTTGACGCCATCAGGAAGACTTGGAAAAAAGACCCGACAGACGACAAATGCCCGTCCTACTTGGACACGATTCAGATTAACGACTACACAAAAACAACCATCCGAAGCTGGAAACTAGCAATGGTCGAAGGCTACAGCCCAACCAGAGTGAACGGAGCAATCACCGTGCTAAGGGAAGTGTTCAATGTGGCAGTGACGGACAACATGGTGTCCAGAGCGCAACGGGATGAATTGCTTGAAGACTTGTCTTTTGTGACCGTTGACCTCGACCACAAGCGCCAGTTCAGCCGGCTACCGTGCCATGCTGACCTGTTAAGGCTGAAGCAGGAAGTGGAAAACCGATGCAAAGTGCGTGGAGATAAAGGTCATTGGCTCTTTAACTTCATTTTGCTGTCAGGCTGTCGCATTGATTCAGCCAGGAACATCCTTTGGCAAGATATTGATTTTGTCAAAGGCGAGGTGTATTTCCGCAAGGCAAAATATGGAGCTTACAGCATACCGATGTTCCCAGAACTGCGGGAGTTTCTGGATAAACTTAAGACAGAGCAAGGAGACAAGGCTACGGCGGAAGCGCGAGTGCTGGCTACAAATTCTTTGCAGAGCGTTCTGACATCATCTTGTAAGGCACTTCAGTTGCCTCACTTGTCGGCGCACGACTTGCGTCATTTGTTCGCAACGAAGGCAATTGAGGCAGGGAAGGATTTCAGCGTCGTTGCCGCATGGCTTGGACATAAAGACAACGGAAGAACTGTCATGGCAATCTACGGGCATTTACGGAAACAGCACAGCCATGCACAGGCGGCAGATATGATATTTTTAACACAATAAAACAAATGAAGAACAGGTTTGATAAATACTTAATGGCATTTCTTATTGGCGGATTGCTAGGGCTTGTTATTCGCGCCTTTAAGCAAAGGCGTCAGTGTGTTCAACAAACGCATCGGCCACCAGTCATTCGACATACGCCGGTGATGAAAAGACACACCAACCAGTTCCCACCGCATATCTGGAATTAAGATTCATCATTTGAAATCAAATTCGCACTGACTGCTCGGTTCCGGCAATTCAGTCCAATGCCATATCCGTAATTCTTCGCAATAATTGCGAACAACAAGCCCGGTATACCGATAGCACCAGTCATTGGCAGACTTCTCAAAATAAATCACATCACAGACAGGGTTCACATAACCGCCCCTGTCATCGTGATAACTGACTTGAGCCAGCACCACAAACGGCGAACCGTCCTTCGGAGGGAGCGAGGATTTCCAGAGGCATTTAGTTTTTTTACTCATAGTTCTTAATATCAATACACTTCGCCCTACTGGCGTTTTCTTTATCCTCTAACAATGAAAACAAAGCTTCTGCGGATTGCATCCCGTGAAGCTGGCGGTGCAAATACATAAGGAGATGGCGCGGTTGAAGTTTATCGCCGAACTTCAAGCGAAGGTTTTCGGCACGACGAAGCAAATCGTTTAGCTCCGCGTGTTCTACATTGTCAAGAATGTGACGCAAATCGGATAAATGCAACATGGCGAGACGCACCGCCCAATTTACATCCTGCTCATCAATGACGTTATTTTCCTTACCAAGCAGAAAATGATATACCAATGAATATTTAAACGCGCGAAACTCGATACGCCGGACGAAATCGGCGGTTATACCTTCGCGCCCCATTATTTCCCACGCATCACATAGTTTCCTGCGCGCGTCAGGAGAAAACACATAATCCTTATGAACAGTTGTCTTGCAGGTCTTGCGGAACTCATCGGCGATGCGTTGCAGGTTTATCCCATCTAAAATCGCATAGCGACGAGAGAAAGCATCGCGCTCGTTGTCTTTCGGGCAATATACAAATGCGATGCGTTGACATAAGCCACTGCTCCAATCATCACGCGAAAGCTTACTGTGAAAGTTCGCACATACCGTGGTGCCAAGAATCGAAAGACAGGAATCCTTTATCACGAGCGTTGACGCCTTTAACCGCTTTGAAAGTGTGGCGTGGTCGTAACACATTAACACGACGCGCGGCGTGCCTTGATGTGTCTCCGTCTTCGTCTGGGACCAAAATTCGCCGAACTCCTCGCACCACCAAAACACTGGCTTACCCTCATTCTCCTTTAATTCCGCCAATAAACCAGCGGTGCTACCCGCGTCGTTTATCACATTCGGTTTCCATCCGCCCATATCAAAGGCGCGTAAAACTTTTCCCACGGCGAAAGATTTCATCTCACCGGAGCCGGCGAGCATAACCGTATACAAATCTGGACAAATTACTTGTCCGTCTCCCATAAGAATTCGCGCACCACGTTCGCATAAATACTGCGCACAAAGGGAGAAGGTTGCGAAAAAAGGAATCTCGCAGGCGATGGGAGTCTCACGAAGAAACTCCGATACAACCACCTCTAATAAAGACGCTGGCGGCGTTGCGACGACTCCACGCCAAAGTGACCGCTCTTTCGCGAATAAAATCAGTCGCAGAACGTTTCGCGTATCTTTACACGACAACATACGCTGTAAAAGTCCATTTACTCCTTTATCGCGAACCAATCGTTTACTGTGCTTTCGTAGTTTTTTTATCTTACTCATATATCTCGTCAACAAATCCAAACAATACCGCTTTAACTCCTTGATAAATCATATTAAAAGTTGTTGCGCGCAGTTGAGGCATAGCGTCAACTGCGCGTCAACAAACCGTCAAAACGGCACTTCCTCTAATTCCGCGAAGTCCACAATCTCCTCACCGAAGCGGCCGTTGTTCGCCCACGGTGCGACATTTATTTTAACTGGACGACCAATCAGTGATGACGCGCCGCTTTCATCCGTTATCCCCAGCGCATCCATCAATGACTCTTTTTTTCTCGCAAGCTTCCCGCCTTGGACAAGCGGTATAGTTGCAATGTAACTTTCCCCCGATGCAATCTCGGCTTTGACTATCAATAGCCGGAGTGTGTTGTTCTTAGACAAGATTTCTCTCGTCTCTTTTATAACCGCCTTGTGCCACCCATAACTGGATGGCACAAACGGACTTTCGTTTTCGTTGTTCATTTATTTACCTTTAGTTTTAGGCTCATTTACATTTATACATCTCACAAGAGAACATTATAAAATAAAGAACCTATCTTATCATAGGTAGAATGAGACAATCTCCAACTAATATCTTTGATATATTTTATCGGAAATTAATATAACTATATTCCCTTATTCCATCTCCGGTCTGATTACCTTTTGTGCCGTCGGTTTTTGCCTATCCGCTTTTTGTATTATCACTTGCGGTTTAGCCACACTCGGCTTCGATGCCCGCACTCGCATCAGTTCGCCAACCAGCACGCTAAACGAGCCCAATTGGGGGCATTTGAATTCTGGCATACCGCCGTCGTCCGATTTCTTGCAAGGCTTTGATGTCAGCAGATATTGAATCAACAACATCGCTTCCGTTTGTTCCAGTTGCAGGACAACCAATGCGTCTTTCAGCCGCCGTAGAATTTGCCGCTCCTCTGGGGTTAAGCTCTGGGGCGTTAATCCCCGGAGATGTTCTGTGAGCGTCGAAACGCTCGCCATTATTGGATTTAATTTCATTATTATCCTTATGTTTATTTGTTTTTTCTACGCGAAGTCGTTCGGCTTCCCGCAAAATTGTTCGCTCGCGTATGCGGCGTTTCTTGTAAATAAATACGCGCGTTGACCCACGCCATACCCAAGGAATTTGTTCAAGCTCCGCTTGTGGCAGACCGGCTAATTCAGCGGCGAGCGACAGGCGCACACCGGGATAAGGTTCATGCTTTGCTTTACCCGGCTTTCTTCGGCCTGATTGAACTATGGTCGCGAGGTCGCGCGACAACCACACCATTGATTGCATTTGTCGCAGTGTGTCCGGTTTCCAATCCAACGCCCTTGAACCATCCGAATTCTCGATGCAGAGATGAATATGAGGGTGGTTTTTATCTAGGTGCCCGAACGCTATGGCCGCGCATCCAGGAGCATAGGTTTTGAGAAATAGGAACGCCATTTTCCTTAACACGCGCATTGCCGCCTTGCGTTTAGCGAGGTCTGCTATATCCTCTACGGAAATAACGACGTGCTTTGCAACGTCCTTGCTTTTGGAATCATGGTTGTTACGGAGTAGGTTGTCGCGAATGTCTGCGGGTCTTGATGCGTCTGGCTGTCCAGCCATCCCAAACGCATCCAGAACGACGACACGACTATTTCCGTCATCATACTCCGCTACGCCTCGTCCCTCGCTTAAACAGTGTTTAATGAGCGACAAACACGCACCACGGGAACGACCCCGTTTAGCTGTCTTGATATAAATACAGGCTTTCATCTGGTTAAATGTTTCAGCACTGACACGCACTCATTCAGAGCGTTTATGTTCACGCTTTTGCCAAGTGAAGTGCGTAATGATTGATTTAATAATGTTCCTAAATTTGAAAGCTCACGGCGCATTGCCGCCAGTTCGTTTAGGTCACAGGTTCCCGCCGCCGATAGCACCAACGACACGGCCTTCGACCGTGATGAAGGCGGGAGTGCCAGCCATCGCGTTGCTTCTTGGCGTGGCATACGAATACGCAGTTGGACGCTATTCTTCATTTAGATATATCTTGTTTATTACTACCCTCACACTCGCCAATTATGGTTCGTGGCTCACTTGCGTTCGCCGAACCTAATTGGCAAAAAGGGATTGCATCCCCTTTTGAATCCCTTGCTTTGTCCAAGACACACCGCGCAAACAATCTTGCGATTGCCTTTGGCGCTGTCCGCTTGGTGATGATTTTGTGCATGGCAACGGATAAATCCGCTTCCACATCATTCGATAAAGCCTGCAATACAGGTGCAGGGAGCTTGGATAATCCACCAGCGGCCAGCCGTTCCCTTATTGCGTGTTCGTGTTCGTTTCTCATTCCAAGATAATTATATTGCCGTCTGGGTATCGTTGCTCATTTATTTGCTATGCCAAATCGGGCTATTCTGATATAGAAACAGGTTGCATATAAACATTAAGCGTATTTGTCCAGCGGTGGCATCATTTCTGCTGGCATAAGTGCGCTAAACTTAACAACACAACACCAAAGAAAACTATGAGCGAAACAACAAAGAACGAACCCGCAAACAAAAACGAACCGAATGCCGACATAAAAAAAACCATCAAAGGTTTGATGATAAAAATGCAACGAGGAGCCGAGCTTAAAAAAGAGTTGAATGCAATTGAGGCAGAACTGAAGAAATATAATATGAGCTTGGACGACACGGGCAAAAAGACTCGTAAGGCTAAAGGGACACGCAAAAAACAAACGCCGATTGTCGAAGCTGATGTCATTAAGCTTTTAGGCGACAAAGAACTTGGCTATAAAGAAGTCGCCAAGGGGATTGGTGGAAATCCGCAGACCGTCAAAAAGTGGCTCGATGCAAATAAGAAGCAGATTTCTAAACGGAACGAAAATCCGAAAAACGCCAAGTCGAAAGTCCTTTACAAAGTTAAATAATCGTTCGTTCAACAAAACCCCTGATGGCCAAATCGGCTATTCGGGGGTTTCTATTTTCCGGCGTATAGGCCAGATGGACGCGCATTTTTCCCGTTCACCGCGCGGATTTTTCAAAATTCCAGCCGCTTGGCGGTTGAAATGGCCGATATAACTTACCCGCCCAGGGCGACCAACGCGCCTTAAAACGAATCCTGGCGCGTCCTCATTTTGGAAAAAATTGTCCAAAACGTGGAAACCCCTTATTTCCAGCAAACGCTCAATTTTGCATGATTGCATAACTGCTTGAAAATCAATAGGCTTATCATTTGCGCGTGATTTTCCGACCGGGACACCACTCCAGCCGGAAAAATTTGTGTCTGGGCGGATTTTTCTGCATAATTCTGGAATCATCGCCGCCCGGACGGGATTGAATCCAAGTCGCGCGGATAACGAGACGGGCATTTCATCCAGCAGATATTCCGGTAACGGTAGGCACGATTATTGAATTATGAAAATTAAACTTGCAACAGTCATCATCGGTTTGTTTGCGTTGCTTATTTCGTTTAGTCCGGCCTATGCACAAGCACCAAGCTCGTTGGCCGGTGACGGGTTTTTAGCAGGCGTTTCAAGTGGAGTCGCTCCTTTAGCCTCTTATGGTTATTTTCTTTTCATTCCAGCCAATTCTGGCAACGCCTATCAAACGATAGGCGTCTATAATGTTGTCAGTAGCAGTGGAACTTACACATATACTCCTAGCAGTTCCACAGCTACAATAAATGCGAATGATTCGGTAGGAGGTTCACTTGTCTTGAGTGCAACTTTTACATCAGCCAGTTCTGGAAGTTATTATGAATACCTCAGCGCTTATCCGTATATTAACCAGAGTGGCAGCTTTGGATTCTCATCCGTCAATGCCCCGGGTTCGTTGGCTGGCAGGACATTCAATTGCAGCGTCGTTAATGGGGTCTCGCCGTTTTTAACCAGCGGAAGCTATACGATTACTATTGCAAATACGGGCAACACATACACTGTTTCAACTGGTCAGTCGGGAACCTACTCGTATTCCACACTTAATCGAAGCACGGGAATGGTCCAACTTAATGATTCAGTCACTGGTGTTACTACTGCATATTTTGGTTTTTCAAGCGCGACCGGTGGTGGCTTTGCAATAAAAGCGTCATCCGGGACAGGTTATCAAGTGGGCAACTTTGTTCTTTCAGATACCAGCCCACCAACCGTCGCCATTACAGCTCCCACCACCGGTCAAAACTGGAGCAATTCGGTATTCACAATCACAGGAACTGCCAGCGACAATGTTCAGGTGGCTGCCGTATATTACCAAGTCAATAGCCAAGGTTGGAATCTGGCTTCAACTGCTAACAACTGGTCTAATTGGTCAACGAATATCGCGTTGCTGCCGGGAACAAATATTATTCAGGCATATTCAATAGATACGAGCGGAAACTCCTCACCGATAAACACACAGAATATGTTTTATGTATTGCCCGCTCCGATTTCAGTTCTAATAAATGGCTCCGGCACAATCTCTCCGAACTATAACGGTCAAATACTGGATATTGGCAACAGTTACAGCATGACCGCGACACCGAGCGCTGGTGTAGTATTCACCGGTTGGACAGGCAGTTTAACAACAAACAGTAACACCATTCTGTTTATCATGGCTTCCAACATATTGTTGCAAGCTAATTTTATGGACGTGCAGAAGCCAACCAACAGTATCACTACGCCGACGCAGGGGCAACTGTGGAGCAATGGAGTTTTCACTGTGACGGGCAAGGCCAGTGACAACGTGGCAGTGTCGAATGTGTTTTATTCCTTGAACAATACGGCTTGGACAAACGCGACGACTGCCAACAACTGGACCAATTGGACAGCGACGTTAAATCTGATTGCCGGCACCAACAACATTCAAGCCTATGCGGTGGACACTAGCGGCAACATTTCGGCAACCAACAGCGTGAGTTTTAATGCTGTTTTGAGCACGGTGCTGACGGTTAGCACCAACGGTTTGGGGTCTTTGAACCCGAATTACAACAACGCGCTCTTGCAAGTCGGGAAGAACTATTCCATCACGGCGACGGCGGGGACGGGCTTCGCGTTCACGAACTGGACAGGCGGCGTTATATTGCCGCTGGCGGTGTTAACGAACGGGACAACATTGCAGTTCACGATGCAAAGCAATCTAGTATTGCAGGCAAACTTTGTGGACACGAGCAAGCCGACTTTGAGTATCACCAACCTTGCAGCAGGCCAGCGGTGGAGCAATCTTCTGTTCACGGCCAAAGGAACTGCTACGGACAACTGGCAGGTTGCCAGCGTGCAGTATCAGTTGAATGGCGGCGTCTGGACAAACGCGACCGGCACGACGAACTGGTCAGCATTTTTAACTTTGAAGCCCGGAACAAACACATTTACCGCCTATGCTACCGACACCAGCGGCAACAATTCGACGACCAACAGCGTGAGTTGGCAATATGTGGTGACGAATTTGCTGGCAGTGCAAACCACGGGCTTGGGAACCATTTCGCCAAATTACAGCAATTCATGGTTAGAAATAGGCCGCAATTATTCCATGACCGCCACGCCCGCCACCGGCTTTGTCGTGACTAATTGGGCGATTTCAACAAACTGGCTGGGCGGACGCATCACCAACAATGCGACGGTGCAGTTTATGATGGCGTCGAATCTGACGTTGCAAGTGAATTTCGCCGACGTGACCAAGCCGACGCTGACAATCACCGCACCGACCGCCGGTCAGAAGCTGACGAACGCGCTGGCTACTTTCGTAGGAACCGCCAGCGACAATTGGAAAGTGACCGGGGTTTGGTATCAATTAAACAGCAACGCATGGAACCTCGTTACGGCCACCACCAATAATTACACCAACTGGACACAGACTTTGCCGCTCGTCATCGGCACAAACACTTTAAAAGCCTTCGCGCTGGACTTGGGCGGAAACTTTTCGACAACCAACACCTTGAGCGTGGTTTCAAGCAATACATTCTTGTTGCAACTTACCTTCACTAACTCGTTGCCAATGACAACCAACGGCGTGGGTTTCACATTGCAATTATCGAAGGGTTTAAACGGGCATATTCAGTATTCTACAAATCTAACGAGCTGGTTAACGCTGACAAACTTTGTCGGAACTAATTCCACAATCGTTTTCCATGATTCAGCAGCTACAAATTCCAACAGCCGATTCTACCGTGCTATAATTCCTTAAAGATGTGCCAGCTATCTGAAAATGCCATGCTAAACTAAATGATTATTATGAAAGTGGCATTTCATTTCAATGCAGGGTTTCCGGGCCTTGGTAATCCTTACGGCCCATCTATTGAGCGAATTATATTTGAAAAGATTCTTGCAGAACGTCGCGTTCGTTTGGCAACAAAAATCTTTATTGGCGACCTACCTTTATACTTGTATTCATCCGACGCAGTGTTGTTCGAGAAAACATTGAAGCGTTGGCGAGTGCAAGCACTAAATGGTTGGCGGCGATTTACAGTTCGCATGGAAAACCTAGCGCAAACAGATACCTTCGTTGTCTGTTTTGAAAGCATTGGGTCAGAATTCGCCGCAAGACTTCATAAAATGCTTTCTTTAGAAGAGTGCTATTTAGGTGCGTTACAAGTGGACGATGCGGCAGAAATTCATTGGGAATTATATTCCGACTCTTTACCTTTGCGCTATCGCATCTCGGATGGTGTTATCGCGGTTCTGTATGACGAAACACAGGGCGACGAACTTAGCACGGAGGAGAAGGAGGAGGATTCAAAACGACTATTGGGTATTGGCTTTGAGCGAGTGCTATTTGAAGAAACACATGGTAAGCACACAATGTTTGACAAGTATCACAACTTCAAACAAGCACGCCGAGTTGCGGAGTGGAGGAGTAAATTTGGTGATGTCCTTGGATTCATGGCTGATGAAGTGGTTTGTCGGCTAGGCGACCATATTCCAGATTTGCCAGACAAATTATGGGCGGCGATTAATACATACGACAATGCTGAGACAGATGAACAATATGCACAAGTAAGCACCACCTGTCGCCGCATTCTGGAGCTAGTTGCCGACCGCCTTTTTCCGCCAACCAAAGAGCAACGGAGTGGACGCAATCTTGGAACCAATAATTACCGCAACAGACTACTGGCATTTGTAGAAGACCAAACGAACAGCACTACGCAATTAGAATTGATTGCGAGCGGTTTAGACCTTTTCGCAGCGCATGTTGAGAAATTACAAGAGTTGGCAAACAAAGGTATTCATTCCGAAATTCAGCGAGAAGGCGCGCGCCGAGCCTTGCTACGGACAGTCTTTATCCTCGACGACATCGTAGCCTTGCGGCCAGAGAGTTTTCCAATTAGGCCAGACATCGACACTTCTTTTTTGAGCATCTGACAATATACAACCACTCGCGCTCAAGACTGTCCAGCTTTCGGTAAAGACCCGAAACAGTCCAGACTTTCGCGGGGGGGCTGGTGCAGACTTGGTAGTTTATTTCGACACCGCTCCACTGCGCTTTTTGTTCTTCACGCTATCAGCGCCCTTTCCCCTTCGCTGGCGTTCCGCCCAAACGCTCCGCTTCGCTAATGTCTGCATAAACTCCCAAGACTGCCATTTAGACAGGCTCCCTTTGGTCGCATAGTAAGAAGGATATACGCAGGTATTTGTCAGTGCCTTTTCTGCGTTCACAGCCTCTCGCCTTTCACAGCCCGACTCCACCGGGGGGATGGACGCGAACCTTGAAAGGAATCCCTGCTATCCGCCCCGGCTTCGCGGGCTTTTTTGTGAAGGCGAGAGTCCGAGAACGCACACACGATTAAAAAAAAGCACATGAAAAATCTTCAAAATCAAGCCATAAAGCTCCAGAACCGGACCGCACACACGATTAAGGCAAAGCCGGAAGTCAGTAAATACATTGTAATTGAACAGGATGGACGCGAGCAAGTTGTCGCATTTGAATTTAATACAAAGCACGTTGATATGTTTAGCACTATTCAACGCGAACGCCCTAGCGTTAAGGCTATATCGGCAGGGTTTTTCTTGGCAGACAATGGCGCACTTTGGGCAGGAGGACAAAGCGACACGCTTCAACTCGTTTCACGCGAACAAGACCACGAGTTAATCAAACACTATTTGGCGAACACAGACGGGCAACAAAACCGCATTTGAAAGGATAAATATGAAACAGAACATTTACGAAGAAATTACAAACCGCATAATCACCATGCTTGAGGCTGACACAATTCCTTGGTGCAAGCCTTGGACATCCAAAGCCAGTATGCCGCGCAATGCAATTACAAAGAAGGCTTACAGAGGCGTGAATGTATTGTTATTGCATTCGTTGAGTTACGAATCACCATTCTTTGCGACGTATAAACAAGTTACCCAGCTTGGCGGCAGTGTGAAGCGCGGAGAAAAGGCTTGCCCCGTTATTTTCTGGAAACCGCTTGAGGTTAAGGACGACGCGACCGGCGAGGTGGAGAAAATTCCGTTGCTCCGCTATTTTTATGTTTTCAACTTGTCGCAGTGCGAAGGATTGAAAAACATCCCGGCTCCGGTGGATGTGCCAACGACCAGCACCGAGGCGCAAAGCATCATTGATAATATGCCGCAACGCCCCGCCCTTAAATTCGGCATGACCAAAGCCTTTTATTCACCGCGTGAAGATTATGTTGCCATGCCAAACCGCGAACGGTTTGACAGTGAAGCCGGATTTTTCGCCACAATGTTTCACGAATTGACCCACGCGACCGGCCACGCAACGCGGCTAAACCGCTCGACACTCACAGACCACGCAGGTTTTGGCACAAACGATTATTCAAAAGAGGAACTTGTCGCAGAGCTTGGCGCATCGTTCCTATGTGCGGAGGCTGGAATTGAACAAACGCTTGATAATACAGCCGCCTATATCGCCAATTGGCTAACGGCACTGAAAAACGACAGCAAGCTCATCATTCAAGCGTCAGCCCAGGCACAGAAGGCGACGGACTTTATTCTCGCAAGGAAGTTTGGCGAAGCCGCCACCGAATGAAGTCGGATTGAAAAAACGACCGCGCTCCTTTGGGAGCGCGGTTTTCGTTAAGCTCGCGCACGCAATCGCGCCTTTTACATGGGTCAGCGCAGGGTCTGAAATTAACACCCTTTTTTTAATGAAATTAACACCCTTTCGGGTAAAAAACGACGCGAGACTTTGTTTCAGGGTGTTAATTTCGCTTTTAAAAAATGCCTGAAAAAGCTCATTTCTGTGTAGATTTGGCGGGGTGATTCTCAGCTTTTCGGGTAAGTGTATGGCTTAAAAATACTGATTTAGCAAACCAGCGCCTTCAGCCACTCGGCCATCTCTCCACTATTAATCGTCTGACATTGCCTTTTAATGATGCTTTTAAAGCTGAACAAAACAACATCCCACTCATCTGGTTCTGAAAAGGAATGACAGAAATGGCAGCATTCAGACTAATTTCTTATGTACCGCCGAGCGCATATTTTGCAAGACTTCGCGTTTGTGGCAAGCGGATTCGTAAGTAGCGTAAAAAGGTTGGATTGAAGTTGCCATTCTGGTTTGTTTCTTCATTTCATCGTTGTTAATTTAACCGCATGAATCGGACTCAATCTGACAGGCTGTTTGCAGAAGCGTTAAAATATATCCCCGGCGGCGTCAATTCGCCGGTGCGCGCGTTTCGCGCGGTGGGCGGCAATCCGTTTTTCGTCAACCG
>Ga0208507_1001548_pt1 | contig 12708 bp, 12 predicted proteins | sample CryBogCBH12Aug01_FD_184626 | JGI IMG/M metagenome (GOLD analysis project Ga0208507, IMG submission 184626) | Freshwater microbial communities from Crystal Bog, Wisconsin, USA - CBH12Aug09.1 (SPAdes) (version 2) | ecosystem: Environmental > Aquatic > Freshwater > Lake | place: Crystal Bog... | reverse complement strand
TGGGGATGTGATTGGTAAAGGTGTAAACCATGTGGTCGGTACCGGACGTAAAGCATGTGTCCGGTACGTACCTACTTAATATGGTGGGTCGGGCGAGATTCGAACTCGCGACCAACGGATTAAAAGTACTACTTAACGATTTTTCTAAAACCTAAACCCTATATTCTATATGGTTCACAGGGCGATAGCAAGAAAAAGTATAATACTGAGTATAATAGTCAAAACCCCAAAAACTCTCTAAAAAGAGACCATTTTGACTGCGAAAACCCGTCTTCGTGTTGTTCCTGATGTGAACAAAGTCACAGTCAAGAATCGTTTGACTCCGATACCTGAAAGTATTGAACGAGTTAGAGGTTATCCAAACACTCTCATCGTCTACAAGACCAACGCATCTAAGTATTACTGGGTACGTTTTTTCTTTAATGGCAAGAATCGCATCAAAACCACCAAGTCTGAAAATAGTAAAGATGCCAAGACCTTTGCTATTAAGTTCTACAAAGATGCTCTATTAGATATATCCGCTTCTAAGAAGAGTAACAAACAGAGTGCGTTCTCTGTTGTTGCAAATTCGTTCTTTAGTACAACTGAACGTGCAAGTAACACACAGACATACAAATCAGATATCAATCGTTATCGTCAGAACATCTTGCCGTTCTTCAAAGAACAAGACATTACCACTATTACCAATGCTCAACTTAATGAATTTGTAGAAGAGTTACATAAGACCAAGATTAAACCTGCGACGATAAAACATCATATTGTTGTACTGCGTAAGATTATGAAGTTTGCTATTGCCAATCAGTTGATGACCAATCTGCCTGTATTCCCGAGAATTACAGGTAAATTACAGACCTCTGTTAAACGTGACTATCTGACCAAAGACGAATACGAGAAAGTCATCAAATCTGCCGAGAAACTTGCTACTGCCAAAGTGAAAGTCCGCACCCAGACCATTACCTTACAGATGAAGTATCTGATCCAGTTTATGGTTAATTCCTTCATCAGACCCTCCGACTTACGAGTTCTGAAACACAAACATATCAAGAAGAAGGGCAGTGGTAAAGATACTTGGTTAACCCTAAACCATCCTGCTACCAAGACTAATGCGAACGAAGTGCAAGCAATGCCTGCCTGTGTAGGCATCTACGAAAGTCTTGTCAAACAACTCAAACTAGATAAGTTACCTGTCGGATCTGATGACTATGTGTTTTTCCCGCAGATTCGTGAGAACAGAACAACTGCAATGGAGGTGATTTCGAGATTGTTCAATCGAATCATCGAAGATTCAAAGATTGAAGAAAAGACAGGCAAGAAGATAACTCTATATGGTCTCAGACATACTGCAATCATGTTTAGACTGATTATCGGTAATGTAGATACCCTAGTCCTGTCTCGTAACGCCAGAACCTCTCAGAATATGATTGATAAGTTCTATGCATCTCATCTGACTACCGACCAAGTTAGACGACAATTGCACAATATTCCGTATAAAGAAGTTGCGAAGAAGACTCCTGCCAAGAAAACGACCACCAAAACAACCTCTAAATGGAAGAAGACGAGTTCTAAATCCGTTCAGTAACAAGAGTAATATCTCTAGTAGAAAAGTGAATTTAATCAACTGGAGAGTGATTAGGCATGAAGTCAGAAGCAGTCAATCTTTTACGTTTTTTCCAGATAGGCAAACAATGTCTCATACCTATTTACCAAAGAACCTATAGTTGGACAGAAGAGCAATGTGACCTCTTATGGAATGACATCATCAGGGTTGGCACAAACGACAAAATTCCAAATCACTTCGTAGGTTCGTTTGTCTATATTCAAGATAATCCATCTCAAGTTTTAACTGCCACACCACTTTGTATGGTGATTGATGGTCAGCAACGTATGACTACCATCAGTCTTCTCTTGCTTGCTCTTGCTAACGCTATAGAGAAGAAAGGTGGAGAGTTGCAACTCAACGAGGAATTTAAAGTATCTTCAAATTACATTAAGAACAACTATCTTCTCAACTCAAATGAGGATGGAGATAGACGATTCAAACTGATACTTACCCAGTCAGATAGAGATACTTATCTTAATTTACTTCAAGCAGTACCGTTACCAACCGAAGCATCTAAACGAATTGTTGAGAATTACGAATTCTTTGAAGACAAGTTGAGTGATGTCAACTTAAAAGATGTATATGTGGGCATTCAAAAACTTATGATTGTTGAAATTGCCTTAGATAGAAGCACCGACAATCCACAACTCATTTTTGAAAGTCTAAACTCAACAGGTCTTGAATTGAGTCAGGCAGATTTAATTCGTAACTTTATATTGATGGGTTTGGAGTCAGAACGTCAAAAACGCATTTATAACGAGTTTTGGTTCCCAATGGAAAGGCGATTTGGGCACGCAGAATATTCAAGTTATTTTGACCGATTCATGCGTGACTACCTAACAATCAAACTAGGTCGAATTCCCAACATTCAAGATGTGCATCGAGAATTTAAATTCCATTCCCAGTCAGACGATACTAAACAGATTGAGGATATCGTTGCTGAAATTTACAAATATTCAGAATACTTTGTAAATATGGTTCTTAATAAAGAACCTAATGCTTTTCTTAAAAAGATGTTTGAAAGTATTAGCGACTTAAAAGTTGATGTTGCGTATCCATTATTGCTAGAGGTCTATAGCGATTACAAAGTAGGTGTAATTACACAACAAGAGTTTGTTGAAATATTACAAATGCTTGAAAGTTATGTATTTAGAAGGGCGATTTGCGGAATACCAACTAATTCAATGAATAAAACATTTGCGACTTTATACAAAGAGGTCGACAAAGAAAACTATCTTGAGAGTTTTAAGGCAGCATTATTGGTTAAAGACTCATACAGACGTTTTCCGTCAAACGATGAGTTCATGCGTGAACTTATGACTAAAAACATCTATAAGTCTCGCAATACAAATTATTTGTTATCGAAATTAGAGAATTCAAGATCTTCAAAAGAGTCCATCAATTTAGGTCAGTTTTCTATTGAACATATTCTTCCTCAGAACTTGAATCTTAGTGAACAATGGCAGTCGGATCTAGGTGAGAATTGGAAAGAAATACAAGAAAAATATCTTCATACATTAGGCAATCTAACATTAACTGGTTACAACACCGAATTGAGTGACAGACCTTTTGCAGAGAAACGAGATATGAAAGGCGGGTTTAAAGACAGTCGATTGTTCTTAAATTCACAGTTAGATGGATTAACTAAGTGGACGGAAGGTGATATTAATCATAGGGCAGAACAACTTGCCACAATTGCAAGGGACATCTGGTCTATACCAGCACTTGATGAATCAATTCTGCAAAAGTATCGAAAAGTTAAGGAAACAAAACGAACTCCATCTGCTTATACACTTGATGACTATAAGCATATGACTGGATTTAGACTTGAATTATTTTCTCGTCTGAAAGAAAATATATTGGAAATTGATTCTGCAATAACTGAGCAATGTAACAAATACTATATTGCTTTCAGAACTGCTGACGAATCAAATTTTGTGGCAATAGTTGCACAAAAAGTCGATTACGAATAACATTAAACATTGACAATGAAAATCTGAAAGACCCCAAAGGCATCTGTTCAAATGTTGAGGATTTAGGTTACTGGGGCGGTGGACAGCGGAGTCTATTCGGACTTACAGAAGAAGGGGATATAGACTACGCAATAGAATTAATTAAACAATCATTTGACTATGTATCAAATGAATAGGTCGGAACTAATATCCTTTAGGTTTGCTTCTATCCCTAGAGTTTGCATATCTCTTTCTTGGTGTTGGACTCATTTTGTCCTCAATTAATACCTTTTTTGTATACCCTTTATTGCGAACAACTCGCTTCTGCTTTACTTTTGATTCAACTAAAGATGGTTTAGGTTTCACCTTGTTTTTAAGATAAGGTTTTGCTGGTTTTTGGAAATCATGACCAGGGAATATTCCTAATGAAGCATTTCTAATCAAGTTTTGCGAGATAGTTCGATAGCGTGTCGCAGTTTTATAAAGAGTGGCATATCCATCCTTTAAATCTTGTCTAAAAGGTGCAATTCTTTGCTTTTTGACTTCTCTCGACTTCTTAGTGGTTTTTTCAGTTAGTTTTTCAAAAACTGTTTTTGCAAGTTCAATCAAATCCTTTGCTTTAGGTTCTGCCTTCAATTTACCCAACAATGTCAGATAAACCTTACTCGCATACAAAAAATAGTATTTGAAGTTGTCATCTTGAAATTCAATGGGATCAAACTCATATGATCCAAGATATTTCTTTTTTATCTTTGACTTTGAAATCTCAGTCTTAGACTGCTCCTCTTTGTAAATTCTCGCAAAGTAACTTGATGCCACCGTTGATGAAAATGTTAATGGCACACGCAAATACATCGCACTGCTATCTGTCTTAATTTCGCCAGACAAAATCTCAATTCTCTGTCTTGTATGAAAAAGATAAGAATGTGACTTCCACCACTCGTCGAAATTAATCTTTGAAATATCACCCCATGGTTCATACGACTGTGCTGATGACTTGCAGTTAGCAACAATTTCAGGATCGGTTGATTGCAATGCTAACCGATAGAAGTTGAACCAATGCTTAACTTTTGACTTTATTGAATTGTTCATATTAGGAACTAATTATGCAGATGAATACATTCTATCTAAAAGTCGGACAAATGTAATCAGAACATCATTTATGAGTTCATTTAAGTGGCGACTCTCTATTTAATGGTATGTATAGGCAGGAAATTTAATAAGGAAAAGAACAAGTCAGACAAATGTAGTTGGAATAACTTTAGTCCGTTCTCTTAGGTGGCGAAGCAGGGGATTATTACCTATATGGATGAGAAATTTAATGCACACAAGAGAAAGTCGGACAAAGGTTGTTTGAACTACTTTAGTCAGTTCTCTTAGGTGGCGAAGCAGGGGATTATTACCTATATGGATGAGAAATTTAATGCACACAAGAGAAAGTCGGACAAAGGTTGTTTGAACTACTTTAGTCAGTTCTCTTAGGTGGCGAAGCAGAGGATGATGACTTATATAGATTGAGATTGATTGGTTCAATTTTTGAATACAGATTTCGGTCTACGTAAATATCATTAATATGATGAGGAAATAATATGAAATTAATTGCAATTAATTCAGAAATTAAAAGTTCACAAAAGACGCAATTTTTAAGAGCATTGGAATTCATTCTTATTAAAAATAAGATGATGTCTAACTCACAACTTAAAAAATTCAGAGCATCTGTTGCCTGCGAAATTACGCAGGAACTGGAAGGGTTATCTAGAAAACTTCAACAAAACGCTTTAACGATTTTCTAATAACAGCAATATTAAGTGTAATTCCCGACAGAGTCCCAGACTCCTGAAACTACACAAAGACTGACACTTAGAACGAATAACAAAGTCAGTCCACCCTTATTTTTTTGATGTGAACAAAAGAACCTTTTAAAGGGTGTGGGATTCTTTTGTTCAAAATTTAATGAAAGTGAATTAATTATGAAATATAAAGAATTTTCAACAAAGGTAAATTCTTTAACACTCAATACAGTAGAGAACATTCTTGAAATTGGTCGTCTGATGTTGGAGTGTAAAGATAGTCTTGAACCTGATGAATATAAGTTATTTCTCAAGGAAACGAGTTACAAAGAAGAAACACCAACAGTTAGAAAATGGAACAGGATCGGTGATTCATATGTTCGACTCAAGTCTATCAGTCAACATTTACCACCAGTAGTGTCAACTTTGTATAAGTTATCAACTCTTGATTCGAACAAACTTAACAATTTGATAGATAGTCAGATTCTTACTCCAACTGTCACTTTGAAAGAAATTGTTGATGAGTTGAATCCACCATCCACGAAAACGAAACCTATTTCTATAGTCTTAGAAATGGATTCGACTATTGATGAGGACACATTACAAGAAATTATTGATTCATTGGATAACTACAAAAAAATTATCGAAGTAAAGATGAGTCAAGAAGTTAAAAACATTTTAAATATTTAAGGAAATACATGAATAAATTACTATCTGAAGTATTAAGACCCACCACATTCGAAGAAATCACCATTCCTGACGATATCAAGAAAAGACTCATAAGGATGAGTGAATCAGGAAATGTGATGAATATGTTGTTCTATGGAAAACCAGGGACAGGTAAAACATCAATGGGGAAGTTATTTACAGAATCAGAGAAGTTTGAATCTTTAATCATCAATGGATCTCTTGAAACAAGTGTTGATGACGTTAGACGAAAGATTGTAAATTTTGTTACATCTGTATCTCTATTCGGTCGTCAGAAGATTTGTTTTATTGATGAATCTGATTACTTGTCCAAATCTTCACAAGCGAGTTTGAGAGGTGTGATTGAAGATTGTTCACAAAATTGTAGATTCATCTTCACTTGTAATGATTTGAAAAAGATTCATCCAGCATTGTGTTCACGTTTGTTGTCAATTTGTTTTGATATGACATCCAGTCAACAGACTAAATCTTTAGAGTTATATACAAAAAGAACTGTAGAGAAATTGAAAACATTTGTAGAAAATATTGATGAAAATAGGATTACACGGATTATTTCTATGTACTACCCTGATTACAGAACAATTGCTAACCACCTTGAATACGAGTTTATTTAATTTGTTCACGCTATGAACATTAAAGGAAAATATATGAAAAAGAGTAATAAATGGATTAATAATGAGATGTATATCTGCAAGTCTGCAATCAATGACTTACCTATGTTTGCTAAGGACTGGATTCAAAAACATTTAAAGAAGATTCCAATTAAAGTTCCAGTTAGAAGAAATTGCATGACGGGATCAGGTGAAAATGGTGCTTGTCACTGGAACGTATCTGAACTAGTCAAAAAGTATGGGGGGAGCAAACTACAGGGATTTGCCGTAAATATATTCGACCTATTAGATTTTCGCTATCTAGAGATAACCAATCACTCAGTCTGGATTACACCCGAATGCAAAACTGTTGATGTAACTGCTCATAATTATTCCAGTAATAATGAATATCAGTTTTTTATTCCAATTGTGAATGGTGGCAATCACAGAGTCTTATCTACTATCATCGTTGCCGAAAACTATAAAAAAACAGGTCTATTGGTTGATATGCGGGATGATGGAATCAACAAAGGCATCGCCGATGGTTGCAAGTATCAGTTATCTCGACATGAATATGGAACATTCGTGAGAATTCCTGCATCAAAATTTGTGGGGCATTTACTTTATTCTTATGACACTGATGTATCGATAGATAATTTCCATGAATACGCTAAAGGTAATTTTTCACTTCCATCAACATCCACAGGCAAATATTGGCATGAGATAGTTGGATCATCTGTTCACGTATGAACTAAAAACAAGTGGTTCTAGATACACTCTGAATACAGGGTTATAGAACAGCAACAACAGACTATAGAGGTGGTTTCTTCAAGCGGGTTTGGAGAGCACCTCTTTTTTTAAGATTGACTGTAGTAATAAAAAATCACCATAGGTCGGACTGATGTTTTGGTAACTACGAATCTAGGAAATTTTTGGAGGTGGAGGTATATTGGAAACTAAGATTTCACCTGGTGAGATACATCATGTTTGCCACAAAATATTCAATTCCAAGGTATCTCGATGGATATATAGATATATGAAGCAGTAAATGTAACAAGTGAGACAAGTCCCAAGTCCCTGACCCCTTTAGGCGGGTAGTAACCTACTTTGTCAAGTTAGAGAAGACCAAGACACAACTAATGATGAGAAGCACTAAAGTTGAAATAGTGCTTTAAATAAACTTTATTGACACGATGGGTGCTCTGAGTAAAAAGCAACACCCGATGCTCTAGAAATCGTTCATGTGGTTCTAGAGTGTTCCCGTTGAGTTGCAAAGCAGATACATAGGAAACAGGTCAACCGTCCTTCCAATATCAGTCTAGTAAGACATATTGGTTATCTACATGAAGGTGTCTGGGGGTTCTGTACTCAGAAATCACTTTGCCGTGACAGGCAAAGTGTATCTAAAAATCCTACCTCAGATACATTGGTTCTAATAAAACTCTGTGGAAAGATCCAATTGATTACTAATTAAAAGATATATGAATCATGAACGAAGTGAATATGGAGCGAAGCGACATCCACTAGAACAACTCTAGTAAGTGCCTCTTTACTGATACTAGATTCCAACTTATATAAATACCTATAAGAACTGACCAATCAATAGTGAGTTCTTATTAACCATACGCAGATGCTTTCGTAGACCATAAGTCTAATGAAGTTAAGTGTCTTGTCCATATCCAAAGGAAAACCAAATGAATATTGTTGCAACCCCACCTCGTCAGTTCCCACTTCGTTTAAATGCCAGTCTTGCTGATAAGTTAGACCGAGTATCTAAAGAAACTCAGATACCTAAGACTCGAATTGCCACTATTGGACTAGAGAAGTTTCTAGCAGAACTAGAAACAACTGGTATTCGTTCGGCATTGCGTGATGCGTGTGAGATTTGAGATGAATCAGAGAGAACTAGAACGACTGGAGAAGCAGTCTATTTACACACTACGCATTAATAGTGATTTGAAAGACTCTGTGATTCAGTCGCATTTAAATGAATTTAGTAAGGTGGTTAAGAAAGAAGTTAGGAGGAAAAACTTAGTGGTATTCATAATCGACACCAAGTGACTAATTAACATATGCCCAACTAGATAACTGACATCTAGTTTCATATCTCTGCTCTGCATTACTTATCTTGAATGTTACATTTGAAGATTCATGTGGCATCCAGATATCATAAATGACTATATCAGTGTCATATATCAGTCCCTCATCAAGAATTTTTCCCGACCTTGAGATATTTTGACATTTAACTTTTAAGTCTTTAATTGCTCTTTCAGAAGCATTTTGTATTGTTGCAGATACTAATAATTTCCCCAAATTTATTGATTGAGTGCAAAAAATACCTTCTCTAGCAATGCATTCGGCATCCTCAGAAACACTTTGCACTCGAATGGTGATGAGTTTTGAGATGTCATTTTTTTTAGATACCAAGGAAACTTGGGATGAATTTCCAACGTCATTAATAACGAAATAGTATTTATAAACTTGAAAAAACGCCAAACCTGCAATTATTGTTATTGCACCATAGGTTATCAATAACTTGACCCATTCATCACCAGTTTTTTTATGTCCATCTGAATTTTCTGAAAACATCATTGGTTCAATTGATCCACCACAATGTGGACACTCTCTATCCTCGATCGAAATGACTCCCCCGCACTTATGAATTTTTCTCATCTCGGTTCCATATGACTCTATTGAAGGTTTTCTTTTATTGGGTTTATAAATTTCATTGGATAAATCATTTATCTTTTCACCATATACAGTAAATCCTATCCATACGCATACTAAAAATATGCCTAGCGCCAAAAGTGGAGCGGGCGGGATACTGAAACCAGTTCGGTCATTTCCATCCCAACTACTTATGGCGGCAGCAATTGAGGCAATCCCACTTGCTAATAAAAACCGAAGTAGATAGACCATAAGTAAACCTTAATTAAGATTTATCCAATCAATTACACGACAATTAGTTGAATTTCTTTGCTGGATGTCACTTATCTTGAAAGAGATTTTTCTAATTTCTCCTGGATTCCAAATGTCATAAATAGAAGCAGATGTTTTGTATAGAAAACCACCATCAAGAACCGTACCAGATTTCGCAATATTTTGACAATTTAATTTAATGTCTTTAATTCTCAGGTCAGTATTATTTCTTACGCTTCCATTAATAATAAGGTCTGTACCATCCATTCGACAGATCCAACCATCTCTTACTAGACACTCTCTACCTATGCTATCGGCAATAAATACAACTCCTGAAGTTCCGTATTTAAGATTATCTTGCCTGATTTGATTCTGTCGTTTATTTTCGGCATCTATCTTGTCCTGTTTTTCTTTAGCAATTTGAGATTGCCGTTGTTGCTGTTGGACGTTGACTTGAATCTGTAATTGCTGTTGATTTATATCTGAAATAAATTTATTCAACTCAGTAACAGATAAGACCTTAGTAACTCTTCCAGATGAAACTATAATCCCACCCTTAAAGTCATTTGAAGTTGCAGTATAGTATCTCGGATTTTTCTTATAAAGATAACCGCCTTCAATTGGACCGACATATTGATAGAAATTATATTGATCTCTTGTGAGAGTACCACTTTCCATTCTATCTGCCCAAATATCAGAGTTAAATCTCATTCCAATTTCGGGGTGATCAACAATGCCAACCGTACAACTGGCAATAGTAATCATTACAAGAAATAGTAAAGCGACTTTATTCATTGGGCGAAGATGAGTTAGGTCTAAATTCTTTAAATGACAGATATGCGTATTCATTATCTTTAACTGGGTTTAACCTATTTGAAACACAGAACTTGCCTTCTTGATGCCAACCCGTTGGGCAATAAGAACCATATAGACTGGTAGCAGGTTTTGCATTGGTAGAACTAGCAACGCAATACTTGCCTTCTTGATGATATCCAGTTGGACAGTTTGCGTATGATTGGTTACTTATGGTGGTAACTATTAAAAATACCAGAAAAAATTTAATTGAATTCATTATTTCATTTCATGTCAATTTTTAATCCTTAATTCTTTCGCTGATTCACACATCTTAACCAATACCCTGCCAAGGGTAAGATAAGACTCTGGTGTTCTATTAATCTCTAATGCATTGACTTGAAAACTACCATCCCCTTCAAGAAAAAATTGAATAAGGGTAGTTACAGGTTTTCCGTTAGAGTTCATTTCACCAGTTAAGTTAACGAATCGCTGTCCAGACTCTGATTTTCCCGCCTCCCATTTGGGATTTCGAAAAAATGCATTTGCCATAGCATTAAGATTTGATTTTGGACAAACCTGTAGAACTCCATTTTTCACCAATTCAATATCTTTATTTTTTAAAAATGGAAAAGTTGCATATAAATTATCAGCAATTGCTAATGTCACTAACAAAGATAATGCTACAAAAATTGCAGGAATTGTGTATGGTTTAAAACCATACTTCACCCTACCAGCAAAGTATGCAGGATAACCATAAATCCAAATCATCAGAAAAGGACCAATTAGAAGTATCCATTCCGCATCTTTCTTTGATTCATGCAGACAAGTTTCATAAATTGCAATGAGTAGTGTTGTTACTACCACCGATATTCCAATTGTTAAAGTCACATAAGATGTCAAACTATTTAATGAATTTAAAATCCATATCAAAATTGTTCCAATTACTGGAATTGCAAGCAAAAGAAATCCAAAGTCATTATTGATTCTTACTGTAGAAGATGTTTTGCTAGCATCTAACTCATCCATGATGATGTAATCCGTAATTACATCCCATTTATCAGAGTTATTTTCTGAAATCCTTACAGATGAACTTATTTGTTTATTTTGATACATCTGCATAATCTCGTTGTAAGTGAATGGACCACTCTTAGGACCATCCCCGTATCTGTAGAAGTAAACATCATCTGACTCATCATCTGAAGACGGATTGTTTTTTTCTATGTATTCTTTGATTTGAGAAATGCTTTTAATTACTTGCCAATTATCATTCTCACTCGTTTTAATCTCTATGGTGCGTGTAGCATCATATCTATTAGACAACGCTAATAAATCTTCAGTTTTTACTGGACCAAACTCAATTCCGCCAATCCTATAAAACCATATCTTATCTGCTGGTTTTTCACTATTTTTTATAGGGGGAAGTGTAGATTTGCAGTGCTTACATAGAACTGCAATTGCTTTAATTTTTTCGCCGCAGTATGGGCATTGCTTTTCATCAGAGTTACTTAGCATCTCTATTCTCGGTTAATTATCTTTAATGGAGGTTTATCTATTCGAAACACAGAATTTTCCTTCCTGATGCCACCCCGTTGGGCAATGCGAACCCGATAATGGGACTATCTGCTTTGCACTAGAACCACTTGCAACACAGAAATTTCCTTCTTGATGCCAACCTGTTGGGCAATGCGATCCATGTAAAGGGGTAGCAGGTTTTGCATTGGCAGAACTAGCAACACAATAGTTGCCCTCTTGATGATATCCAATAGGACATCTAGCATAAGAGGTGGAGATGAAGCAAAAACTAAAGAGAAGTAAAACCCACTTCTGCATTTTTTATTACCCTTGGAGTCATAGGGTCAGTTTCTACTCTTTTAAAGTGACATTCAAGTGGTTCTAATGGTTAGCACTAATTAGACTATTGATGTAGGTCATAAGTGGGCATGAAAAATGCCTTAAATTTACTTTGACCTTCTATGCCTCAACTCGTCCTCTACCGATTCATCAAACTCTTTCTGTAGTTTCTCTTGTTCCTTGATTCGTTGAACAACTTCTTTGCCCGTAATAACTTCTTTGGACGATAGGAGGTCATCTAGGGTCTTTTTGGGTGGTTTAATTTTCTTGAACATCTCTCTCGTAAGTCAATTCAGGTTCGGGCGCGGGGTCTAACTCTTTCTTCAAAATTCTTTTCTTGATTTCTTCAATCCTCATCTCCTCATCTTTTCTTATGGAAATAAAGGGTTTGGGGTTCATTTTTCCGACAAATTCAAGGTCACTCATCTTCGTGTATCTCTTATGGCAGTCGTCATCAATTGGAGGAATTCGGCATGATTTGCTGAATATTTACTCTGATGAAT
>Ga0208507_1001547_pt1 | contig 12712 bp, 13 predicted proteins | sample CryBogCBH12Aug01_FD_184626 | JGI IMG/M metagenome (GOLD analysis project Ga0208507, IMG submission 184626) | Freshwater microbial communities from Crystal Bog, Wisconsin, USA - CBH12Aug09.1 (SPAdes) (version 2) | ecosystem: Environmental > Aquatic > Freshwater > Lake | place: Crystal Bog... | reverse complement strand
AGCCTCCTCCAAGCCCGCAGGGCAGGCAGTGTTCGCCTTTGCTCGCACACCCGTCCGGGTTTGCTCGCACACTGTTCGCCTTTGCTTGCCGCGCGACAGCTTTTAGATGATTCTCCAGAATTAGATGCTTAGGAATGCTTGCTATAAAATGCAAACTAGAACTTTAGCGCCTGCAAGAGCAGTATTTAATTTTCTCACACGTTGCAACATGGATTGCAAGTTCTGTTATTTGGATTTTAATGAGCCAAGAACAGATTATGCCGCATGGGAACAAATCGTTGACCGTTTAGCAGCTTTGGGAATTCAATCCGTCACATTCGCAGGCGGAGACCCGTTCATGTATCAAGATTTTCAACGCCTACTACATCACGCAAAGAATAAAGCTCGATTTTCCTTTATCCAGATAGACACCAATGGACTCTGCATAGACCCAAGTCATTATCGAGTGATTTGTGAGAATTGCGATTTGCTTGGTTTACCCTTGGACGGAAGCAATAGCGAATTGAATGCTCAAATGCGCGACAACGATGAACATTACGACAAGGTAATTATTTTATTACATGAGTTTAGCAAGCTAGGCGTTAAAATTAAAGTTAACACCGTTGTAAGCCGCATAAATCTTTATGATTTGCCGGATCTTGAAAAGTTACTTACAAAGTTTAATATTAAAATATGGTCACTCTATGAATTTTGGCCACAAGGCCCGTCTGTAAAACACGCCTCAAAGTATTCCATACCAAAAGCAGAGTTTATTAAAATAGCCAACCAAATATTCGAATCTGCCTCGTTTACTAAAGTTGAAATTGGGACTGTGGAAAGTCGAAGACCCTCATATTTTTTTGTATCTCACGCAGGCCGAGCATACACAATAAATCGAAATAACGACCAAGAAATACTCGCGCTGGGAAGCATCTTTGATGAAGATATTTTACAGAAGTGGAATGATCAAGCTGACAGATTTCACGGTGAATCCCGCCTGACAAACCGCATGCAACTGCTCAATTATCCGTCGTAATCTTGTTTGATTGAGTTAGAAATATATTTTCCGGGAGTATGTAGATATCGCAAATTGGAGGTGTCTGCAAAAGGGTTTGTTTTGAAAACGGGCAATCGTGTTGATGGATGCGCCGACAAGAGGGACGACCAGTTAAAGCCAGTTGCCGCTTTTTACCTGATTTGCGTTATCTACATACTCCCGAAACAGCCTGACATGGACAGCCAGTGTCCAAGTGGGATGCCATTATGTCTATATGCGAAAAATGAAATCCTACAAAGTACACCTTGCACCGGATGAGGTCGTCGGCCATTTCGGGCCGGTCAAGCTGGTCAGGAAAGGAGACGGGGCCCATGAACTCACGGGTGGCACCCTTGAGCAGCGCACCATGGTCCGCAACTGGTGCGAACGGAATGCCAACTTTGTGGTGTTTGCTACCAAGGAGACGGAGGTCTTGGCGCTTTCTGCCTAGTATGTTTTGAAGTGACCGTTTCTGTGGCATGCCGGACTCATATAGACGCGGCCCCGAAGAGTGTTTAGCCATCGGGTTAAAATGCCGTTAAAAGCTATGGGGCAACAGGCCCAAAAAATGACCGCGCCACCGCGTCACAGTCGAGGCTTTACAATGCTGGAGTTGCTCTCGGCAATCCTCATCATTGCCGTGCTGACCGCCATGGTGACGTTTTTCACGGCCAGCTACATTCAGTGGAGTCAGCAGGTGGCCGATCAGCGCACACTCGTGGTCTTGAATGATGCCCTGACGAGGTACAAATGCGAAGGCGGGGACATGAATGCTTTGACCAGCGGGGCTCCGGCTGGTCACATCATGTCGAAACTGGCCAACACGATCAACTGGAACGGTTATGTGCATCAGGTGATGCAAACGGGTGTGACTTACTCTTCCAAGTCATTGACGGGGGCCGGCTACCACCAGTCGTTTAAATTCACAGGGTACAACAGCTATTCGACTCCGGTTGCACCGGGGCAGGATATTGCCGACAGGCTCGCCAGCCAGGGAACACCACCGGATTCCGCAACGGCCAATTGGATTACGACCAATGCCACCTCGCCGTATTATTTGGTGCTCAGCCAGCCCAGCAGCTCGACAACGATAGGCATGACTGTCAATATCGTCGGCACGCTTTACGTCAATTGGGGTGATGACACTACCGCCACGTACTCGGGAAGCAATGTCAGCATCACCCATACCTATGCTTCCGCTGGGAACTATGGGGTAATCCTCAGTGGGAAAATTACTTGGATCTCTGCGACGGGTGCCAGTTGTGCCTTTGGCGGAGACATTTCTACGATGCCTTGCCTGACAAATATCAGCATCAATGGAACGAATACCATTTCAGGATCGGTAACGGCCATGACAGGCCTGACAAGCCTGGGTGTTGGAGGATCAAACACAATTTCTGGGTCTGTTAACGGTTTAACGAGTCTGACAAATTTGGCTGTCTTTGGGAATAATTCGCTGTCGGGGTCTATTACCGGTTTGTCCAATCTAACGTCTCTAAATGTGAGTGGCAATTGTACGCTTTCTGGGGATGTAACGGGCAAGACAGGCATGACATTACTCAGCTGCTGGGGTACCAATACGATCACCGGATCAATAACCGGAATGAATGGTTTAACCACATTCTCAATGGGCGGATCAAATACCGTTACAGGCGTACTGTCGTCGAGTGGGAGTCTGGGCTACATAATAGAAGCAGGGAACTCTACTATCACGAACCCCAGCGACTGGAGCGCCTACACAGGGCTTTACTATGCGGTGGTAAAGAATCTTTCGACTGTCGCTGCAACTGATAATTTTCTCGTATCCATGGATACCAATAAAAACCAAAGCAAAAGCTCTGGTAGCAGATATATTATATGCAAAACCAATTGTGCGACGCCCGATGCTACAGGGGTTAACGCAAAGAATGATCTAATCTCCTCTGGCTGGTCGGTCTCTACCAACTAGCCCCCTCGCGGGAGACAGGCGTATTTCAATTCCCCTTGCAGACTGCGCCTTGAAATCCGCCAGACTCCCGCTCCCCTCGGGCGCTCCCTTAGAATTTTTCCTCGCCGACGTTCCACTCCGCTAATCGGGTTGCCCGCTGATCCGCTGCCCTGTCCCCTTCGCGGGCGTACACCCCGACCGCTCCATTCCACTCCCGGCTCAGAAAACCTCCAAGCGAGCTAAGCATTGGGGCTCCCGCCGCCCCAAACCCGTGCGCCAAAGGGCGTGCCCTTTTGAATCCTCCGCTTGGATTTAATTTAATACAGCGCTCACTCCTTTCGCTCGCCGAATTTCGGTCTTGCCACGGTTTGGGTATTTCGTTGAGAACCTTCCGTGGAGGACTGAATTATGCCATCCCCAAAAAAATCCCAACCCAAACCCCCGGCGCATGAGTTTCGCTACAATGGAATCCAAGCGTCTATCTGGCAAAACGACACCGCCCAAGGCCCGCGATTCAACACCACGTTCCGACGTAATTACAGAGACGGCGAGGAATGGAAATCCTCCGACTCGTTCGGACGGGATGACCTCTTGTCCCTCAGTTTTGTCGCCACCGAGGCGCTGAGGTGGATCATTGAGAACACCCCGCAGAGACCCGCTGCCGAGCATCCGGAGCACCGGTAGGCACGACCTATCCCCAAACTTGCGGAATTCGCGTGCATGGTGATACTGTCCCCATGAACGCGATGGAACCGCCGGACAGTCACCACCTGCTTGCCGCCCAAGGCTGGCTGGGGTTGGGGAATCATGTCGAGGCGGATAAGGAGCTTGAGAAAATCGCCCCGCAGTTGCGCAACCATCCGGACTTTCTTGAAATCCGATGGAGCATCCGCAGCCTCCAGAAAAACTGGGAGGCCTGTGTCGACATTGCCAACGCCTTGATGGGTGCCGATCCCGACCGGGTGACTGGCAGGGTGAGGCTTTCCTTTGCGCTTCACGAACTCACGCGCACGGAGGAAGCCTATATTAATCTTGCCGCCGTGTGCGATGACTTTCCACACGAGTGGGTGGTGCCCTACAACCTCGCCTGCTATTGCTCACAATTGGGTGAATTAGCCGAAGCCAAGGAATGGTTTAAAAAGTCGATTGCCATTGACGATAAGGCTGCCACAAAGGCCGGCATAGACGACCCGGACTTGAAGCCTTTGTGGGAAAGCATGTATACACCAATTTGATGGCGTAAAGAATCGCCCGACCATAGGCCGGGCCAGCTAGGAATTTCAGCATATGGACATCTCAAGTTTTGATCGAGCGGCGCTTGGCTTGAAAATGACCCGGTTCGCTCAATGGCTGGCCGAATCAAGGGCCGCCAATGAGCTTGCTGATTATCGCGGCCGTATGCAGCTGAATAACGAACCTAGAATTGCCCCACCTTTCGATTTGGCTGCTTAATCCTTTTTAAATTTCACCGAATGATCTCTTGTCCACTCCTCAGCCAGCTTTCGCCAAGCCTCGGCATGGGGAGAAAGGCTTATATCCCTTCGCCAAATTAGCCCAATTTTCCACTCAACGACCGGCTTGACGATAGCAATCAGACAAGTGCCCTGTTTCTTCTCAGCGATTCGTCGTGGCATCATGGCCACCCCCATATTGGCTTTTACCAGTTCAATGCCAAAATCGACCTCCGCCTCAGCGACTATTTTTGGGCTTGAACCAAAACTCTCAAAGGCCTTGTCAATTACCTCATTGATAACGAACTCTTGTGGATAAGAAATAAAGTCCTCACCCTTGATTGCTTCCAATTCGATTTGCTTTCGGCCGGCAAAACGATGCTTCTTGGAAACAAGCAGGTCAATTGGCTCCTGACAAAGCATTTGAAAATTAAAGTCCACTTCGTTTCTCAAGAGTGACGTAGCGAAGTCAAGCTCACCAAGCCTCAACAAGCGCTCCAGTTCCCTGCTTCCGCGCTGGATCAACTGAATGTTGACCTTGGGATGCCTTCTTTTGTAGGTCGAAAATAACCCAGCCAAAAGTGTGCCGCTTCCAATGCTGGGCAGGCCAATGCGCAGTTTGGTACCGTTGCCCACATCTCCGCCTTCCAGGTTCCAAAAAAATTCGTCATACGAAGCCAGCATACGCCTGGCCCAATGGAGAAATTTCAGACCTCCAGGCGTGAGATGAAAAGTCGGTTTGTAACGTATTAAAGGAGTCAGAGGAACTCCGTCAATTTTCATCCCTTTCAGCTCATCTTGCATTGACCTGAAAGCCTTGTTTAGTGCCGGCTGTTCCACAGTATGCTCAAAGGAATCTTGGAGTAATTCTGCCGCTTTTGAGCCGCTGCCCGCCTCAGCTATTGCGACAAAATACCTTAGTTTTAGCAAGTCAGGCCCTATTCCAAAACGGAATGACTCTGGGTAATTCTTGTCGTTCGCGCACATTTTAAACCGTGTTAGCCTTCATTATGTTTTTATAAACATCTGGGCTGCGAAAATAAAACAGCAAGCCCGGGAAATTAATAGCGTGTCATGCACAATTACTCAAAACTAAATATGAAAAATCACCTGGAGAAATTTGTAATCGCGACCGGATGCCTGGCAACGGTCATCACGATAATTACAGCCCCGAACGACTACTGGCTGAGGTATTGTGCCGAGGGGATATTCGCCATTCTTTGCGCTTACATTATGGCCGTTTTCATTAACACTCAGAAGAAGCCCCAACAGTTCAAAGCCAACCGGGACACACTGGTCTCCCTGCAAAAAAGCTACTACACCAGAACGGCGGATAAAACAGACATTGAGTGGATAGCAAAACTTGAGGCTATTGTGTACGATGCCGGCGATGCCATCCCTCTGGACCTGTTGACGGAGTGGCACAACGCCAATCCCCTAATCTTCACCGTGATTGTCGATAAACTGACAGGCAACCGAGTTGGCCACCTGAATCTGCTCCCTGTAAAGCAGCGGACCTTGAGTTTGCTCAAGTCAGGCTCGCTTAGGGAGCGGGACATCCGCGGCGATTCCCTTTACACACCTGCCGAGAAGGAGAGCGTTGAGGCTCTTTGGGTTGAAAGTATTGCCATTCGGTTGCCAGATGACGTGTCCTCCGTAACCGCGCTACGGGCAGTCCTCTCCGCAAGCGCTGAGGTGGTAAATCGTCTGGCATGCCCAGACAAACTCCAGGAAATCCTTGCGATACCGGTTTCCAAACCCGGTCGGATGCTATGCGAGCACGTTGGCATGGAGTTGATCCAGAACAAATCCAGTCGTGTGGATGAACATGATTTGTATGGCAGCAACTTTAAAAATGTATCGTTTGCCTTAAGCCGGTATGCCAAGAGGAATTAAGTCTCATTTGGAGCCTAAGTTGGCTTTGACTCCTCCGGTAGTCTTTACCATGCAGTTTACCAACTCATTCCATTCGTTCTCATCATAAAGCCAGTCGCAGCAAGCCCTGTATTGGGCCATTGCGGGAGGTGTTTCTTGTATCCGCCTCCAGACCGAGGTTCGGTCATTGCCCTCTCGGTGAATATCGACAATATAATTGAATACACGGATGAAATGAAGGCAGGTTAGGAGCGCAAAACCTTCTCCATTAAATTCCACGAGCTTTTTAAAAGCCCTTTGGGATCCCGCCGCAATCATGAGCCTTGCTTTAAGGACCGAGTTTGACGGCATCGAGTAGCGTTTGGCAACACGTTCTATCAGATCCTCAACCGGCAAACCGGCAGCCATTGGATTGATGTGATAAAAAAACTCCTCAAATGTGTATTCCCTGAAAGGCAAAATCTCTTTTTCAAGCAGTTCGCCACGGTATTGCACGCTGAATGCAGCCCGAGATTGCGGGTCGCATTTCTCCAGCCAGTTTTCCCTGTTCGGGTAAAACCCCTTCGCGATTAAGAATTCCCTGCATCGCTCCCACCGCTGCCGAACGTTGAGATTTTTGTCATCAACGAACGTGCCCTTGTAATGCTCTGCCCAAGGCACTTTGCACCAGCGCTCGATTGTAGACAGATCGGGGGTGCGTCCTTCGCATCGCCATGCCGTTAACTGTCTTTTGGCGTTTTCAGGGGAATCTCCTTCATCACAGAGCAACCCGGACAGCTGCTTTAGGTCAACCCCGAGCAGATCTTCCCACCATTTCAGAACTTGGGGTATTGGCAGGGCTATATTTATTTCTGTCTCACCGGGCTTTCCGTCTACAACATAGGGAATGTACCACAACTGGCCGCCCGGCATTCCCGACTCCAAATCCGTTTCCTGATATTGATATTCATACAGAGTCGCAGCTACGAAGGGAATCGCATACATGTTCAACCAGCAGGCAAAAGACATTCCTCCCGTATTGGCAGCACCACCGCACTTTCTCAGCAGGTAGTCGTGCCTTTCCAGGAATTCATTCCAGTCATGAAGCAGCATTTCCTTGAAGTTGCAGACCTTGCCGGATTCATCGTATTTCCAATACAATGATTCAAGGGGGGCATACCGTTCCGCAACCGGAATAACCAGACTGCCCCTGGGTTCCAAGTGATACTTCCGTATAGGCGCAGAGCCACGCTGAATAAGGGTTTGGCTCAGGGCATTTCTGGCCGGTTCATCCCCGAGAAACATTGCCACAATGGCATCCATGGTCTTGCGCACAACCTCCCAGTACTTGTCCGGACCAAGGCCCCCATATTGCAAACGCTTAAAATCGGAATAGTTGAAGTGCTCGTTGTCTTTCGGTACGCCGAGGCAGTGGATTATGAATGCCAGCACTTCGCCGGTGGCCGGCAGGCAAAAGTCCTTTGATTTTTGGTTTTCCATTGGTTTTTGGCCCGGTCGTGGTTTGACCCACGACCGGGCATTTGTTCAGTTGCCGATCTTGCCTCCACCGGAAGCCGGGGAGCCTGCTGACGTATTGCGTGATGCCGCTGACTGAGCTCTGGCGGCAAAACTGCCACCGCTGACGCCACCACCGGAACTCCGAGCGGTTGCACTTTGAATTCGGGCGGAGGCAGCCGAAGTCATCGGTCTGCCGCCACCCCTCGAGCCTGATCCATGTTTCATTTTTTGCCTTTCGTTTATTTGCGACGTGAATCGCCGCAAAACAAGACAAATAAACCATACTATCCCAAAAACCGGATGGACTCTGATTAGGCAAAGGGCCGTGATCCCTTGCAAACTGAATCTGGACTGTTTTTCTCTTGGGAATCAGATTATTTTTACGACATGAACTCGCTGGACCGCAAACTTGCTGCGGTAGTCAAAACTGCCTTGAAGCCTAGACCAGAAGATTTGGCAAACGAATCTTTGGCCCAAGATTTTCAGGATATTCGCCGGAAAATCGCAAATGGAGAAGTAATTGCAACGGTGGATCGACTCCAGCTACTGCTTTCGAGATCAGAAACTGTTTGGCAGCTGCACGAAATTACCGACGTAATCAAAAGCCTCCTTGGCGCAGGGTTTAGTGAAACACCTGCTTTTATTTTTGCCGCATCGCTGAAACTCCTAAAGTCGTTGTCCATTTTGGATGTGCTGCCCATTCTTCCATCGGCCAGTAGTCTCGACAAGTGGGCCAAGGCTTCAAAGCAGCCCGTAGCGCGCATCGAACTCGAGTTGCTTGCCCGACCTGACTTGGTATACGCCTCGGCTGGTGCCGATTGGCTTTTGCTCAACTCGAAATCTGAAAATTTGCTGCCTTTGTGCAGCCATTTTTTAAACCAACTGCCTCGCCCGAAATACCTGCCGTCGTGGGAAGAGGCCATTGAGTCGGCTGTCGAGCTGGATAAGAAGGGCAATTTGCTCGCGATCTTGTTGTTTTCGCCTGGGCTTGAGGAAGACCGCCTATCGATCTTTGCCGATGTTGTCAGAAAAAATCACCGTTTGCTTAGAATCGTCACAGAGCTGCTCCCTAATTTACTCGCTCATAAGGGTGCCAATTCAAAGTTGATTCATTTCATCAAACATCTGTTCAGCAATATTGTTTTTAAACACGACGCTGACCGTGAATTATCTACGGCACTGTTGGCCCGACTCGGGACAGGCATTCTCGTCTCCGGCCACTTCGGGTGTTACTCAGAGGCGGCATTGGCTTTTATCCGGGAAACATCGCAGCAGCTTCGGAATCTAACTGATTCCGACGAAGCAAAATCACACACTTGGGTGCTGGAAAATCTTTTGGCAGACGAAAAGCAGCCTGTTGGAAAACTGAGCCTGAACTTGCAGGGGGCAAGGTATATTGCCCAAGCCGTTGAGAAAATTGAGCAAGGCTTCCCCGGTAAGGACGTCATCCTTGTAACAGCCCGGCACTTGGGTCTCATGGAAATTGGCCGGAAGGATGAGGTTGTGTCTTTCGATCCTTTGAAGCATGAAGATGTTATTGGCGGTCTACTCCCCGGAGAAACTGTTTTCGTCACTGAACCAGGATTGACATTCAACAATCAGGCGGTACGACGGGCAAAAGTCATAAAACAGTAGGAGGTAAATAATGTACCAACCGACCCTCAGCATTGATCTCGGGGCATCCTATACAAAGGTTGCATACCGGCCAACTTGCAATCCAAAAGAAGCCGGAACGGTCCGCTGCGAGGCCAAGGTGGTGATAGTTGACGGAAGTCCCATGATTCCGTCGTTGGCGGTCTATACTCGAAATCCGGCTAAACCGTGGATCTTCGGAAGGGAAGCAGCTGGCATGAAGCCAAATAGGGAGATGCAGGTTTTTCAAAACTGGAAGGCGGATTTGTTTCGGCCCCATAATGACAGGAATACCGCAGCGGCATCCATCATTGCCAATCGGTTCTTTGAATGGCTGCGGTCAAAGTTGCAGGACTCAGGAATTGACGTCAGAAAATGTCAGACCCGTGTTGCGATGCCAGCATTCGAGACGTTTGACCAGAATGCGTTCCTGATCGCCCGATGCCTCGACCTGAGCGGATGGAACGATCCCACTTTGATTTTGAAGGTAAGGGAACCTCACGCCAACGTCCTCGGACTGCTATCCCTTGGGAAAAATGTTGTAATGAAGGGGGAAAATACAGACCCCACGCCAAACTACGGAAAGATGTTTGGCCACGAAAACCCGTATATACAGGCAGCCCGTGGGTTCACCCTTTATGGAAGTCACGGAAACCTGCTCACAGTCATGGCGGTTGATATTGGTGCGTTTACCACCGACTTAGCCCAAATGACTTTTGATTTTACCGAACCAGCTGATGGTCTGCGGGCAATTAAACAAAAGAGCCTTCAATTGGGTGTCATCGATCAACTTGACCGGCCTTTTTTTCGGGAATTGGAGCTGCGCCACGGATTCTCTTGGACCGGGCACACCTTCTTTGAACAGGAGGAATGCAAAACAAAGTTGTATCAAGGAGAAGGCTACCCCTTGCAAACCTTTGTTAAAGGTGCGCCTAAGGTTCTGGAATTGGGCACCCCCGAGGATATCAAGGCAGTGGCGCAAACAGCCGGCAGGCTCGCCACCTCGATTTGGAGCGAAGTTGCGGCGTTTTCAGCCAACGAGAAACCATCAATTGTTTTTCTCACGGGCGGGGGCAATCTGATTAAGCCTATCTCAGAGATGCTGAGATCCGCGTTTGCTAAAATTGGCGTTAAAGTCATTCGAGTTAATGATGCGGAAACAGCATCAGGCTCCGGGACTCAGGTGCCTTGGAATGAAACAGGGGAAAGCCTGCAAAGGCTGGCAACAACCATCGGTGGGGCAAGCGTTATTTTACAGGAGTCATTTTCGGCTGACCTTTCGACCAGGGACAAACTTCGGCAAAGCCCCCCCATAGTCACCGCACAACCAGAAGGTTTTAGAACTTGCAGGTGCCAAGGGGCTAACAAGGATTGTTGCTTTTGCGGAGGACGCGGATTCTATCCGGGCCTGTGAACTGCGATGCTGTTCATTTGCATCTCTCAATATAGTGAAATCCCTTTATTTTCTGGTCAAAGGCAATGAATAAAAATCTGGAATTAGGGGCTAGGTGCTTGTAATTATCGATTGATTTTTCGAAATATTCCAAGAAATCAGATAGCTTATCTTTCGGCCGCTTTAAAAAAATCATCAGCCTTAATTGCGCGTTTGCGAGAAGCAACTTCTGGAAGTCAAACTTGATACCGCTGTGTGGAACTACCTTTTTCTCGTCGGCCCTCTTATGCCTCCACTCAATTTCTGCAACCAAAGGAACATTTGTCGGCATGTAATCGCTATTTTTCAAATCTTGGTACCAATGCAAATCGTAAAGCCATTCCTTGTTAATGAAAGTAGTCCCATCAGATAATTTCAAATTCTTCGGCAATCCGTTTGCATAAACGCGGAAACGCTCTTTCCCTAGCCTGCATTCATCACCAAGATGAACCAGCGCCTTCTTCACTATTTTTGTTCTTTCGCTTGCTTTTTTACCCTTTCGGAAGAAATCAACTAAGCACTTTCCGAGTTCAATCACGATATACTTAGTAATCAAGTCGTTGGTTTGCGCTTTGCTCCATTTGCTCTGATATTCGTGCCATATGGTACAGTTCACTATCGTGGAATGTGTCTCTGGACGATTGTAAAATCAAGCCCGCAATCCATTTCAAAGCGCCCCCATTCGCCAAGACTCGTCGGCTTTGGATGCGTCCTCCGTCCTCCGCCAAACACGCCGAGACTTGGCTCCCCCCTGGCCGCTCCCTTGTAAAATCCCCGTCGCCGCCGCTCCACTGCGTTGCACTCACGGCTTGTTGATTTTCCAAGCGAGCCGGAAAACTTCCCATCGGCCCTGTCAGGCTTCATGCAAAGCAAAGGCCATGAAGCCCGCCAGTCCCGCCCGCTACGCCTCTGCTTCGCGGAGACGGTGAAACGTCCCGTTTCAGTTTTTGTCTCTTGGGGATTCAGGTCCTTTTCCCCGTGCTTCACGGCCTTGTTCCGTTTGCCTCACCCGCCCGCTTTTTCCTCCGGGGGCCGGGCGCGGAACCCTGAAGGGAACCCCCGCTGGCCGCCCATCGGAGCGGGCTGGGTTTGGGTGAAGGCAAACAGACCAAAACCGATCAGCCCCGGTAGTAAAAAAAAGACCATGAACACCACAATCCACAAAAACCAAGACAACGCCAGGCTCCAGAACCAGCCCGATCAGTTCAGCCCCGGCAGACAGACGGACAGCGAATCCGCCAGCAAGGGGTCAGTTTACGACCTCATCACGCAGCGCATCATTGCGCTACTTGAACAGGGCAACATCCCTTGGCAGAAGCCTTGGAAGGTCCAGACCGGACTGCCCCGCAACCTCGTCAGCAAGAAACCCTATCGCGGCGTGAATGTTTTCCTGCTTCATGCCATGCACTACGAAAGCCCCTTTTGGCTGACATTTAACCAAGCCAAGCAGCTTGGCGCGACCATCCGCAAGGGCGAGCGGGCCTGCCCAGTGGTCTTTTGGAAGCAGTTTGAAGTTGAGGACAAGGCCACCGGGGAAAAGACCAAGATCCCGCTTTTGCGGTACTATAGCCTTTTTAACTTCAGCCAGTGCGATGGTTTGAAAGAGTCCCCCACCCTCACCCCGGACATGGCCACGACCAAGCCCGGCGAGATCGTCGCCAACATGCCCAACCGCCCAGAGATCAAGCACGGCATGGCCAAGGCGTTTTACTCCCCCGGCGGGGACTTTGTAGGCATGCCCAGCCCGGAGCGGTTCCAGTCGGAAGATGGATATTATTCGGTGTTGTTCCATGAACTGACCCACTCCACGGGCCACAGCTCCCGCCTGAATCGCCCCGGCGTCATGGATGGCAGCGGTTTTGGTTCCGAGGATTACAGCAAGA
>Ga0208507_1001544_pt1 | contig 12725 bp, 16 predicted proteins | sample CryBogCBH12Aug01_FD_184626 | JGI IMG/M metagenome (GOLD analysis project Ga0208507, IMG submission 184626) | Freshwater microbial communities from Crystal Bog, Wisconsin, USA - CBH12Aug09.1 (SPAdes) (version 2) | ecosystem: Environmental > Aquatic > Freshwater > Lake | place: Crystal Bog... | reverse complement strand
TGACGCTCCACCCAAACCCACAAATAAAAAACCACCCGCAGGTGGTTTTGGTGTTTCTTAGTGGCCCGGGGCGGAATCCACTAGGACCGAGGATGTCTGACTCTAGTTTTAATCGCTGACCTTTATTGATTCACCCTTGAAACTGATATAGCCCTCTTGTCTATTACTAATAGATCCTCACTGGGACAAATAAGAACATTTCGATAACGGGTTGGAATGTATTCATAGGCCCCACTACTAGACACCTTCCACCTTGTTCCATCATATAGCGTAAATGTATCCATTGGATTGCCATCGAAAGTGAGCGGCTCTTTTATGGAGGACTTATAGCAGGCAACCGCATTAGCTGTTGCAGGCTGAGCACAGGTCAGTGCGGGCATTGCTAATAAGCCCAACAAAATCAGTAAGGCGCCCCTAAATGCTGAATGCATCATTTTTTAACAGTTGAATCTAAAACTTCTGAGCAGTCATTTAGCCACGCTATTCCCAGCCTGGTTGGAAGTACATGCTTACGCCGTGCATCAATCTCAGAGACCTCAGTTTTGATTAGCCTTAAATCTACCAATCGTTTTGTGATTGAATGAAGAGTTGCTTGGGAGGCGATTTCCTTTAGCAATATCAAATCTAAGACCGAAAGAGTGACTTTTTCTGCATGAGCAGAAAGAACAGCTTCAAGCACCATGACCTGTTTGTAATCAGTCAGCTTGTAGCGCTTGTTTATTCTCCTGATGGATTGAGAAAAATGAAGATATTTAAAGCTTGGATCAGACATTCTTTGATGCTATTCCCTTAAGGTCTAATCACCTAGGGGAATCGAAAACAACTTTTATAATGAATAAATATTACTTTTATAAAAAATAAAAGTAGCGGGGGGGGAAATCGCTTATAGTTATTAAAACTATATAGGGGTGCTATGAAAAAATTGCTTACGCTTACGCTGTTTAGCACACTGGTTGCCTGTTCACAAAATCCGGACAACTTAACATTAAGCTGTTATGGTGCCGTCATTAAGACCGAAGCAAAACAAGAATTTGTTACGCCCCAGGTTTCACGAACCTATAAGTTCCACAATTACAAGATTGATAATTACGAGTGTGCTCAACAAGCCAACATCATAAGTTGTAACTTCGTTAAAGAAGAAAATGGCACCAGACAGCGTAAACGCATCATTTACGATACAAGTACACAGTCATTCGCAGAAATTGATGCTATTTGGGCTGTTGGTGAAAAGATAAATACTAATGAACGCAATATAGCCAGAACAGAGTTTCTTGGCAGGTGCCAAAAGCCCATCCTAAACTGAACAGTCGTTTTTTAAACGACATCGATCAACATATTCAGTCATTATCTGCCACCCAAATTCCACCAATTACCAAGCTTTGAGCATCTGTAGGAATCCCATTGGAGTAGCACAACCGTGGCGTAACCAGACACCATACAGTCGGGTTAAACGAAGATTACAGCATCAGGGTTAAGAATGGCTGAAGTTGATCATAAGGTAGTCGTTCGCCCCTTTTACAAGTGGCTAGATCATCTTCACCCTTATGAGGTCTGTATTAAGACTACCCAACGTAATCTACTTGAGCACACTAAAATACTTTTAACCTAAATTTTCCCAAAATAAGGGCGTCTCAATTTTAATTTTCATGCTCCATCGAATACAGCATCTTTTCTTAACATTAATGTGCATATTAGGAGTTGTGCAATATTCCTATGCCCAAACACCCTTACAAGATGCGGGTACAAACTATCTCAAGAAAAGAGCAGATGCCCTGATGACGATTACTGGCTACTCCCTCACACCAGATGTCACAACAGGTAACCTAAATATCAATTCGGGTGGCGGTAGTCGATCTGACTTACAAATGACATCACTAGGCGGTGGTGACCGCATTAGTGAAAACTTCCCTCTATACCTAGAAGGAACAATCGCATTGAATCGCTATAACCCTACGTTTACCGAGAGCTCTGTGAACATACCTATGTACTGGAATAGCATTACCGGCACGGGTGGAGTTGGCTGGGATTTTCCGATAACCAATGAACTTCGATTTAGGCCTATAGCAAACGTTATGCTGGGGCATTTAGAAAGTGATGTCTCTATCGCTACACGCTATATCAACAATAACCGAGACGTTAATCTACAGTTTCTTAATAGTGGCCGCATGAATTCTTATGGCCTAGGTGGGTCTGCCATGCTCGACTATGAAAACTACAAGCCCGATCAAGAAATTGATATAGAGCTTCGCTATACGAATATTGCAATTCAGACCTTTGATAGCTCAACTGCGGTTCAAGGTTCAGCAGACTCTCAAAGCCTATCCCTCTGGGCCAGAAGCAGAATTCCAACACCCTTCATGGCCCTGGATAGACCGCTCAGAGCAGTCTTTGAAGTTGCCAATACCCAATTCTTGGGTGACCTGCGTGGAACCATTGGCTTTAGTTCATTATCATCAGTGGGTACTGGAATTGAACTTGATCGAAGCGCATCCGATCCTATCTTTAGTAGAATTCGGCTAGTGTTTCGCTACCAGTTTGGGCTCAATGTTCGCGGCACCTCAATAGGATTAGCTGCAAGTTTTTAATGCGCAAATAATCCCGTAAACACTTATTCACCTCCAGTAATAGCCAACTCCTGAACCTCGAAGGGATCTTGGGCTTTTTGAGGCACTTCTTTTTTATTTCTAGTACCCGGGATCAACTCAAAATCCGGTTTGAAGATAGTCAAGGTACTTCTCAGTTGGTCAAAAGCCTTGCGATCACCTTCAAACTTTGCCTTACCTTCGGCTTGTAATTGATCAAAAGTACTCTGCCCACCCATCACCTTTTCCAGGTCACCTCGATTGAGCGTGATAGAGAGTGTTGGATTTTTCGCTTGCTGGCCTTTTATGTTAGTCAGCGCAGAGTTACTCATCTCCACAACAAACATCTCGCCATTATCGGGCGTTGACAAGTTGATCTTAAATTTCATCCCAGCTGCTTTTTTACTATCCATGCTGATCGCTAAGGAGTTAAGCCAAAGCTCCGTGGTCATCGCTTTGATCATGTCAGGCCCATTCGATTTTGGCGATGCACCTGATGGCATACCGTGACGCAATTCGTAGGCAGCGCCTAAAAAGCTATTGCGTACACTGGGGCTTTCCTTTTGATATCCGATTTGCTCAAAAATATCCGCCAAGAGATCTTTTGCGGCAGTATTATTGGGTTGAGCGTACACCAACTTATTCATGATCTCCATTGCCTCGCGATACTTGCCCTGCTTGTAGAGCTCTTTACCTTTTGCCATAATCTTGGCTGAGCCACCCATCATCTCCACATAAAGAGGTGCCGAATCTTTTGGGGACAAAGGAATCAAGGTAGCGGGGTTAGCATCCCAGTAACCAAGGTAGCGGTTTACTACTGCGCGGCTGTTGTGCTCCTCAGAGCCATGATAACTATGCGCAGCCCATTGAGATTTGAGACTTTCCGGTTGTTTATATACATTATGAATTTCATTAATGGTTACGCCATTATTGGCAAGATGTAACACTTCATTGTTCAGATGGGCGTAGCTATCGCGTTGAGTTCGCATCACCTCTTGGATCCGCTCGTTACCCCAACGTGGCCAGCTATGTGAGGCAAACATGACTTCGGCTTCATTGCCATAACGATATAAGGCATTGTTGATATTTTTAGACCAAGCTAAGGCGTCGCGAACTAAAGCACCTCTTAAGGTATAGATATTATGAATCGTGCCAGTAATATTTTCAGCAGCCCAAAATGCCTTAAATTGCGGGAAATAGGTATTCATCTCCGCAGGTGCTTCAGTACCAGGGGTATTTTGAAACTCCATCTCTACACCATCCACCGTCATTATTTCAAATGGTTGATTGATGTAGACATTTGGTTCAATGAGACCTAGATTACCTGCCGCTGTATTTTTACCAATCGATTGATCTACGTGGCCAAATGGACTGCGAGGCAATAAGACACCATACTGAAAGTACATCCTACGAGTCATGGCATTACCAGCGTAGACGTTCTCAGCAACTGCATGATCCATAAAGCCCGCAGGTGCAATCACTTTTACTTTGCCACTTTTCACATCAGCCTCATCCACCACGCCACGTACGCCACCAAAGTGATCGCCATGGGAATGGGAATACACCACTGCTACGACTGGACGCTTGCCCAGCTTTTCATTAACGAGCTCTAAAGCTGCTCTGGCAGTTTCTTTAGCAGTAAGTGGATCAAAGACGATCCAACCGTTATCAGTCTTTATAAAGCTAATGTTGGCCAAATCAAAGCCACGTACTTGATAGATCTTTCCCGGAACTACTTCATAAAGACCGTAACCCATATTCAGAATGGCTTGACGCTGCAGTGAAGGGTGAACGCTATCGAAATCCTTGCCTTGCAATAAGAACTCGTAGCTACCCATATCCCAAGCGACATTACCAGCGTCAGCCATAATGGACTTATATTCAGGCGCTGCTATGAAGCCGCGTTGAGATTCTTCAAAGTCACGCTTATCTTCAAATGGAAGGGTCTTGCGCAAACCATTTTGAAGTTTCACCGTGTAGCTAGATGGCAGCTTTCCTTTGGAGTCAAAGTGCTTGCCCTGCATTGCACCTGGATCTGAAACTACTCTGCCACCTCCAGCAGCCAGAGAAAAATTGCTTATGGCCATAGCAATCAATACGGCGATTGATGTGAGTTTGGTCTTCATGAGTAGGTCCATAGGAATTAGATGAGAATCTATTAATTTATAGATGGGAGGGGGTTGAGGCAATTAGCTTTAGGGCTAATAAACACCCTCACACATAACCGACCTTTAAAAGGACAATTTAATAAGCGACGCTTGATCAAGACAAGAATGTTAAATTGGTTTGTCGTTTAAAACGACATTCTGAGTCAAGACAAGACCGCGGCCTAAACTAGAGATTCTATGGATTAACTCTAATGCTTTAAGAATTCTTAGTGGCCCGTGGAGCCACCCGAACCGTCACGTAACCGGACACCTCCAAGTCGGGTCGAACCGACACTACTTATTAATAATGACAGCGCCTTTAGACTTAATGATTTGCTCAAGCTCTTGACTTGTTAGATAGCAAATTGTTGCATCAGATTTGGCAACTTCATATTGCTCATCTTCAATAGCCTTAATTGGATAACTCCCAGTCTTTAATGGCGTGAGTCCTATCACGTCATTATCAAGAACTGTTTTGACCATGAGTTTGTTAAAGACTTGCAATTGCATAGTGCTATTTTACTTTGCCGATTTTCTTCTCTGAAAATAATTATATGAAAGAATTCATACAATGGAAACAAAAAATTTCAGGGAATTTTTTAATACTTTAGGGGAGCATTGTGTCTTTGCTTCAGTCGCATTTCCAAACAGTAAACTCTGCCTCTGGACTATTGGGTGTGACAACAACCAGGAATATCCCAGTAGATGACTGGGTCACTAATACACCATATTCATTCAGACCCTTGGCTCTAGCTTCATTTGCTGCAGTAGCCCAAATACTCTCTAGATTATTAACCTGCACGGGTAGGTACTGAGATAAATGAGTTCGGGCATTTTTATCTAGCCTGACTAAATGAATATGCAATTGGTTCTGCGTTCTCTGTGACTTGGGATTGACAGCTAATGCAATGGATTGGGGCTCAATTCGCTGCATTGCCACATCCCAAGCAAACTGCCAAATACTTTCTTGTCTATTTGAATCTTCTACACCTGTAACCACTTCCCTTGGCATGGCAAGTCCATGAATAAAATCTATAGGGCACCCACACATCTTGATGTCTCGTATAGCCACATATTCAGTATTGAGCGCCCACACTTCATTTGTTTTTTTACACTCAGAAATATCTCCACAATTGGCATCCCGCCTAGGTAGCATGCACTGGCTACAGTAATTGTCTATAGACGGGTCCACACACTGAGAGGCGATATGCAACAAAATGTCACTTCTAACTACATTAAGCGCTATAGCTCGTGGGGTAACAAAGGCGGTGACTGTTATTACAAATAGGACCCTAAACCACAAGTCTTTGCTATTAATACCCAACGCTATTCTTCCAGCTCTACATCGAGATGCATGCTAGATTCAGCATCAGCCAACTCTGCATACTCCATCGCGTTCATCTGGTCTTCAAATGACAGCTGTGCAAAACGCTCTGCCGCTTCAAAATGATTCTCTCTGTAGTTATCTAAGGCCAACAATTGATTCCATGCGGCTTTTTGGTAGTACTCAGCAGACTTTCTTCTTAAGTCGATAATCTTCTCGCTCAGACTTTGATCTAGCATTTCTATCTCCTTCAATTAGATATTGAACTTGACTGTGATGGTCCACCTTTCTTATGACATCTATGTGAATTTTCTATCATAATTTTTGACACATTTGAGACCTATATATCAAGCTCAAATGTGACAATTTCACCTCTTAAAATTCATTAAGAAATATTGTAGTAAACGGTGGACATGTCACATTAAATCACCAAGAATAGAATCTACTTATGGGATATGTGGATCAATTCTGATTGCTACTGGTTGCGATTTGTTTGCTCTGACAGCCCATAGGTAACCATGTCTGCTTAATTTAGGGAGAGCACTGATGACTACCTTTACCACTGAAGATCGGGAACTAGTTGAAAAAGAGACGATTCCTTTTTATGGCTACTGGCATTTAAATGGCCCAACATCAAAAGACAGGGGTCCTCTTTTGCATCCCATCTTAAAGAAAATTAAAGTGGAATATCGGGTAGATGACAGCAGTGAGGATTTAGAAGATTAGGATTTAGTGCTCTATATGCTTCTTGCCTAACTTTTCAGGCTTGCCGTTGCCGTAAAGACACCAGTGCTTAATATCCTCTGAGAGCGTTTCCAACTCATCCATCTTGAGGGATTTGAGATCCATCAGCCCAATGGTGCCAGTCTCTCTTAATTTCTTCACAGCCTCTTTTAATGCGCTCATTTTGGTGCCCTTTCTTATTGAAATAGACTTTAATGATTCTAGCTTAAGGACTGTTGAGGCCAGACTAACCCCCATTTGTCCTAAATTGGTGCATTTTTAGTCCTTTAGAAACAGATGGCTACTTATGGAACTTTTTTTCATTAAATTAAAAGATTTTAATTACAAATAAATATTTTGCTGTCATGCAACATTCACAAATAAGGCGCATACTGACTAAGTAGTAACCCTAATACTTTAACCTTAAGGAGCCTTAAATGACACAATTATTGAGTCTCTTGAATCAAGTTTTTGGCAACCCGACTAAAAACAATGATTTAGAGCAATACATCAGCAGCCACAACCCCAAAACCCATCAGGATGTAGAAGGTCTGACACGTGACTATCTATATCACTACACCACTTCTAGGGGCTTATAAATCATGCAAAAAATTGGACATGTTTTACATGATCTTTGGGATGCCTGGGTAGAGGCAAGAACTGCATATGCCAAGCAATATGTAGCTCACAACGGTAACATGAAGTAAGTCATGTTAACGACTGAGTTTCTATTGCCAGACCAGTTTTTAAAATATGGGTCTTGGTTAACAAGCCAAGATCCACAAACTTTGCATGACTACTTTGGCCACTCAATGGGTCAAGAAGCTATTGATTCGCTGATTAAGCAGTTTTCAAGTAATCCTAAAAATAATCACTTTCTCATAGCCAAGATTGATGGCCAGTGGGCCGGCACGATTCATATGGCTACACATGGTCAAGAAGTTGAGTTTGGTGTGATCGTAGCCTTGCAATATCGCAAGCAAGGCATTGCCAACACCATGATGGATGAAGCCATTACTTGGGCTCGTAATCGCTACTACAAAGACCTCTTCATGCATTGCATAAGCTGGAATAGGCCTATTAAGCAGTTATGCCAAAAACATGGCTTAGTGCCACGCAATATGATGGGTGATTCAGAGGCAAATTTAACTCTACTGCCACCAACACCAGCCACCTATTTCAAAGAGCAGATGAGTGTTGCCAAGCGTAATTGGTTGGCATTACTACAACCACGAAAATTTAATTACCTCTAAAAGAGAGCAGATCTTAATTTAGTAACTTCATTTGGACTGACTGGACTTTTTCCAAGTCATTCCAGTCTTTTAATTCAAAAGTCAATTCAATCAATGCACAGGTCTGCATTGATACTGCTTCGCCAGCCATTAGGGCAGCGAAATCCTCTAGCGCGGGATTATGGCCTACAAGTAAGACACTTTTGATTTTCTTATGTAATTTACTAACAATCGTTAACAATGCAATGGAATTTGCTTGATATAACTTTTTATCAACTTCTAAATGCCGCTGCCTGTGATCAAGTCGATTAGCTATGATTTGAGCAGTTGTAATAGCGCGAATTGCAGGGCTTGTAAGAATGAGATCAAATCTGATATCTTTTTTAATAAGCTTTGTGGCTAATTTTTTTACATCATCGACACCTCTTGGAACTAATGCGCGATCCTCATCTGAAGATTGAGAAGTAGCACTTTCAGCCTTAGCATGTCGCAAGAGGTACAAAGATTTTGTATGCATTATGACCCTCACCAGTGGTTCAAAATACTCTACCGCTTAAATGTAATCCTGATTACCAATATAACGAATCTTAATGAAAAATTTGAAATGGTGTGTTCGGCATCACAATAAAGCAAATTTCCCACAACTCGCGCTCAAATTGGTTTTTTGTTCAGACACACGCTCAGCCATGACTTCAAAGCGCTTAGTAGCACTATTTTCTAAGAAGTATTTAATTAAAAAGAGTGGAATAGATGTTTCAAGCTCAAATGTTGCATGATGCGTAAAACGAGTGCCAATTTTATCGGGCTCAATAACCCAGTTGCCCTTATAGGATTTGGCATCGCCTTCAAGCTGAATAAATTCTAGGCGTTTATCCGAAACTTCCGAAAACTCTAAGATTGAGCGCAGAATAATTGGGAAAAATAAAACTCTTTCTTCTGCGATTCTTTCAACCTGAACTTTATTTCCTACTCTAACAAGTACTTTCGACTCTCTAATGCCAGGGATATTTTTCGCGCCTTCGTAATCGGTTAAAAAAGCATAAGCTTGGCACTCGTTAACCGGTGCCACATAACTAGCTTGCACTTGAAAACCAGAGCCAGATCTCCCTACGAAGACCTTTAAATCAAAAGGCACTCCTTCATTAGCACCAAAGCAATTTAAAGATATTGATAAGATTAGCAAACACAGAATTCTTGCAAGGCAAATAACCATGTAACCTTTAGGTTTGAAATATCTTCACTATTTTCATGTCCTATTATGACTTTTTTATGTCAATTTAATTTTCTATTTTTAATACAAATGTAACGAATATGTCACTACTTTGACTTTTTTATTGATTGAAATAGAGTCATTCAATAACCAAAATAAATGAAAGTTATGGACAACACTTTTACACTTCCAGAATCAAACATAACGCGGTCTAAACAATTATTAAAAGATGCTGTGTACGCTAAAAAGAAGAAAGTTTCACTTCATGACCGAATATTTGCATATTGGTTTGAGCGCTTGGTTTACCCTCAAATCTGGGAAGATCCAGTAGTTGATCTAAAGGCACTTAACCTTCAACCGACAGATCATCTAATTACCATCTCATCTGGTGGTTGTAACGCTCTATCGTACTTAACAGTAAGTCCAAAAAAGATTACTGCTGTAGATTTAAACCATACACATGTTGCCCTTGTTAATTTGAAAATCGAGGCTGTAAAGCGGCTCGAATACAAAGACTTTTATAAATTCTTTGGCGAAGCAAAATCAATCAATAATCCACGAATCTACCGTCAGGTACTAGCACCATATCTTGATAAAGCTACTCGTAATTACTGGGAAGGCGGAATAAAAGGATTTGAACGTATTCGAATGTTTGAAAAAGGCTTCTACAAATATGGCCTACTAGGTAAGCTCATTGGAATGATTCATCTTAGCGCAAAACTCTATCGAGTCAAGCTAGATGAAATTCTTAAGCAGCCTTCTGTAGAGGCGCAAGGTAAATGGTTTGATGAAAATGTTGCCAAAATTTTTGATTCAAGACTTGTAAAAAAGATTATGGGGAGTCCGTTTGCCTTATATAACCTTGGAATCCCACCAAGTCAGCACTCTAGCCTATGTGAAGATCGTCCATCAAACATGGCACAGGTTTTAAAAGAACGGGCAAGAAAGCTTGCAACAGTTGATAGCATCAATAACAACTATTTTGCGTATCAAGCATACGGTAGAGGCTACGACCACACCAATCCAACAAACAAACCACTTTATTTACAAGAACACTATTTTGATTTGATTCGAAAAAATATTGATCACTTATCCATAGAGCAAAACAATGTCCTCGATGCACTAAAAAGAATGCCTGCTAACTCAGTTGATGCGGTAGTGTTATTAGATGCTCAGGATTGGATGTCACCTGAAGAGATTTCTACTCTTTGGACAGAAATTACTCGAACAGCTAATCCTGCTGCCAGGATTATTTTTAGAACTGCCGGCGCTCAATCTCCAATTGAAGCGGCAATAGGAGAAGATTTAAATCGACGCTGGAAGCGAAATCATACAAAGTCCGACCAGCTTATTCATGAGGATCGTTCTGCGATTTATGGCGGTTTTCACCTCTATGAGCTTGTAGCCTAATTACTTAAATCATATGACCACAGTATGGCCCAGTATTGAAGTTAATCACTGGGTCAGCAATGCCTCAGCAATACTTTTTTGGCAGGGGTCTACTCGCCTACCAATAAGTGTTGCATTGCCATTACGACAGAAGCATGCTAGCTATATCAATTCACCCAGAAGTGCTTGGTTTGACTACCTTGCTCATGAATGTAGGCATATGCCTCTTAGCGCTCTATCTATCAGGTTACTGGGAAAATTATCTTATTACTTAGGAATTGATAAAACAGTATTCATTGGAAACTATCCTATTTCTACCTCCATTTGGTCAACAGAGCAAGAAAAAGAAATTCCTAAGATTGCAAGCAATCTAATGAGTACTCATCCTACTTATTTTTCCGGTATTAGAAATATTCTGCCTCATCGTCACGAAACTCTTATTAAACAATTGGAGGCCCTTGGGTTTAGAGGCATTCCAGCACGAGTAATTTACGAATTTGACTTTCGCTCTGAGCAAACCCAAGTTCCATCACACTTGAAGAGAGATATTAGTCTTTTAAAAAAATCAGGCGTGAAGGTCGAAATTTGCACAGCATTAGACCCAGAGGGTTTAAAGAGAATTCAACAACTCTATAAAAAAATCTATCTTGAAAAACACTCTTTACTAAATCCTCAATATACAATCAAATTTTTTGATGATGTAATTAATCAAAAATTAATGTCTTGCTTATTGATTACAAATATTGAAGGTAAGATCCTATCTTTTGGATTGTTATGCCGTTCAGGTGAGACTATCACCGTTCCTGCACTTGGGTACGATCCAGAAAGTTCTTTAAAAGGTTCCTATAGAGTACTCTTTGCAGCCATATATGAACATTCGAAACAACTTCAAGTATTACTCAATTACAGCTCAGGTGCAGGAGACTTTAAGAGAAAAAGGGGTGGGATACCACGCCTTGAATACACTTACCTCAAGCCTCCTTTGACAAAGGGTTCTCTTAGGCAAGGTATTTTTGATTTAGTAGCAAATAAACTTGAAAAAATTAATGCTCAAACTTTGATCAAGTTGGGTGCCTAGTTAACTTCTAGCCACAATCATAACGCCGATAAAGATTATCGCAATACCAATGATCCGACTAGTGGTCACCATCTCCCCATATAAGACGCCAACAAGCAATGAAATAACAAATCCTAACCCCATCATCGGATAGGCTTTGCTCACGTCCCAATCTACTAAGACTCTTAACCAAATAAGGGCAGCAGTGGAGTAGCATACAAAACCCGCTAAGATTTTCCAGCTCTTGAACATATTAAATAGGGTTGCAGTTCCTTCAAAAGGTATACCCCCAATCCCAGATTTTAATAAAAATTGAGCAAGAACTGAGAATCCAATACTGGTAATTGCAACCAATAGAGTTGTCATTTAATGAACGTATGAGATAGTTTTATTTTTTCCAATGGGTGACTTACGGTTAAGTAAGTTTGCAAACTTGGGCAGGTAGGCATATTCAGAATCTCTGATACCAACTTAATAAGACAGTTCTTTATACCCAAAGCACTCACCGATTTGAAAATAAATTTTATCATGGGGGCTAGCTGTGACAGTAGCGTGACAAAAAGTCATATTTAGCGCTCCTTTAGGGTGAGGGATTATCAAAAATCGTCTTTTTTTGGAATGGCACTAAAAATCAGGTCAGTTTAATTTATCTCACCAACTTTTTTTACTGGCTCAAACTCAATCACCTCTGATCTACTATTTTGAACTATGTCTAAACCCTCACAAGACAACAATCCATTAACTCGTGCATCTGGATGAATATCTAAAATCTTGTAGCGAATGTTTCCTCGTATCACTGCCGTAGGATAAACCTGCATCTTGCCAGTAACAGTGATTGAGCCTTTAATTGTTCCCGCAACAATTAAGTTCGAATAAACAACATCACCTGTTAAGACTCCAGTTTTATCAATATATAAGGTTGCTTTACTGTCGGCCGCTTCTACAACGTCGCCATTAAAGTGCCCTGCTATGCAAACATTGCCATTACCTTCGAGATTGCCCAGGACTTTAGAGCCCACTCCAATCTCATTGGTAAAGACGAGATGGTGATTGGTAGATTT
>Ga0208507_1001540_pt1 | contig 12752 bp, 17 predicted proteins | sample CryBogCBH12Aug01_FD_184626 | JGI IMG/M metagenome (GOLD analysis project Ga0208507, IMG submission 184626) | Freshwater microbial communities from Crystal Bog, Wisconsin, USA - CBH12Aug09.1 (SPAdes) (version 2) | ecosystem: Environmental > Aquatic > Freshwater > Lake | place: Crystal Bog... | reverse complement strand
CCTCGCGCTCGGCGGGAATCTGCCGCGCGGCGGTGACGATGGTGATGACGAGCGACGAAATCCAGATGAGCAGCAGGCAGATGTCCTTGACGTAACGGACGATTTTTTCGTCGTGGAAAAAATTCACCGCGCCCGCCGCCAGCGTAAGCACGGCGGTGAGGACGAACAGGACGTAGAAATCCTTGCGGCGGTAGAGCTCCTTGATGACGACGCCGGCGAGCGCGAAAATTTTGTTCATGGCGCGATGGTGGATTGATAGCCGACGATTCTCAGGAAAGCCTTTTCGAGATTTTCGTGGCCGGTGGAAATGTCTTTGACGGTGCCGACGGCCTTGAGTTCGCCCTGATGGATGATGGCCACCCGGTCGCAGACGGTCTCGACCTCGCCGAGTTCGTGCGAGGCGAAGAAAACGGTTTTGCCCTCGTTTTTCAGGCGCTGGATGATCTCGCGGACTTTCATGCGGCCGAGCGGGTCGAGGCCGCTGGTGGGTTCGTCCAAAATCAGCAAATCGGGATTGTTGATGAGCGCCTGCGCGAGGCCGACGCGCTGCTGCATGCCTTTGGAATAGGATTTGATCGGGCGCTTGCGGGCGGATTCGAGTTCCACCAGCTTCAGCAACTGGTCAATGCGCCGGTCCGCTTCCGCCCGGGCGATTCCGAAAATCTTCGCGTAAAAGCGCAACAGCTCCTCGGCGGTGAGAAATTTGTAGTAATAGGTCATCTCCGGCAGGTAGCCGATGCGCTGGCGGGCGATGGGCTGGCGCACGTCAATGCCAAACAGGCTAGCCGCGCCGCTGGTCGGCGGCACGAAACCGAGCAGGACGTTCATTGTGGTGGTCTTGCCCGCGCCGTTCGGGCCGAGAAAGCCGAAGACTTCGCCGGCGTTAACTTCCAGATCGAGGCCGGTCAGCGCGACTTTGACCGCCTGGCGCAGCTCGCCGCTGCGGTATTCCACGCGCAACTTTTGGGTTTGCAGAATCACGCTCATGGCTGGCCGGATAACTGTATAATCACGGACGCTTTTTAATTCAATATTCCCGCCAAGTCAACTGTCCCGGTGCCGGATTGGTTTCCTGTTCCTAAACGTAATCCTGAGCTTAAACGGCTGAAAACGATGTTTAGCCTCATCGCCGTTCCTGGCAATCTGTGACCAGCAGGGCGCGGCACTCTAAATACGTCGGCGGGGTGAACCAGAAAGCGATGGTTGGCAAGGGTGGCCGTTGGCAAAGATCGGCGGGCGGGGTGGCGGCGGGGCGAAAAATGACCAAAAATGCCGTTTTCGGCCTAAAACCCTGTTTTGTAGCCAGTTCAGTCAATTTATCGGTTTGAAACCCCGTCAAACTGTCCTGTTTTGAGTCGTTTTACCCAAGGAAATGGAAGGTTTACTTAAGTAACTGCGACGATTACTTAAGTCTCCCGAACGATTCCTTTAGTATCTGGGACATTTACTTAAGTGTCTGGAACGATTCCTTTAGTAACCGTGACGATTACTTAAGTCTCCCGAACGGTTCCTTTTGTGTCCGGAACGGTTACTTAAGTCACCCGAGCGTTTACTTTAGTCCGCGGAACGATTCCTTGCCTCGCCGGAACGCCCCGTTATCCATCCGCCCCCGCCACGAGCCGCGCCGAACAGCCGATAAAACGCCTCGCGAGCCATACGGAACTTAATTCATTTAGCTTATTTTTAAATTAAGCAGAACAAGTTTTTGTAACCAGTTTTGGGGACATGCAATCGGCGGCGACTTTTGCTAGAAAATTATTGTGAGTCAACTGACATGGTCAAACAAGTATCGCTGGAACAAACCGGGTTTGACATGGAACGGCCAGGCTCCTAACGAAAGACATAATATGACAGTTCATGTATCTCTTGGATTCGCCAAGCTCAATGACAAGGAACTACTGCCCTTCGCCACCGGCGTGGTTCTGGGCTTGACGGGCAACCCCGATTTCACCACGCCCACCGTGACGGCGCTCGTGCTGGAAGGGCATCGGAAAATTTTTGAGGACGCGCTTGCCAAGGCGAACAAGGGCAGCGTGGCGGATACCCTGGCCAAAGAGACCGCTCGCGCCGTGCTTCTGGATGATTTACGCCAAAACGCAATTTACGTGGAAAGTCATGCTGGCGGCGACGAGGCCAAAATCCTCAGCACCGGTTACCTGCCCATGAAACACGGCCACAGCCCCGTGGCGAATATGCCCAAGGCGCAGATCTTGGGGATCATCAATTCGGCCACCACGCAATTGCTGGTGCGGGTGCAGGCCATCGCCAATGCACATTCCTACGAGGCGCAGGTGCAGATTGGCACCGGCCCGTGGCAGATCGTGGTCACATCGTCGCAGGCGCGCGGCCTGTTGATCGAAGGCTTGATTCCGGGAACCACCTACAATGTGCGGGTGCGGGCCGTGGGCGCAAATCGTTCTTACGGCGAGTGGAGCGATACGGTGGTGCATATCTGCACCTAAATCGAAACCGGGAACTGACAGACGGGAGCTGGCAGAAAGGGTGGCTCCCACCTGATCCAAATTTTCAACCTCCAGTATTTCATGCCCTTCAATCCAAATTTACCCGTCGAAGATTCCCCGCTGGATGCGGCGGAAATGCGCGACCAGTTCAACGGCCTCAAGACGATCATTGATGCGCAGGCGGCTCAAATCAGCGCGCAGGCGGCGCTGTTGAACCAACTCATCATCCCGCAGTTGAATCACGATAACACTGGCGCGTGGTCGGTGAGTATTATCGGCACGCTACCGGCGCTCTGGCAGGTTTGGGTGCGCTCGGACCTCAATAATGACTGGAGCAACACGGCGGCTTATACCCCGGCGAATTTTCCGGTGAATGACATCGGCCTGATGCCTTTCGGCGCGCAATGGTGGCAGATCAAGGTGTGCGGCTCGGACGGAAGCACAAATATCACGCCCTTCAGCAACATCGTTTCCATGGGCCCAGTGCCATAGTCATAGGAGATGGGAGATGGGAGTTGGGGCAGGAAGGGCGTTGCTCCGTGTGCGCCGTCGTGGCGAACTAGAACGAGTTGGTTGGCAATGGTGGCCGTCGGCAAAGACAGGCGGGCAGGGGATTGCCCGCCATACCCAGCCAAGGTGCCGGCCAGAAAATAAAAAACGGCGCAGGAAAGATTCCTGCGCCGGTGAAAGAAACGGTTTTTTACGGCTGCAAATGGCCGGGGGTCACCGTGCTGCCGATGGAGCACAATGCGGAGGGAACGGTACCCACCGAGGTCAGGCTGTAAGTGCCGCCCGCCGGACACGTCGGGATTGATCCGGCCTTGGTCAGTTTGATGTAAGGCGTCAGGTCATCAGGGTAGGTGATGATGTCGCCCACATGTTTGCCGGCCGCGACCGAGAACTGTTGCACCGCGGAGTCGATTTGCCGGAGGTTGTTGATGCAGGCGGCGGACTGGGATTTTCCGACTGCCCTTAAAAGATTGGGAATGGCAATCGCCGCCAGCAAGGCGATGATGGCAATCACAATCATGATTTCCACGAGCGTGAATCCGCGCGCTTTGCTTGCCCGGATGATTTTCATAGGTTTTCTGCGCGGCGTGAACACCCAACCAGCTGGTTTAATAATAACATTTTCGTTCACAAATTGCTGGTTGGAACCGCTTGTCTTTCAAATTAGCACAATCAATGCCACTTTCAAAGTTAAAAAAACTCATGGCCATCTGGAAAACAAAAAGCCCCGGAGCTTGCGCCCCGGGGCTTGAAGGAATCAATTCAGATTACGGCATCAAGTGCGGCGGCGAGACCGAGCTGCCGAGGTTGCAGGTGATGGACGGCAAGGTGCCAATCGCAGCAAAGCTGTAAGTACCACCGGCCGGACAGGGCGGCAGGCTGTTGGCCGCGTTCAGCTTGATGTAGGGTGTCACATCCGTAACACCGGGCGTAGCACCAGTCGTCTTCTTTTGTTCCAAGGCCCATTGGTTAACGGCCGCGTCCAACTGGCGCATGTTGTTGATGCAGGCGTTGGCCTGTGAGGTGGCGCGTGCTTTCACGAAGTTCGGAATGGCGATCGCTGCCAAGAGGCCGATAATGGCCACAACGATCATGATTTCGACGAGGGTGAAGCCCGCTTTACGGGTGATTTTATTCTGTTTCATGTTTGTTTGTATTTCTTATGCGGTGTGAACCACACGGCAGACGGGTTAGATGATTACAACTTCGTTCACTTGATTGCCTGCCGCAACCGCAACGTATAAAATCTAGCAAACCCAATGCCAATGTCCACAATAAAAAACGATGGTGGTCATTATCAACACTTTACACAAATCCAACAGTCAGTTTTTCCCGCTCAAAATCTGATTTTTGAAAAATAATGGGACAGTGTCCCATACCCAAGCCGGGACAGATTCAGCGAAATCCATGAAAAGCTGGTCGTTAAGGAATCCCATAATCCGAAACCGAAGAGCCGGCGGCAAAACGGAGCCATGAGCGGAAAATCAGCGCCAGTTTGTGGGGTTTGCCCAGTTTCACCGTCTGCGGGCCAAAGACATCAAACCGGTTTGCCTCTAGCTTTTGCAGCAGCCGCCAATAAACGGAACCCATCAGTTCGGCGGCGACCATGGTCCGGCGATCCTCGGCGGGCAGGGTATTTTGTGCGAGTTGGTAGAAATTACGGGCGCGGCCGGCCACGCTGGTCGCCAGCGCAAAGTAGCGCTCGGAATAATTGGAATCCAAAATCTCGGTTTCGCTGACATTGAATTTCTGAAGCTCGCTTTGCGGTAGATATATCCGTCCACGGACAGCATCAGCCTTCACGTCGCGCAAAATATTGGTCAACTGAAGCGCTTTGCCGAGGTAAACGGCATAATCGCGGCACGCGGGATTCCGGTAGCCGAAGATCTCAATGCTCAACAGCCCCACGACAGAGGCGACCCGGTGGCAATAAAGTTCCAGCGATTCCCAACCGGCGTGGCGCTGGGTGTCCAAATCCATTTCACAACCTTTGATCAATTCATCCAGCAACGCGAAGGGCAGCTTGAATTGCTGTATGACTGGTTGGAATTCCTGGTTGAGGATGAACTCCGGTTTTTGATTTTCGCAAGCGCGGCGGATGTCCTCGCGCCAGGCGGCGAGCTGGGCACGGCGGGTTTCCGTGGGCACGGAATCTTCGTCGGCCACGTCATCCACGGCGCGGCAGAAGCCGTAAAGTGCGGACATGGCGTCGCGTTTTTCACGCGGTAGGAGTACGAAGGCGAGCGCGAGGTTGGAGGCGCTTTTTTGAGTGAGCGCGCGGCTGTGCTGCATGGTCACGTTCCGTGTGGTGGCTCGCCCGGCCCGCGCAACGGCGGCAGGCCGCTGGTCTGGGCCAGCGTGGGGTTGATCGGGCGATGCTTCCGGCGCCGGTTGGATTTGCGGTGATGCGTTTTACCCTTTTTAAAAAACATGAGCCAGAGGACAAAACCGCCGACGATGAGCGCAACCGGTATCAAAATGGCCAGAAAAACCAGCCAGTCCGACGACACGCCCGGATTTGATAAATCAAAAGAAGTATCCATCTGTCAATGTGTCTTTGATTTGGCCGCCGCTGGTTTCATGTGAAATATTCTGTCTGATACTTGATGAATGTCACATCAGCATAAGTGTTTTGGCGGCGCTTGTCAGGCCGAAACTATTTTGACCGGGTGTCGGCGGCCCATGCTTTAGTCGAAACTCGCGGTGGATATTCATTAAAACTTAACGGAGAATTTTCTGCACGCGCTCCGCAATCTTCTCCACCGGCCACAACCGGCCAATGCCTTCGTAACCGCACGATAACATTCCCTCGTCCGGCCCGATGAATTCCACGCCGCGTTTTTTCAGTGTCTTCACGTTTTCCTGCGTTGCCGCGTGCTGCCACATTTTCCCGTTCATCGCCGGCGCGATCAAGATTTTCGCCTGCGGATTCAGCGCCAGCGCGATGCACGTCAGCGCGTCGTCCGCGAGACCGTGCGCGAGCTTGGCGATCACATTCGCCGTCGCTGGCGCGATGATCAGCAAATCTGCCGCATCCGCCAGCTCGATGTGTGTCGGTTTCCAGCCCTCGTCCTCGTCGTAAAGATCCGTCACCACCGGATTGCGAGTGAGCGTCTTGAAGGGCAGCGGCGTGATGAACCGCTGCGCGTCCGCCGTCATCACCGCGCGCACGTCGCATTTGGCTTTCGTCAACAGTGACGCCAGATCCGCCGCCTTGTGCGCGGCAATGGAACCGGTCACGCCGAGAATGATTTTTTTTGAGGCGCTCATAGCTTGAATTTGAACTTTAATCCGCAATCCGCAATCGGAAATCCGCAATGTTAAAACTCCGGCGCCGATGAACGTTCCGCGCGCATCTTCTCTGCCTTCACAATCGCCAGCGCGCGCCGCAAATCCTCCTGTTTGCTCGTGCTGATGACGAGGTAGTCAAAATTTTTCCACTGAGAGATTTCCTGTTTCGCCACCGCCAGCCGTTTTTGAATGACCGCCGGCGCGTCGGAATTCCGCTTTTTCAAACGCGCTTCCAATACCCCGACGGTAGGCGGCGTGAGAAAAACCGTGACCAGCGCCGCGCGCAGCTCCGGTTCTGCCAGCGCCGCTGCGCGGATCGTCGCCGCGCCCTGCACATCCACGTTCAGCAGAACGTCCTTTCCGTCGCGCAGCTTGCCGAGCAGCTCCGATTTCAGGATCCCGTAGCTGTTGCCATAAACCGTCGCGTGCTCCAGAAAATTTCCCGCGTGCAGACGCTTCAAAAATTCTTCCGCCGTGAAAAAATGATAATCCACGCCGTCCTTCTCCCCCGGGCGTGGCGGACGTGTCGTGCAGGTGATGGCGCGCGTCATCTGCGGCTGCGACTTCAGCAGCAAATCGCACAGCGTGGTCTTGCCGCCGCCCGACGGCGCGGAGATGAGGATGAGCAGCGGCGGGGAATTTCTCTTCGTCACCGGCTTCGGCTTCTGACTTCCGGCTCCTGACTTCTGGCTTCGGGTATTCATTCTACGTTCATCGCCTGTTCGCGAAAGCGTTCCAGCTCCGCCTTCAGTGTCACCACCTCGCGTGAGATGACGGCGTCGTTTGCCTTCGAGCCGATGGTGTTGATTTCGCGGTTCATTTCCTGCGCGAGAAAATCCAGCGTGCGCCCGACCGGCTCCTTTGTTTTGCAACAGTCGGCGAACTGGGTGAAATGGCTTTGCAGCCGCGTTAATTCCTCCGTAATGTCCGAGCGGTCGGCGAACAAAACGATTTCCTTCAGCAGTCGCTCGTCATCTGGGGCAATGTTCTCGATCCCTGCCGCTTTGACGCGTTCGAGCAAATTCTGCCGGTAGTTCTCCGCTGTCGTCGGCGCCTGTTTCTGGACTTTGTTGACCGCCGTGTACATCACGCCAATGCGCGATGATAAATCTTTCGCCAGATGCGCGCCTTCGCGCTCGCGCATCTTCACCAGTGCGGCGAGCGCCTGAGTCAAAGCCTTTTCCACCGCCGGCCACAAGTCTTCCGACTCCGCCAGTTGCTCGTCCGTCTGGAAAACACCCGGCGCGCGTAGCACCTGGTCAAGCGTGACCTCGCTGGAAATTTTCAGCGCCTTGGCCAGCCGCGCGAACTCGGCGGCGTAATCCTTCGCCAGCGCGGCGTTGATGTGCTTGCGCACGGAAATCTTGCCCTCGGTGGCGTGAAGCGAGATGCGGGCGTTGACGCGGCCGCGCGCAACGTGGCGATTGATGGCGTCGCGGATCTGCGCTTCGAGCAGGTCCAGCTCGCGCGGCAGCGTGACCGACACCTCGGCCTGCTTGCGGTTGACCGAGCTTAACTCGACCGTGATCTTGAAGCCGTCCTGCGCGCATTCGCCGCGACCGTAACCCGTCATGGATTTCATCGGCGGGAATATGCAAGAACTGCCGGTGCCGTGCGAACAAATTTTGTGGCTGTTTCGGAGGGCGAGCCCTGCAAGTCCCAAACGACAAAGAAATTTGAGACTCGTCCCTGCAATTTATTTGCTGCGCAGAAATTTCAGCGCTTGCTTGAAATCCGCCGGCAGTGGCGCTTCAAACTCCAGCCTCTTTCCGGTGCGCGGATGGACGAATGCCAGTTTGCGCGCGTGCAACAAAACCCGCGGTGCGGTGTAGCCGGTAAGTTCTAAAAATCTTATATTCGGCTTCGCGCCGTATGTTTCGTCGCCGACGAGCGGATGACCGAGGTGCTGGAAATGCACGCGGATCTGGTGTGTGCGGCCGGTGTGAATTTCCGCCTCGGCGTGTGTGGCGTGCGCGAATCGCTCGATAACGCGGTAGCTGGTGTGCGCGGCGCGGCCGTCGCCGTCGTCGTGGACTGTCATGCGCTTGCGGTGCATGGGATGGCGGGCGATGGCGGCATGGATTTCGCCGGCATCGCGCGCGAGCACGCCGATGACGAGCGCGTCGTAAAGTTTTTCCACGGTGCGTCCGGCGAATTGTTGGGAGAGCGCGAGGTGCGTCTCGTCGTTCTTGGCGACCACGAGGCAGCCGCTGGTTTCCTTGTCGAGCCGGTGGACGATGCCGGGGCGCGCGACGCCGCCGATGCCGCTCAACGAACCTTGGCAATGATGCAGCAGTGCGTTGACGAGCGTGTGTTCCTCGTGGCCGGCGGCGGGATGCACGACGAGGCCGGCGGGCTTGTTGACGACGAGTAGGGATTTGTCCTCAAACAATATGTCGAGCGGGATGTCCTCCGGCTGCGCCTCGGCCGGGCGGGCGTCGGGCCAGACAATTTGAATTTCTTCGCCGGCGCGCGGCGTGTGTGTGGGTTTGATGGTTTTGCCGTTGACGCGGACATGGCCCTGTTCAATGAGCCGCTGCATCGTGCCACGCGAGGCGGCGGGAAATTTTTCGCGCAGAAAAACATCCAGCCGTTCACCGGGCAGCGATGTTTCAACGGTTAATTTTTCCGAGCGGCCAGTCATGGAATTTAATCCGCCGACGATTTGGGCGAATGTTCATCGCGCCAGGTAATGAGGAAAATCAGGCCGACGCCGGTGCAGATGGCGGTGTCGGCAATATTGAAGGCGGGAAAACCGATTTCGCCGCCGCCGCGCTGCTGCATGTAAAAATAAATGAAATCAATGACTTCGTGGCGGCTGGGCAGCAGGCGGTCGGTGAGGTTGCCCGCGATGCCGCCGAAGATGAGGCCGAAGGCGATCTGGCCGGACAGCGTGTGGGAATTGAAATGATGCCGCGTAAGGAACAGCGCGACAAATGCCAGCAGTGCGACAAAGGCGAGCGCGCCGTTGTTGCCGCGAAACATGCTCCACGCCGCGCCGGTGTTGCCCCAGTGGACGAACTTGAAGAAGCCGGGGATGAAGATTTTTTCGTCGCCTTTTTCGAGCAGGTTCAAAACGAGCCATTTGGTGAACTGGTCAAGGATGAACACACCCGCTGCGATGACGGCAATGGCGCGGTTGGAATGGCTGGATTTTTCGACCATACGGATATGGCTGACATTAAACCGCACCAAGCACAGGGTTTTCAATCGTAATCCTTAGCTTAATATTTATTGTAATCCGTTTTCCGGGCGGATTAAGTTTGTGATTAGGTTTAAGATTGGGATTTTCGCGTTGGGGAAATCCTGACATTCTTCGTGCATGGCATTGGTTCGTATATTAATCGACGGATTCTCCCTGCTCCACAGCTGGCCGGAGTTGGCGGAGGGCGCGCCGCGTCATTCCGAAACGGCGCGCGATGCTCTGGTGGAAATGCTTACGCAGTATCAGGATGCCTGCGGCACGCCGGTGACGGTTTTTTTCGACGGTCGTAGCCGCCGCAAGACGAAGCCGAAAAACCAGTCGGGCAAATCGGTGGAAGTCCTTTTTTCGAGCGCGGGACAGACGGCGGATGATTTGATCGAGCGTGCGGCACACCGGTTTCAGCCGTATGGCGAGGTGCTGGTGGTGACGGATGATTTTGCGGAGCGCGACACGGTAAGCGGCTTTGGTGGTTCGGTGGCGAGTTGCGGCAATTTCATCGCCATAATTCAGAATGCGCTGGCGGACTTGCAGGAAAACCTGAACAATCATAACCGTTCCGAGCGGAACCGTTTTCTTCGCTCGAAATAAATCACCGATGAAACCATCGTCTCCCCCAAGAATCGCTGCCGTGTTGCGTTGGTTTTTTGCGGGCGTGGCGGCGGTGCTTTTATTTTCGCCGCCATCCGGGCGGGCTGCGCCGGAGGAGCGCTGGCTGTTGATTTTCGATACTTCTGCGGCGATGAAAAAGCGGCTGCCGGCGGTCGAGGTCGCTGTCAAAAACTTTTTTACCACGGGCGGCAGCGGACAGTTGCAAGCCGGCGATAGTGTGGGCGTGTGGACGTTTGACCAGCAACTGCGCACCGGCCAGTTTCCACTGATTCACTGGCCGCCGGTAAATGTCGGTGAAACAGCCTCAAATCTGGTAGCGTTCGTCCGCCAGCAGCATTTCACCGGCAAGACGAGTTTTGCCGCGCTGCAACCTTTGCTCGGCGAGGTCATCAACCATTCCGAGCGGCTGACTGTGATTGTTTATTGCGACGGCCAGGATGTAATTAGCTGGACGCCCTATGCCGAAGGCATTAATCGGACTTTCGGGCAAAATCAGGATGAGCGTAAAAGTGCCCGCCAGCCGTTTGCGCTGCTGTTACGGACGCAGCAGGGAAAATTTACCGGTTGCGCGGTAAATTTTCCACCGGGCACGTTCAGCATCCCCGCCTTTCCGCCGCTTCCGGCACCGCCGGTGGTCAAAACCGAACTTCTGACCGGGTCCGCACTGGTCGCGTCCAAACCGACGCCGTTGGTGGTGCCATCGCTGGTCATTGTCGGCACCAACGTCGGCACCAATCTGGCGGATATGCTTTTGTCCACCAATGCCGGATCACCCAAAACTTTCGCGCCGACCAACCATTCTGAATCGACCAATAATGCCAAACCCAAAAGCCATCATTCATCAGTAGCGGGCAACTCGAACCCGCCGTTAATGAAAGTTGCCAGCCCGACGAACCTCAACGCGGTGTCCGCCACCGCTTCTGACGTCGCCAGCCAGCGCGGGCTGCTGGTGCTGGGCGGCGGGCTGCTGGCTGCATTTTTAATGCTGATTTTGCTCGGGGTCCGTTCCCGCCGCCGTGAACATGGCAGCCTCATCACCGCTTCGATGGAGCAAAACCGCAAGCCGCCGGAACAAAATTGATTTAATTCCGCGCGTGACTTTTGCCCGCACCTGTGGAAAATTTCGCGGCCATGAAAGCCATTTCTTTTCTCTGTGCGCTGGGCCTGTGTGCGGCCGCCGCAACCCGCGCTGAAGACGCCAAGACCAACGCGCCCGCCGTTGCGCCGGCCAAGGCCGCCGCTGAAGCCGCCATCATCAAGACCAGCGAAGGCACGATGGTGGTGGAATTTTATCCGGAGGTCGCACCGAACCACGTCGCGAATTTCAAGAAGCTCGCGCGCCAGGGGTTTTATGACGGTCAGTGTTTTCACCGCGTCATCAGGGGATTCATGATTCAGGGCGGTGACCCGAATACCAAGGATGAATCCAAGAAGGATCTGTGGGGCCAGGGCGGTCCGGGCTACACTATCAACGCTGAGTTCAATTCCAAACACCACGCGCGCGGCATTCTCTCGATGGCGCGCACGCCGGACCCGAATTCCGCCGGCTCGCAATTTTTCATTTGCCACGGCGACTGTGGTCAGCTCGACAGCCAATACACCGTGTTCGGCAAGCTCCTCAAGGGCGACGACGTGCTGGAAAAAATCGCCACCACGCCGACCGAGGGACCTGACCGGCCGGTGAAACGCGTGAATATTGAAAGTGTCAAAATCGTTCCTGCTGCGAGCGTGAAATAATTTAACTGCAAAAATTCAAAAAATAATTTTTATGAACATAACTGCCATCCTTACCACCAGCGCCGGCGAAATGACCCTCGAATTCTGGCCGGATGTCGCGCCGGGCCACGTCAAAAACTTTATTGATCTGGCGAAGAAAGGTTTCTATGACGGCACCTGTTTTCATCGGGTCATCAAGGGTTTCATGATCCAGGGCGGCGACCCGAACACCAGGGACGACGCCAAGCAGCATCTCTGGGGCACCGGCGGTCCGGGCCATCAGATCAAAGCCGAGTTCAACAAAAAGAAGCACGCTCGCGGCGTGCTTTCGATGGCGCGCTCGAATGATCCCAACTCCGCCGGCTCACAGTTCTTTATCTGCCACGGTGACGCCGGCTTCCTAGACGGCCAATACACCGCGTTCGGCAAGCTCATCAAAGGTGATGAAGTGCTGGAAAAAATCGCCACCACGCCTACGCATCCCGGCGATCGGCCCGTCGCCAGGCAAACGCTGATTAGTGTTAAAATCGTTTCCGCCGACGCGGCGAAATAATTTTTTTTCTGCTTACGAACACGGCTTGGTGCCGGTAATTTCCACAACGCGGTCTTCACGCCGCGTTTTTTTATGGGATGTGGGAAAAAGAAAAACGCCCGGTGGAAGCCGGGCGTTTGGGTTTGCGGCGGAAATTTATTTTTTCAAAGCGGCGGCCAGACGGGATTTCTTGCGGTTGGCGGTCGCGCGGGCGATGGCTTTGACCTTCACGGCCTTGTCGTAGGCGGAAAAGACGCCAGGCAGCAGCTTGGCGGCCTCATCCTTTTTTCCGGCGGTGACGGCGGCGCGGAATTGTTTTTCCACGCGGCGCAGTTTGGATTTGACGGCGCTGTTCTGCAGGTTCTTGCGGGCGCTGTTGCGCATCCGGCGTTCGGCTGACTTCGTATTCGGCATAAATTCTTTTGTT
>Ga0208507_1001538_pt1 | contig 12758 bp, 3 predicted proteins | sample CryBogCBH12Aug01_FD_184626 | JGI IMG/M metagenome (GOLD analysis project Ga0208507, IMG submission 184626) | Freshwater microbial communities from Crystal Bog, Wisconsin, USA - CBH12Aug09.1 (SPAdes) (version 2) | ecosystem: Environmental > Aquatic > Freshwater > Lake | place: Crystal Bog... | reverse complement strand
TCGGATCGGCAAGATCGACCACCCGCAGATTGCCGGCGGCATCGGTGGCATAGCCGGTGCTGCCCTGAAGGCTGAAACCGTTAACCGTCCCGACGCTGGCGGCGGGCAATCGGCCAAGCAGCGTGGGGGTGGCAAGGGTGGATATATCCACCGCCACCAGCCCGCCGCTGCCGTCCGCGACATAGGCGGTGTTGCCCGACAGCGTCACCCGCGCCGCCGTGCCGGTGATCGCCAGGCTCCCGACCTTGGTCGGGGCGCTGGGCGAGGTCGTCACATCAAGGATCACCAGGCCAATGCTGCCATCGGCGACAAAGGCGTAGGTCTTGCCGTTGAAGACCCCGACGGCGACCCCGGTGGCGGTGCCGGGGGTGTCGTAGAGGCCGCTGGTGCCGCCACTGGGCTTGGCCGGGGCGGTCGGCGAGGTGACATCGACGATTTGCAGACCGCTGGTGCCGTTGGCCAGATAGGCATAGGTCTTGGCACCGATGGTCGCCACCGCCACGCCGGTGGATGTTCCGCCAAGGCCCAAATGGCTGACCGTGGCCCTGGTGGACAGCTTCATCACCTGCAGACCGTTGACGCCATTGGCGACATAGGCGTAATCGCCGCTGATGGCGACGTCATTGGTGGAGCCGCGCGTCCAGTTGGTTGTGCCAAACAAGCCTGAGGACGAAACGTCGTATTTGGTGATGGTGCCGAGCAGGGTCGGGCTTGCCGGAGTGCTGATATTGATGACCGCCAGGCCATTGGCGGAGGAAGGCACATAGGCGGTGTTGCCATCGGCGCTCAGCACCACATTGGCGGCGATATCCCCCGCCCCGGTGGTGGTTCCCGCCACCGTCGGTGCCGTTTGCGCCACCACGCCAGTGGCGCCGTTGGCGGAACCATTGGTGCGGTCCCAGCCGCGGAAGGTGACGGCATCGGTGATGGTGGCGAGGGTTTTGCTGCTGGGCACGAAATACAGATAGGTGTTGGCGTCGGCGTAGAAGACCTGGGCGCTGGCCGCCGTGACCGTGCCGACGGCGCTCCAGGTGGTGCCGCCGTTCAGACTGTAATAGAGCGTGCCCTTGCTGGTATTGACCGCGGTGACGGCAATGCCCAGGGGATCGCTGTCCGGATCGGTCATGTTATTGGGAGATGCGATGATGGAGGATACCAAGGTGGCCCCGGTCGGCAGCGTGCCATTGGTCGGTGCCGTCGCCGAGGCCAGGGTGTCATTGAGCTGCGGCGATTTGCTGGCATCCACCACCGGCGGGCCGTCGTTGACGGGGGTGATGGTGATGCCGCTGGTGGCGACGACGGAGGTCTTTCCCGCCAGCTTGCCACCCATGCCGGCATCGGTCACCGCCCAGGATATGGTCCGGGTGGCGCTGATGGCGGTGGGGCCGTCGCTGGTCGTGTTGGAGAACGTCACGCTTTGCAGGGCGGTCTGATAATTGGCCAGGCTGGCGGTGCCGGTCAGGGTCATTACGCCGCTGCTGGCGTTGTAACTGCCGGAGATGCCATTCTGGGTGGCGAAAGCCAGAGTATCGCCGCTGGTCATGCCGGCGGTGATGCTGACGGTGGCTCCGGTGATCTGGGTGTCGTCGGCATCGGTGATGCTGATCCCGGTCAGGCGGATGGGAGCCGCGGCGGCCTGCTCGGTATAGGCCATTGCCGAACCAGTTACGGTGATCACCGGGGCGGCATCGGTGATGGTGGCGCTCATGCTGGCGGCGTCCTGGCCGGTGGAATTCTGGATGGCCGCGATATCATCGCCCGTGGTCGGGTCGGCATAGGCGACAGTCACCGAGCCGGCGCTTGACACGGCGCTGGCCAGGGTCAACTTGACCACGCTGCCCTGAACGGTGACGCCGGTCACGGCAATGGTCTGGCCGCCGGCGGTGACGGTAAACGCGCCGGTAGCGGCGACGTGAGAGGCATCCAGCGGGTGGTTGTAGGTGAGGTCGATCTCGGTGCTGCCGCTGGCAATGGCGGCGCTGACGAATTGCGGCGGACGGGTGTCATAGCTGAGGCTGGCGCTGGTCAGGGTATTGGCCTGCGCCGATCCGTCATGGAAGGTTCCGTCGCCGACGCTGATGCTGGCCGTGCCCTGCGCATTGGTGGCGGTCGGGGTGAAGGTGGCGGTATAGCTGGTGCCGGAGCCGGAGAAATTGCTGAGCGTGCCCCCGGTCACCGAAACATCCCCAGCGGTGAAATCCGTCGAGGCCGCGCTCAAGGTGAAAGTGATGGTCGCGGTGTCGCCACTCACCAGGCTGGAGGACGAAGCAGTGATGGTGGCGGTGGGGGGGAAGGTGATTTTATGGACATACCCGTCCGAATCACCATAGTAAACATTGTTGGCGCCATCAAAGGCGAAACTGGTTACACGCATGTTGGTTGAGATGCCAGGCCCCCCGACGTCAGAAGATGGAAAAATAGTCCCCATGTCATAATAATAAATTGTGCCAGATGCGTTTATGGCATAATAAGGATTTCCTGTATCGTAATAATTGTTAGCACTTATTGCTTGTCCTGTTGTTGTGTTAAATTTAATAAGAGTGTCATTTCCACCGTCATGGGATTGGTTGCCATAAAGATACGAACCAAAGGCGTATAATTTTACAGTTAGGTCATTATCTGTATTCTGAAGATGTTGGACAGATGACGTTCCGGATGCAATTTTAAATATATTGTTACCGCTTTCATTAAAATATAAATTGCCGTTATTATCAACTGCCATTGAAATAATCGGTCCAGAATCGCCAGTGCCATCATATAACCTTGTCTGCTGCTGATTAGACGCGCTAATCTTATAAATAGAAGAAACTTGACCATCAGCTCCAAGAGAAACACATAAGGCATAAACATTACCTGCCCCATCAATGGCCAATGAATCTATGGTGCCCATCATAATATTGATGGCCCCAACCAGAGTGCCACTACTACTTCCATTTGCAAGTTTGTATATTGAACTAGCCTCTCTTGAATAAAATATGTCACCAGCGCTGTTGACTGCGAAGCATCTTAGGTGGTCTATTGCACTAATTATCGTATCGGTTTGCAGAAATCGCTCATAGTTATCGGTAATCTTAAGCGGAGAGACTTTAATTTTATCGCTGCTCGCTTCCAGCGTCCAGTTGCCGCCCAGGATGGCGGCGCCGCTGGCATCGGTCGAAGCCGCCACCACCCGGCCGGTGGCGGCGGCGAGATCGCTCAGCATCTGCTGGCCATCCGTCCCCTTGGCGACGTCGCAGCCATAGACCAGCAGATCGCCCCCGTCCTTCATCGAGGAACCGATCGCCGTCAGCGCCGCCGATCTGGTCGGATCACTCACCCCGGCATCGGTCAGCCGGTCGGTGCCAAGGGCGATCTGCGCCTCGGCGCCGTGCGACAACAGGTGGATGGCGTCATAGCCCTGATGGGTCGCCGCCCAGTCGGCCATCTGGGCCAGACCGCTCTGGCTGCCGTCGATCAGTTCGATCCCGATGCCGGGACGGCTTGCCTGGACATCCGCCACCAGGACCTCCCAATCGGCCACCGAGGTGTCGATGAACGCCACCTCCTTCAGGCCGCCATCCCGGCCGGCATCGGCCGCCTGGACCTCCACCGCCCGCGCCGTCGGATCCTTGACGGTGGCGCCCGCATTCAGCAGGCCCAGATAGCCGGGGATGTCCAAGGGGGTCACTGACGACGGCCCGCTGGCGACATCCAGCCCCCAGCCGCCGCCCTGGGCGGCATCGCCGACGGCGTGGTCGGCGGCGGCGACCACCGCCCCGGTGGCGGCGGCCAGATAGCCGATCAAGGCCTGGCCATCACTGCCGGCGCCGATGGCGGAGCCGTAAAGATCGATTTCGCCGCCGGCCTTCAGGGCATGGCCGAGTTGCGCCATCTCCGCCTGGGTGACGGGGTCGGACAGGGAGGACCCGGTAATCCGGTCGGAGCCCAGCCGCAAGCTCGCTTCGCCGCCCGGCGACAGGACCTGGATGGACTCATAGCCGCTATGGCTGTCGGCCCATTTGGCCATTTGCGCCAGACCGCCGCTCTGGCCATCCAGCAGCTCCACCTCGGCCCCGGGCTTGGCGGCGACCACCCCGGCCACCAGAGCCTGCCAGTCGGAAACCGCGGCGTCGACGAACACCACCTCCTTCTTGCCGCCATCCTGGGCCGGTTCGGCGGCGCGAAGCTGCACGGGGGCCGGAGCATCGGGGATCAGCGCCTTGGCGGCCGCCGTGGCGGCGGCATGGGCGGCATCCGCAACGGCGGCGCCGTCGAACATCCAGCGCGGCTCCAGGGCCATCATGTCGAGACGACGCCGGGCCTTGCGCCCCCGATTGATCGAGGCCGGAGTGGATGTCTTCACAGCTTTGCCATCGTCGTCAGCCATCTTCATGTCCTCGGCAGCGTTGAACAGCCACACCCCGACAGGGAGGCGGGCATACCGCAAATGAGGTATAAACAATGTTCGTAATGTATTCACGCAAAAAAAATGTTGCATATGTGTCGGAAATGCGACTGAATTGAAACATTTTCAATATTACGGCTCATGGATGAGGCCAATATAAATTATGGCATCCATAGACTGGCTTAAAACTAAAATATCTATTATTAAAATAGATCATTAGAATAGACATAAGTAATTTTTTTATTGTGTTACAATCGAAAAATGCCGCATATACAGGATGTATCCGTCATTTTAATTTCTGATTATGCAAATAGGTCATCACAACAAGCAAAACAAGCGCGGAGTCCAATCATCATTTCTGTTCGGCGTCATGAAGTCTTTGGCGACTCGACGAATTTTGCCGTTTTTTTGGATTTAACGGGTCAAAAATCCGCCGCGGACAGTCATCACTCTTCCCCCGGGGGCGGAGAATTGCGGCAGTGGACAAATTTTGGCTTCCATACAGGCCCCCATTGCTGATAGGAAATGCCGGATCACCCGGAGGGGGGCGGACGCCGCTTATTGCGCTCGTCATGCATTAAATCTGTCGAATACCCGTCAGAGCTTCGTCATTTTTGATGTGCGGGAGCATAGCGACAACAGGCGTCACTCCATAGCGTACTCAATATTATTGATATTGTAGTATATTGCAAAAATGCCTTCTTGTTTTTAGATGATGAGGCGACAAGACTATGAACGCCGACGGATTTAAGAGCATTATTGTCGAGGATGACAAGGATGTGCGCGACCAAATGGTCGCGTTCCTGTCGCTGTCGGGCCTCAATGTGGTGGGTGTCGGCAGCGCCGCCGAGTTGTATCGGGCCATGGCCGTCGAACGCTACGCCGTCGTCATTCTCGATCTGGGACTGCCGGACGAGGACGGTCTATCCATCGCCACCTACCTGCGCAAAAAGAGCAATGTCGGCATCATTATAACTTCAGCCAGGACTGAAAGCGCCGACCGCATCAGTGGCGCTGAAGCGGGTGCCGACAGCTATATGAACAAACCCTTCGATCTTAACGAACTGGTGCTGGCGGTCCGCAATCTGGCGCGACGCGTCGGTCCCATGGCTCGGCCAACCCTCGGCCAGACCCCAGATGAAAACTGGGTCTTCGACCGCGCTGCGCGCAGTCTGGCCGCGCCCAACGGCTGCGTCATCCGACTGACATCCCATGAATACGCCATAATGATCTCATTTTTACAAAAAAATGCCGGCGTCGTCGCCAAGCGCACTCTCCTGGCGGCGATCGGCGCCTCCCCCTCTGATCCCGACAGTCGCAGCCTGGATACCGCCATCCGCCGACTGCGCCTGAAGATATCCGAGCAAACCGGCATGTCCCTGCCGATCCAGACCGTTCACGGCGTCGGCTATGCCTTCGAGGGGAAGATCAGCTTTGCCGGGGCGGAAGCGACAGCGTGAAAACGGCGCCGCCCCCCGGCCTGGGGGTATAGCTCGCCCGACCGTTATGCAGCAGGGCCACCTCTTCCACCAGATAGAGGCCAAGTCCTGTCCCGGAAGCCCTGTGGCTCTGGGTTCCGCGATAATATTTGAGGAAAATCTTCGCCGCTTCCCCCGAAGGGACCCCCGGCCCCCGATCGCAGACCGAAATTGCCAAGGTATTGCCGGTTCCCGTCGCCACGATCTCCAAGGGCTTGTCCCGCCCGGCATAGCGCAGGGCGTTGTCCACCAGGGCGTCGAGAGCAATCCCCAGCAGATCGGCATCCCCCTCCCATCTGTCGGGCAGGTCCACACTCGACAGCGTGATCGGCGGCATGCCTTCCTGGGCGTGGCGCTCCAGCACCCGCCCCAGACAGTCGGCCGGACAGAATTCGGCAAAGCGGGCGGAAAGGGTCTCGTAGCGCTCGCCCAGCAGGCAGGTATCCACCAGCGTCTCCACCTGACGAACCGACCTGCGGATCAGAGCCAATCGGGAGTTCATTTCCAGATCATGCGGTTCCACGATCAACTCCATCACCTGGGCGGCGCTGTCGATGGCGGTCAGCGGCGTCTTGAATTCATGGGTCGCCATTTGGACGAACAGTTGCAAGCGTTGACGGGTCTCTTGCTCATTGAGCAGGGCTTTCTCCAAATCCGCCGTGCGCAGGATCACCAGCTGGTTGAGATCCTCGCCGCGCTTTTCGGTGGCGGCCAGTAACAGGCGGCTGGCCTCCAGTTTTTCCCCCTCGATGCGGCGCAAATATTGCCAGACGGCAACCCCCATGAAGATCAGATAGAAGTCAAAGCCGAAATACAGTCCCCACTCACCCCAGGCAAAGGGAATAGCGATGCCGATATTTTGTCCCATACGCAGCAACCCGCTGACGAACGAGACGGACATTGCCACCAGCAGAACCCATTGATCCGTCCGCCTGCCGCGTTGCAGGCAGGCCAGGATCACCATGATGGACAGAATGACGAAGAGAATGGTGATGATGTTGATGACGGGCGACGCCAGGTTCCAGTAATCGGCCACCGCCGCCACTGCCAGGGCCAGGCAGATCCCGGCTATTCCCATGAACAGGCGGTTCACCCATGGCAAGACCCGGTTGAGGTCAAGGCTGGCGGCGACGAACAGGGATCCCGTCGCCACCACGGCGCAATTGCTGAAATTGCCGAGCCGCTCGGCAACAAAGGGCTGGTCGGGCATCAGGAACTGGGCCAGCTGACCGCTGGCGTCCAACTGACGGATGACGAACGAAATCAGATGGAGCAGGAACCAAAACGCCTGACGACGCGGCGCGATAACGACGCTGGCGGCGGAGAAAATAACCAGAAGCGAGGCGATCCCGTAAAAGGATCCCAGCAGGAGGCCGTCCTGGCTGGACTTTTCGGCGAAGGCGCCGGGCTCCCATAAGGTTGCCCGCACCACCATCGGGGTCTTGCTTTCCACCCGCAGCAGGACTTGCCGGGTCGCCCCGGGCGGCACGGTCAAAGGAAACAACGCCGTGCGGTAGGGAAGCGGGCGCAGGGCGAAGGGGCGGTGATTTCCGGCCATCTGGTGGAGGAAATCGCCCTTGCCGTCGGCACTGTAAAGATCGACGAAGTTCAGTCGCTGTCGTTCCACTTCGATGAAAACCTGGCGAGCGACGGTGGTGGGATTTTCCAGAAAGAAGACATGCCACCGGGCGCCCTGGACATAGCCGCCGTCCCTGACCTCGCCGGCCGGTTTGAACGGGGCTGGGGGCAGCGAAGATATCTCGGCTGGGCCTAAGGCGCCGGCGGCGTCATCAAGCACCATCATATGGTCCTTAAGGTCAAGCGTCCGCAGAGCGGGCGCCAGGACGACGGGCCCCGGGATCTGGCTCCAGGCCGGACAGGACCAGGCCAGAAGGCAAAGGACCAACAGCCCGAAGAACGTCCGCGGGAAACCGGTCGCGCGCATCTAGAACCGCCTGCCCAGGCTGACCATGACGAAGGCCCGATCCTCGAAGGCGTTGTAGGTGCCAAACGGCGTGGCCGACCAACTGAGGCGGCCAAAGGTCCGCGGGCCATATTCAACGTCGATGGCCAGCGTGACCGGCATGCGGCCTTGGTTGAAGGCGCCGTCATAGGCCCAGCCCCGGACGTCCTGGCCGAACTGCAGCGACGGTTTGACCACCAGATCCGGGAGGAGGTTCAGATAGGTGATGCTGGCCTGCAGGCGGTAGCCCCAGGCCCAGGGCGTGACAAACCCGGCGGTGCTGCAGGCGATGGCATTGGCACAGTTCAGCCCGAAGCCGGGACCAATGCCGAACAGGTCCGAACGGCCGAAGCGGACGATGGCGGGGGACGGCAAGTGCTCCACATGTTTTACGCCCAGTTGAAGGTCGATCTGCGAAGACCCGGCGCCAATCAGCGGCCCAAGCCCCTGTCTTACGCCGACATCTATCTGATCAAGCTTAAAACGCCGGACCGGCGGGCTGTCCCCGACGGCCAGCGCCTGATAGACGGGCCCCACTGGTCCGGCCCCGGCGAGCAGCGCCGCCAGCCCATCAGTGGTGGAATAGCCGATCGGCTGATTGAAGCTATGGGTCAAATCAGCTGTTATTTTCAGATTATAAGGCGCCAGATCGGTTTCCGATGTCAGAGCCAGCAAAGAAATGCCGCTGGGATAATCAAGACCATATCGTCCCGAAGGACCGATGGTCGCCCCCCTGGTCGCCGAGGTATAGCCCCGTCGCGAATTATAGTGCGCGAAATATCCACCGAGATTGGTGCTAATCGGGTCGATCCTCAGATTTCCGCCGAAGCCGAATTGCCCACCGTCACCGGGGGTTTTGTCCTGGCGACCGAGAACCAGTCCCCGCGCCATGGCCGCGCCATTGGAATAGGCGCTCGCATAAGAAACATGATTGCAGCCCTGGGGCGAATAGTCCGAGGTGGCGGTATAAGTGCCGCAGGGCACCAGCACATCGGGCTTCCATTCGAATTGGACAAAAGCCTGGGCGCTGAATTTCGGGGTGATATTCCACTTGGCCACCGCCGCCGGGAACGGCACCAGGACCTCGTCAGGTTGCGAGCCCGGGCGCGCCTGGGCGGCAAAATCCTTCGGGTCAAGATCGCTCAACCCCCCGGCGATCAGGAATGACGGGCCCCAGCGCAGCGATTGCTGGCCGACCTTGGCGGTAAAGTCGCCATCGCCGATCTGGGTGGTGCCAATGACATAGGCTTCCTTGAGCATCAGGTTGGAGAATTTGGCGCTATCGGCAAACCCCTTGTCGGACAGGGGCCTGCCGGCGGCAAATCCGTTGGGTATATTGCCGAACGGAACGCCTTGGGTTCCTTGGGTATAGTCGTACCATCCCAGCACCTGCACCAGGGCACCGTATCCGTCCTGATGATTGACCTTCAGGCTGAGGAGGTTCTTGACCACCGAGGATCCCACGTCCCCGGGCCCATAGTTCAATTCCCCGGAAGACGAATTGCCACCCCCCACCGCGGTGCCGCTCCGCCCGATGACGGCGGCATTGGCCGGGGTAAGGTTCTTGGGGTTGCGCTCGCTGGTCCTGAGGGCCGTTCCCACCGTCAGGCGATCGTCGAGGACAACGGAAAAATCACCGTACCGCACGGCCTCCATGGCGGCAACGGGAGCGATGGCGCCGCCGATGACCGCCACGATCATGATGACCGGGGTTGGTGGTCTAGCGAACAGACGCATGCCGTGGTGTCATGGAACTAACGCCGCGCATGGGTGCTCACTCCCACCACCATTCATAATTTAACCGGATATTCCCTTGATCCCCCGCCGGGGACGGTTCACGGAAATGACGAAAAAAGGGATACTAGCCTGTTGTTTCGCCCCGGCATCCCCCCATATGGGGGCAGCGCAGAGTACAACGAAAGGATATCATCCGACCTATGGCACCTAATACCTTTTTCCCCTTGAGCGCCTCGACAACTGCCATGAACTCGATTTCCAACCTCAGATCCCGCATGGGAACGTGCACTCAGCGGTTGGTCGTCCACTCGGCACCTTGTGAACGGGGCTCGTTTTGAGCCTGGCGAATTCCGCCTGCGAGAACGAACCCATCAGGTTCTCCGGCGCGGTCATGCCCCATGGGGTCCTGGTCGTGCTCCAGGCGGGAGCGACCCTGGCGATCGAGGCGGTCAGCGAATCCTCTGCCTCCCTGCTCGGCCTGCCCGCCGAGACCTTGTTAGGAAAGTCGTTCGACCAAATATTCGGCGCCGAGGCCGCGATTGACCTGGCAACTGCCCAAAGCGACGACCTGCGCCCGATCCTGCGTTTTTCCCTGAACGGCAAGGCATTGCTGGCCCGGATCAGCACCAACGGGGCCGGACAAACGCTGGTCGACGTGGAAGTTCCCGTCCGGGGACATTCGAATGCCCATGTGATCGCCCATGACGCACGGCGCGAACTGACCAGGCTGCGCCAACTGGCCGATGTCCCGTCGATCACCCAGGCCTTGGCGGACGCCGTCCGCCGCATAACCGCGTTCGAGCGCGTGATGGTCTACCGCTTCGACCCTGAGTGGAACGGCGAAGTGGTGGCCGAAGCGCGGATAGACAGCATCGAGCCCTATCTGGGCCTCAATTATCCGGCCAGCGACATTCCCAGACAGGCCCGCGAGCTTTACCTGTTGAGCAAGCTGCGGACGATCCCCGATGTTAAGTCTCTCGCGTCCACCCTGGTGGCCCAAAGCGATGCCCATGCCATAGACCTGGGGCAATCGGCGTTGCGCAGCGTTTCCCCGATGCATATCGAGTACCTGAGAAACATGGGGGTCCACGCCACGCTGAGTTGCGCTCTCGTTGTCGAAGGACGCCTCTGGGGCCTGGTGGCCTGCCACCACATCTCCGCACCCAACCACCTCGATCCTCAGGAGCGGGAAACACTGGAATGGTTTTGCCAGGACGCGGCGGCGCTGATCGAGACAACATTGATCAGACAGCAAAGGGAACGCGTGCAGAGCCTTGCCATGCGCCGGCAAAAACTGGCCGAAGCGGTGGGGGCCACCGATCTCAGGACGCTGATGCATCCCGGACGCGCCATTGATCTGCTGGACGTCGTTGGCGCCGATGGCTTTGCCTTGATCGACGACAACCTTATCCATACCGTCGGGGACACGCCAACAGCCGAACGCATCCGCGAACTGCAACGGCGGAGACGTCAGTCCGAGAAGGATCCGACCCTGTTCGCCTCCACCGCCTTGACCCGCGACCTCGGCGTGGAGGACGTCGGCGACGGCGTCGCCGGGGCGATATTCGTCTCTGTGCGGGAGAGGCCGGAGGTCTCCGTCATCTGGTTCCGCAAGGAACGCCGCCATTCGGTGCGCTGGGCAGGCGACCCGGATCAGGCGCATACCGTCGATGAAAGCGGCCGCATCTCGCCTCGCAAGTCTTTCGCCCAGTTCCTGAGGAACATTCGTGGCGAATGCCTGGCCTGGGACCCGGAGGAATTGGCCTCGGCGGCGGAACTGGGCACGCTGATCCAAATTGATCTGCTCAGAAAGAGCGAAGCATTCAACACGACTACGTTGACGTCGATGCCCGAACAACTGGCCGTCCTGAACCACCAGGGCGTCATTGTTGCCGTGAACAAGGCCTGGGAGCGATTTGCCGGTGACAACGACGCACCTGAACTGGTGAACAATTCGATCGGATTGAACTACCTGGACGCCTGCAATGCCGCCACCGGACAACCTCACGGGGATGAGGCATCGGCGGCCAGGAGGGGGATTGAGGCCGTTCTTGCAAGGCGGCTCGACCACTTCACCTTGGAGTACCCCTGCCATTCCCCGACCGAGCAACGCTGGTTTCAGATGACCGTCGCCCCGATGATGGCCCCCGGCGACGGAGTTGTGGTTGTCCACCAGAATGTCACCCCCCAAAGGCTGCTGCAAAACCGTCTTGACCATGAACGAACCCGTTTGAGGGTATTACTCGACACCATCCCAGACCTGGTGTGGCTGAAGGACATTGCGGGCCGCTATGTCACCTGCAATCCCGAATATCAGCGGTTCCTGGGTGCCGAAGAGGCTGATATTGTCAGCAAGACGGACTACGACTTTTTAGACAAACCGACCGCAGACCTGTTCCTGCAGCAGGATGCTGATGTGATCGCGGCCGGCAGCACTCTGGTTCACGAAAACGCGATTACCTATGCCAGCGACGGCCACCAGGCCTTGGTCGAGGCAGCCAAGACCCCCCTACGTGATGCTGACGGCAATATTTACGGCATTCTTGGTATTGCTCGCGACATCACCAATCGAGTCCTGCTTGAGGCTGAGAATTCATTGCTTTCCAATGCTATAAAGCAAAGTTCGGCCGGCATCATGATTACCGACGCCAATGGATTGATGACGTTCGTCAATCAGGCCGTGACGATGAATTCCGGATACCAAGCGGACGAGCTTATCGGTAAGAATCCGGGCATGACGAAGTCCGGTCATACTCCGGATAAAACCTATGCGGAAATGTGGTCAACAATCAGTTCGGGCAAAGCCTGGGCTGGTGTGTTCTGCAACAAAAATAAGTATGGCGAGCTTTATTGGGAAAGCACACAGATCACTCCAGTAAAGGATAAATCCGGTCGCATTATCAGCTACATTGCTGTCAAAGATAATGTAACAAAGATGAAGCAAGCGGAAACGCTTCTGGCCGAAGCCAAAAACACGGCGGAAGCCGCCACCGCGGCCAAATCAGCCTTTCTGGCAAATATGAGCCATGAAATACGGACGCCATTGAACGGAATCCTCGGGTCGGCCGCATTGCTGAAGCGGCGCATCGCCGAACCTTATACCTGCGATCTTGTCTCCAATATCACCAGATCGGCGGAACACCTTCTTTCCCTGATCAACGACATTCTTGATTTTTCCAAGATCGAATCCGGGAAG
>Ga0208507_1001537_pt1 | contig 12767 bp, 14 predicted proteins | sample CryBogCBH12Aug01_FD_184626 | JGI IMG/M metagenome (GOLD analysis project Ga0208507, IMG submission 184626) | Freshwater microbial communities from Crystal Bog, Wisconsin, USA - CBH12Aug09.1 (SPAdes) (version 2) | ecosystem: Environmental > Aquatic > Freshwater > Lake | place: Crystal Bog... | reverse complement strand
TGGAGTCTAGTTTCTATGCGAGAAGTTGGTTGAAATGAAGGGGATTCCCGACACCGCAATTGCCTGTAAACTCCCCTCACCACTTGGAGACGTCGCATAGCCCGGTCGAGTGCGCCTCACTGCTAACGAGGTAAGGTGTAAAAGCCTTCAAGAGTTCAAATCTCTTCGTCTCCGCCATATTGAGCGCAAATCCCCTGTCTTTTAAATAAGGCGGGGGATTTTGCATTTCTATGACTAATCCTTTGCCCATTTTTTCCCCACTTTTCATTTACAAGGTTGGTTAGTTCAATAGGATAAGTTCTATAACCGAAAGGAACATCCCATGACTAACGACCGCCCTTTAACAGGAGATAATCCAAAGCCTTGGTTCAAGAAAAAGCGCTTTGTCATCCCAATAGGTTTACTAGTCCTCGGAATCATTGGCGGGGCCACAGGCGGCAATAAGTCAGGAACAACCACTGCAGCACCTTCTGGAAAGACGGCGCAGACAGATAGCAGCGGAAATCGTGTTTACCCTGCCACGGTTGATGGAACAGCTGTAATTGACCCAGCAACAATTGGAGTTCGCTTTACGGTTACTAATAACGGAAGCAAGTCCGTCTCCCCCTCTTGCACAATCAACTTACAAAATTCGGGTGGTTCTTATCATGGGTTTGATGTGTTTAGTATGAATCCGATTGCCCCTGGAGCATCTGTTCATGCTAGCGGGCACATTGTTATCACAGGACAAGGAGCGCAATTCGTTACCCAATCTACGATTAGTTGCACAGCTAACACTTCAGACACGGTAGTAAGTAGCGGAAAGTCAGTGCAGGTTGTGAGTGTTACTGATGCACTTGGAGCATATGACTCTGCGTCTGGTTGGTATTGGGGCGGTGGAATCAAAGTTGCGGGTGTTGCCCCTAACACTCAAATGAAGTGCACAGAGAACGCCCTTGATGCCTCTGGAAAAGTAATCGCAACCCATTCATATAACGCAGTTACCTTTAATGACCTAACTGTGACTGGCTATGGAGAAGGTCAAAACGTAACCGCTGATACCACTAAAGCTATTGCTCAGGCCATTAAAAAGGTTACTGCCACATGTACTTTGGCGTAGGTGATTAAAAATGGCTAAGAACATCTACACGATTGCAATCGTGAAAGGGAAGAAAAAGACCACCACTAACATCCAGCTAGATACGGAAGGTTTCACCCTTGGAACTTTCCGTACTAAGGAGACCCACCGATGGGACTCATTAAAAGGCTTGGAGCTAGATGGACCCGATAATGTAAATTCAAGGATTACTGCTACACGCTTACTCACCCTTGGCGTGTTTGCATTGGCTGCAAAAAAGAAGACTGGGGAAAGTTACGCTTTTTTCACTCTTGGCGATGGAAGCCCCGTGGTTATTGAGTTCCCGAAGACCTCGCACGCCCAACTAAAAGCGATTTTCGCCCCTTATATAAGCAAAATCGCAAGCGAAGCTCTTGAGGAAAAATCAGCCCAGAGTCCTACCGAGCAATTAAAAGAGCTTGCTGCTTTGCTTGAGCAGGGGCTTATAAATCAGCAAGATTATGACGCCGCTAAGAAGCAAATTTTGGGAATCTAGCTAGTAGTTGCTATCAACCATTACTTCCTTGATTTGCAGCTGGATTATTGACGCCGCAGAGGAAAACTTTTGTAATGTAGCGCTTACCGTTTAATGGAACATCAAAATTTGTTGTGTTTACATATGCACCCAGTGGGCATTTAATTGGTGCAGGTGTACCTGGAGTGCACGCTGAATCAGCTACACAAGTCATATACGTCACTGGAGTATGTGCGATAGCTTGACTCGCAGCCTGTGCTAGAACAGCGATAGGAGCTTTAATTTTTCCATTTGTTTTGGGCATTGTGAAATTCGGGCTTATTGGTTCAACGTAGTCACCAGGCTGGATGGCATCCATATCGTTTGCGAGACGCCACCTGAAAGTTAAATCGTTCTCTGCTTGCGTGCAATAGGCATTTTCTCCTTGCCCTTCATCCTCACCTTGGTACCAACCCATGGCATAAGGCGGAAAGCACGTACCCCATAGGACAACTCCATATTGAGTATCGGAGCTTCCGTCAGGCTTGATGTAATTTGAAGTCTTGGGCTTAATCTTTGAAGTGCTAACGATTTCCCAAGCATTGCCATACGTGGAGACTGTGCACTTAAGTTTTGCTGAGAACGTCCAAGCCACGTATGAAGATGTGTCCCCAAGATTGTCGCACTGTGTCCCAGGCAAAGTGCCGCTAGCTGAAGCGGCTCCTGTGCTTAAAAAAGATGCACAAACCAAAGTTAATGCGGATAAGGCGATTGCAACTCTTCTGCTCATGACATTCCTTTGAATTGATTCTGGTCTTTCATGGTTTTGTTGGAGCGGCGTGTAGGTACCCAAATCTACTTGCTTCATATAGACGAGTATGGATGGTTCGGGGACCAACACCCATAAGTTGAGCTAAGAGTGAAGACGAAAAGGAATCGCCCCAAGCCTGTAGCTCCTCATTAACGTAAATTGTTAGACGAGTAATACCCCCAGCCTCCACGGCTAGCGAGTGCCAGTACTCGTTCGTAGCATCTCTAAATTCTGTTTTAGAGTTTCCCGCCCGATGCCAAGCGTCAAAGAGCTTCTTATGCCGTGTTGCAAGGTAGTGCCCAGTCAAGATTGTCCTTGCGGTTGATGGGTTCCAGTGCTCGTAGATTGTGTGGACATCAATCCAATCGGGCTTTTTGAGGCTTTCCACAACGGGTGAAACGAAATCGTTGCGGGCTGTTGAAATGTTCCAAGTGGATTTTCGCAGGACTTGGCTGAGCCCTTCTCCAAAGGTGAGCCCAAGGCTCCACAACCTCGGCATGCCAAGTTCGTCAACCTTGGAAACGAGCAGGTACTCAATGGGTCCGAACTCGTCATTATCCCCGTTTGGAGGGTCTCCAAGGGTGTGCTTGGTGCCAGTCCACTCTTGAGAGAAGCAAATTACCTCAGGGATGCCTGAAGGCTTCAGAGCTCTAAGACCTGTCATGGGAAGAGGGTACCTATGATGACCAAGGAAGTCCATCCTGTTTTTACAGCATGTAAATTCTATGCTATGTTACAGGCATGAAGTCAGCATCCACCTCACAGGGTTACCACTTGGGTGTAACGGACCCTGTCAACCTGTTGGACCCAGTATGGACAACCCTTCACATTGCCCTCTTTCTTGGACAGCAACCCGATTCAGTCTTAAGCATCGTTAACTCCGTGGGGTTTCCGACACCTCTCGCAAATCAGAAGCGTAACCGCAGATGGCTAGCAAATGACGTCAAAAGCTTTTTTGAGCGGCGCTCAAAAGGCGAATATCCAACTATTCCAAAGACGAGCGCTGACAAGTCACACACACCAAAATCCATACGACTAAAACACCGAACAGGAAGCTAAGATGAAAACGCCACGCAGAAAGCCGATTGAACCCGAAGCAAAGTTTGCTCGCATTTTGAGTAAGGCAAGAATATCGGGGGACAAAGTCGTTGCTGATGAAATAACTATTACACCACCGTATGGTAAAAATAAATACTGGACTCTTCGGGCAAGTTTCAGAAACACCCCCAAGGAGCGCTCTGCTAAAGACACGCTGGGTGATGTGAACGCTGCATTTTTAGATTTAAGTGCGGAGCTTCAGTCACTACGCAATGGAACTGAAGGTTTACCAGAGAATTCCCACCACGCTCTCGCAGATGTAATTGAGAATTACATTGAGCAAGGTGGTCCTGAGAGTAGATGGCGAGGTAAAACTCCTCAAAATCGGCGAGAAGATTTTGCTCACCTTATTGCATTAAGCAAAAAGCAAAAAATAACGTGCGAACAATTCAATGCAAGTGTTATGCGTTTGTATCTAGCAAATGCCACTAACAGCAGCAAGAGAGCGAAGGGTTTGATTGGAACCGTTAAGACCTTCATTAAGTGGGGGATTGGAGCTGGGTATTTTTCAACACCTCAATTGGAGTCAATATCTCGTGTCGTTTGGCAAGCACCAAAAGGAACTAATTACAAGGCAGCTCCATCCCGCCGTGAACAATCCAAACTGCATTTCGGAACAGACAACAGTGCAGGAGGGCAGGTTCCTACACATGAGCAGGTAACTGCGATAGCAAATGAACTTCAAAACCACTACAAATTTGGTCAGGCTCTGGTGCATGTCTCGGCAAACCTGGGCACAAGAGCAAACGAGACATTAATTTTTACTGCCTCTCGCAAGGTTCATGCTGAAGGACGTGGGAATTATGTTGACCTGCAAGAAGAATGTGTCCGAGTCCACTGGCAGTACGGAAAAAAGACTGGCAGCAAAGCCGAGCGTGTTACCAAAAGCAATAAATTTCGCTCCGTAGTAATACCTTCAAAAGAGAAAATACAGTCTGGGTTTGACGTCCTGGCATGGTTAAAGCAACGCTCTAAGGAAGCTCTTGAAGAGCAACTTGCGGGAACCAATCCTTTGGCTCTGATTTTCCCAAATTCAAAGGGAGAGGTCATCAACTTGAATTCATTTAGCAGTGAAAAAATGCGACCTACGTTAGATGCGCTTGGGATGAAGATGCCTGGCTATCTGGATGCGGCTGGGAAGGAACGATTTATGTACCGATTCACTATCCATAGTTTCCGAGACCGTTTTGGCACAACTGCGGCTGATGAATGGGGCTACACCGAACGGCAGCTCTTAGAGCAGGGGAGTTGGGCGGATGCTGAAACAGTACGTAAGTTTTATCTTGGCACTACTGATGCGACCTATGAATCTGTGCGGGAACTGCATAATAAGGATAAAAATGACGGCAATCACCGCAAAACTGGTTGACAGAAAAAGGAGACGGTGACTTTAGACAGACAGCTATGTACTTCTATGGTCAAATATAAGAGTTGGGGTAAATCACCTCAAGGCGCAATCGGAATAAGCCACCTGTGAAGGTCGCATTTGGAGCAAGCGCTTCTTTCTAAGGAGCTAACTTGTTAGACGAAAAAAATACAGCGGAACTAATCAATGATAAAAATGCGCACCCAGCAAGTGAGCCCAAAAAAAGAATGGAACAAGGGCAAAAGCTGGTTCAAATAGCGATAGAAAATTGCCGCACAGTGCGGGGATTGGATGGTCGTTTTTACCTAGTAATGAATAGTCGCCCACATATCGCTATTCCTCTGGGCAACTCTAATTCGGACGCAGTTTTAGAGGTATGCAATCTCTATTTTCAGCACACTGGAACATGGGCGGGTTCAAAAGCTACCAACCTTCTAGCAAGCTATCTGGTTGCTCAATGTAGAAATGCAGAACCAGAAGAAGTGAACCTTCGTGCTGGGAAACACGGAGACGACATCTATTTAGACATGGGAGACAGCGAGTACAGAGTCATTCATATTCATAGAAATGGTTTTGAGGTTATAAGTACAAGCCCAATTCTGTTCACGAGAAGTCACATCTCCCGCAGTCTTCCAGAAGTTCACCCTTCAGGGCTCCCTCTCAGTGAATTCCTACGATTTGTAAGAATCCGAACTGAAGCTTTACCAGTCTTGATTGCTTGCATGATTTCTTCCTGGATGACCAAAATACCCCAGCCAATCATTTTTCTTGGGGGAAGTGCGAGGTCTGGAAAGACTACTAGCCTGCGATTCATTCTGGACTGTATTGACCCATCCACAGAGTACCCAGGAACAAGTCTGACTAAAGACGTGAAGGAGTTAAAAGCCCAGGCAAGCCTTCGCAGGAATTTCGTTTTTGATAATTCTTCGCATGTTGACGTTGACGTCTCGGACCTACTCGCAAGAATAACGACAGGTGGAGAACTAATTTCTCGGGCACACTACACAAACGATGAAGCTCACGTAACTCAATTAATGCGTATGGTTGTTATCAACGGCATTATGGACGGCTTTACTCGTGGCGATTTGGCATCACGGTCGATTTCCTTTGAACTTCATCCAATCGGAGACTCTGAACTCACAGGGTTATCTAGCTTGCTTGAGGAGTGGCAGGAGTTTCAGCCGTATCTCTTCACCTCTTTGCTAGAAATGACCTCGCATGTATTGCACGAACTTTCCACTCCAAGAGAACAAGTTCGTAGTCCCCATCGCAACATGGACTTAGTTCAAATCATCAGCATAGTTAGCGAAAAGATGGATATTGACGGAATGCAATTTCTACAAGAGTCAATTGACTCGCTCTCATCCGTAGTAATGTCCAGCAGCGTCTTCGGCGATTCAATTAGACACCTCTTTGCTTGCCAACTTGAAAGTGAAAAGCGTTGCGCTCAGTGCAAATCATTTGAATCTCCGTATGCCCCCGAAGAGACGGTAATGGACTTACTTGATACTCCAATCTCAGCCTCTACCCTTAAAGAGATGATTCGCAAGCACACACCTTGGGACCTAGAAAAGGAGCTACCAGCCACATCAAAAGCAGTTGGCGAGGCTTTAAAGAGAATTGAAGCTGAACTCCTGAATCTCTATTCTCTTGAGCTATCCAAAAAGCACACAAATTCAGGTGTCCGCTACATATTCAAGAAAGTAAACGCAAATGTCGGCGCATGAGTGGTTAAGGGATTACCTGAAAGAAGCTGGGTCCGCTCAAATTGGAAAACTTTGGCAATGTCCTGCACACCCCGACTCTTACCCATCTATGTCACTGGACCAAGGTGAAGATGGGCGAGCTCTTATCTACTGTTATGCGGGTTGCAGCTTTGACGAAATCTGTAGCGCCTTAGGGATTGAGCCCCGCCTCCTTTTTGAACGACACCCCTGGAGTGCCAAAAAGGTCTTTCAAACAAATCCTGCGAAACCGTCCTTTAGCAAAATTTCATTATCTGGGCACGGCGGCGGAAATAAAAGGCGAATGGATTTCTATTATCAGTATCACCAGTTCACCCCAACTATCCGACTAGAAAGGGTGAAATACGAGGATGGGACTAAGTCATGTAGGTGGCAATTCCTAGAGGGGAATAGTTGGTACTACAGCCGAGACAACAAAATTGATTTGGATGAACTTCCTCTGTATCGTGAAAACGAGGTTATTCAAGGAAGCTTTTTGGATGAAATCGTGGTGCTGTGCGAGTCTGAATCAAGCGTTGATGCCTTATTTAACATTGGAATCTACGCAACCACCTGGGCTGGTGGGGCTAGCCAACCTAAAGTCAGTCGGCTAAAGAGTGTGCTGGGCGGTATGCGGGTCTTATGGGTTCCAGATAACGACCCAGCTGGTCTCAAATGCTCAAGAACTTTAGAAGCTGAATTAAAGCCAGTGGTTCGTCAATGGTCAACCCTGATGGGTGAAGAGGGCGAAGATGCGAGAGACCTAGTTAAGCGGTCTGCTTTGACCCTAGAAACGGTTACTCGGCTCTTCTCCGAGGCGGCTTCAGTTACGAGGTGACGAGGTGACCACCCTATTCCGCCAATTTCCCCTTCTGAAATAAATATAAATAGAGGGTAAGTTCATAAATGGCATGGTCACCTCATCACTTCATCACTAACGAATTTAGCCAGACAACTCTGGAATTGCATGGGAAAATTTATATAAAAGATAGGAGTTTAAATGAGTGATTTACCAATTCTCTTTACTGCAAACCAGGTAGCAAAAATTATGGGCATCAGCCGCTCTCAAGTATATGTACTACTTAACAAAGGACAGCTTGGGAGTGTGCACATTGGTCGCTCTCGTAGAATTACGAGGGCTCAGGTTGATGAATTTATTGCAGATTTAAGTGCAGCTGCTTAACAGGTGGACATTGATGCCAAGTTATACGATAACTCTGGTTTACACATAACTCCTAAAAGCGGAAAATCTTCTTATTATCATGATAACAAGCTACGTCATGTTTCAATTTTTAGACTCCTACACACAACCTTGGAGGGTTTGGGATGATAGCTTCCACTGATTCTTTGAATAACCCCATGTTGCGCTCGCTTAACAGTGAATCCATAAGGGCAGTAGCGACTTATCGTTTGCTGATTGCATAGATATGTTTCCAGACTCTGGTCAGTTCGGGGGAAATTCAAGCAATAACCCGATACCGCCATTTAAACTCAACAAAAAAGTTAGACGAATCTACCCCCAACTTGCCGAGCAACTCACTCTTCAAATCAGGCAGAAAAGGCTTGAAGAGTATTTACATTTCCCCTGGAATTCCAGAACTTAGTAATCCGAGAATTTTTCCCAGTTCTTCCGAAGCACATCTAGGTCAGGGGTATTTTGAAGTACTCTGTAATACATGTCCACTACCCACATTTCACGTGCTGCATCAAGATTTTGAAGCCTGCTGAAATAAAGTTGAGTCATAAGATTTAGCGCCTCCTCGTCATATTCGCTTTCAAGGAGACCCGCCTGAGCACTTCGTAAGACTTCTGACAAGAGCATCCCGTCAACAAGTAATGCGAAAACCCACTTTCCCCAATGTCTGCCTGAAAAATACTTACGTTCAAACCAGTTCTTTGCTGTTTCACGCACTAAATCGTCATACTGTGGTGAGTTTTTGATAGCGGCAGCCACATAAAGGTATCTCTTCATGGTTTCTTCTTCTGAAAGGTTCTTCCACGCACCTTCTCGGACAATTCCGAAAGGACGATTCAAGTTCAGAACGCTGTCATCAACCTCTTCAGTGTTTTCAGGACGTGAAGTCTGTCGCTTAAATATTCCCATCATCTCTTCCGTCTCTTTATGCCCATGAATTTCAAGAGCATGCCTCCAAGCGTTGACAATTCTGCTGCGAATCCTTCGGGGATTCCTCCCGCAGCGGTATTTGAGAAACAAGTAACCGTTATGAAACGATACCCGCCCCAGCTGACAGAGGAACAGTCTCGGTTAACCATAATCTGAACCCCTGAGAAGATGAAACTCAGCCCTCCAAGGACCCTAAGTATCTGAATCCCGAAGTTATGCACGTAAATAAGACTAGTCCGTGAAGCACTGACCGACTAGACGCTGGATTTACGCCTCCCAAAGTGCTTGGCTTAAGGCATGAGCTTTTTAGACAAAATCGCCATGAAAGCAGCAATGAAGCGATTGGTTGATTCGGGCGTGGCTCCTTCAACCGCCAATCCGATTGACTATGACACAGCCGCTACGCCAGGTAACACGACTGGAACCGAAGTCTTACTTATCACGGATGAAGCGCTTTACTACGGTCTTAATGACAAACTTTTTGGGCATCACCGATTACCTTTTGAAACCATAGGAAGAACCTCTGTCACAACGGAGCGGAACTCAGCAACCTACGAAGCTTTTAATCTTGAAGGTCAAATCATCTTCAGAGTCTTTGTCCGAACTGCACGTAAGTCATTTATAGACAGGTTTAGAAACCTAGGGGGGCAATGAATTGGGAATATTTAATTCAAACAAGAACAGCGTTCCTGAAAGAGAATTTCCGTTTTATCCACTGGCTCGACAAGCTGCAAATGCGTTTATGGCTTGGCATAAAGAGGTGTTGACTACCCAGGACTACTCCAGAATTGACGAAATGCTTGAATACCTCTGGAAGCCAACAACTTGGCTTAAAGAGGGTCACAACCAAATGGAAATGACTATAGCAACTCAAGCCTCTGGCGCAGAGAGAAAAAAGGGGGCAATTGAGTTAGCTAAGTACAATGCGACAAAAAGATTAATGAATGAATGTTACGAAGAAGCATGCAAGATAAAAATAGCAATGCTCCAAAGAGAGTTTTCCCGAAGTGGTGCGACGACCTTCATGCAAGAGTTTGAATTAATTAGATTTCTAGCAATATCCAGGAGTCGTTACTGGCTCGGATATCAACCCTCCATGGTTATCACGGGTCATTTCCATGACCGTGAGGATTGGAAAGAATTGGAGAAACGAGTTGAGGATGGGACGTTCACTCCTGATTATTACAAGGAATTCCGTACAATCTTGCGAGAAAGAGCAAAGAAATTCAATGCAGAACTGGTTGCTAAGAAGTCCGACTTCCCTCCTTCATATGACTTTCCAGGTGAAGACAAATGAGTGTGTTTAGTAAATCTGCTCCTATACCTTCCCAAGCAGCGTGCGTTGCCGCTGCGCTCTCCACGATTGCCCAGGTAATGAATCAAATGGCTCTCCAGAACTACCTACCGCCTGTAGCAGTAGATTTTCTGGGTCCCATTATTTTTACTAGTAGTGAGAGAGCCGTAGAAAACGTTGAAGAATCAGGCATTCTTAAACAAACGCTGAAAATTCAACGTTTGGAATGTAAAGGCATCGCCTCATCTATTGTGGGTTGGGATGATGCACCACCAAGTTACAAAGTTGCGATAAGTGAGGCTCGTATCCCCGCTAACAAACTCATTTTTGAAGATTTGACTCAAATCTTGGAAAGTCAAAGTTTCAAGATGCTTCACCAAGGCAAAAGCGTTGATGAGATTATGGACAAATCCTATTCAAGTGCCTTTGAGATTTTCTCTGAATTCTTTACCATCGTGGGGGATGACAACTCTGGCTTCAATGAGATTCACTCTCAAATCACAAATTTGCTATCTAGTTCGTTTGTATTATTTGTTAGCGATATTCTTAAAAGCCCAAAGGAATGTGACATCACTAGTCCACGTGTGAACGCAATGGTGAAAGTCCTAGCGTCTACTTCTGCGCTATTTGCGACCGTTTGGGATGCGTTATAGGGATGATAGTTTGATGGGTATTTTTGATAAGCGAAGAAAGCCCCCAGGGTTAACGGGACTCCTACGTTGTAAGTTTTAACCAGGTGTCATGGATGGGTAGAGGTGCGAAGCGTCACACAGTAGCCCATGTCAAAATTACTAAGTACAGCCCTCAGAATATTCCTAAGCACTTCCCACTAAATCGGTTGAAGGAAAACTAAATTTAACTATCAACTTCCTTATCCGATGCGTCAAGAATCCAAGCGGCAAACGCTCCTGTAAGGGTACTTATTAAAGCGATTCCAAAAATAATTAGAATTCCAGCCACTAATCGTCCTTCTGTTGTGACTGGAAATTTATCGCCATAACCGATAGTTGTAACGGTTACCAATCCCCACCAAAGTGCGTCCATTGGAGTTTTTATATTTGCCCCTGGCGCATTTCTTTCAATGTCTAGGATTGCAGCGCCCAATATCACAATCATCAAAACTGTCGCACCAGTCATGACAATCGGGATAGATTTTATTAGCGCCTTCTTAGAGCGAATACTTGCCTGTGCAGTGAAGACAAGAGCCCTTAATGCCCTAAGAGGGCGGAAGAACGGGAGAATTACTAGAATTAACTCAAAGACATGGGTCTTGAGGTACTTAATGTTATCTGGGGCTAGTTTTATTTGATAAAGATAGTCTGCTGCAAAAAGTACCCAAGTTCCATAATTAATAACTTCGCAAATAGAATTTAATGTGGAATTAATTGGGTACCAATAAATAGGTACAACGAATGAAAGAGTGAATAGCAAGCTCAAAATAAGGCTGGGAATTGCGGTTTTCTTCTGCCACTGCTTAAGAGTCATGGGTAGTACTGTGCCACTCCGCCGTGCTTGCTACACATACCTGAATGGCTCACTGCATAAGATAATGACCCATCCTTACATTTGCCAGTGGCGCTCGCTGGGTGGTCAGGTGTTTGCTGCGTGCTGGGAAGAGTTGCAGCTGCCCCCGATGTAGATGAAGGTGAAGCGGTTGTTACGCCTTGTGCTGGGGATGGCGTTAAAGTTGTGGATGCCTGGGGAGACGCAACCGAGCCCTTGACCACATATGCGTTACACATAATCGTCAAGGTCACCTGAGTGTCGCTTGAAACAGAATCCTTCCACTTTGGCTCTTGCTTCACAATTATGTCGTTATCGGTAGACGGCTTACACGCCAAGCCCGTGGGCACTGAATCTTGGATGATTATTGGAGGCTTAGAAAAGCCAGTTCTGCCCCAACTGGCGACAACTAAACCTATGCGGTCAGTAAATAGGGGCATTACAAATGTAATTTGGGAAGTCACCGTGGAGCTTGGCGAAGGCTGAGGAGTTGGTGTCTGGGAAACAGATGGGGTTGCTTGCCCAAGAACGTACGTGTTGAAGCCACTAATCCAATTACTAGCAAATATCGCTTGCCCTTGAGAAAGGGACAATGCCCCAGAGCAAACCAAGGAATGAATTTTGTTTTCTAATTTATCTTTTGTATGGGCGCCCCAAGTCCCATCCCAGTATTCAGCCCACAGGTTTTTCTCGCTTGTTGGGTTGCCACCTATCTCTAATGGAATCAAGTGGTCTTCTTCAAAAAGTGAAGTGCTTGAGGAACCGTATCGTTTATAAGTTCCTTTTAATTGCTTTATCTTGAGTGAGGTTGTGTACGAAGAACTTGGGCGGATGGTTTTTGTGTATCCAGAGGTGCAAATGGTTGAACCAATATTGGACTGAGTAACAGCTGGATTTACTGCCCCTGGAGTAACCGCAAGAATGGGTAGAAAATTGGTTAAATCAGTGGCAGAGCTTGCGGGCATTTGGAAAGGTGCCAATAGAGTGAGAATCAATAAAATGGGCAAAGGCAACCATTTCACGTTTTTCATACGCTTAGCCTACTTTTACACGCTTTGTTTGCCCATGTTTTGCCCAGGAATTAGGAACAATTGCGGGTTTTTGACACGATTAATTGCACTGTAAACTAGGTAAGTAAGCGTAGACAGGGCTTAGGACAAACCTCATTCCCTCACTGCTAATGAGGTAGGCCCGTTAAACGGCCTCGGAGGTTCAAATCCTCTCGTCTCCGCTCGCACTCTCCCAATCTCGTTTCCCGCATCTCACTTACTTCATCGACAAAACTTCTCCGAGAAA
>Ga0208507_1001533_pt1 | contig 12809 bp, 14 predicted proteins | sample CryBogCBH12Aug01_FD_184626 | JGI IMG/M metagenome (GOLD analysis project Ga0208507, IMG submission 184626) | Freshwater microbial communities from Crystal Bog, Wisconsin, USA - CBH12Aug09.1 (SPAdes) (version 2) | ecosystem: Environmental > Aquatic > Freshwater > Lake | place: Crystal Bog... | reverse complement strand
CATAGGGTTGAAAAAATAGCCCGTATGCAACGTAGTGGAATACGGGGCAACCGTGCCACGAACTCCCGGATTACGCTTCGCTTCATCCAGGCTACCTTGCTTGTTATGTAGCTAGGTGATTTGACCAGATTATAGCAGCGTTTGGTTTAGTCTGGGCAATGGGGCAACCGTGCCGCGATGCCCCAGATTCTGCTTTGCTTCATTCGGCTACCTTGTTACTATGTCAGATAATCTTCGTCAATCTTCGCGACATAATTACCTGAAGGTGTTTTATGGCCATATCTATCCAACTGCCCAACGATGTAGAAGAACGGCTGCAAAATCTGGCCGAATTGACTGGGCGTAGCCAATCGTTCTATGTCACTGAGGCGATACTCGAGCATCTTGACGACCTCGAAGATATTTATATTGCCGAACAGCGATTGCTTAATGTCCATCAGGGTAACAGCAAAACCCACAGCCTTGAAGACATGGAGCGCGATCTTGGTCTGGCGGATTGAGTTTGACGATGCCGCCAAAAAGGACTTGTCCCGATTAGATAAACCTGTTGCCCGTCGAATTACGGCCTTTTTGCGCGAACGGGTGGCCACTCTTGAAAATCCCCGCACTATAGGTGAAGCCCTTACAGGTTCGCGTTTAGGGGAGTTTTGGAAATACCGGGTAGGCGATTACCGCATCATTAGCCGTATTGAAGATAGCACTTTACTTGTTTTGGTTGTTAAAGTAGGAAATCGCAGCAAGGTTTATCGGTAGCTATATTGGCTGTTAATGCCAAAGGCATAGAAAAGCAGCCCGCAACTGGAAAAACGCTTACCAGAGAGGCTGCTTTTTCAACAGATGATGAGAATTTTTTGCCCAACCCTCGCTGCGCCGCTTCATAAAATGCTACTTCCGCCATAAATTCATCCCGAGCATCAGGAACAAATTCAACTTTTCTCACTGGTCAAGACGCTTAGCTTCATTGAATACGTCACGAGCAGGGATAGTAGAAATTTCTCCCATTTCAAAGGCCGAGACACGGCGAGCGATTTCCCGCTCCCATTCTTGTTCTATTTCCGTGGAAACTTTATCTTGCAAAGACTCTAAAAGAAATTCTGCAAGCTTGGCACGATCATCAGGGGGCAACAGCGAAGCTTGCCGCTCTACTTCAAAAAGTGATGTGGACATAGTAGTTCCTTGGTTTTGTAGGGGATGAGGCGCATTTTACGCTTACAAAAAACTGAAACCTGAAAAAATTCAAAAACCGTCCGCAACCCACCGGAAGCGAACGAAGGTCTGGTCGGCATCATTAAACAGAAATGGCAACAAGACAACATCAGATGCTTGGTACATTATCCCAGTCTGCAAGCGAACTGGCTTGGGCTTCCTTTAGATTTTGTCATTCAGCACTTTCTTCACGCTGGCTCAAAAAAAGTGCAAAATCTAAAACCTCCTGCACCATGGCCTCTGGTAAAGGTTTGATTGTCTGATAGACTTGCTCAGCCAAGCTCATGACACACCTCAAATAAAAAACTGTTCGGATTATACACAAATGGAGCGGCAATTTTTTCGGTACTGGGTGCGCGTAATTTTTGCCCGACAATTTCGGCAATGCCACTGACCCGCCAGACGATTGCGCCGATACAAAACCATTGCAATTCCATAAGGTTGAAAAAGTAGCCCGTAGGTAACGGAGTGGAATACGGGGCAACCATGCCACGAAGCCTCGGATTACGCTTCGCTCCATCCAAGCTACCTTGCTAAAACCAAGCAACTGAACTTTGATAAAAACCAAACTCCAAAACCCCCGCCTACGGGGGCGGCGCGTCCCTTTGACCGACTTGTTGGGCTTATAAGCAGCGAACATAACACACAATTCACCCTATAAGCTCACGGCTCAAAGCCTCAATAGCCCATTGGTTAAGGCTTTTGCCAACAGCTTGCGCCTTGACTAAGGCAGCAGCATGAAGCTCTGGTGGAACCCTTAGCAAAAGCTTACCGTTAACGGGCTTTTCAGGTGATTTACCAATTTTTTCGCACGCCTCAAGATAATCATCCACAGCTTCTTCAAATGCCGTGTGTAAATCAGCAACATTGTCGGCGTGAAAACCGATAATATCTTGCATGCCAAGCAATCTGCCAACTAGACTATTGTCGCGGTCATCGAAATCAATGCGGGCGGTGTAGCCCTTATATGTCAGTGTGTTCATGGTTTAACTCCGATAGCAGTTAAAAAATCGCGGGCTTGCTCGACTTGATACGGCTTGGCTTCCTTAGTGGGATGCGGGCGATGAAAAGCGGTGATTCTGCCGTTGAATTCAAAACGGATACGAGACCCTCGCCCTTCAATAATCCGGCAACCCACAGCAATGAATAGGGTTTCGATACGCGCCCATTCAAGAGAAGTTGTAGTGGGTTTGGCAAAGATAGCTTGCAAAGTTTTGGTGTGTTTGGCATTCATTTGACACATGCTATCAAAAAACGATAGCAATAAAAACTCATTTGGCAGCACCTCGTTATCAGATTGCTAAATTTATACAAGGCGTGTGTTTCAGGCTCCCAACATTTCGGTAAGGTGCGTGTCGCTAACGAAAGCTATGCGAAGCCACCGAACCTTGATAAAAAACAAACTTGAAAACCGCCAACGGAACGCAGCGGAATACGGGGCAACCGTGCCACGAAGCCCCGGATTACGCTTTGCTTCAATCAGGCTACTTTCCCAAATCATCAAAACGCGAGCTTGCCCAATCAGGGGGCAAGAAGCCGATGCGGACATATTGATGGAAGGAAGAATAAGGCCAGTCCGCAACCTGTTAAACCAGCTTATGTTTAACGGGATTCCAATGGATGTAATCGACATGTTTTTGAAAATCAGAATCATCCCTGATAGTATGCTCCCAAAAGCGGCGTTGCCACAGCCGGTATTCGCCGCGATGGTCAGCTGGCAACGATAGACCGGAGGCGGACAGTGCGCGGGTAAAGTGGGATTTTATAGCCCGCCAGCGTTTGGAATAATCGGCATCACCGTCCGGCAATATCCAAACCGTGTGCAAATGATCCGGCAAAATAACAATGGCATTGATGGTAAATGGTTGTTCAGTGGCCACAGGTCAATATGCCGAACCAATACATCGGAAGATCGGTCACGCAAAGTCACCGTAAAAAAATACGTCCCTCCCGCCACGCGATTGCGCCGATACAAAACCATTGTAAATCCATGATGTTGAAAATGTAGCCCGTATGCAACGTAGTGGAATACGGGGCATCCGTGCCACGAAGCCCCGGATTACGCTTCGCTTCATCCAGGCTACCTTGCTATCGGGAACTAAAAAACTTTGCTTCTCTTCGTTCCACTCCCAAGATATTCAGCGTAAGTGTTCCCAATAATTACCAAACATTGGATTTTCTGGACTAACTTCCCAGGCACTTATGTCATCTTCAGTAATTTCCCTCTTAAGTTTGATTAAAAACTCATGAGGAATATAGTAATGCTTAGATTTATGAAAAACCTTATACTCATATGATTCAGATGGAAGTATCAAGCTGTCATCCAGAATTTTTATTGATATAATTCTCTCATCGTCTTTATTTTCAATTTGGGCATCTTGGATTCTGTTAATAAATGGAAGATTAAAAACAATAGGAGATACTTTTGGTTTTAATAAAGGTTTGCCATGATTATCAGAAAATTTGGATATTTGTGCTAATATTTTAGTGTAGTAGTTATTCAAAATATGCAATGAGTACCCGTCTTGCATATCAATCATTTGACACAATAAAATAACAATAGTATTTAACAATCGAACACCTTCAATACTTATTTTAAGTTGAATCAACTTATCATTAATCTCAAAAGAATTGTCATCGAAAGTTATAGCATCTTTATTATGTACTACCTTATTTCTAAAGATTGTCATCAAACGATAAATTTCCATGAATATAATACAAAAGTCCGTATTTTTATTATTTGATAGCCGCTCATATCGTTCTTTAAAATTTTTATTTTTCAATGCAGGGTGTTTAAAATCTATAATAGCATCAAGGAGACAAAAAAATTGCATCGAAGTAAATTCCCAATTATCCTTACAATCATTTTCATTAATTATCCCTGGGCCATTATGATTATTCCTATTATTAAAAACATAACATTCCCCTATATTAGGAAACTTAAAATCAATATTACTTTTTAACAAAAATTTTAATGTTTTTTTATATATGGCTCTTTAGCTACATTGTTAATCATCTTTTATTCCTAATTTATTTCCATCATTAATGGTTAATACCCCACTGCCTTAACAGGCTAATGCCGCGCAGGTATTTACCTTGATTGGGTTAACCAATCTTTACCTGAAACGCCATGAATTGGCAGCTTGAGGGGATAAGCATGCCCAAAAATACAGCCAAAGAAGGCTGTTTTTAAGCAGATTTAGGTGAAAAGGGGCTAAAAATGAACGAAAGTGGCCCGGTATTTAAAATTTTTTATGCGATGCCGCTACATAACTTTAAAAACTGTTTTGTTCAGAGCTTCCCTAGGTTTAATAGGCAGCTGTTTTATTCAAACTACGATTCCAGTTTTACTTAAATCACAATCCATTGTCCAAATATTCATAACAACTTTAAAATATGGCTATAAATTTTATTACCAAGGTATTTACTTGCAACTAAACACAAAGCCCGCAACTACCCCACCACATTTTCAGGCATTAGCCTGCCCCAACATCTCCTGTGCATGAGCCAAAGTATTGGCCGTAATATTAACCCCCCCTAACATGCGGGCAATTTCTTCGGTGCGCTCATCATCAACCAGCAAACGCACATTAGAAGAAGTGATATCAGTCTGGTGGTTTTTTTGCACATACAAGTGCCAATGGGCTTGTGCGGCGACTTGTGGCAAATGGGTGACACACAATACTTGGCGGTCGGTGCTGAGTGCGCGTAATTTTTGCCCGACAATTTCGGCAATGCCGCCACCAATACCAGAATCGACTTCATCAAAAATCATGGTCGGGGTGGTTTTGTCGTGCGAAGTGGTCACTTGGATAGCCAAGCTGATGCGCGACAATTCGCCGCCAGAAGCCACTTTAGCCAACGGTTTGGGCGGTAGGCCGGGATTGGCGCTGACCAAAAATTCAATTTTATCGTTGCCGTTCAGTTTGGGTGCGTTGCTTTCCAATGCGGTGATCGCCACCAGAAACTCACCTTGCGGCATACCCAATTCTTTAATCATGGCAGAAATGTGGCCTTGCAGGCGGGTGGCGGCGCTGATGCGCTGGGCGGACAGTTGTGCTGCCAAGCTTTGGTAATCAGCCAAACATTGTTCGCTGGCTAGGCTTAAGGCTTCGATACGCTCGCTGCTGTGGGTCAAGCCGTCCAGTTCTTGTGTCAATTGGGCAAAAACAGCTGGCAATTCATCGGGTAAAACATGATGTTTACGGCTCAGGTTCTGGATGATGCCTATGTGTGTTTCCAGTTGCTCCAAGCGCAACGGGTCGGCCTGTTGTGATTCCAAAAAGCGCCGCAGTTGCAAAGCCGCTTCATCGGTTTGGATGTGCGCTTCGGACAATAAGCTGCATACTTCCGCCAGCTCCGGTGCGTAACGCGACAAGTCGGTCAGTTCGCGCAAGCACGTGGTCAGTAAGGAGGACACGGAGCCGTCATTCTCGTACAGGTTATCCACTTGCGCTTGACCGCTGCTTAAAATCTGCCCTAAATTGGCCAATTTACTGTGTTCATCCACTATTTCGGCGTAATTGAACTGGTTTAAATCCAGTTGCTGCAATTCGTCAATCTGGTAGCGAAGCAAGTCTTCACGGGCGGTTTGGTCTTTGCTGGCCTTTAATAGCTGGCTTAGCTCTTTGTGGGTTTGTTGCCAGTGCTTGTAACAAGCGTTGACTTGCTCCAGCAGCTCGTGGTTTTTGGCGTAGGTGTCCAATAAGCGGCGTTGTTCGTCGGGGTTTAGCAAGGTAAGGTGGGCGTGTTGCCCGTGGATTTCCACCAGTGTGCCGCTGAGTGCCTGTAAGGCTTGCAAGGTGACTGGGCGGTTATTGATATAAGCCTTTGATCGCCCGTCTTGGCTGACAATACGGCGCACCAGGCAATGTGCGCCATCATCCAGTTCATTATCAGCCAGCCATTGCTGTGCTTTGGGGGCATCGGCCAGGTCAAACTCCAGATTGATTTCAGCGCGTTTGGCATCGGGGCGCACATAGCCGGAATCGGCGCGGTCGCCCAATGCCAAGCCTAAGGCGGTCAGTAATATGGATTTGCCTGCGCCGGTCTCGCCAGTGAGTACCGACATGCCTTTGGCAAGCTCCAAATCCAGTGTCTTGACAACGGCAAGATCGTTAATGGTCAGGTTAACTAGCATGGGGGGGTGTGGTAGCCACTGCTCCAGTTTAATTTGTTTCTGAGGATGTAGAAAAAATCATGGTCTTCTGGATGTAAGATTCTAATCGCTTTAGGTTCTTTTTTTATGACAATTTTGTCACTAATCAACACTTCGGGGATTTCAATGTGGTCGCAAGTCACCAGTGCATTGATTTGTTTGGTCTGGCAAAAGCTGATTTCAATTTCGGCGCTGTCGGCAATGACAATCGGGCGGTTGGACAAAGTGTGCGGGTTAAGCGGCACCAACACCAAAGCGTTTAACGAAGGGTACAGGATGGGGCCGCCTGCCGATAAAGAATAAGCGGTTGAGCCGGTGGGGGTGGAAATGATCAGGCCATCGGAACGCTGCGAGTTTAAAAACACCCCGTCTATTTTAGTGACAATTTCAATCATGCTGGGGGTGATCCAGCGGTGCACCACCACTTCATTGACGGCACATTCTTCGTGGATGGTGCGCCCTTCGCGGATGACCTTGGCGCGGAGCAGATAGCGTTTTTCTTCGCGGTAATGCCCTTGCAAAATGGGGAACAGCTTTTCTTCCAGCACATTAGGGGAAATATCCACCAAAAAGCCCAAACGCCCCAAGTTAATGCCAATGATAGGGATGTCATAAACGGCAATCGCGCGGGTTGCCGCCAAAAAAGTGCCATCGCCGCCCACGGCAATCACCAAATCGCAATGTTGGCCCAGTTCGCCAATGGGTGAGGCAACCACTGCCGCATCAGCAATAAAATGGACGCTTTCTTGCTCGACAATCACGCCATAATCAAGCGACTTTAAGGTGCTATACAGCACCGCTAAAGTCGCCGCTATGCTGGGGTCGCTAGGTTTGCCGATAATGCCAATCGTCTTAAAAATTGCTTGCATGGCTTGTTGCTGTTATCGGCTCATTGGATGCCGTCTTAATGGCTGGGTGTCAAGACGGGTTCAATAAATGCAGGACAGTTTGCGCCTGTTCGGCGGCTTCGCGGCCCATGGTGGTCAAATAACCGCCATCTTCTTGCGAGACCAAGCCTTTGGCAAACAGGCGTTGGGTGGCGGCAACGGTAGTGGGTGACGCTTGGCTTTGGTGCACTTTAAGCCCTTCCAGTGTGGTTTCTAGGTTGTAACGCACTAAAATGTTAAGTTCTTCCATTAAATCTTGAGTGTATAGCATAGTTAATCCTCTTGGTTTATTCTTGTTATCCTGAGGCGATAGCATAAAAGCATTTGCCGCCCAGTGACACTTTTTTTTACCATCCGACCACTATTCCATATTATTTTTGCTGGATGAAGTGCCTGATGAGGCCGGGGCAAGGCCATTATGCCTAGCTTATGGGATTATGTGCGGATAACTTTAATATATTCGCCGGTTGCCTCGCGGCTGGAGCCAACCACCAGCCGCTGTAAGCCTTCGGGTGTTTGTTCCAATACACCGCTTGCCTCCACCCTTTCGCCCTTAAAAGCTTGACCGGCATAAGTGGCGGTAAAACAAATAATGGTCGGGATGCTGGCGTGGTCGGTATGAAAGCTTATCGGGTAATCAAAAGCCTGAGAATCATCGGTAATGACGCATTGCAGACTGGCCGGGCCGATTTTTTGGCACGGGCCGTTTTGTTCTGCTTGCCCGTTGATGTGTGCTTGTGTCGGCACATTAAGCAAGCTCAAATCAAATTTGCGGCCATTGACTAATGCCTTGTTATGCTTGCGGCGTTCGTGCCAGACATAATCCCTATAACTTAAATCAGCGGCGCGGCGTTGGTAAGCGGCTTGCCAATCGGCTTCCGCCAAATCATCCAGTTCCCCTTGGGTCACCAGCTGGCGCACCACCGCCCGGCACTGTTGGAAAACAGCGCGGTCGTAACAGACCAGATCAATATCAGAGCTAGGGTTATGCACACCCGCCAGCACCGAACCGGTCACGCCCATGTGGGCAAGGTTTAAGCCGTTGCTGTGCAACAAGTGCAGCAATCGGGCCATATCCTGCTCCACGGCATCAGGCCCCGGTTGTTGCAGCAGGGATTGCAAACGCTGGCGCGGCTGATGGTGTTGGCGAATGTTTGCCACCGGCACCGCGTGCAAATGTGCCGCCAGTGGTTCGGAATAATGCAAATAATCGGGATAATGGCTGAGCAAATAGCTATTGGCCGCTTCGGTGGGGTATTTTTTCCAGCCGGAAGCTTCCTTAACGTAGCGCAAAAAGCACAAAGCCTTATCATTTTCCAGACCGTAGGCAACCACGGCAAAAAGTAGCCCTTCAACAGTTTCCAGCATGTCTTTCGGGTAAAATGGCGCGGCGTGTCGGGTCATTCAGGGTATTAGGATTATCGGGCAGCAAACAAAGCCAATGCGTTAGCGGCTATTATGCCACTTAACACCACCCCATTTTGTAGCTTGTTAGTGTTTTTTTACCATGCCTAAATTGAAACGCCCCGCCATCCGTACCCTATGGCTTAAAGTCCATTTATATCTGGCACTGACCGTTGGCTTTTTGTTCGCCATTATCGGCCTGACCGGCAGTTTAAGCGTCTACCATGACGAGCTGGACGGCTGGCTAAATCCGCATTTGACCATTGACCAGCCCCAAGGCAGTTACCAATCGCTGGATAAAATGCTGGCAGCCGTTAAAGCGGCGCATCCACAACGTTTGGGCAGCTGGACGCTGGAATTGCCGCAAACACCCCATGACATGCTGACGGCTTGGTATGAAAAGCCGCAAGAAAGCTATTTTGACTACTACGCCCCGCTCAGGGTGTCGGTCAACCCCTATACCGCTGAAGTGGTGGACAGCCGCTTTTGGGGCAGCACGTTAATGACGTGGCTATTGGATATGCACACACAATTGCGGCTGGATGGTTTGGGCTGGCAATGCGTGGGGATTTTAGGCGGGCTGATGATGGTCTCGGTCATTAGCGGCTTGCTATTGTGGTGGCCTAGTGTGGGTGGTTTACGGCAAGCCTTGCAGTTCCGCTATCGGCAAACGGTGTTGCGCTTATTGATGGATGCCCATCGTTGGTTGGGCCTGCTGGGTGCCGCTGCCTTATTGGTATTGGCATTTACCGGCATGCAACTAAGCTTTCCGCAATTGCTGGAAACCTTCACAGGGGCGGATGACATGGGCCACGGCAATACCGGCAAACCGGTGTTCAGCACGGCCCGCTCCAATAATCACCCAGTAGCGCTGGAAGCCGCCGAATTTGCCGCCCGCGGGCCATTCCCACGCGCCACGCTACGGCGCGTCACCACCCCCTTGGGCGAGGGCACTTACCGTATCAACCTGCGCCAATCCGGCGAAATCAACCACAAGCACCCGTTTACCATGGTATGGGTAGACCGTTGGAGCGGGCAGATTAAAGCCGTCCGCGACCCCAAGCAATTTGGCACGGGGCAACAACTGATGGCGTGGATGTGGCCTTTGCACACGGGTGAGGCGTTAGGTGCGGCGGGGCGGTTTGCGTGGTTTTTGGCTGGGCTTTGCCCCGCTTATTTTTACATCAGCGGCCTTTTGCATTGGCTGCATAAGCGCGGCTGGGTGCGTGACAGGCCGATAGATTGGCAGCAGGTGCGGGAACGTTGCTGGCAGGGTTGGCAAACGCTGTTACGGACTTGGGCTTGGCTATTGCCGCGAATTGAAGCGGGGGGGCAATGGCTGGTATTGAAGATTGTCCAGTGGCGGCAAGCACGGATAAAGAGATGAATGGCGCAATACACTTAATCAGCTATCAAAAATATAGGCTTTTAACAGCTTACACTAAAAATTAGCTTTTGATTGCGGCAATGATAAATACATTTTTCTATTACTACGTGATTTGACTCGCCAACAAGCCATATCACACACTTGTCACTAGTAATTTTCTCTAAAAATATCAAAATGCCGTTAATGTTCTGCCACCTATTTTTGGCTTACGCGGGACTATAAATTTATCAATCAATAGCTTGTCAACAAATAAATGACATTAGCCTATTGGCGCATTTTAATCCGTATGGCAAAACAGCTATAGGCATGAACATTGCTGAAAATCTCATTGCAAACACTATCCTATTATTATCAATGAGAAAATTAATGTTAAACAAAAACTTTATATTGACCGCATTACTGGCTATGGCTGTCGCCACTAGCTTAGCCACCCAGCAAGCTGTAGCCGACTTAACCAACGGTGCCAGCAGTTCTAATCAGTCATTGTTAATCAGCGCCCCCTTGCTTTTTGATGGCACCCAGTTTTTGACCGGACAAGCCGTTCTTATCCAAGATGGAAAAATTACCCAAGTTGCACCACTCAACGAAATTCAGGCAAACGATGCCCGCCAAATCAACATGTCTACCGGCACTATTCTGCCCGGCTTCATAGATATGCACACCCACCACATCCTCAATGCTGTACCGCCACTGCGAATGTTAGAACACGGCGTAACCACTGCACGTGATTTGGGTGGGCCGACCAAACCGGTAACTATCAAAAAACCTTACCAACTGCGCCAGCTCATATCAGGCCCAATCCTTTCAAAGCAAAATGGCTATCCTAACAATGTTTTTCCTGGCTCAGGCATCGACGTAAAAAATCCCGCCAATGCAAGGGCAATCGTAGACTCGTTAGTGGCAAAAGGCGCTAGTGTAATCGCTGTGTCTTTGGAAGCGGGCGGGGAACCCGGAGCGCCGTGGATGCTGCATGACCCAATTCCCGCCGACAACTGGCCGGTATTAAGTGATGATGAGTTGAGTGCCGTTATGGACCAAGCCCACAATGTTCAACACGTCCGCGTAGTCGCCTACCTCGGCAATGAAGCAGCTGCGCAACGCGCACTTTCTTTTGGCATTGACGAATGGGCGCACATGCCCTGTGACCTGCTTTCAACTGACGTAATAACAACTGCCGTAGCCCAGAACGTGGCGATTGACGGCACCATAGACACAGAAGCCGAATGCGCGGGTGTCCATGAAAATGCTGTTGCGTTTCTTGGTGCAGGAGGTCAGCTGTTCTATGCTACCGATATGGGGCATCCCGACATTCCACATGGTATTGATGCCCAAGAAATTCACATGGAACTTCATGCCGGGATGCACAGCGGCATGACTTTTCCAGTTGCAATAACCAAGGCTCTTGTTTCAGCCACCAGCGGCGCGGGACAATACCTTGGTCTCGCTCCGCTCGGTCAAATAGTGCCTGGCGCACCAGCCGATCTTATTATGATCGACAGTGACCCGCGCGTTAATTTTAAGGAACTCGAATACCCACAGCTTGTGGTCAAAAATGGCTTAGTGGTTATTCAGCGAGCCAAGGGCGAATAGTATAAGTAAGCCAGATTGTCCATAAAAAGCTGTAACGTCTATTTCAATGGAGGGGATGGCTCCCCGCCCCCTCCTTTGTCCACATCAACCCACCATCACAAACTATCCAAAATAGCTTTTTTAACCTGATCCAAGCTGGCATCAATAGTGACTGGCTTGGCATCGGCGCATTGCTGCATGGCTATTTCCGGGTCTTTAATGCCGTTGCCGGTCAGGGTACAGACAATCACACTGCCTTCGGGAATTTTGCCGGTGCTGATGTCGTGCAATGCGCCCGCTAATGAAGTGGCGGAAGCGGGTTCGCAAAATACGCCTTCATGTTGGGAAAGCATTTTTTGTGCGGCAAGAATCTGCTCGTCGGTGAATTTGTCAAACCAGCCGCCGGATTCCTGTTGGGCTGTCCACGCCAAATCCCATGATTGCGGATGACCGATACGGATGGCGGTGGCAATGGTTTCAGGATTGTCGACCATAGCGCCTTGCACAAAGGGCGCGGCACCAGCGGCCTGATAACCGCACATCACCGGCCGGCCCCTGCAGACTGCATCTTGGCCTTGGCTGTAAGTGGAATATTCTTTATAGCCTTTCCAATAAGCGGTGATGTTGCCCGCATTGCCGACTGGCAAGCAATGGAAGTCCGGCGGATAGCCCAATTCGTCGATGATTTCAAAGGCGGCGGTTTTTTGGCCTTCGATACGGTAGGGGTTAATCGAGTTGACAATGGTCACGGGTGCCAATTCCGCCACCTCTTTGACCAAGGCCATGCCGCGGTCAAAATTACCGTTGATTTGGATAATTTTGGCATCGTACATCAAGGTTTGCGCCAGCTTGCCCAAGGCGATCTTGCCTTCGGGAATCAGCACAAAAGCCTTAATGCCCGCACGCACCGCATAAGCGGCGGCAGAAGCTGAGGTGTTGCCGGTAGAGGCGCAGATAATGGCTTGGCTGCCCGCTTCCACGGCTTTGGTAACTGCCATCGTCATGCCTCGGTCTTTGAAAGAACCAGTGGGGTTTAGCCCTTCAAATTTGACATAAATCGTGACATCCTTGCCAATCAGCTTGGGGATATTGTGCAGTTGGATCAGCGGCGTGTTGCCTTCGCCTAAGCTGATAAGACGGGTGTTGGCAGTCACCGGAAGGCGCTTGCGGTAACGTTCAATTAAGCCGGTATAGCGGG
>Ga0208507_1001532_pt1 | contig 12812 bp, 11 predicted proteins | sample CryBogCBH12Aug01_FD_184626 | JGI IMG/M metagenome (GOLD analysis project Ga0208507, IMG submission 184626) | Freshwater microbial communities from Crystal Bog, Wisconsin, USA - CBH12Aug09.1 (SPAdes) (version 2) | ecosystem: Environmental > Aquatic > Freshwater > Lake | place: Crystal Bog... | reverse complement strand
TATGCAAAATTAGCTTCCTTAGATGTGCAGGAGCCTATGTCGGGAAATACAATTATTATTAATGATTTTAATCACAGTATCTAGCCATTTACAGACGAATAAATTTCTTCGAAAATTTTTTCTGCAATAGTCTCTTTAAGTGCTACATCCTCGTCAAGCTTTTTGTAGAAGTCTGCTCTTTCGCGGAACATCTTCATAAGTTCATCCTGCATGACCTCATTAAAATGTTCGCGTGCAGCTCCTTTAGGGTTGTTGCTTATTGCACTCTTGACATCTGTACGTTCACGGATACGTGATACTAAAAGCATTCCGTCATCTTCCATTCCTTCGGGTAGACCAAATTGCTCGTTTATGCTCTTCACTATAAGGGATAATCTTTCTAGTTCTTCTAGCGGTTTACCAGAGCGAGAATTGCTAGACATTGGGTCTAATTCTGATTCTGTATCAACAAGTCCTATGGCGGCCTTCTTGGCCTTAGAAATGGCTATTGAACTTAGGTCGATGTAATCGAGTAGTTCAGTAGGTAATGGATCCTTGATTCGTGGTAGTTTTTTAACAAGGTTCCGTAAGTATTCATAGAATTGTTCGAGTTTCGCATCTCCGAAATCAAATAACTGTGCAATAAATGCATACTTGTGAACAAAATCTATGGATTTATCAATGAACTCTGTCTTATCGTCATCTTCTAGCTCTGACCATGCTTGAACCGCTTCATCCAGAAGGCCGGCTACTACAGCTTGATTATTCTGATCATTTGAAAGTAGAAGATGGTAGTGTTGCTCAACCTGCTCTTGGCCAAAAATACCGAATGTTAAAATGTCTCTCTTGAGATCATATAGAATATTTGGATCAGTAGACGTAGATAGAATAGTGCTTGTAAAGTAAGGCTGAAAATCTTTCTGTACATCTTCTGCATCATTGACGAAGTCAAGAATAAATACGTTATCCTTCACCTTACCCATGGTCCGATTGAGTCTACTCAGTGTTTGGACGGTTGCTACGCCCCCGAGTTTCTTATCTACATACATAACTGCTAGTTTAGGCTGGTCAAACCCAGTTTGGTATTTGTTTGCAACAATCAAGAATTTATAATCGTCACTATCAAATTTATCAACGGTCTCTGAATCCGAAAAACCATTCATGCCGGCTTCGCTATATTCAATGCCGCCACGACTTGAGTCTACGACTGTTCCGGAAAATGCAACGATAGCTTTCTCAGAATAGCCCTGACGTGCCAAGTAGTCGCTAACGGCTAGATAGTAACGGACGGCATGTAATCGTGACTTTGTCACAATCATCGCTTTAGCTTTGCCGTCAATTTGGCGTTCAATTTGTGAGCGGAAATGCTCAACCATAAGCTCAGCTTTTTTTTCGATACCGTGTTCATGTAAATCGGCATAATTTATAGCTATTCGGTATGCCTTCTTCTTTTCAAACTCAGGGTCGATATCTTTTGCTCGTTGAGCTAATTCGAAGTACATCTTATGCGTCGTGTAGTTTTTTAATACGTCCAATATGAAGCCTTCTTCAACTGCTTGCTTCATGCTGTAGAGGCTGAATGGGTAATATCGACCGTCTGGACCTTTTTGCCCGAATAATTCAAGCGTCTTTTCTTTTGGAGTTGCAGTAAATGCAAAGAAGCTAACGTGATGTAAATGACCGCGTGCTGATTGTGCTTCTAGTGCAAATTTCGTTTCAGGATCAATTTCTTGATTAGCTTCGTCTTCGATCTCGGCATCTTCTAACTTACTAAGTGTTTGTTTTAGTGCCCTTGTGCTTTCTCCACTTTGGCTACTATGGGCTTCGTCGACGATCACTGCGAAGGTATTGCCAGATAGTTGGCTCATGTCTTCGACAATCACCGGGAACTTTTGAAGTGTGGTGACGATAATTTTAGTTTTATCTTGTAGTGCAGTGCGTAGCTCGCTAGACGTTTTGACACCCTTTACGACATCCCGTTGTTGCTCGAATTGGCTAACTATATCGCGAAGCTGCTTATCCAGCACGCGACGATCTGTAATGATTATTATTTTATCGAATACTTTACGGTCGTCGGCATTATGTAGGTCACTGAGGTTATGTGCGGTCCACGCAATAGAGTTTGACTTCCCGGAACCTGCGCTATGTTGAATAAGGTAGTTTTTACCAGCACCATTGTCGCGAGCATCAGCAATGAGTTTTCGGACAACATCTCTCTGATGATATCGTGGAAATAGAAGCATTTCTCTCTTGGAAATACGTCCGGTTTTTGGGTCCTTATTTTTTACTATTGATAAGTGCATAAAGCGAGCAATCAGTTCAGTTAAGCTATCCTTTGTAAATACATCCTCCCATAAGTAGTAGGTCGCAAACTTATCATCAACAGGTGAGTTACCAGCACCATTGTTGTCACCACGGTTAAATGGCAAGAAGTAAGTTTTCATACCGTCAATTTTAGTGGTCATGTACGCTAGGTTATTGTCTAATGCAAAATGAACGAGTGTCCGTTTAAAACTGAAAAGCTTATCATTTGCTTGGCGGTCTGTTTTGTATTGATACATCGCGTGCTGGACTGTCTGTCCTGTGAGCTGATTTTTTAACTCTAGTGTGATTATAGGAATACCATTTAGTAGCAAAACCATATCAACCGAACGCTCATCACTAGGGGAAAAATATATCTGTCGCATAACGCTAAATTTATTTGCTTTATATAGCTTTTCTGCTTCTGGATTGTATGAGCTGTTTGGCCTTCGGTTCATGAGATCAATATGAACACCACGGTCTGTAACGCCGTTTCGTAGTACTTCCAGTGCACCTATTTGTGATAGTTCTTGGTCTAAGCGTTTTGCGAAACTATCGAGGGCTTGGTCACCATAGATTTCATGTAAACGAGACCATTCGTTGGGTTGAGTTTGTTCTATGAAGCTTGCAAGCATATCAAGGTCTAGGGCCAAAGTTTTGTCATAGTCTTTGTCTTTCACTGGGCGCAGTGATTCATCAGCACCACGCAAAATAAAGCTGTTCTTTTCAACGAGATAATTTGTTATGTATTGTTCAAAGTTGGTTTCTTTTAGATTTATCATTTCTTCTGTGCCGCCTTCCGTATTTTTTTCATACTATAGGATTCTTTATTAATTTCAAATTCGCCATCTGAAGCTTTCTTATTTAGTATGTCGACTACTTCTTGTGAATACTTCTTATAGCCATCGCCTATATTAAAAATATGCATATACTCGTCTGTCTGAAGGCCGTAGACTTTCACTAACGCTAGTGCATTGGGACCAGCGGAGCCCTCAGGCGTAAAACCTAATTGAATACCAACAGCCTTAATCGTTAAAGGATATTTAATGTCAGGATCAATTATTTTTTCAATGATCCTTGCAGAACCGGCATTAACAGAACCAACAATTCTTAAGGTCGGAGCGCCCTTTTTCTCATTAAACTCTCCCTCCTTTATAAACTTTATGTCTTTCATTATATTTTCATCAATTATTACCGTGCCGCCTGGTGCGGTTACGATGCCATCATTTAGACTTAGAATTGCTGCGTTTTCAATACCAATCCTCGTTGCGTTATTAAAAAATGCCATCCAACGATCGGACTCTTTGCGTTTTTGTTCCGATAACATCTGCTGTAAATTTGTTGAATTTACAGCCTCACTTCGTGCGCCATTACGAAAGTAAACGGTCCCGTCTTTCAATTCCTTACCAGAATTTTTAATGCAAATAACGGGCCTAACGGACGCAGGCCTTGTATAAATCCAGCCGAGCTTTTTACCATCATAGTCTATTGTCTCGAATTCATAATCAACTCCGGTCGAAAAATATGATTTTATATACTCGGAAATTTTTTCTGATGTTAAATCATCAAATGAAGCACCGCTCAGACCAATTATTGTTCGCGGCTTGTCTTTCACGCCAAAAAGCAAATATCCACCTTGGTTATTCGCAAAAGCAACCATCGTTTTAGTATATTCAGCGGCATTAGCCCAATTAAACGATTGCTTGAAGTCAAGCTTTGCCGATTCTCTAGATTTGACGTAGCCCCTATCATCAATTTGAAGAATAGTCTTTGATACGTAGTCCCTTATTAACTTCAGGTCATTAGCGGTCTGGTTCATACTTTGACCTTCCCGGTAACAACATTCGAAATTAAGCTAATGCGGCGTTCTTTAAGAAGGTCTATTTGGGTTTGGCATTTTTGTTTAAGTTCGTCAAATTTAGCCAACTCTAAATGTATGGTCTTTATGATTTCGCGCTGTTCATTACGATCCGGTAAGGACACTTTACAATTTTTAAATTCTTCGGGCACAACGCGCTTTAAACCTCCGGTTCCTCGCATGCCACCAGCTAAATAATTATTAATTTCAGATGTCTGCGTCAGCCAATAGAGATACTCAGGCTCAACCTTGCTATTTGGGCGGAGTACGAATAGCTCAGTAGTTCCAAAGCCGACTTCACTCGATACCTCAGTGATGTGGGCGCCTTTATAATTTTCAAAACAGGGGGTTACCTTAGCCATAACAACATCATTATTCTGGAAAATTGAATATCCTGTTTTGACTTCTATGTATCTGCGAGTTTGGCTGTGGTCTATAGAACCATCTTCTCCAATACTCTCCATTGGGTAAAAACTAACAACATCATCAGGCTGAAAATCTACTTTTGTTTGTGGATTGAATTTACAAATATCCCGGAATCTCTCCTCAGTCATACCGCACTTTTCTCCCATGACGGAATCACTTATAGTGTTTCGACGTTTTTCTGAAAGTAGTAAAAGCAAGCGTTCTTGTTTGAATACCATATTGTCAATTTTCGCAGTTTCCTCATCAAGATAATTTGCGATACGTTCTTGTACTTCGTTACTTGGTAAAATAACAGGGATTTCAAGTAATTCCTTTGAGCTTAAATTAGCCCGTACGCCTTCACCGGCGATATTGTTAAATACATAAGTTAAATAGAGGGAATAATAATAATAATAAAAGTACTTTGCGCACACTGAAATCCGAGGGCTTAGTCTAATGTAAGCTGGGCTCATTATGCCGCGCATGGGTACAAGGCCTACGCGACTTGTTTTTTTATTTTCGAGGTCAATCAGTTTAAACACCAAATCATTTGTTTCGAAAATTTGATAAGATTCCAGACTTTTAGGATTAAGACCAATAGCATCGCCATCCTCACGTTCAATCACGCCCTTGAGAGTAAGAGCTAGTCTTTGTGGCTCCAATAAACCTTTATTTGTTTGCTTCTTATTACCGTATACAAACTTACCACGAAGTTGCTTCCAATCACTAGGAATCTTACCTATCCATGCAACACCAGACATCCTCGTAGCCTGATAGGATTGCATTACTCAGTTACCTCATTTAGTAGGGTAAGTATCTCTTTTGTGACTTTTTGCAGGTCATAGTCAATTTCGTCAAGATTGCGAGGTGTTTCATATTCGTAGAAATAACGACTAAAAGGTATCTCGTAACCGATTCTATCCTTTTTGCGATCTAGTTTTGCGTTTGGTATGTGAGGCAGGATCTCGCGTCTGAAATATTCGTTAATGTCTTCCGTAAGAGGTACATTCTCAGTGTCTTTCTCTTTATCCCAAGTCACAGTAACCTGCGTGTATCCAAAGTCTTCGTTATTAAAAATTTTACTTCGTTTTGTCTGGTGGAAGTTTTCGTATAAGTCATAAATTTCATTGATGTCATCAAGCGTAAGCTCTTTATTTTTATCGCCTAGATTTTTGCGAAGTTTATGGAATATTTCGCTAGCATTAATAAGTTGTACTTTTCCTTTGCGTTCATCCGCCTTGCGGTTTGTGATAACCCAGACGTAGGTAGTAATTCCAGTGTTGTAGAACATGTTTGTTGGCAAGGCGATGATAGCCTCAAGATAATCATTTTCTAGCAACCATTTACGGATATTGCTCGGACCACTTCCAGCTGCGCCAGTAAATAGTGGGGAGCCGTTATGAACTACTGCTACGCGACCGCCGCCTTCGTACTTTGGACGCATTTTGCTAATCATGTGCTGCAAAAATAGCATCTGGCCGTCACTAACTGCAGGCGTTCCAGCCGGGAAGCGCCCAGCATCGCCACGAGCGGCTTCAGCCTCTACGGCGTCTCTGTCTTTTTTCCAGTCCACTCCGTATGGAGGATTGGCTATTACGTAGTCAAATGTCTTGTCGAAGAATTGGTCATTACTAAGGGTGCTGTCCTCGGCATGTTCACCGCTACCACCTTTAATGCGGTTAGCGTCTTCGCCCTTAATGAGAATGTCTGACTTGGCGATAGCAAAGGTCTGAGGATTTAGCTCTTGGCCATATAGGTAAACCTCGGCGTCTGGATTGATTTTGTTTTGAATGTATTCTTTGCCAATAGTTAACATACCACCGGTACCACAAGCTGGGTCATACATTTCAATAATCTTACTTTCACCCTTGATTCGATCGGCATCGGGCTCAAGTAACAAACGGACCATCAGACGGATAACCTCGCGCGGGGTATAGTGCTCTCCGGCAGTTTCGTTGGATTGCTCATTAAACTTTCGGATAAGTTCTTCGAAAATGTAGCCCATATCGTGGTTGTTTACTACTTCAGGACGGAGGTCGACCTTATCTAGCTCTTTAAGAACTAGGTGTAGCATCTTGCCGCTCTTGAGCTTATTTAATTGTTTCTGAAACTCAAACTTTGTTACGATATCGCGCACATTAGAGCTAAAGCCGTCAAGATAGTTGATGAAGTTGGCATAAATACCTTCCGAATCGTCCAGTAGTTTTTCGAAGTCATACGGACTCGTATTGTAGAATTTGTAGCCAGCTTCTTTCTCTAAAAAAAGCGACAAAGAATCGTCGCTCATAGTGCCGTGCATTTGATTATAAGTGCGCAATACGTTTTGTTTAGTTTTTGCAAGGACGTTATCGAGCCGTTTCAAAACCACTAGTGGCAGTATCACATCTTGATATTCATGCTGTTTCCAGCCTCCGCGGAGAATATCTGCCACATTCCAAATTAAGCTCGCCTGATTTTTTGGGTTTTCATTCATCTCCATATTATATAACTTCTCTGTTAAATATAGAAATTATGCATCGAAAATATGAGAGGTATATACTGATAATTAATAAGATATATTTATATGGCAAATTACTAAGCAGTAACTATTCTGTTCAATAAACCACTTTCGAGTAATTTCAGATTCAATATAATATCGTTGTTATCAAATGTTTCTCTTAGTGGGTGTGTTGTAGTGTGCCACCCTAGACCATCAGTAATCCAAATGAAGGTAAATTTGTTATCTAGCTTATCCTGAAGATTTCTATATTCACCGGCTGTCGATTTCAACTTGGATCCACCGCCACCATAATAGTTGGTCTCTATAAGGTATATCTTTTCATTGTGTTTTATAACAAAGTCATAGCGACGTGACGATTTGTCTACCGGTACGTCAACACCAAATTCTTGTTTTATCTTTTGAGCATTTGCTTCTTTAAGATAAGTGCTGCCCGTATCTTTTGATACTTTACGGACAAAAGCTTCAACAATGTTTTCCATTGAATGGCCACTTCGGTTTTTTCTTCCATTACTATCGAGTCCTGCTTCAACTCCCGTCATGTAATCGACTAAGTTTTTAATAGATTTATTAATAAATAGATTTTTAATTCCAGTCTTTGTTATGAACTCTAAATATTTTTTAGCATCATCATCTGTTATTACTTTTTTAGTGAAATCAAATTCCTCATAAGTTATTTGTTGGTTTTCATAAGAAGCGATTATTTTAAATTTTTTGGTGTTCTTTCCATCCCTAACTGCTAGTGCTGGCAGGGTTCCAACAATCTTTGGATGTTCTGTTATTAGCTTGATAAACTCCTCGTCGAAATTATCCTTGCCAATTAGATAGTTTAATATATTGAGGTTAACTTCAATAGTTCTAACATTTTCAATAACCTTGTCCCAATTAACAAAGTAAGACCATAGGGTAATACTTGGCTTCAGATTAGATATTAAATAATCGAAGACTTGATCCTCGTTCTTTAGTCCTAATTCGGTATATGCTTCAAGCCATCTCATTCTGTAATGTATTATACCTCTTTTTAGATAAATTAAGGTATTCCTGGTTATTGTCTATACCTATGAAGCTTCTTTTGAGTCTAGCGGCAGCTATGCCTGTAGTAGAGCTACCAGTGAAGGGATCTAGGATAACATCTCCTTCACTAGTGCTCGCTCGAATGAGTCTATCTAGGAGGGCAATTGGTTTTTGAGTTGGATGTTTACCTTCTAACTTCTCATTTTTACTGGGTGTAGCTATAGACCACACACTTCTCATTTGTTTATCTTCATTTTTGAAATGGTCATTCTCCCATTTACTAAATTTCATATCTTTATAGTTAAAGGGGTGTTTTGTCTTGCTGTCCTTACCGGCCCAAATTAATGTCTCGTGACTAGCAGTAAAATATCGACAACTGATGTTTGGTGCTCCGTTTGGTTTGAACCATGTAATTTCATTAAGAATTTTGTATCCATGTTTCTGTAATGAATGCCCGCAAAGATAAATTGAATGATAAGTTCCGCTTATCCAAATAGTTCCATTTGGCTTAAGTAATCTTTTAGCGGCCTTAATCCATGCGTCTTGGAACTTATAGTCCTCATCTATACCTTTACTTACATCCCAATCAGCTTTATTAACTGAAACCATCTCACCACTATGTACTGTGATTCCATTATTGGATAGTAGGTATGGCGGATCTGCAAAAATCATATCAATTGACATTGGTTTCATTTTTTTCATCAGAGTAATACTATCACCTAGCAGTAGTTGGAAGTCTTTTCCCTTAAAATATGTTTCATTTTTTAACATAGTTAGTAACTAATACTTCTTTAACTTTTTGACGTTTTGCACCGTTTGAATTTATTGAACGAGATGCGTAAATCTTATTAATAGTGAATTCTTTATATAGTTCATTAATCAGCGGGGTATCTGAGTTGCTTAGCATAACATAGCAACCTTTTTCGGAAAGTTTTTTGAATACATCACGCAATTTTTCTTGATCTTTAGAACTAAAGCCTCCTGCCTGGTAAGTCGTAAAACTTGAGGTTGTATTTAGTGGATCGTAAGGAGGATCGAAATATACAAGATCGCCTTTTTTAGCTGTCTTAATAGCATCGTCATATGAAAATTTAGTTATTGTGGTCTTCTTAAGATGTCCGCTAACTAATCTTAAATTTTTTTCATCACAAATAGTTGGTGAATCGTGCTGCCCGAAAGGGATATTGTATTCACCTTTAGAATTTTCACGATACATTCCATTGAAGCAAGTTTTATTAATAAAGATAAGAAGAATTGTTTTATTAAAATCATCATTAGGCAGTTGATTAAATAGTCTTCTTTTCGTTAGATAAAATTCCTTTTTAGCTTCAAGATTATCTAGATTAATATATTCATTTTGGATAATTTTTAAGGCATCTACGACTTCATCTATCCGTTCTTTGATATTTATATATGCATTGATGAGGACTTCATTTAGGTCATTAATGAAAGCCTTCGAAGGATTGATTGAAAAGTAAAGCGCACCACCACCAACGAAAGGTTCATAATAATTATTGAATTCATCTGGAAAGTAACTTAATAAAGTTGGCACCAATCTTGACTTGCCGCCAACCCATTTAACAAACGGTCTTGCAGTCTGTGAGCCATTGGTTTTTTTATCCCCATTCATATCAATATATGATAGCGTGTTTTTTAATAACTATCTATCAATGATCTATTTTTTAATATCTGGTAGATCTTTGAGTTTTTTTCCGTTAAATTGCCAATAATTAGCGCCTTGATATGCGCCACTACTATTCAGCTTATCTTTGTCATCAAATACTTTATAGGTTAAAGGCGAAAGCTTCCATGTTTGATTATCGTACATAACCTCTCGTTCGCTTGCTACGATTGCAGTTATTTTGTCGTCAGAAATAAAAGTAATCAAATCACCATTTCTCAGTCCCTTGCTATAGAAACTAAATAACGCACCTTGTTTCCTAGCGGCAGTGATTACATCAAACTCTTTCTCCTTATTGACCATTTCCGGATAAATAACGCTACCGTCGAAGGAAAGTAGCAATTGTCTCGCTAAATCCTGATCTAGCGCGAATAGCTCACTATTGCCAACTTGATGTTTGCTGAATATTTCATGAAGTAAACTCTCCTTATCATCATAATCTTCAAGCTCGATAGCAAAAAAACGCTTAAGTCCAGTTACGTTATAATACCCGTTAGCCATCAGGAAGCGCATTCGTTCTGGATAATTGCTTGTTCCTGTTTTACCAATTTTCACTAGTCCAGACACAGCGGTCGTCATAATATAAATAATACCTTTTGCCATAAGTTTGATTATATAACTTATCCGATAAATATCGAAACAATGCAAGATATATAGCAAGAGGTATATACTTAAAACCAGTAAGAGACAATATATGGCAGACTTTCTACTAATTATCATAATCATAATGCTTTTTCATTATCATCATAAAGGGAAGAAGTAGAGTTTATGGACATTAAGCCTCAAAGAAAAATAAAAAAAACCGTTCATGAACCAATTAGACGGAGTTCTAAAAAGCCTGACCTGAATGATAATCTCCTTGGTGTAAAATTAAGTTCTTCACACAAGACTAGAAATAGCTTCTTATCTATTGCCGGAGTAGTTATCCTTATATTTCTTATATTGGCTGTATCACATTCTATGAAGCAGAATTCAGGGATTAGCGCAGCCACCAACTCATCTTCAGTACAAAATGATAGTAATAGTTCAGTGCCTGATAATAGTGCAAACACATCTTCTCAATCTTTAGCTCAATCCGAGGCCGATCTTAAAGCCGCACAAGACAAGGCAGCTGCTGCGCAAGCTGCCGCTGACCAAGCTACACAAAATTTGAAGAATATTTCATATGCTCCACCATCATATGTAGCTCCTACTCCAACCCCAACTAAGTTACCAGTTAGCGCTCCTTCACAAAGTCCTTCCGCCTGGACTTCTGGAACTGGGTATCTGACTGGTACATATTATTATAAAATTAGTTATGTTGATTCTTCTGGAGTTGAGACTAATTTAGGCCCAAGCTCGTTATCTGTTTCTCCTTCAAATCAAGAAATTTGGGTGTCGAGTATTCCAACAAGCTCTAATAAAGATGTTAATCAAATCAAACTTTATAGAACTCTAGCTAATAGCAATATGGTTGGCCCATATTATTTAGTAAATACTTTCTATGGAAATAACGCTACTTCATACTACGACAATAAATCTGACTCCTCGATATCATACCAAGTCCCAAAGTATTAACGTATCTTGATCTGAATACTCTTCATTTATATTTTCGATTATCCTTCCTAGCTTCTTATTGTTCTTGTTTGTTAATATTAGTATTACTTTTGGTTGGTTGTCTTCGTAGTTGTCTTCTATGAATTCTGCAAGGTAGGTTAATCTTTTTTGGATTATGAAGTTTTGCTTGTTGTTATGAATCTCTATGAAGATGTCAGATTGTTGGTTCTTATTTGATTGTCCGTAAATATCTGATGGTGGATCTGGTTGGTCTTCGTGTTTATAGAGCTCGTACTTAGTCTTAAGGGTGTAGTTCTTATTTAGTTTAGCTTTATATTCTAAGTACGTCTGTAGAGTCTGTATATGGCTATCTACTGCATCTTCGCTTAGTAGCTTAGTCTTATAGAAAAGGTTTAGGCTGTGCTGATTTATATCATCGTTGTCTTGAAATAGTTTTATAGCTTTTGGGGACAGGAAGTATCTGGCTGCTTTTCCTTGAAGCTTATATGAACTGCTATATCTTTTATTTACTAGTCCTGCCTCTTCTAAAACTTTAATCGATCCAGCCATAGATTGATTAGATACTAAATTGTACTTCGCCAGCAAAGATATCGTTATAAATCTAAATCTATAGATAGAGATAAGAATACCTACCTGCTTTTCACTCAGTTTATTATTTCTCTTAACACTGTTCATCTATGCCTATATATAATATATATAAGAGAGGAAGTAAATAGATGATTTTACATCTGTTAATAAGACGAATAATACTTGTTTTCGATAACAAGTAAAACTATGCATAAATATTTCATTTTTTTCGCTTGCAATTAACCTAATCAGGATAGTATACTAACCATATCGGGTTAGTCCTGATCCGGAGGGTAGCAATGGAAAAATTACTAACACACTCTAGTTATAACGAATACGCTCATACGACTGATTATGAGTCACTCAGGGTGATTCTCGGTCATGAATCTGGTCGTGAGTTTACGTTAGATGAGGCTACTGAAATTGGATTATCGCTTATTGAGTTTTATGTAGCACTCGCTGAACCTGGAGCCGAGGATGGCAGCTAATTATTATAAAACAGCTGTGATACTCGCTAGAGTATCTTCTAAGTCCCAAGACGAAGAGGGATACTCACTAGACTCTCAACTAAAGCTCCTACGTTCTTATTGCCAAAAAAATGATCTTGTACCAATCAAAGAATTTCGTATAGCCGAAACAGCCTCTAAAATACAGAGCCGCAAGATATTTCATGAGATGCTCGAATACGTTAGTAAGAACAATATCTATCATATTACTGTAGAGAAGACCGATAGATTGACCCGTAATTTACGTGATGCTGTAGATATAGATGATTGGCTTCTTGGGGATGGAGAAAGAATGCTCCACGCCGTCAAAGAAGGCTTTCGATTAAATAGAGTATCGCGTAGTGATGTTAAATTTATGTGGACAATACAATTAGCAGTAGCTAAGAAATATACCGATAATCTGCGGGAAGAAGCAATGAAGGGCTGGGCTGAAAAACTTTCTCAAGG
>Ga0208507_1001530_pt1 | contig 12817 bp, 9 predicted proteins | sample CryBogCBH12Aug01_FD_184626 | JGI IMG/M metagenome (GOLD analysis project Ga0208507, IMG submission 184626) | Freshwater microbial communities from Crystal Bog, Wisconsin, USA - CBH12Aug09.1 (SPAdes) (version 2) | ecosystem: Environmental > Aquatic > Freshwater > Lake | place: Crystal Bog... | reverse complement strand
CGCCGTGGCTGCCCCGGCTGCCCGCCGCCAGCCGCGCCGCCGCCGCCGCGCTGGCCAGCGCCGGGCAGAGCATCACCGACATCGACCTGTTCCAGCTCTACGACTGCTTTTCCATCGCGGTGCCACTGCAACTCGAAGCCATTGGCCGCATCCCCTATGGCCAATCGCACCAGGTGCTGGGCGAGGGCGTGCTGTCGCCCTCCGGCTCCATCCCCACCAATACCCATGGCGGGCTACTGGCGCATGGCTATCTGCTGGGGGCGGGGCATATTGCCGAGGCTGTCTGGCAATTGCGGGGCCTCGCCGGAGACCGGCAGGTGCCCAATGCCCGCACCGCTTTTGTGGGGGCGGGCCCCGGGCGGCAATACACCGCCCTTGTCCTCGCCCGCGAGGAGCTGGTGCCATGAGCGATGATCTCGAGACCCGGTGGGCCGAAGGCCTCGCCAGCGGCAGGCTCGCCTTTCCGCGCTGCGACGCCTGTGGGGCGTGGAACTGGTATCCCCTGCCGCAATGCAGCCGCTGCCAGTCCGACCAGCTGGCATGGGTCGAGGTGGCACCGCTTGCCCGCATCTACAGCTGGACCCGCGCCCATTACGATTTCCTCAAGGGTGGTGCCTTGGCAGAGCCTTGCGTGATCGCGCTGGTCGAAATTATCGAGGCACCGGAAATTCGCCTCCCCGTTCGCCAACTGGCAGCCGGAGCGCCGCCGTTCATCGGCGAGATGGTGCGGCTTGAAGTGGCGCAGGCGATCTGGTGCTATGCGCCGCTCGACACCCCCGCCTGCCCAAGCGACGCTCCATGAAGCTCGTCCTCCTTGGCGAGGGCACGGGCGAGCCCTCGGCGGGGATCGATCTGGTGCCTGCCCTGCTGGATGATCCGGAGATCACCTATTTCGTGGGCGTGCGCCGCAGCCCCGATGGTCTCGACGCGCTGGCCCAGCCCGGCGCGCGGATCGTTACCAGTATGCCGGGCCGGGGCCTCGCCCGCTTTCGCGAGAGCCTCGAATACCGGCGACTGAGTTCCTTTGGCCTGCAGCGCGGCTTTGCGGCCCAATGCCTTGCGCCCGATGTCGCCGTGGTGGTGGCGAGCCCGCCCGATGGTCAGGGCTTTCGCACTCTCGGCACGGTCAACGGGCCTATGCAAGCCGCGCTGAATGCCAGCCGGCGGATCATCGTCGAGGAGGACCCGACGCTGCCCATATTGCCGGGGGCCGCCCGCGTGGATCCCGCCCGCATCGCGCTGGTTACCGCCCACCGGCCCCTGCCCTATCAGGCGCTGTCCCGCGCGCCCGACGCCACCGACTATCGCATCGCCGAGCGTGTCGCGGCATTGATTGGCGCGGGCGTGACGCTGCAATTGGGCGTGGGGGGCGCGATCGAGGCTTTGGGAGAGGCGTTGAAACCACACGGCGGCTTCCGCATCATAACCGGAGCGGTCGGCGCTTCTATCCTCCATCTCGAAAAATCCGGCAAGCTGGCTGCGGATGCGCCAATTCTGGCCAGCGCCCTGGTGGGCGACGAGGAGGTGATCGATTGGGCGAGCAGCCACAAGGCGCTGCGGTTGCTGGGCTCCGATAGAATCCACAACCCACGCTGGCTGGCCCGCACCCCGCGATTATGGTCGATCAATGTCGGCATTTCTGTCGATCACGCTGGCAATATCAATTCGGAATATGCGGGCAGTCGGCTGGTATCGGGGCGCGGTGGGGCACCCAATTTCGCGGCCGGGGCCCATGCTTCGCCCGGTGGCGGCGTGATCGTCATCATCCGTGGGGATCGCCCCGAAAATTTGGCCCGGCACATTGCTCGCCCCACCATCAGCGGACGAAACGTCGATTTTGTGGTCAGCGAAAATGGCGTTGCTGATCTGCGCGACGCGCAGGGAGACAATCGCCGGCGCCGCCTCGAAAATATCTTTGGGTGAACCGCATCTCTGCACCCTGCGATTGCGGGCCCGAGACGGACACCACGGCCAGACAAGCGATTATGTCAACTATGTGTTGACAAAATGTGGAGGCACGCCCACTCTACGAATGACGGCGCGATTCGTCGCATCGCCATGGGTAATTGTCACAAGCCTGCACGGCATAAGGCGTGGCTGTGGTCGGTTGGTGGAGAGGTGTTTGATCAATTCGAGGGGGAGCGGTGCTTGCAACACGCAACCATCGTCCGGTTGGCATCGTCCGGTTGGCATCGTCCGGTTGGCATCGTCCGGTTGGCTCCGTCCGCAGCAAGCTGACAGGGCAATGGCTGGGAGCGCGACTTTGGACTTACCGGTTTTCGCCCGTTGCAGGAGGGCTGGAGCGTGGGGGTGATAACCTCTGCCTCTCCGATGCCCCTCTTGTCGAAGTATTCATCGCCAGTTTTGGGGCGTATTCAGGCCTAAAGTGGGTGCGGTGGCTGCCTGTCAGCCGTTCTAAACCCCCGAGTGGATCGCTTTAGATATTGCCGTGTTGTGAAAGGAGCTAAAAGTTGGATCAGCTTATCAAATCGGTTGGAGCGGATGTCCTCTTCTCTCAATGGCTCGGCAAGTTTGGCGAGGCGGTTGATAGCGGGTCCGCCGAGGCGGTCAGTGGCCTCTTCGAAACCGACGGCTACTGGAAGGATATGCTCTCCCTCTCGTGGGATTATGAGCTGTTTTCCGGTGGCGACGAGATCAGGGCCGGCTTTGCGAGGCTTTCGGGGCCCAGCGGGTTCGGCAAGATTCGCCCTGCCGAGGGACGCACGCCGCCCAGCAAGTGCCGCCGGGGTGGTCGCGACGTTATCGAGGGTTTCTTTGAATTTTCCACCGCATCGGGCTGGGGTCTGGGTTTTGTGCGCCTGGCGCTGGAGGCCGGAAACGAGCCGCGCGCCTGGCTGCTGCTGACCGCGCTCTATGGCCTCGATTCCGCCCCGGAACGCGTCGGCGATCTGCGCCCATCCGGCGACGAATTTGCCAAATACATGACCACGGAAAACTGGGCCGATCGTCGTGCCCAGGAAATCCTCTACGAGGATCGCGATCCCGAGGTGATCGTGATTGGCGCGGGTCAGGCGGCCCTGTCGCTCTCCGCCCGCCTCAAGACTATGGGCGTGGATGTGCTGCTGGTGGACCGCTCGGAACGCGTCGGCGATTCATGGCGCGGGCGGTATCATACGCTCTCGCTGCACAACCCCACCTATGGCAACCACATGCCCTATATGCCCTTCCCCGAAGCCTGGCATAAATGGCTGCCGAAAGACAAGCTGGCCGATTGGCTCGAAGCCTATGCCCAGACATTCGAACTGAACATCTGGACGGGAACCTCGGTCGTTTCCGGCAGCTTCGACGAGCAGAGCAAGAGCTGGTCGGTGCTGGTTCGCCGCGCCGATGGCTCGGAACGGCTGATGAAGTGCCGGCAGCTGGTGTTCTCCACGGGCATCAGCGGCTCTATCCCCAACATGCCCAAATTCCCGGGAATCGAGACGTTCAAGGGCGAGGTGCTGCATAGCGCGCAGTTTGCCTCGGCGAAGGATTACAAGGGCAAGAAGGCGCTGGTGATCGGCACCGGCAACAGCGGGCACGATATCGCTCAGGATCTTACCGTGAATGGCGCCAGCCGCGTGGTGATGGCCCAGCGGGGCCCCACCTGCGTGGTCAGCCTGCGGCCCACGGCGGAAAGGGTTTTTGCGGTTTATGCCGGGGAGGCCCCGGTAGAGGAGGTCGATCTCATCACCGCCGTCCTGCCCTATCCGCTACTGGTCGATACCTACAAATGGCTGGTCAAGCGGGCCCGCACCGAGGATGCGGCGCTGACCGAAAGCCTGAATGCGCGCGGGATGAAGACCTACTACGGCGACGACGATACCGGCTTTCACATGATGTATCTGCGCGGTCAGGGCGGGTATTATATCGATGTGGGCTGCTCGCGCTTGATCGCCGAGGGCAAGGTCGAAATCCAGAACTACGACGAGATTGATTGTTTCGTGCCCGAGGGAGCCCGTCTGAAGGACGGCACCATCCTCGAATTTGACCTGATCGTTGCCGCCACGGGCTTCCGCAACATGCAGGAGAATATTCGTCAGGTGCTGGGCGATGGCATCGCCGATAGCATCGGGCCAGTGTGGGGCATGGACGAGAAGTACCTGATGCGGAACATGTGGCGCAGGACGGCGCAGGAGGGCCTGTGGGTGATGGGCGGTGGCCTGATCGAGGCGCGGATGTTCTCGCGTATGCTGGCCTTGCAGGTTGCCGCATCGCTTAGAGGTGATATGCAGCCTTAGGGCAGATGTCCGCCCAATATTGAGATAGGCGAGAGGCCCGAAACGGGCCATTAAAAGCAATAATCAGCCGGGGGATGAAGGCATATGTTCGTGGGCGGACACCATTTACGCGACCTGACGTTCCGTGCCCTGGTGGGCGGTATCGCGCTGTTGGCGCTTACCGCCAATGCGGTTCCGAATGGCTGGCAGGATAAGCAGGCCCCCGAGGTTCTGCCCGGAGATGTGCCCTGGGCATCGTTCAACAGCCGGGAGGATGGCGTTCGTTTCAGCGAACTGGCGGACATCAATGCCGACAATGTCGGTGCGCTCAGCGAAGTGTGCCGGGTGCGGGTGAGTGGCCCGGGTGCCTTCAGCAGCGGGCCGGTGGTGGTGGATGGGGTGCTATATCTCACCGCGCTCAACGGCACGATCGCGCTGAACCCGACGAATTGCGACATCAAGTGGAAGTCGCTCTACACGCCGACCAGCCGCGAATATCTGGCCGGAAATCGCGGCGCCGCCGTTGCCGAGGGTCTGGTGGTGCGGGGCACGGCCGATGGGCACCTTGTCGCCTATGACGCGCAATCGGGGAAAGAGCGCTGGGTCAGCGCCGTCGGCGATTCCAGCAAGGCCGAATTCGTCACCTCGGTTCCGCTGATCTGGCGGGGGCTGGTGCTGGTTGGTCTGGCTGGCGGCGATTGGGGCATTCGCGGGCGGATGATGGCGTTTGATCTCAAAACGGGCGCGCGCAAGTGGAATTTCAATATCATTCCCGGCCCCGGCGAGCCGGGCAACGAGACCTGGACGGGTGACACCTGGCAGCATGGTGGCGGCGGAACCTGGACAGCATACACTTTGGACCCCGCGACCGGTGAGCTGTTTGTGCCGGTGGCCAATCCCTCGCCCGACTTCAACGGGAAGGCGCGGCCGGGCTCGAACCTGTTCACCAGTTCGGTGCTGGTGCTGGATGCGCTGACCGGGAAATATCTCTGGCATTATCAGACCGAGGCGAACGATTCCTGGGATCGCGGCGTGACGGCGGCCCCGGTGCTGCTGAGCCTGGCCAATGGCAAGAGCGTCGTCTCGGTGGCAACGAAGGCGGGGTATCTCTACACCATCGACCGCAAGACCCACAAATTGCTCTACAAGGTGCCGACCACCACCATCGTGGCCTATAATGTGCCGACCACGCCCGAGGGCGTGCGCTTCTGCCCCGGGCTGTTTGGGGGAACGGAGTGGAACGGGCCGGGCTATGATCCGCGCCTGCGGACGCTGGTCGTGGGATCGGTTGACTGGTGCGGAACCTTCAAGCGCGCCGATGAGGCCTATCAGACGGGCGAACTCTACCTTGGCGGCACGGCGAAGCAGGAGGATGCCAGCTCTGGCTGGATAACCTCCTTCGATGCTGCAACCGGCAAGAAGAAGTGGCAGTTCCATGCGCCCGCTCCGGTCGTTTCCGGCATCACCCCCACGGCGGGCGGCGTGACCTTCGCTGGCGACCTCGGCGGCAATCTCTATGCCTTCAAAACCAGCGACGGGACAATTCTGAAGACGATAGACACTGGCGGCGCAATCGCTGGCGGCGTGATTACCTACAAGGCGCTGGGCGAGCAGTATCTCGCGGTGACTTCGGGCAACATTTCCCGTGCAACCTGGCCAAAGGCCACCGGCGTGCCATCCATCGTGCTCTATAAGGTAAAGGGCGCGAGCGATAAACTGGCCGGCACTTCACCGGGCAAGGGGGATGATCTCCGTATTTCGCAGGGTCGCAGCACGTACCAGAGCCTTTGCGCTGGTTGTCATGGCTCCAACCGGGAGGGGGTCAATGGGCCAAATCTTCAGGCTGTCGCGCTGAAATATGACCATAATTCTTTGGTCAATCGCATTAAAAACCCCATTTCTCTCATGCCTAAATTATTTCCGTCGGCTATAAATGAGGATGGTGTTGAGAATGTCTCCACATACCTCCTGTCGGAATCTCGAAAATAGCCGAAGCCCCGTGATAATCGTATTGAATATTTGCCAGGATGGAGGCTGATTTTGCCCAGTGAACGTGGCCTTGCTATTGCCAAACGGGTGGAAAGCTTCGTTCGGGAGGTGGTCATTCCCTACGAGAATGATCCCCGCCTGAAAGGTTCTGAGCACGGCCCTCCGGATGAACTCGTTATGGAAATGCGCGGCAAGGCGCGTGCAGCGGGGGTGCTGACGCCGCATATTCTGGCCGATGGCAGCCACCTCACCCAGCGCGAAACCGCGGTGGTGTTGATCAAGTCCGGGCTTTCGCCGCTGGGGCCGCTGGCCTGTAACACCATGGCACCCGACGAGGGCAACATGTATATGATCGGCGAGGTAGCCAGCGCCGGGCAGAAGGCGCGTTTCCTCGCGCCGCTGGTGTCGGGCGAGGCGCGCTCGGCCTTCTTCATGACCGAACCCGCCGAGGATGGCGGTGCGGGCTCCGACCCGATGATGATGAAAACGCTGTGCCACCGCGACGGCGACCATTGGGTGATCAACGGCCGCAAGGCCTTCATCACCGGTGCACAGGGGGCGAAGGTCGGCATCATCATGGCGAAATCGGAGGATGGCGCCTGCATGTTCCTCGTCGACCTGCCCGATCCCGCGATCCGTATCGAGCGCCTGCTCGATACCATCGACAGCTCGATGCCGGGCGGCCATGCCGTGGTCACGATCGAAAATCTGCGGGTGCCCGCCGATCAGATGCTGGGCGTATCGGGCGAGGGCTTCAAATATGCGCAGGTGCGGCTCAGCCCGGCGCGGCTGTCGCACTGCATGCGCTGGCTCGGCTCGTGCATCCGCGCCCATGAGATCGCCACCGCCTATGCCTGCAAGCGCGAGGCCTTTGGCAAGCTGCTGATCGACCACGAGGGCGTTGGCTTCATGCTCGCCGAGAACAAGATCGCGCTGCAGCAATGCGAGTTGATGATCGACTGGGCGGCGGGCGTGCTCGATACGGGCTCGCTGGGCACGGTGGAAAGCTCGATGGCCAAGGTGGCGGTGAGCGAGGCGCTGATGAAGATCGCCGATAATTGCGTGCAGGTGATGGGCGGCACCGGCGTCACCGGCGACACCATCGTCGAGCAGGTGTTTCGCGAGATCCGCGCCTTCCGCATCTATGACGGCCCGACCGAGGTCCACAAATGGTCGCTCGCCAAGAAGATCAAGCGCGACTTCCTCAAGGGCCACGCATGAGCGAGCCTGCCAACGCCAATATCGGCACCACCCCGGTCCGCTCTGGCTATGCCTTCGACGAGGCGGCGCTGGCGGGTTGGATGCGCGACAAGGTGCCGGGCTTCTCCGGGCCAATGTCTGTCGAGCAGTTCAAGGGCGGCCAGTCTAACCCGACCTACAAGCTGGTGACCCCCGACAAGGCCTATGTGCTGCGCCGCAAGCCGCCGGGTCAGTTGCTGAAAGGTGCCCATGCGGTGGAGCGCGAGGCGAAGGTGCTGACCGCGCTGGGTGGCGCTGGCTTCCCCGTGGCGCATGTTCACGCCTTGTGTGCCGACGACAGCGTGATCGGCACCTGGTTCTATGTGATGGATATGGTGGAAGGCCGCATCTTCTGGGACGCGGCCATTCCCGAGGTGAGCAACACCGAGCGCCCCGCCTATTTCGATGCGATGAACGCGACGATGGCGCAGCTGCATCAGCTCGATCCGGATGCGATCGGCCTTGGCGACTATGGGCGGCCGGGCAATTATTTCGCCCGGCAAATAGCGCGCTGGTCGCAGCAATATCTCGACGAAACCATTGCCGGCCGCGACGCCAATATGGATCGGCTGGTGGCATGGCTGCCCGCCAATATCCCCAACGATGGCGATCGCACCACGGTGGTGCATGGCGATTTCCGCATCGACAACCTGATCTTCCACCCGACCGAGCCCAGGGTGCTGGCGGTACTGGATTGGGAACTTTCGACGCTGGGCCATCCCTTCGCCGACTTTGCCTATCACGCGATGATGTATCGCATGCCACCGCACATCGTGGCGGGGCTGGGTGGGGTGGATATCGCGGCGCTCAACATTCCCAGCGAGGCCGAGTATCGCGCCGCCTATTGCCGCCGCATGGGGCTGGAGGCGATGCCGGGCTATGATTTCTACATCGCCTTTAATTTCTTCCGGCTCGCCGCGATCTTCCATGGCATAAAGGGGCGCGCCATTCGTGGCACGGCGGCCTCCGCCGGGGCCAAGGAACGCGCCGCCAATTTTCCCGAGCTGGCGAAGATCGCCTGGGAGCAAGCAGTCTTGGCCGGAGCGCGTTGATCCGGGATCGGCATAGGGTAGATGGGGCATTTTAGGGCATGACGCAGTTTGATCTTACCGGGAAAACCGCGCTTGTTACCGGAGCCTCGAGCGGGCTGGGCGCGCATTTTGCCAAGGTTCTGGGCGCACAGGGCGCACGCCTGATGCTCGCTGCCCGCAGGGTCGACAGGCTGGAGCACCTCGCACAAGAGCTGCGGGCGGCGGGTGTCGAGGTTTCCACCCATTATCTGGACGTCGACGCGCCGGACGGTCTGTCGGCTATCGAGGCGCTGGTCGGCCAGATCGATATATTGGTGAACAATGCGGGCATCGTTCGCACGGCCCCGGCTTTCTCTATGACGGAAGATGATTGGGATGCCGTGATGGATACCAATCTCAAGGGGATGTTCCGGGTCGCGCAACTGGTTGGTCGCGGCCTCAAGGAGCGTGGCGCGTCTGGCTCGATCATCAACATCGCCTCGATCCTGGGCGTGCGGCAGGCGGGATCGGTGCTGTCCTATGCGGTTTCGAAAGCGGGCGCGATCCAGCTCACCAAATGCCTGGCGCTGGAGTGGGGGCGATACGGCATTCGGGTCAACGCGCTTGCCCCGGGGTATATCAGGACGGATCTCAATGCCGATTTCTGGGAGAGCGATGCCGGCAAGGCCATGATCAAGCGGATACCCCAGCAGCGCCTTGGCGAACTGGATGATCTCTCTGGCCCCTTGCTGCTGCTAGCGTCGGACGCGGGTGCCTATATGAACGGATCCATCATCAGTGTGGATGGCGGGCACCTGGTTTCAACCTTGTAGCCAAGAGTTAGTGGAGCGCCAGATCCTCTGGCCGCCATCACACTGAGACGAATGTATCTTTCAAAGACACGGCAAGGCCGATAAACTGCGGCATGGTAGTCTTGCGTTTGATGCTGGGCCCGGCCTCAATCGCGAGGCATTTTCATCCTATCGGGGGAAATCCGCCCTGCCAACGCCTTGCAACCCCACCAATTTACCCGATCCCGCGATTGCTCCATGTCTTGGGATCAGGGCTGGATAAAAGTCCTGTAACCTGTCGAACTGGCAACTCATTTACATGAGAGAATATATCCCATGGAATCTAGTCCATCAGAAAAAACCAACCTGGGCAGTAGGCGAGCCAAGAAGCAGGATAAATCCATCCTAAAAAACAATGAGGCATACCAGCGGAAAAGGAAAGAAATCATAGATGCAGCTATGAATCTATTCAGCGCCAATGGTTATGATAAAACGAGCATTTCCCAAATAGCATCTGTTATGAATTTTGACAGAGCTACATTGTATTATTATTTTTCATCCAAGGATGAGATATATCAAGAGATATCTACAAACATCGCCATTAAGAACGTTGTTGAGATAGAAAATATAGCAAAATCAGACATGAATCCAAAAGATAAATTGCTTAATGCCATGACTTCATTAAATAAAAGCTATCAGGAATCCTTCCCTATACTTCAAATATTTCTAAATAAACTACTGGTTGAAATGAATTTTGGCGCAAACATCAGCAGCGTAGGCCAGGAATGGTCGGCAAGATACTATCAGGCCATTAGAAGTATTTTAGAGCAGGGATGCGAGCAAGGATACTTCGAAATGAAGCTTCCCGTTGGCGTCATCGCGCTGGGCATCATTGGCATGCTGAATTGGGCTCAGGCCACGTCTCAAAGATATGGTCGCGGCAACGCGAACAGCCGCATGACGCCTGAAGAAATTGGAGCAGGCTTTGCGGAAACTATTTTCAGCGGAATTTTGATCAACGGCGGAGCCAAGTAGCCGCTCCCTGCCAATGGCGATCCCCCCGCGTATTGACCTGCATGAAGCCGGGCGCAATTAGCCTGAACTGATCACGCCGGCACGGGTCAGGCGCCATCCATTTGCGTCGCGATCCCAGGTGTTTGGCCCCGGTCCGGCATTGCGGATCTTGTATTTCTCAACCTTTGAAGTTGGAGTCCGCGGGAAGCTTTCCACGATTTCGAGGAAGCGTGGAATCATGAAATACGGCATGATCGCATTACAGTGGAGCAGCAATTCCTCGTGTGTAACGGACTGCCCCTCGCGCAGGATCACCAAGGCCCATACTTCATCTTCGCCGACTTCTGATGCGACCGGCACGGCCGCCACTTCGGCAACGGCGGAATGCTTGCTGATGAGCTCCTCGACCTCAAAGGAGGAAATGTTCTCGCCGCGCCGACGAATGTAGTCGGTTGCCCGGTCCTTAAAGAAGAACCAGCCATCCTCACTGGCGGCACCCCTATCGCCAGAATGCAGCCACAGATTGCGCCACGCCGCCACGGTGCGCTCGGGCATTCCGACATAACCAGACCCCACAAGATAAGGGCGCTTGGGCCTGATCACTATCTCGCCCGTGGTGCCGACTGGCACTGGCTGGTCATACTCATCGACGATCTGCACGTCGTAATAAGGGCTCATATGGCCACAGGATCCGGCACTGTAAGCGTCCCCCACTCCACGGAATAGCGGCAGACCCACTTCAGTCGATCCATACACAGTTGTAATTTTGCAATCGAAGCGTTGCTCGAATTCCTCGTGAATATCGGCGGGATCCGGCACAGCATAGACTGTGCGGATTGTGGTTTGCGCATCATCCTGCTGCTTTTCCCGCGCCACCAGCATGTTGCAGATGCCGCCAACCGCAACAAAATTGGTCACGCCGTGCGCGCGAACCTCATCCCAAAATCCGCTGATGCTCAAACGCGGGGTGAGGCGCATCTTGCCACGGCATACCAGCGTAGCAATCGTCAGAAACTTCGCGCCGATGTGGAAAAAGGGCAAATAATTGAAAATTACATCGTCTTCAGCCAAACCATTTACTTCGGCATACATGAACCCATAGGCGGTTACATAATGGTGCGACAATATCACACCCTTTGACGGCCCAGTCGTGCCGGAGGTAAATATTATCCCACCGATATCTGAATAGTGAATATCGGGATATTCCGATATTGGTTCAGCGGACCTCTGCAAAAGATCGGAAAAATCACGCCGCTCCACGCGCGGATTTCCAGAAGCCTCGCATGCGCCATGTACAACGATCCTGCCGATCTCCGGCGCAAGGTCGACAACCTCCAGGACGGTCGCAAGATAGTGCCCATCGACAATGCACACGCTGGCAGCGCAAGTTCGCAAAACATGGGCCAGCAAATCGTTGCGATAGGCGGTGTTGATGGGAACTTCGACCGCGCCGACCTTCGCCAGCGCAAACCACAGCCACATATATTCCAACGATGTGTCCATCAGGACGGCGACGTTGGTGCCTCGCCCAATTTGCATTTTCGCGAGATTGCCCGCCACGCGATCGACCATCGCGTTGAATTCTCCAAAGGTCTGAACCTCTTCGCCGAGTGTGAAAAACACATCATTCGGCGCTTCGGATACACGACGCTCGAGCTGGGAAATCAGCATCACCTCCTGCGGAGGTGTATCCATCAGCCTGGGAGAACTCAGCCCATTGTTGTTCACGCAACAATTCCCCTGTTTTTTAGATTTGCAATTTCTTCCGGGCTCTTGCCCATGGCGCGCAAGATGGCATCCGTCTCGGCCCCGATGCCGGGCGGCGGTGTGGGGCTGGCGCCACGGCTCTGGCCAAGGCGGGGCCCCGGTGCGGGCTGCCGCACGCCATCGATGTCGATATAGGTGCCCCGCGCCTTATGCTGCGGATGATCCAACGCCTCCGCGAAAGACAGCACGGGGGTAACGCAAGCATCGCTCTGCGCGAAACGCTGCTCCCACACGCCACGATCTTCCGTTGCAAAGAGGCGCGCCAGCTCCTGCGTCAAGGCTGGCCAGCGCGCGCGATCCTGCTGCGGCCAATCGCCAACGGTCAGCCCAAGCTTGCCGAGCAGCTCGGCATAAAATTGCGGTTCTATCGCCCCAACCGCCATATAGCCGCCATCGCGCGTGGCATAGCTACGGTAATAGGGCGCGCCGCCATCCAGCACATTCTCCGCCCGAGCGCCCCAGCGCCCCGTGGCCAGCATGCCCATCGTGGTGGCGGCCAGCGACGCCACGCCATCGACTATCGCCCCATCGATCACCGTGCCGCGCCCGGTGCGGTTCACCTGTTGCAAGGCCGCAAGGATACCCAGCGCGACGAACATTCCCCCTCCGGCATAATCTCCGAGCAGGTTCAGCGGCACCGGCGGCGGACGATCTGCGTCGCCCATGGCGAGCAGGGCACCGCTCAGCGCGATATAGTTGATATCATGCCCGGCCCGCTGCGCCATCGGGCCCTCTTGCCCCCAGCCGGTAATCCGCGCGTAGATCAGCCGCGGATTAAGCCCGAGGC
>Ga0208507_1001523_pt1 | contig 12852 bp, 12 predicted proteins | sample CryBogCBH12Aug01_FD_184626 | JGI IMG/M metagenome (GOLD analysis project Ga0208507, IMG submission 184626) | Freshwater microbial communities from Crystal Bog, Wisconsin, USA - CBH12Aug09.1 (SPAdes) (version 2) | ecosystem: Environmental > Aquatic > Freshwater > Lake | place: Crystal Bog... | reverse complement strand
TTTCGCGAGCAGGAAGCCGGCGTCGGCAAAGGCGGCGGACGCGGTCAACGCGATTGGTGGGCGCTCACGCTAGGCGACGCGCAGTATCAGTGGTTCAAGCGCACGCTCGAAACGAGCAAGGCGAAATACAAATTTGTCTTCGCGCATCATGTCATGGGTTCAGGTCGCGGCGGCATTGACCAATCCGAATTTTACGAGTGGGGTGGATACGGACATAACGGCACTTACGAATTCAAAACGCGCCGGCCGAATTGGGAACTGCCCGTGCACCAGCTCATGGTTAAGCACGGCGTCACGATTTTTTTCCAAGGCCACGATCACCTTTTTTGCCGGCAGGAGCGCGATGGCATCATTTATCAGGAAGTGCCCATGCCCGCAGACCATGGTTATATGGCCTACAACGAGAAGCGTTACGAGTCCGGCGTGAAGTTGCCCAACTCCGGCCATCTGCGTGTGACCGTCTCGTCGGAAAATGTAAAAGTAGAATACGTCCGTAGCTTTTTGCCGAAGGATGAGACCGCGCAGAACAAGACCGGCGACATCGCGCACAGCTACACGGTCAAATCCAAATCCCTCCATGCGTAGAATTTCATACTGTTTGCTGTCGGCGGCTCTTGCGTTTTGTTTGCTGACAACTTACGGTCAAAGTGAACGGCCAAAAGGCGATCACGGCCATCGGGCACCTTCGGGCACGAATTTTTTCAACGTCACCGTTCCGGCGCATGATTTCGATTTGATTCTCGCGCGTCCGGAGAGTCATTCCATCACAATCAGCGCGCTGGCATATTGCGACATAACAGCGTGCGTGGCTTACGGAAAGCAATCCGGCGCTTGCACGGATCAGACTCCTTGGCGGAGATTCAAAGCCGGCGAGCCGGTCGAGTTTGTCCTCGGATCATTACAGCCCGACGCGAAATATTATTACCGATTCCGCTGGCGACCCGCTGGCGCAACGCAATTCACCGCCAGCCCGGAATATACTTTCCAGACGGCGCGACCGTCTGGCAGCACCTTCACGTTCACCATGACGGCGGATGTGCATCTGGATGAACACACCAGCTCGGAAGTGTATGAGCAATCGCTCGCCAACATCCGCGCTGATAAGCCGGATTTTCACATTGATCTCGGCAACCTCTTCATGACCGACAAGCACGCCACGCGCGACGAGGCGGCACGCCAGTATCTCGCGCAGCGTTTTTATCTCGGACAGTTCGGATCGTCCGTACCGCTGTTCCTGGCGCTCGGAGTGCACGACGGCGAGAGCAGACGAAATGATAATGGTTCATCCGACAGCCTGGCGGCCTGGTCGAATGCCATTCGCAAAAGATATTTCCCGAATCCGGTGCCGGATGCTTTTTACAGCGGCAATTCAATTCCAAAGCCTCCGAGCGGTTTGCTCGAAAATTATTTCGCGTGGACATGGGGAGATGCGCTCTTTGTGGTGCTTGATCCGTATCGCTATTCGCTTTTGGCGCGTGGCAGCGCGACCGACGGCTGGGCTTGGTCGCTTGGTCGCGAGCAATACGACTGGCTCACTAGGACGCTTGCGACAAGCGGGGCAAAATACAAATTCATTTTCATTCACAATATGCTCGCGGGTGATCAAGCCTCGCGCGGCGGAGTGGAGATTGCCGGTTTCAACGAATGGGGTGGAAAAAACTTAGACGGAACGGAAGGCTTTGCGACGCATCGTCCCGGCTGGCCGATGCCGGTGCATCAACTCCTTTTGAAGAATCACGTCACCGCCGTGTTTCGCGCACACGATAATTTTTACGCGCGACAGGAGCTGGATGGCCTACCCTACATCATGATTCCGCAGCCGAGCTTTGCCGGCAATGACCGCATCCGCGACCTGCAAAACTACGGCTACAAGCAGGGGGTTTTTCAAGGTAACTCCGGTCATGTGGGAGTCACGGTTACACCAGATAAAATTGTAGTGAATTACGTAAAATCCTCGGCCAAAGCATTCGTGGCGGACACATATGTAAAATTCCCTCTTTAAATATCATTCCCAACTAAGATCCGATCAAACACTTCCGCAGCAGGGGACGCGCCTGCTGGTGGCCAGTTTTCCAGCCCCACAGGGACTTTGGGATAATGTCGCTTCCTTCGCTAAATGAAATTATAGGCTCTTGGTCTATTGGCCAACTCTTCGTCCAGACCATCAGTGCGGGGCGGCGTCTCATGCCGCACAACATCGCGCACTTAGCGCTTACGGTTATTCCTTGACGTCGCCCAAGGCTCGCTGAATCCGATCTTTCACGATCTGCACCCCTTCCGCTACCCGCGCCTTGTAGGCGTCGGTCATCGTGACATTGCCGGGGGTTAAGAGGACGTATTTGACCTCCACCGGGGTGCCAAGCGCGTTGCCTAAACTGAATTTGTTGAGGGCTTCGGTCTTGTATTCCAAGGCTTTGTAATAGATCTGGGTTTCGTGGTCTTTAGCTTGCCCCACGCTAATAAACACCTGCCGCTTCCCGGCACTGGTGGCGAGATAAGTGCTGAATTCCTGCACGGCCTCAATGAGAAAACATTCCGGTTCCGGGGATTTGACTGCGACCAATTTGAAGGCAGGTTGCCCGCCTTGAAACGCGAGCGCAATCGCCTGCGCAACCCCCTTTGCCGGTTTAGTAGTAAGCAAGGTGCCGGTGGCGAAATAATCGGTTCCCGTTTGCCACGCCGTGGCATCGGTGAAAACTCTTTTGGGACGTTGCAACCGTTCCAATTGTCGCCGCGCGTATTGTTTCGGTTCTTCGGCTTCATATTGGGCCTGCAACTGGGAGATTTCGGCATTGCCGGGATTTTGGTTCGCGGCCGCTGCCAGTATTTTATCGGCCCCGATATAATCGCCGGTGCCGGCCAATTTTTTAGCCTGTTGGATGGCCAACTGACTATTGACTTGCCGTTGTAAGTTTAGCGCGGCGGCGTTATCTGGTTCGGTGCGGAGCATTTCCTGCAAACCAGCGCCAGCATGGACAAAATCCCCCTTGGCAATATCTTGTTGAATGGTGTTAATGGCGTCGGCATAGGCCAAACTGGTCAATCGCGTCCGCACCACATTAGTCTGGTCCCCATAGATATTAACCCCCACATTCGCCACCTCGTAGCCTGGTAATTGCAATTGAAACTGAATAGTTTGCGGGGTCAGGTCGGGCACGATGAGGGGAGTTGTGCCCAGATAATCCCCCTGATCGTTATGGACTTGGGCGCCGGCGGGCACCGACTCCAATTGTACCGCCCCGAAAACGAAATTACAGGGCATGTCGAGCGTTTGATTTTCGCGAATGGTTAGTTCGCTTTTCAGTTCATGCCGGTGGGTGGTAGCGATCAATTGATAATTGCCTACCGGTAGGTTGACCACCGTCGCGGGCGTCACGCCACTTTCAATCACATTGCCCGATGCCTCCAGTACTCGGAACGCCGTTTGGTCATAATTGCCAGTCACATGGAGCGATCCGAAATGGGGGTCGAAATAGCAACTGGCCGCTTCGTTCTCTAACACCGCCACCGATTGTAATTTTATCCAATGCGGGTATTCGGCTTGAATCTGGTAGGTGTCCGTCGGCACGGTAATGTTTTTTGTGGATGCATCACTAAGCACTTGATTGTATTCGGGGCCATTGATGGTAAATCGGATTGCGCCATTCGGCGCATGGAGATGCAACTGCCCAGTGGCCCGCTGTAACGCAATCGTCGCCAGATCGCGCTCGCCATACCAAGCGAAGAAATTGGTGCGCCACGGAACGAGCTTGGATTGCTCGATGGCCAAGGTGTGGAAACCGAGCGAGATCTTCTGGCCGTTACTAACCGGTTGCCCATCCAAGGTGGCTTTAATCCACTCCCCCTGCCAATTGGGCGGCGACATGATGGTAAAGTGAAGCCGCGTTCGCTGGATCATGATGGTATGATAACGGTAGCCAAACAAACTCATCACGAAGAGACTGCCTAGCAACAACGGTCGCAGAAGGAAGGACCAACTTGAACGGTGGTTTAGCGGGGAAGGCATAAGCGGTTAGGGTGCAAGGTTGGTCTGGCGGAAGGGAGTTTTCGGCCAGAGGAATTTTTGTGGTTGACCGGGACGCATGGGCGCGGTCATAATTCATTCTTATTCACGGATATGTTTATCGCAAAGTCAAAACAAATCCATGACGAAGTGTTGAATCATTGGATCGCCTCCGCCGACAACTTCGCCTATAACCCTCAGGAATTTTACGAGCAGGTCAAGCGCCAACTCGCCGCCATCAAGGTGCCCGGCTTGGAAGTTTCGCAAGTGGACTATGCCGAAGGTGGAATCTTGTCTTCCAACCGGGTATATTTGCGTCTGATTCGGGAACGACTGGCTTTTGACATTTGTGCCGCCCCCTTTGGCACCCGTTATTTTTTCTCCTGTCGCACGGTGTATTCACCCGCCATGCTAAAACTTTCGGACCTGGTTTTTATGCTGATTTACGCGGCGATTCTTTGGCAACTTTTGTTTTCTTATCTGGGTTTTTATTTGGGCATGCTAGCCTTATTGGGAATCTTTCTGACTCTGGGGACAATGTTACAAACGGTGGTAGCAAAAGGGCTGGCGGACATAGACGCAGCGCTGCTGAAAATACCGGGCTTGGGTCCCGTTTACGAACGCTTTTTTCGCAAGGAAACCTATTATCGGCAAGATACGCGCATGATGTATTTGGATACGATTCCGGCACTGGTGCAGGCCGTGGCGGATGAAATCACCGGCAGCAAAGGGGTGAAATTAATTCGGGAATATCAAACGGCGCCAATTTTGGGTGACCTTTACAAACCCCTGCCACCGCGGTCACCGGCTCGGGCGGAAAAATAGATAGGGTCGCATGCCCACCGTCCACGAACATTTTTCGGAACAGTTTCAAAAATGGGAAGTGCGCGGTCGCGGGTGGCAATTGTTTGACCACCCGATCTATCCCGAACCACCGTTTGCCCCTTGCCAGTACCGTTCCATGACGGAGCCACCGTTGGCGGATGCCGGACGCAGCCACACATTTCTCAGTTCCTTGATGGAGCGCTGGAGTCAGCAATTGAGTCTCCCCGCCGAACGTCCGGAACTCCCGGAAGTGGCGGATGCTTCGGCGGAACCTACGCCCGCACTGTGGGATCGGGACTCGCTAGTCGAATTGCAAATGTCATTGCCGGATGATTTTAATCCAGGCCGGGATGCGATCACCCAATTTTTTCATGGACTAAGTCTGTGTCGGGAACCGGTGGCGTTTGAGTTAGTCGGTAACCACCACCGGGTAGTGGCTCAATTTGCGGTAGGCGAAGATGACTTAGCCCTCGTTCGCAGGCAATTGCAGGCGGCGTTCCCTGAGGTGCAATTCACGGAACGACGGACCACTTTGCCGGCTAATTGGAACACAAGCAGTGGTAACGAGGCGTTCGCCGTGGAATTCGGGTTGAAGGAAGAATTCATGCTGCCGTTGGCGGTCAGCAAGCTTGATCCGTTCGTCGCTATCGTAGCCGCGCTCGCGGAATTGCAGGCGGGGGAACTAGCCTTGTTTCAAGTCCTTTGGCAGCCGGTGCAAAACCTGTGGGCGGAAGCCATCACCCAATCCGTCACGACCGCCGACGGCAAGCCCTTGTTCGTCAATGCCCCCGAACTCGCGGTGGCGGCGGAAAGGAAAATATCCTTCCCGTTGCACGCCGTGGTCGTGCGCATTTTGGCCCGGACCAGCCAGCGCCGCCGGCTTTATGAAATCGCCCGCGAACTGGCCAGTGCGCTGCACGGCTTTTCCCACCCTCATGGCAATGCTCTGATCCCCCTCGAAAACGATGAGTATCCTCACATCGAGCATTTAGAAGATGTGCTTTGCCGGCGTTCCCGGCGAACGGGAATGATTTTAAATAGCGAAGAGTTGGCTGGCTTTGTCCACCTGCCCTCCAATGCCGTCCGCTCGCCCGCCTTATTACGGGACGCCGGTCGGACCAAGGCCGCACCTGATTTTCTACGCCAGCCGACGGACTTCGTCCTCGGGGACAATGAAAACAATGGGGACTCCGTTTCGGTTTATCTCACGCCCGACCAGCGCGTGCGCCACACCCACATCATCGGTGCTTCCGGCACCGGCAAATCGTCGCTGCTCTTCAATCTGATCCGGCAAGATATTGAGAACGGCGAAGGCGTCGGGGTGCTCGATCCGCACGGCGATTTGATCAATCAACTTTTAGGGATTATTCCCGACGACCGGATTGACGATGTGGTTTTGGTGGATCCCTCCGACGTAGAATTCCCGATTGGCTTTAATATTTTATCGGCTCATTCTGAGGCAGAAAAGGAACTGCTGGCCTCCGACCTAATCGCCATGTTTCGCCGCTTGGCCACGTCGTGGGGCGACCAGATGGACACCGTCCTCCAAAATGCCATCCTCGCCTTTCTTAACAGTCGGCAGGGAGGGACCCTATCAGATCTACGGCTGTTTTTACTCGATACCAAGGGCACCCGTTTCCAAAAACAATTCCTAGCGACGGTGACTGATCCAGAGGTGGTTTTCTTTTGGCGGAATGTTTTTCCGGAATTGACCGGTAATAAATCCATCGGCCCAGTGCTAACCCGCCTACAGGATTTCTTTTCCCGAAAACCTTTGCGCAACATGGTTGGTCAGTTACAGAACAAGCTGGATTTTGCGGACATCATGGACCACGGCAAAATCTTTCTGGCGCGGTTGCCGGAAGGTTGTGGCGCGGAGAATTCCTATCTGTTGGGCACGTTGCTGGTGTCCAAGTTTCAACAGTTGGCGATGGCCCGGCAAAGTCAGCCGGCGGCGGCCCGGCGAGATTTCTGGCTCTACATTGATGAGTTCGACCACTTCATCACGCCCAGCATGGCGGAAATCTTAAAGGGTGCCCGCAAATACCGGCTGGGACTGACGCTGGCGCATCAGGAACTGCATCAATTGCAGGAGGATGCTAAAGTGGCTAGTGCGGTATTAACCCAGCCATGCACCCGCATCGTGTTGAAGGTGGGTGACGATGACGCCAAGAAACTGGCCGAAGGCTTTGAATCCTTTGCCGCCAAGAGTCTGAAAAATCTACCGAAGTATCAGGCGATTGTCCGGGTGGAACGTAATGATGCGGATTTTAATCTGGTGCTGCGTAAACCGGAGTTTCCCGAGGCGGCGGAGGCGCAGGCGCAGCGGGACAAGGCAATTGCGGCCTCGCGTAACAAATATGCCACCCCGCGCGAAGCGGTGGAGACGGAGTTGCTGACACGCATCTGGGGATTAAAACCGCCGGCGCCAACGGCCGATAATGCCGAAGATGCCCCCACACCTAAGCCATCGCCCCCGCTGCCCAAATCGATTGCAGTTCCCACCCCCGAGGTGGTTTTGCCCACAGACTCGCTGGCGCCTGCCTTGCAACCGATGGTAACCGCAGAACCGCCGGCCCCGGCTGCGGATAAAGAATCTCAGCCAGTGATCAAACCTGCGGGGATGGATGTTAGGACGCCGCCATCACTGGTTTCCAAGCCCACGGTCGCGGATAAACCATCGCCCAAGGGATTGGGGCGAGGCATGGCTTGGCATCAGTCGGTGCAAAAGCGCATTAAAACTGCTGGCCAGAAATATGGGTTTGCCGCCGAATCCGAAAAGCAGCTGGCCAAGGGTTCCATGCAGGCAGCCGATGTCGTCTTGCGACGCGGCCATGTGGGTATTGCCGTCGAAATCGCCTCGGACGGCTCCACCATCAATCACGAGTTTGAGAATATCCAAAAATGTCTTAATGCCGGATTTTCCCGGGTGGCAGCCGTGGCCAGTGGCCGCAAATTTCTGGAGAAACTGGCGGCGGCGGCGGCGGGAGCTTTGGAGCCGGAGGCGGCGGCGAAAGTCAGTTACCAAACCCCGGATGAATTTATCGACGAGTTGCGCCAACTGGCAGCAACATCCGAACTGCCGCCAGCCGCCAAACCTCTGACCGAAAAAGAGGTGTGCGGTGATTTTGAAATAGAGCGCACTTTCCCACAACAGAGCACGGAGGAAATCAAAACCACCCAACACGGGATTCACGCCGTGGTGACCGAGGCCCTCCGTCGGCCGCCTACTCCGGGAAAATCCTAACCACATATATGGTTAAGATAGTTGATTGGCACAAGGCAGCCACGGCGGAGTTGCGAAAAAGGCAGGCCGCGTTATTACAACAGTTGCCCCCGTTGTCCGGCTTGCTGCGCGCCTCCTTCGTGAAACAATACCTGACGTGTGGCAAAATGAACTGCCGCTGCCGCCGGGGATTCAAGCACGGTCCGTTTTTCTACCTCGTGCAATCGCTGGGGCCGGGCCAGGTGCGGAAATTTCTATTGAAGACGGCGGCGCAACGCAAACAGGCCCGCGCCGGCATCGCCGTCCATTTGCGCTGGCAGCGTCGCTTGGCGGAATTGTCCGAGATTAACACCGAACTTTTGCGCCGGGGAGAGCTGGAAAAAGGACCCGACCAATCGTAAATTGTCCTTTATTTGCAAGGGGGAAATCGCTTTTCCCCCTTGCAATAATCGCCCGGTTTTGTTATAGTAATTACGTTCCTTCGATAGTGTGCTTCGTCCCTTTATTCGTTAATTCTAAAAATTTCATGACCTCAATAATGTATGATGTCCTTTCCCCCGACGGCTTTCCCATTTCCTTAGCACCCTTCAAAACCAAAAGGGCCGCAGTAAAGTACGCTTTGCAATGGTGCAAACGGTTTGAGCAACAAGGCTATTATTCCACTTCGCGCCGGGAAAAAATCCCGCTGGAAGATTTACCCGAAAATCTGGATTTGGTTCCGGTCACAATGGCCGAATAAATATCCCCCGGCGGTACAAGTCGTTTGCGCCGCTCACGGGAGATTTAACGCCTTATCATAATGTTAAACCCTCCCCGTCGCTGGCTAGCGGTGGCGCTCATTGAAAATGGATAACACATGCAAAGCACGGGTGGCCGATGCCTTTGCTTCCCGCATGGCCGACTTGCGCCAACTTTGGCAGGCCGGTTATGGCGTGGAAGTGGCAGACCTTGGCTGCTTGGAAGATTATGGGCTCGCCATTGATAAAGTTGAGGCGGATTCCCTCGGGAACCATCCGGGATATTGGCGCTACCAAATTTCTTGGGGCGGGCCGGCGGAAGAATTTCGTTACTATGATCAAAATGGCGGCCGGGTGGAATTCTGGTTGTTAGACTGGTGGGACGGGGCCGCGTTGCCCCTCACCGGCCGCGATGCTGCTATGATAAAAAACATCATTGATCCGGTCCGATTATCTCTCGCCGGCCATCATCGGGAATAACCGGCGATGGTAAAACGGTATGGTTATACGAAACGAAAATGCCGACACATTGCTAGCGGGTGTCGGTTTTTTGTTGGTTGGATTACGTCGGAAAAAAGATCCAATTCCGGCTTGCTTCACCTTTTATTCTTTGCCAGAAGTAGTGTTATGAAGGACAAAAGAGACGAAATTATTGGACGCAAAAAAGTTGGCATCTGGATTCGCGTTAGCAGTGACGAGCAAGCCAAAGGCGAGGGGCCGGAACATCATTTGGCCCGCGCCCGGGCCCGCGCCGCGCTGGAGGGATGGGATATAAAAGAGGTGTACAATTTGTCCGGGGTTTCCGGCAAGTCCGTCAAGGAGCATGCGGAATGCCAGCGCATGATGGCGGATATTCAAAGGAAACATATCCAGGTTTTACTGTTTTCCAAGCTGGCCCGGCTGGCCCGCAACACCATAGAACTTTTGGAGTTTTCCAAATATTTCGAAACCCACGGCGCCGATCTTGTTTCGATGTCGGAAAAAATCGACACCAGTTCGCCCGCTGGCCGGCTGTTTTTTACCATCATTGCCGCCATGGCAACTTGGGAACGGGAAGAAATCGGGGAACGGCAAATCGCCTCTGTACTCACCCGCGCCAAACTCGGCAAGACGATCAATGGCAGTGCGCCCTACGGCTATCAATGGCAGAATCGCGAGTTGGTTATCCACTCGCAGGAGGCTCCGATCCGCCGGCGTGCTTATGAATTATTTTTGCAATATATGCGTAAAGGCACCGTGGCCAAACTGTTGAACGCCGAAGGTCATCGCACCCGTTCCGGAGCCCTGTTTAGTGATACCCAATTGGGCCGTATTCTTATCTGCCCCAGCGCCAAGGGTATTTATTATTTTAACCGGGTTCGTAAAACCGGCCCGTGGGCTGGAACCGAAAAGCCGGAGGACGAATGGGGCAAGGCGCCCTGTCCCCCGATTATTCCGGAAGAAATGTGGAATCAGGTGAATGATATCCTAGAAAAACAGGCGAAGCAATGGAAGCGGCCCGGTAAAGTCCCGGTCAATCCGTTTGGCAACCGAATTTGGTGCCAGTGTGGCGGCCGGATGTATGAGCGAAAAAATATCGGGAAGTTTCATTGCCGGAAGTGTAACCGCAAAGTGCCGGTGGATGCTTTTGATCAAAAAATGCGGGAAGAAGTGCATCGGTTTTATGGATCTCCGCAGCAGGTTGCCATCCGGTTGGAGGACGCCAAAAAGCATCTGATGGAAAATGAAGCCGACTTGGCCGGCCGGCAACGGCAAATCCAAAAGTTGCGGGACGAAATGAATCGGATGATGCGCCTCTTTCTGGATGGTCATATTTCCGAGCAAGGCATTGGGGAATTCTACAAGCCGGCGGAGGAACAGTTGAATCAGTTGCTTGCCGGCCTGCCAAGGCTGGAGGCGGAGGCTGCCCGGTTAAGGGTGCAACAGGTGTCAAATGAAGAGGTTGTCCAGGAAGCCAGAACGCTTTACGAACAATGGCCGAAACTGGATCTTGACCGGAAACGCACCATCGTCGAAATGGTTTTCGAGCGAATTGAGGTTAAAGACGGGGAAGCCGGCAGAACCAAAATCGCGATAACATTCAGCGGTTTACCATCTTCTGAAGAACTGTGTACAAACCAACAGCGGTTGGCTCCGGCGACTGGTTAGGCCACGTCAATGTCTGACTCGCTTCCATAAATCCTCAAACTCGTCCTGTGAAATCTCTCTCGGCTTGAACTGTGGATCAGCCGCAATCTCTGCCAACGGCGGAACCGGAGCAAGCCCTAACTCGGTCGAACCACTTTGCGCCTGCTTGTCTGCAAAATCACGCCTGCCGTCTGCGAACACCTCAACCTTCCTCTGTTCCCAACCGGCATCATCAATCTCGGAGTAAAGCTCGATAGGATAATCTGGGCTGCTCTGATGCCAGTGAACAGCAATGTATCTCATAACGTGTGCGAGTGGCCTAACGTAGAAAGCTGAGCCACCGCCGACTCGCGACGTGAACCGCGACAGCGGAACGGACCGCGCCAACGGCGGTTGGCTCCGGCGACTGGTTAGGCTGCTGATTCATGTCTCCGTCTAAAATGTCGAAACATCCAAATGGCTGCCAGAATAATCAACCACCACTGCAACACGGCAACCGAAAAAATGAATAAAACCCATACTACTGCCTGCCAAAAAACTCCTGTGTCTGGCGTAACCCAACCAAAGATCAAAAAAACGGCTGGGTAATGAAACATCGCAAATGCTTGGTCGAACCAACTTGGCGGGTCGCCTTTGCCAAAGAAAGTGTATGCCACATAAGACAAAATCTCGACCATGACACTCAACGCCATCGTCAATCCAATCGTGATGAAATTGATGTGGCGCATAGCCGCCTAACGAAAAAAGCTGAGCCACCGCCGACTCGCGACGTGAACCGCGATAGCGGAACGGCAAGCGCCAACGGCGGTTGGCTCCGGCGACTGGTTAGGCCACGTGATCGTCATAACTCAGAATTTGTTTACGTCAATCCCATCTTTGGCTGCCATATTCCACGCCTTGAGCTTGAGCCGCGCTCCAACACACCAGATAAAATACGAAAGGACGAAGAGCGCCAAAATCACACCTTGCCACTTGGTAAATGCTCCGAACAGAATCCTGATGAGCGCAATCAGCGCAAATGGTGCAAGAAGAACCATCGGCAAAACTCCGAGGTAATATAGCGCGTCCCCGACTCGCCACCATTTCGCAGCCGGATGCTTCCGCCGCTGCAACTCCTGATAAAATGGGTAGTCGAGTGACATAGTGGCCTAACGAAAAAAGCTGAGCCACCGCCGACTCGTGACGTGAACCGCGACAGCGGAACGACAAGCGCCAACGGCGGTTGGCTCCGGCGACTGGTTAAGCGGCTGGTCTTTCATTTGTTAATAATTTCGTCCACGACTCCATAATCTAAAGCCTGCTCTGCAGTCAGAATATGCAGACTGTCCAAGGGTAATGGGAGCCATGACTGCGGCAATTTTGTGTGTTTGCGCCAAAAATCAGTGTAGCTACCCTGAAGGTCTGCCAAAAACTCTGCTGGTGGCTTATGATCGCCAACCCCTGGCTTCAATCCGTGAACCATGATCACCGCCCCGTGAAATGCCCGCCGCCTGCCTGTGCCTGCCGCCAGCAACATGGCACCACCGGAATTGCACTCTGATAAAGCGTAGGTGTTCACCGGAGAGTGGATGAATCTAATTGTCTGATAAATCGCCCAGGCATATTTCATGTCACCGCCCGGTGTTTCCAGAAAAAGATCAATCGGTTCATGACCTTTGTTGTCTAAAAATAATAACTTCTGAATCGCAATTTCTGCTGTTTGTTGGTCAATGGACCCAAACAAAAGAATCTGACGACGGCTTAAAACGGGATCAGAGAAGTCCACCCGGACATCTACCTGTGAATAATTCCTCTCTGGCTCCGCTGCTCGCTGCGGGGTAGAGCAGCCTTGCAAAAACACTCCCAGAACAGTGAGAGATAAATAATTAATGAATTTGCTCATAGTATGTGGCCGCCTAACGAAAAAAGCTGAGCCACCGCCGACTCGTGGCGTG
>Ga0208507_1001522_pt1 | contig 12853 bp, 14 predicted proteins | sample CryBogCBH12Aug01_FD_184626 | JGI IMG/M metagenome (GOLD analysis project Ga0208507, IMG submission 184626) | Freshwater microbial communities from Crystal Bog, Wisconsin, USA - CBH12Aug09.1 (SPAdes) (version 2) | ecosystem: Environmental > Aquatic > Freshwater > Lake | place: Crystal Bog... | reverse complement strand
CGTCATCGAAAACAATTTGCTGCGCGTGGGCCAGGAGGCCATCAGCAACGCGGCGAAACACGCAAAAGCAAAAACAATTTCCGTCGCGCTCGAATACCAAACGAACCAGGCAAGCCTCAGCGTGCGCGATGACGGCATCGGGTTTGACCCCGGACAGCTGCCGCCCGGCCAGCACTTTGGCCTCATCGGCCAGCGCGAGCGCACTGTGCAACTGGGCGGCACGCTGGAGGTGAAAAGCGTTCAGGGGCGCGGCACCGAGGTGCAAGTTTCCATCCCGGCATAATTTCAAGAAATGACAACCAGAGAACAAATCAAGCTGATGGTGGTGGACGATCATCCCACGTTCCGAATGGGACTGGTTGCCCTTGTGGAAAGCCAGCCCGACATGAAAGTCGTGGCTGAAGCCGGTGACGGGGAAACAGCACTGGGTTTATGCCGGGAAAAGAAGCCTGACGTGGTGCTCATGGATTTGCGGATGCCGGGACAGGGGGGGGTGGAGACGATTCTCGCCCTGGTCAAGGAATACCCGAACACGCGCGCTATCGTCATCACCACCTTCGATTCGGATGAGGATATTTTTCGCGCCATTCAGGCCGGGGCAAAATCCTATCTCCTGAAAGGCACGGCCCGGGAAAAGATACTCGCAACCATCCGCGAGGTGCATCATGGCACACACAAGCTGCCGTCCAACGTGGCAAGCCGGCTCAAAGAGCGCGCAAGCCGCCCGGAGTTGACCGAACGCGAAACTGAAGTCCTAAAGCTTTTAGTCCGCGGTCGCAGCAACAAGGAAATCGGCGTGGACATGAACATCAGCGAAAGCACGGCTCGGTTTCATCTCAAAGCCGTGTTCCAAAAATTAAATGTCCTGGATCGAACGCAGGCGGTCATCGAGGCTGTCCGCCTGGGTCTGGTTCAAGTGGAATGAGAAAAGCAATCAGGATGCTCAGGGATGTAGCTAAAACAAAACCGATGAGGGCATAAGCGTTGAACGTCCTGGGTTTGCCCGTCGCGATGTTGACAATGCCGTTGATGCCGGTGACGCAATCGTTCACGGCGATGTTGACAACCCCGGCAACGGTCGTGCCATAGCTGTCGCTGGCGGTGCAGTTGATTTGGTCAGCAACATTCGGCGCGTTGGTAGGATACGGAATCAGCAGGCCGTTCGTTAACACGGTCACGCTGTTGGTGGATGTCAAATTAAAAGTCGTCAGCATCACCGTGTCACCGTCCCCATCGCTCCACCCGAAATTTTTTCCTTCGGATTTTCGTCCGGTCCGGGCATCCGGCGTGTTCAGTTTCGACGCAGCGGAAAAATGGCTAACAAAATGGCTAACAAACCAGGGTGAAATAAGGTGAAATAGGGTGGGCACAAAGTGGTTGATTCCCCTGTAAAATCAGGTAAAATAGCCCTGAAATCGGAGCTTGCCTTGAGCGATTCCGACTCTCGCCTCCAGCCTTAAACCTATATTTTAAGGGCTTTCTGTGAGGTTTTAGGGGCCGACTGTCAGCAAAAACGTCAGCAGAATTGGTGACTCTCCCATTGCACCGACCCTGCACTGACCCGACTCGCTGACAGCACGGTAACGCGGACGATCCGGTTCGCTTAAGCTCGTAACTACAAAGTTATGAGACCGACATACCGCATGTTCCGACGGGGAGCCGTTTACTGGCTTCAGCACAACGAAACCGGAAAACAGGAAAGCCTCCGCACCAAAGACAAGCTTGATGCCAAGCGGTTGTTCCAAGCCAGAAATGAAGCTCACCGACAGCCGGTGATCAATCTGCAAATCGCCCGGGCCTACCTGATGGTCGGGGATCCCGAAGTCGCGAAACGCACTTGGCAATGGGTGATGGATGAAATCGTCAAGCTCAAGCGCGATGAAACGCAACGCCGCTGGCTGGTCGCCATCAAGGACAAGGCGCTGGATGGGATGCGCAAACTGCCATTGCTGGAAACCCGCGCGGAACATTTTCTCCGGGTTCTAGAAAGCGGGAAAGTTTCCACCAACATGTATCTTCGGCGCATCCATAATTTTGCTCTGGGCATGAATTGGCTCCCGTGGCCGGTGCTGCCAAAAAACCAGTGGCCGAAGATTCAATTCAAGGATAAGCGCGCCATCACACAGGAAGAACATCTGGCAATTGTGGCCCGTGAAACGAATCCCGAACGTCGGGCATTTTATCAACTTGCCTGGCATTTGGGTGCATCGCAATCCGACCTTGCTTTTCTGGAGGCGGAAAATGTGGATTTGGAAAACCACGCCATCAGCTTTGCGCGCAAGAAAACCGGTTCGGTTGCGGTCATGCGCTTCGATCACGAAGTGGCGGAAATACTGCGGGATTTACCAGGTAGCGGCCCATTGTTCCCGTATCTGCGCACGGTTCGCGCCGGCGACCGTTCGACGGAATTTCATCAACGCTGTGTTGGCTTGAACATCAAAGGTGTCACCTTGCACAGCTACCGTTATGCGTGGGCTGAACGGGCAAAAACCGCCGGTTATCCCGAACGGTTTGCGCAGGTGGCGCTTGGCCACAACAGCAAGGCGGTTCACCGAGCCTACGCCCGCAAGGCAAATGTAGAATTGCCCTCCCTTGGTGAATACGAACGCCAGCGAAAAACACAAGCCATGACCCAATTATGAATTCAGGTGATTACCATTGCCCTAAAGGCCCAATCGGTTTAGAACAATCCGGCGTGAGCCAGCAAAATCCAGCGCCGGGATCGGAAATCATCCTCTACCAAACCGAGGACGGGCGCACGCGGCTTGAGGTCAAACTGCAAAACAACACCCTTTGGCTTTCGCTGAACCAGTTGGCGGAGCTTTTTCAGCGTGACAAATCGGTGATCTCAAAACACATCAAGAATGTATTTGAGGAAGGTGAATTGCCGAAAGATTCAGTTGTTGCAAATTTTGCAACAACTGCCGCCGATGGCAAAAACTATCAGGTCGATTTCTACAGCCTCGAGGTCATCCTTGCCGTCGGCTACCGGGTGAAATCACAGCGGGGCACGCAATTCCGCATCTGGGCCACCCAGCGGTTGCGGGAATATCTCATCAAAGGCTTTGCCCTCGACGACGAGCGGTTGAAAAATCCACCCGGGCTCGGTGCGCCGGATTATTTTGACGAACTGCTGGAACGCATCCGGGACATCCGAACCAGCGAACGCCGGATGTATCTGCGAGTGAAGGAAATTCTGGCGTTGGCGGCGGACTACCAACCGGAGGATCAGGAAACCCAGACATTTTTCCAGACCGTTCAAAACAAGCTGCATTATGCCATCAGCGGCAAGACCGCCCCGGAATTGATTGCCGGTCGGGCCGATGCCCAAAAGCCCAATATGGGATTGACCACTTGGAAAAGCGGGGTTGTCCGCAAGGGCGACGTGACGATTGCCAAAAACTATTTAAACGCGGAGGAAATCTCGTCGCTCAACCGGGTGGTGACGATGTTCCTTGATTTTGCCGAAGATCAGGCCAAACGGCGAAAGCAGGTGTTTTTACGGGACTGGCGGGCGAAGCTCGATGAGTTTCTTAAATTCAACGAGCGCGAGGTGTTGCAGGACGTTGGCCGAGTCACCCGCGAGAACGCCAACCGGCATGCGGAAAACCAATACAGCCTGTTTGAAAAACGCCGCCGCAAGGAATTGGAAAGTAAAGCGGAGGCTGAATTTATTGCCGAGCTTGGCCAACTTGAAGGGACGGTGAAAAAAATCGCCTTGGCAAAGCCCAAGCAGAAAAAAAACAAAGAGAAGTAAAACCGAGACGAGCCACTGCGGCCCAGACTGCAAAATCACAGCCCGTTCAAGATCGCCTGATATTCCTCCTCATCTACTTCCAGGCGGCTGGCGTCCGTGGTCAATTGGCCCTCAAAATTAGTCATCCGACTAAAATAAACCACCACCACCGTATGGGAGCCTTTCTCCTCACCGGCAATGACGACGATGATTTTTAACTTGCGCGGTTTCGCACTTCGATCCGAGACAAGTGATTTGAGGTTCATTTTTCTGCCCTTCACCACCAGTCGGGCGCGATTCAACTGAAAGCTCGACTCGGCGTGGCCGACGTCCATATCGTCCATTTTGAGCACTACGGAACATTCCACGGTGGTGTTGGGCGCTGGAATTCCAATCTCAATGTTAACGGCCACACTGATGGCTTCATATTCATTGACATTTATAGTGTCAGGATTGGTTTTGCGTCCCCCTGCCTTGGTCTGGGCTTCAATGGCAATACCTGCGACCTTGACCCGCTCCAACACCTTTTCTTCGGATACCAACTCAAAGGGCAAAGCCAGCAATTCTTTTTCCGCAACGACAAAGACCAGTTGGCAGACACCGCTTGCCAACGCCAATCGAGTGCGCCCCACCGGGATGACCAGTTCGTGAACTCGCAATGGATGGGGTGACAAGTTGACCGGCACACAGGCCACTTCGGTGCGTATATTTTTACTTTGGACAATAATTACGTGCAACTCCGTTGCCACTTGAGGCAAATGCGAATTGAATCCCTCGCTCCAAATTGTCAGTTCTGGAAGCAGGCAGTCGCTTGTGTCTGGCACTTGCGGACATTGATAGCGCGTCCGCCCGGCTCGAATGAACAACTGCCCTTCGGCGCGGAGATTTTGCCAGATGACATTCCGGCTGTAGGGCACAATTTCATCCAGCGCGAGGATGCAAAACTTGTATTCCATCAACACCTCGCCGCGTTTACGGAGCTGAAGAACGTAGTGGCCGGGAGACAGTTTGCGCGCATCGATGCCGAGTGGCAGTTCCAAGTCGTCATGCCTGTTCCGGCCATCTCTGGCCATAATGAACCGGTTTTCCTCAACACTTTTGCCGGTATCCACGTTTACCAATTTCAAACCCAGCCGCCATTTTAATACCGGCGCATCCTCGTCAAATCCGCTTCCCATAATGCAGAAAGCCAGAACAATGGCCTGGTCGGTCTCAAAAAGATGATTGGTTTCGACACGACTGCCATCTCGCAGGGCAAACAGGCGTGGCTCGCTAAGCGTGAGGCTGCGCAAAATTTCTTCAGCTTTTGCTTCTTTGAGTTGAGCCCGTGTTTTATGGGTAAATTCCAGCCGCTTCAGTGGCCGATCATCCAGCATGATTTCGATGGAGTAATCTCCCGGCCCATCGGCAAACATTTCCGTATTCAACTGGAATGTGTCTTCAAAACGATGTCGGCCCGCCATTACGACGATATTCCGGCTTTGTCTGCCCACCTCGATCCCAGCCCGGCGAACGATCATTCCCAGCGCCAGTTCAACCTCAGAAAAAAGTGGTTCCGGCTGCGGCGCTTCTAGCATCAGACCAATGTTTATCTGGTTGAAATCTTCGGCCACCACGTTCAGCGGCACCACCACCTTACGGTGATTGACCGCTGTAACCGCACATTCCCACAAACTGCTGTTCTCCTTCACAGCATCACGAGTCTCGGCCAAGCAATCGGCCAACGCGATCACCGGAAATGTTTTTGAAGCTAAAATGGCGTCCGCAAAACGTATGCAAAAGCGATGATCGCCCAGCCCGTTCGCAAACAACTTTTTCACCTCCCCCAACTGCATTCGCCAGCTAAATGAAAGGCCACCAAACTGTAATGCCATTGGCCATAATCCGACCCGGCGTCCGCCACGGTCCGCCGCGACCAACTCAGCCTGTAGTTCCACTCCCAGTTGGTTCAAAAAACTGCGATGTTCCGGATTGGCGAGCGTCACTTTCAAATTATACCCAAACTGCTCGACCTCGTCGTGTATCCGGTGGCACAGGACACGTCGGCCCGATCGTTTTGCCACTAAATCCAGATTTTCGACCCGCAATTCACGGGCAACGGTGATGATATCCAACAAATGAAAGGAAATTGTTTCGACCGTCTTACCGGTTCGCTGCCGAACCAGCCTCAGACAAACAACCTCCTGTCCGACCAAAACCGTGGATGGGATGATGAGGCTGACCCGGGTGGTTCGAATGTTTCTGGTCAGAACACAACGGATCGGTCGGCCAAGTTCCCGCTGCTGGTCATCCAGCAACTGAACCATTGTTGCCGGCGGGAAAAATGCCGGCAGCAACAGCGGCCACTTGATCTGGCATTCTACCTGAACCTGCCCGGCACCACAGATGAATTCGTGTGTGAGCGAAATGGTCTTTTCCCCCACTTGGGAGAGGCAGCGCACGTTGACCAGCCGCACCCTAAAAAGACGGCTGATCAATAGCGACCAGATTGTTTGCAGGTGACGAGCCATTTATGAACGATAGTTATGTCGGGTCCATTTAAACTGGCAACGAACTGATAATACGTTCCGCCTCCGCATTCACGTTTTGGAGTGATGATCCGCACACCAAACAGTCCGGGTGTTTTTCGATGTGAAAAAAATCGCCATGCAACGGCCGCTCAAAATGGCCGGACACCCGCCGGTTGGCGAATACAATCAAGTTCACCTCCGGCGGCAGACCCAGCAAATCCACTTCGCCTGCCAGTAGAATATTCAAGGCGACCCTGGCATGGATAAGGGCAATTTGAGAAATATCCAGATTTAGCGCCGACGTGGAACGGATTTCGTCCAGATCAATATTGTTGTAATCGATGTTCAGCGGCTTCTTCGGGGCGCTATCCTTCAATTGCAACTCGACGGCAATGCACCCGTAACAGGCTGCGCCGGGGCGCGTGACATATACTTCCCCGGCGATGCCGCCGTCATAAACGCCTGCCCCGACCACTGGAATGCCCAGTTGCACAGCCGCATGATTAATGGCGTGCTTGCTGGCCTGATTATCCGTGCAGGCCAGAATCAAGTCAGGGCACACCCTTTCGACCAGCTTTTGGAAATCAGCCTGACTGGCCGTTACGTCCATATCAACACATTCAACAGGCGTATTGGGGTTGTGATTTTGAATATGCCGTGCCACTTCAGTGGTCTTGGGTTTTCCAAGTGATTCATATCCCAACACATGGCGGACGATGTTGTGTTCCTCCAATAATTCGGCGGGGCGATCCACAAACGTGAGCGCCACGCCCAGACGACCCAATTCTGACCCGACCCGCGAACCACCTGAACCGAGTCCAGTAACGATCACCTTTTTCTTCCGCAAGTGTTCCGGGTGATAAATTGGACTTATGCGTTTGAAATATTCAGTTTCTTTCATAAACATGCGTTTCCTGCATTGGTTAATGGAAATCTTAAAGGAGGGCACCCTTGCGGGTGCCCCCTTGTCGCGGTCACCGGCATCACTGTCGGCAACCGTGCTTGGTCCTCACCAATAATGCCGGCCGTAACGAACCAAAGCGTTCGTATTGGCGTTCGGTGAAATCAGGCTGACGGGTTGCGCCCCCATCACTCCTTGATCCGGGTCGATCACAACAGCCTGCTTGCTCCTGGCTGCGTTGTTGATGATGAATTCCAGTTCCTCCGCCCGTTCAGTTTCGAGCGGGGCAAACTCCTGACGTGTCTGATGTGTTTTACCCATATGTTTGTTTTATGTTTTGTTTCTTGTTGGCTACGCATTGGAATCACTCGATTCCAAAATTTAACTTAAACCTTCAGCTCCTTTCGGCCAGCTTCCTGTGGTCAGATAGACCAGCAGGCAGGCAAACCAGCGCTGGGCGGCATTGACGCAGATTACCGCCGTGTCGCGTGAGGGGTTCCACTCGCTGTCTGTTGAAAAATCATTGATCCAGCACAGTTGATGGCTCCCGATGTTATGTGGTGTTGCCGGCAGTGGGATTACGCTCATGATTTTCGGCGGGTCGTTCGGATAGGTGCTGGGATATTGGATTTCAATGGGAAACGAACGACCGCTCTCACGCACCGTGTATTCCCAGTAGAGATCGTCACCCCGGCGGCGCAAAACCGCACGATCACCATAACGCTCTTGCATGGCACGCACCTCCGCAACCAGACGGTGCTTGTCCTGAAGCAATCCTGAATAATGGGTGCCATAGCCGGCTGCGGGGCGTGATGCCGCCAACAATTCCTGAGCCACCAGCACCAGATGTGACAGCCATGTATGCCGCCCCGTTTCAGGCTTTTCCCATGGCCCCGAAAGAATGCTCTTTCCGCCATGCTGGTCTTTCACCATCAATTGCGTCGAGCCATCCGGCTGAATTCTGATGTGCAATGTTTCAGGTGAACTCTTAAAACCGATATGAATCCAGACACTAAAGCCGGACGATTCCTTAACCAGGTGGAGCATATTTTTGCCCATGTCTGGCAATTGCCGCAAGACTGCCAAATCGTAGGCTGCGTCGGATCCACGCTGTTTGAGCAGCGCGTTCAACGCCGGAGATATTTCCAACACTGGCAGATCCGCCAAGACCGGCTTGATTGGCACATAGTTAAATCCGGTTTCTTCGGCCATGAGATAAAAATCAATCTTGAAATCTTCATGGAACAGGCTTGATGACCCTTGGCGCGAGTTGTTGAGCGTGATAATTGCAAACACCAGAGCCTTGGTGTCTGAATTCATTGCGGCTTCGCGATCCGTCACCGCATCGCCGCCACTGCAAACATCGAGACTGCCGGGATGCCGATGGATGCAGCCCAAGTTTCCTGACCGAGGATGCTCCAGTTGCAATTCACGCAACACCTGATTTTGATGGCGGACATCGAACAAGATGCTGCCGGCCGAGAACTCCGCCGCCGGTCCCGCGTCGATGAAACCTTGGATCTGAAATGTGGCGATGCCGGCGGCTTCATCCCACAGATATTCGCCCACCACCATGCCGCCCGCTTCCTGATCCTTCCCGTGGGCATGGAGAAATTCAGTGACATAGTGATGGATCACCGGCAGCAAACCCTTTGCGAGTGTCACGCGAAACTGGCGCAATGGTTTTGCCCTTGATTCGTGGGCGGCCATGTTTGTTGGCGAAATTTGATTACTAAACGGTTGCTTGGCCAGCCTCACCCATTCCATCAGAATTTTGTCATGGGAGCTTACGCCACGGACCAATTCAAGAATTATTGCCGCGCCCACCCCGAAAAACAGGACGGTAAAAATTGAGATGCCAACCAAAACGTCCGTCACGTCAGACAACCCAATTTCCGGGAACGGATTGCTGATGGATGTCGCGGTTGCCGTGAACGGCAAGCAAGCAATCAGCATGATGTTTGCAACCCTACCCAGTGTGCGCGCTGCGGTCGGCCATGCCAGTCTCGATATATTTTGTGTTTTCATAATGGTTTTGTTTTTGTGTGAGAGATTTCTTGCTCAGTTGACGTCATATTCACGGTCTGCACGGTGTCCATTTTTATTTCTCCAAAACTGGGTGATGGCCCGGGTGGCTTTGTCTAGCCATGCAACGTCATTGGCCAGGCGAATGAGTTCGCAGGTGGCAAAATATTTTGGCGCGCTCGGTGCCGGTGATCCGAGCGGCTTAAGCAACCGGGCGCGGCACAAGGTCGGAATGTCATGGGCATTCACGCCCAGATATTTTGCCGCCCGCGCGGCATCCACCCGGGCCGGGGTTCCAGGTTCAACTGTAATGGTGATTCCATTCATGGCTGACTCCTCCTTTGGTCAATCTTCCGGCAGGTCATCGCGACGACGCTGACGGTCATCGGGCCGGGGATGCGTTAATATTTTCACGATGGCAACGATGACAACCCCGATGAGTCCCAGAACCATGAATCCAACAAACCGATCATCCATAGAGTTTGAAGCTCCCATCCGGTCAACGGAGTCGAGCGCCGCCTCGCAGCTTTCTTTGTGACGGAGTGCAAAGATTACCGCGGCCAGTCCAAGCATGGCGATAGTTACGTTATTCCATTTAATATTCATATTGCTAGGTGGTTGTGGTTTGCGTTGACTTGCGGAGTGCCAAGGGACAATTGTTGGCAATCCATTGGAGGGTCGCACCAAACGGCATGACTCGAATGGGGCTGGCGGTAGCAGCATTACCATTGGTGAACCGGCTGAGCGCTGACTTGGCAGCACGCGTGGTGCGGGCATCCGGTAACACGATCAAAAACATATCGGCGCGGAGCACATCGGCTTTGGCAACGTCGTTGCGGATTCTGGTTGTGGTGCACTCAACCTCGATAGCCACCCAGTGTCCGTCGGTCTGAAAATAAATGTCCACGGCCCGCGGACGCTGTCCGCGTTGAATCGGGTATTCCAAATGGACACGATAGCCGCGCAGACGTAGTGCTTTCACCAGCGTTGCAGCAATGATGCTGTTATGCAGATATTTTCCTCTCATGGTTTGTCCTCCGGGTTGGCCCGCACCGCCTCAATGGCGGGTGCGAGCGGTTCGATGCAAATCGAAGTCCGGCCACGGGCATTGGTGGCAACGCTGTGTTCCCGGATGAATCCGCAGTCAACCAATTTGGCACGGATTTTCGCCGCACGTTGTCCGTTGATCCCGGCTGAGCGCGCATAAACGCTCGAAGTTTTTCCCGGGTTTTGAACGACGTGACGCAAATAACGCATCTCCAACTCATCAAGCATAGGAGGTGATGGCGTTTTATCCTGTGTCTTAACTGCGACGCTTGAAAACGGTTCCCACCGGTCAAATTCGTGTGCTCGCTCGACGGGTAATTGTCTCAATGGCTCGCAACTGGCCACAGCTTCGGCATCGGACACCGACGGCAACGGAGGAATCTCCGGACAGGTGAATAAATATGGGATGCGAGTTCCGCCGCCCAAGGTTTGGCCAATAAACATACCCGGCTTAAACGAGTGATTGGCGTAATCCACCTGCTCCGCTGTAAGTGACAAATGACTGGCCACGGCCGAGTAATCAATCCCGCTGCCCAGCCAGCCACAAAACCGGTTTGTTAAATTCGGCATCAACCGCGCAGAAAAACCTTGCAGCGATTGCACATCCACCCAAAGGCCAATTCCCGGACTGCGCCCCACCGAAGCCAGCTCAACGAGGGGGGCAGTATTGTTATTATCATGGTCAGCTTCGGTGGAAACTATTTTTTGGGCGTCATCCAGCGCCACCAAAAGCGAAAGTTCTCCGTTCGCCACCCCACGTTCGACTTTTTGACGAAAAACTGTCGCCAAAAGACACCCCAGAAAAAGATGCTTCACCACTTCGCCGTCGGCCTGCATTTCAAAATCAATCGAGTGACGTGCTAGATCCGCTGGATTCCAGCCAGAACGATAGGCTACTCGTTCGGGTTTAAGCGTCAGCAACAGCGTGATGAGGCGGTTGAGCAACGCATCTTTTGCCGCCGCATTGACGTCATCACGGCGGCGCAGTGCTTCGACCAGGTCATAAAGCGTGGGCCAATATTTACGTTGTCCCGTCCAGATGCCAAACTTATCGTATTGCTGATAGAGGACTTCGGTGAAAAGCGAACGGGTGCGCGGCGAAAAACCCAGCACTCGCGAGAACAAGTCAACGATCAACACCATAAATAACGAGATGTCATCCAAAAAACACTGCAACGGATTGAAGCGCCATTCGTGCGAACGAAGAATGATTAAAGATTGAGGCATAATTAAATCAGGTGGCGCAGTTTGCGCAGTTCAGTTTTGTGGGATTCAGTGACCCAAACGGGAACACCAGCAGCCACGACTTGTGGCAGCACGCACTTGAGAAAATTCGTCTTGCCGGATCCCGTGTTTCCCAAAAGAAGTGTGCCCGACGCCAGCGCACGCAGAGGCAGTCGAACCTGTTGCCCGTAGTTATCTATACCCAACAAGAGTTGGCCATCTGGGCTCTGGCTTCCTTGAAAGGGTGGCAGCTGCCCAATTGCATTGAGTTTCAACAGGTGGCGAATTTCGGCGTTCACCAAATCTTGAGTAACACCATCATTTAAGCCAAGAAACACTGCCCGGGCGACGGCCAAACCGCGCGGCGTTCGAAACGCACCGCGCTTTTGCCCCCACAGAACTTTCTGCAGCAATGTTTGAAACTCTGGTTGGGAATTATTCATGACTTGTGATCCTTAAAGTCAATAAATGGTGAAATAAGAAAGTTTAAAACGGCACGGTTGCGGCCCTGGCGTTGAATCTCCTCCTGACACCGTCCGCAAACGACGCGAATCACGCCGTCACATTGAATCTCGTTTCGGTGCTCGAGGCACAAGCCTTTGAAACACCGACTGCACCGAGAATTTGCATAACACGCTTTGCATGAAACATTGAAACAGCCGGGTTCGCAGCAGGCACCGCCAACTTCGGCAGACGCTGTATGTCCACAGTGCAAGACCTCTTCCACAACAGCATGGTCAAGCGAGTTGCTGGGTGAATGGGTCACGCCGTCAAACCCCGTTACTTTAAACTTTGATTCGCCATTCTCGTCCCGCCGATGCAGAAATTTGGCGTCGTGACGGATTGGCTGGCTGCCATCTTCAAAAAGATTGTCGAGCGGATTCATAATTTTTTACCAAGGTTTTGAAAACCACAGGCGATCCAAATAGCGCACGCTGAATATGGTGAACCGCAGAATGAGATATGTGATGCCAAAGATGATCACGATGACATTGATCACCAGCGCGGAAGTGAGGCAGAGGCGCAGGCTCTCGGGCAGGCCAGTTTGTAATTTTTGCTTCCAAGTCATATTAAATGGATGACATCTTTTATGTTTATTTAATTCTCACAGGATTATTTTTACACCTTTCAACTGTGATTTTTCATTTTTAATACACCCTCCCCATTTTAATTCAAAATGACATTAGCCGACTCGCTACTCGACATTTTCGACATTTCCAGAAACAATTCTCCCATGTCTTACGGAAGCAAACCGCTTACGAATGATGCTCGTCAAAGATTGGTGTAAACGGCGGCTGAAAAGTGCGGCGGGGGGGTCATGTGTGTGACGCGGCGGTTCAAAAGTGCGGCATCTTCATTAACCATGAAGCATGTATCGCAATATGAACGACTGGACTGAGATTCGCAGAA
>Ga0208507_1001521_pt1 | contig 12868 bp, 10 predicted proteins | sample CryBogCBH12Aug01_FD_184626 | JGI IMG/M metagenome (GOLD analysis project Ga0208507, IMG submission 184626) | Freshwater microbial communities from Crystal Bog, Wisconsin, USA - CBH12Aug09.1 (SPAdes) (version 2) | ecosystem: Environmental > Aquatic > Freshwater > Lake | place: Crystal Bog... | reverse complement strand
AGGCGCTGGCGGAGCTGCGTCGGCTGGTGGAATTATGCGACCCGGCGTGTCTGGGGCGGAATCCCATCCGCACGCACGAATGGATGTCCCAGACCGACGAACCGCGCGCGGCCTACTGTCCGTTCGCCTACGGTTACTCGAATTATTCGCGGCCCCGCTACGCCAAATATCTGTTGCAAGCCGGCGGCCTCGTTAACTTCAACGGCCGGCGGCTGCGCTCGACATTGGGCGGCGCGGGGTTGGCCGTGTCGGCGAAAACTTGTCATGCGCGCGCGGCGATGGATTTCGCGCAATTCACGGCGGCCCCGGAAACGCAAAAGGGTGTTTATTTCCAGGGCGGCGGCCAGCCCGGCCACCGCGCGGCGTGGCTCGACGACGCCGTGAACGCCGCCAGCACCAACTTTTTCCGCAACACCCTGCAGACGCTTGACGAGGCCATTCTGCGTCCGCAATTCCCGGGTTACATGGATTTCCAGGATGCGGGCACGCCGGTGGCGCATGCGTGCATCGCCGGCCAGACCCAACCCGCCGAAGCCGCCCGCACCTTAAACCGCCTTTACCGCGCCGCGCTGGCGCAGCATCATTGACGCATGATCCAATCCCAATATTTTGAAGACTACGCCGTGGGCGCAATCCGCGAGACGCTGGGGCGCACCATCACCGAAACGGACATTGTGCTGCACGCGGGGCAGACCGGCGATTTTTATCCGCACCACATGGACGCCGAATGGTGCAAGACGCAGGATTTCAAGCAGCGCATCGCGCACGGCACGCTCATTTTCAGCGTGGCGGTGGGCATGACCGCCGGGGCCATCAATCCCGAGGCGTTTTCCTACGGCTACGACCGGCTGCGCTTCATCAAGCCGGTATTTATCGGCGACACCATTCGCGTGAAGGTGACCATCCGGGAAAAGCGCGAACACAAAAAGCCGGGTCACGGCGTTGTGAGCGAACTGGTGGAGGTATTCAACCAGAAAAATGAAACCGTGCTCGCGTGCGAACATCTGCTGCTCGTCCGCAAAAAATCATGAAACCCCTCGCAGGCCTGCTGGTTCTCGATTTCAGCCAGTTCCTCGCCGGCCCCAGCGCGGCGATGCGACTGGCCGACCTCGGGGCGCGCGTCATCAAGATTGAGCGGCCCGGCACGGGCGACATCTGCCGCCAGCTTTACATCACGAACCTCAAGCTTGACGGCGACAGCACGCTGTTTCATTCCATCAACCGCAACAAGCAAAGCTTCGCTGCCGACCTGAAAACCCCCGCCCACCTCGCGCAGGTGAAGCAGCTCATCGCGCGCGCGGACGTGCTCATCCAGAATTTCCGCCCGGGCGTCATGGAGCGCATCGGGCTGGGCTATGACGACGTTGCCCGGCTCAATCCCCGGCTCGTTTATGGCATCGTCACCGGCTACGGTTCCACCGGGCCGTGGGCGGATTTGCCCGGCCAGGATTTGCTCGCGCAAAGCCGCAGCGGCCTGGTCTGGTTGAGCGGCGACGCCGACCGGCCGCCGACGCCGATGGGCCTGGCCGTGTGCGATCTGGCGGCCAGCGCGCATCTCGTGCAGGGCATTCTGGCCTGCCTGGTGCGGCGTGGCGTGACCGGCAACGGCGGCAAGGTGGAAGTCTCCCTGCTCGAATCCATCCTCGATTTGCAGTTTGAGCTGACCTCCACGTTTCTGAACGATGGCGGGAAACTGCCCCAGCGCAGCACGGTCAATAACGGGCATGCCTATCTGGGCGCGCCCTACGGCATCTACGCCACGGCGGATGGTTTTCTCGCGCTGGCCATGGGTTCAGTCCTCAAGCTGGCGGAGTTGTTGGCCTTGCCCGCGCTGGCCGCCTACACCGATCCTGACACTTGGTTCACGGCCCGCGACGAAATCAAGGCGCTCATCCGGGAGCATTTAAAAACCGCGCCCACGCAACATTGGCTTGACCGGCTGGTGCCGGCTGACTACTGGTGCGCCGAAGTCCTGAACTGGCAGCAGCTGTTCCAACACGCGGCGTTTGCCCAACTGGATTGGGTCATGGAAGTGCAGCGGGAGGACGGCCCGAAAATGAAAACCACGCGTTGTCCCATCACGATTGACGGCACCCGTTTCAAATCGCACCTCGGCGCCCCGCGCGTCGGCCAGCACACGGAACAAATCGCGAAAGAATTTGGCCTGACATGAACCGCACAATCCAGCGCTACGGAGCCGTCGTCGGCCTGAAACCCGAAAAGGTCGCGCGCTACAAGGAATTGCACGCCGCCGCCTGGCCGGGCGTGCTGGCGATGCTCACACAGTGCCACATTCGGAATTATTCGATTTATTTCCGCACGCTGGCCGATGGCCGGCCGTATTTGTTCAGTTACTTTGAATATACCGGCGAAGATTTTGCCGCCGACATGAAAGCCATCGCGGCGGATGAAACCACCCAGCGCTGGTGGGCGGAGTGCATCCCCTGCCTCGAACTGCTGCCGGACCGTGCGCCCAATGAAATCTGGTCGCCGCTCGAAGAAGTCTTTCACCTCGACTAAGTCATGAAAAATCCCAATCCCGATCCGGCCAAGCACCGGGAGATTCCGGTGTGGAACGCCGAAAACTGGTTTTACGAGGACATCGTCCCCGGCAAACGTTTGCGCTCCATCCGGCGCACCATCTCCGAGGGCGAAGCCATGCAATTCAACGCGCTGGTGCTGGACATGCACCCGTATGTTGCGGATGAAATATTTGCGAAGACCGAAGGGGTGTTCGGTCGGCGGCTCGTGGCGGGCGCCATGGTTTTCAGCGTCGGGCTGGGGCTGGTCGCGACGAACTGCGTGAATGCCTTCAGCTACGGCTACGACAAACTGCGCTTCATCAAGCCGGTGTTTCTGGGCGACACCCTTTACACCATCAAGACTGATCTGGAAAAGGCGCCGAAATACAAGGATATGGGTCTGTATCGCGCCAGCTACGAGGTTTTCAAGAACGAAGGCGAACTGGTGCTTTACTGCGAGCATCTGCAAACAGTGAAATACCGCAACCCGGCGGCGTTTGCCGTACCAAGCCCCAACGAACCGTCACACCCGGTACCCCACTTATGAACCGACCATTCAAAACCAGCATCATTTTAACGTTCCTGCTCCTGAGCCTGCTGCCGGGATTGGCGGCGGACGCACCGGCGGCAGCCCCGTCCGCATCGTCCGCCCGGGTGAAGCCCGTCCGGTTACCGGCGCGGGTTTTCATTGTGCCGAACTTTCATCCGGCCAGTTGCGGCTGGCTGGCGAACTGGTCGGTGGAGCGGAACTATTGCGCCAATTCCTATCTCAACCACCTGGACCGCGTGCGCGATGATGCCAACTACGGCACCGTGGTTTCCGAGTGCAACAACATGATTGCCATCGCCAATTTCCAACCGCAACGCTTTGCCGAGCTGAAGGCGCGGGTGCGGGAGGGGCGGGTCGAGCTGGTCAATGCGTTCTTTCTCGAACCCACCATCAACCTCTCCGGCGGCGAGGCTCTGGCCAAAATGGGCATTGAGGGTCTGCGCTGGCAGCAGCAGGTGATGGGTGTCCGCCCGCGCTATTACTGGGGCATTGACGTCTGCGGCACACACGCGCAGATGCCGCAGCTCTGCGATTTGCTGGGCCTGGACGCACTGGTTTACACCCGCAATAACCCCACGGACAAGACCATCTTCTGGTCGGAATCCCCCGATGGTTCACGCATTCTCACCCTGGTGCCGGGACGCTACGGCGACAATCTCGGCGGCAGTTACGCGGCGACGAAGCCGTTGACCCCGGAGCAACTGGCCGAGGTCGCCCGGGCGATTTCGATTCGGATTCCGCGAACCCCGGCCGGCGCGCCGATGCTTTATCTGGCGGCCAAGGGCGATTATTCGCTCGCCCCGGCGCGGCGGGAGAATCCCACCGAATTCCTTAGGCAATGGCAGTCGACCTATCCCCAGTGCGAACTCAGTTTTGGCGCGCTGTCACCGTTTGTGGATGCGCTCATGCCGGGCGTGCAGTCCGGCAAAATTGCCCTGCCGACGGTGAGCCACGGCACCAGCTATTCCTGGGATGCGTTCTGGGTCGAGAATCCGCGCGTCAAGCAATGGTATCGCCGTGATGAACATGCACTGCAATCCGCTGAAATGCTCGCCACGGCGGCCAGTCTCAAGGGCGACTTTGCCTATCCCGTCGCCCCCCTCTATCACGCCTGGCTGCAAATGCTCCTGAACATGGATCGCAACACGCTCTGGGGCAGCGCGGGCGGCATGGTGTTTGAAAGCGAAACCTCTTGGGACGCGAAAGACCGGTTTGAATGGGTGCAGCGGCAGAGCGCAGCCACGGCGGCGGCTGCCGCCCAAAATCTGGCCGGCACTGGCAACGACCTGCTCCTCTTTAATCCCGCGAACTGGACGCGCACCGACCCATTGCGCCTGCGCCTGCCGGCGGGCACCTCGGTGGCAGGCGCGCCCTGCGAAGCCGCCGCCGATGGCACCGTGTTCTGCCAGCTTGACGTGCCGTCAATCGGAATCATGGGCGTTAAAACCCGAAACCAGCCTGCGACCAGTCCCCGCCCCGTCGCCCTGCCGCAAACCATCACGACAAAATTCTACACGGCGAAAATTGACCCGGCCAGCGGCGCGCTCATCAGTTTGAAATGCCAACCGTCCGGGCGCGAGCTGCTCGGCGGCGCGGCCAATGTGATTGTCGCGGACAAATCCTCCGGCAAGGAGCCGCCGGGCGATTTCCTGGACCCGCAGCCGAAGCGGCAGCGCCTTGCCACCTCGGGCGATTTCAAGTCCACCGTCACGGCGACCGAAGGACCGCTGGCCATTACCGTTGAGGCGACCAGTGATTTTTATGGCGGCAGCGGGTCGAAGCGGGTGACCCGGTTTTTCAAGGACAGTCCGCGCATTGAATTTGAAACGGATTTGCGGGACCTGCCCAACCAGACCGTCGTTTTTGCCGAGTTCCCGCTGGCAACCACACCTACGGAAATCCGGCGCGGCATTCCGTTCGGCTTTTCACGCGACGACGGGGTGATTTCGGGCATCGTCCCCGCCGTGCGCTGGAGCGATTACAGCTCGCCCGGTCAGGGCGGCGTGGCGTTGCTGGATCGGGGCTTGACGGGCCGCGAACTCAACACGAACACTCCGGTCGTCTATTTTCTGAATACCGTTGCAAAGTATCACGGCTACACAAACTCCTGGCTGAACGGCAATGGGCCGCATCACTTTGAATATGCGCTGGTCGCCCATGACGGCGAATGGAGCGCCGCGCGCGTGCCGCAGCAGGCCTGGGCCTACAATTGTCCGGTGACGGTGACCACGGGTTGCCAACCGGTGGCTGCACAGTCGTTCGTGCAAACTTCCGACAACGTGATTGTCGAGGCCATGCGGCGCGACGGTGCGGACATTGAGTTACGGCTCGAGGAAGCCTTCGGCCAAGCGGGCATGGCGCAGGTGACCTTGAACTTGCCGCACACCGGTGCCGCGCTGACGGATTTGACCGGGGGTCACGCCGAGAAACTCGCCGGCGGGCCGGCCTATACATTTCCGGTCAAACCCCAGCAGATTGTCACCCTGCGCTTCCACACCGCCGCGCCGGTGCCCGCCATCGAACCGCTGCTCGACTGGAGCGAGCTGGTGCCCACCAACAAGCTGGCGGCCTTGCACACCTATCTCCCGACGGCCGTCGGTCATCCGCCGGCCGGCCGGCAATAATTTTTATGATACCTTCCAATCCGCTGCTGGGCACGGGGCTGCACGCCGTGGGCGCGGCCTTTGCCGCCCTGTGTTACACGCCGCAAAAACGTGTGTCGGGCTGGTCCTGGCAAAGCTACTGGCTGGTGCAGGCGGCGTTTTGTTGGTTGCTGTTGCCCCTCCTCGGGGCGTGGCTGACGATTCCCGAACTGGGCAAAGTGCTGGCCGAGGCGCCGCGCGGCGCGATGCTCGCCTCGTTTTTGCTGGGCGCGGCCTATGGCATCGGCGGCACGGCCTTTGGCGTCTCCATCCGCCACATCGGCTATTCCCTGACCTACGCTATCGCCGTCGGCCTTTCTACCGTGCTGGGAACTTTGATTCCGCCGCTGGTTGCCGGCACGCTCGGCACTACGTTGACCAAGGCCGGGGCCGGCTGGGTGATTGGCGGCATCGTTACGGGCATTGTCGGCATCGCCTTCACCGGCGTGGCGGGCCGGATGAAGGAACGCGATTTGAGCGCGCAATCGCAACTCGCCGGCTTTTCGCTCGTGACCGGCCTGCTGCTCTCGCTGCTCGCGGGCGTGCTTTCGGCCGTGTATGGCTTCGCGCTGGCGGCGGGCGAACCAATTGCCGATGTGGCTTCGGCGCACGGCGCAGGCGTGTTTCGCGGCAATGTGGTCTATATCTTTTCCAATACCGGCGCGTTCATCACCACGGCAATTTATTGCCTGTGGCTGCATCGCAAACACCGGACGCTCGGCGAAATTGTCGAGTTGCCGGCCGGCCCCGGGCGGGCGAGCCTGCCCATCAACTGGGCGATGGCCGTGCTCACCGGCTGCCTGTGGTATGGGCAGTTTTTCTTCTACAACCTCGGCCATGTGCGCATGGGCGATTACCAGTTCACCAGTTGGGCCATCCACATGATCATGCTCATTTTGTTCAGCATCATTGTCGGCGTGGTGCTGCGCGAATGGCACAGCGCGCGGCGCGCGACCAAATTTGCGGTCGGCCTCGCCTTCCTGGTGCTCGTGGGCGCGGTGCTGTCGCTCACGTACGGCAACCACCTCGCCGAAATAGCCACCGTCAAATAGCATGAAACGCATCGACACCCATCAGCATCTTTGGGATTTGCGGCAATTCCCATATTCATGGTGTGCGGGCATTCCGGCGCTGAACCGGAGTTTTCGGCTCGACGATTATCTGGCGGCGGCAAAAAACACCGGCATCGAAAAAACCGTTTTTGTCGAGGGCGACGTGGATGAACCGCACGCGCTGGCGGAAGCGCAGCAGGTGCAAAGGTTGGCGGAGCAGCATCCGCTCATCGCCGGCATCATTGCCGCCGCCCGGCCGGAACACGCCGACTTTTCGGTGCATCTCGAAGCACTGCGGCAACTGCCGAACTTGCGCGGCATCCGGCGCGTGCTGCATGTCGTGCCGGACGAAGTTTCGCAGTCGGACTTGTTCCGGGACAACATCCGCCGGCTCGCGGCGCACCGGCTGACCTTTGATTTGTGCGTGTTGGCCCGGCAGTTGCCGCTGGCCCTGGCGCTGGCCCAGGCCTGCCCGGAGGTTCAGTTCATTCTCGACCATTCCGGCGTGCCGGATGTGAAAGGCAAGGCGTTCGATCCCTGGCGCGCGCACATAAATGAAATTGCCGCGCTGCCAAATGTCGCCTGCAAAATCAGCGGTTTGGTCGCCTACGCCGGAGAACACTGGACGGTGGACGATTTGCGCCCGTGGGTGGAGCACGCCGTGGCGAGCTTCGGTTGGGAACGCATCGTGTGGGGCGGGGATTGGCCGGTCTGCACGCTGACAGCCACCTTGAAACAATGGGTGGATGCCTCGGATCAATTGTTCGCCGACGCCTCGGCAGGGCAGCTCGAAAAAGTGTTCTACAAGAACGCGGAAAGAATCTATCATATCTGAAGTTTATGGCCGCCATTGAAGGTATTTTTGTCCCGAACATTGTTCCCTATGACGCGCAAGGTCGCATCAATGAGGAAGAATTGCGCCGCATCATCCGCTGGCTCGGCGGGAAGGGCGTCACCGGGTTTTATCCGAACGGCAGCATGGGCGAGTTCATCCGCCTGACTTACGAGGAGCGGAAGCGCGTGCTGAAAATTGTCGTCGAAGAAGCGGCGGGCAAACCGATTCTCGCGGGCGCGGCCGAACCGAATGTGGATTTGGTTTTGGAAATGTGCCGTTACTGCGCCGACCTCGGCTGTCGCGCGGTGTCCATCACCGGGCCCTATTACTACAAGCTCACGCAGGAAAGCATTGAGCAATATTTCCGTGAGATCGCCGCCAAGTCGCCCATTGACATCGTGGTTTACAACATTCCGGTGTTTGCAAATGAGATTTCCCTGCCCGTGCTCCGGCGGCTGGCGCTGGACTGCCCGCGCATCATTGGCACGAAAGACACCTCGAAGGACATGTGCCGGTTCCAACAGACGCTGCACGAAATCAAAAGTCAGCGGCCCGAGTTTAGCGTGCTCATCGGCTGGGAGGAACTGCTCTGCACGTCTTTGTTCATGGGAGCCGATGGCGGAACACTGTCGAGCGCGGGCGTGGTGCCGGAAGTGGTGATGAAGATTTACAACGAGGCGCGTGCCGGCCACTGGGCCGAGGCGAAGCGCGTGCAGTTCAAGCTGCTTGACCTCTTTTCGCTGATGGTCGGCGCCCCGAATTTTCCGGAAGGTTTCCGCGCCGGCTATGAACTGCGCGGGTTCCAGGCGGGGCACGCGCGCTTTCCGCTTTCCGCCGGCGAACAGGCCGTCATTGAAACCATGCGCGGCCGGCTGGCCTGCGTACTGGCGGACGCGGGATTTGCCGAGGCGGCGGGCGAATGCCAGCGCGCGCAAGGTGCGTCGGCGAAGATTTCACCGAATCGCATGGATATTGAAAATCTCGTGCGTGAGGTGATGGGCAAAATGCTGTCGCAGCAAAAATAACCGCGGTATCGGGCGGCGCAGCCTACTATTCTTCCGCGCGACCAGTGGCCACCACGTTTGGCAGTGTCCTAATTTCAAGTTCGCGGAGCGCGGCTGTGTCGCAGACCAGCCGCAGCAACGTGGCTGGCCACGGGCGGGTGGAACACGCCGCACGACTGAACGTCCGGCCATGCTGCGGCTGGTGCTTTCGCACACAGCCGCGCTCCGTCAGATTAGAACACTGCTCCACTTTTCCAGAGCTTGCTCGGGGCCATTGGCCGGGTATGCTTGAACGCACGCCGATGAAACGCATCCTCGCGCTGCTTGCCACGCTGTCCATCGTCCTGCCGGTTGTGACCGCCGCTGCCGTTGTCCAGCCGGCGGAGATGGCGGGCTACCTGCTCGTCGGGACCGAAAAGGTTCCCGATGAATTTAACGCTGGGTTTTCTCTCTATGCGGCTGCGTGGCCGTTGTTGTCGGCGTATCCGGGACACCGGTTCCAGTCCGGCTTGCCGGGCACTTGGATGGCCGCGCAGCATGCCACGAAGCCGCCCTTCAAGCTTTACTCGGACATTGAGGGCGGATTGGGCTGGTGGCGGGCCACGCGGTTCCCGACCGTGACGCCGAAATTCATCATGGGCGGCGTGGCGGCCAATTTCTCCGAAATCGCCAACGGCCCGGCGGCGGGGGCGGGCAGTTGGGAGCGGCCGCGTGGGCAGTATGGCGTGGCGCAGTTGAGTCCCTGGCTGCTGTTTCCGCCCGACGGCCTGAACCTGAAACCCGGCACGTGCGGCGAACTGTTCGGCTATGGCTATTTGCCGCTCCCGCTGGCCCAAGCGAAGGCCACAACGGCGGGTCAGGTCGTGCCGACCGGCGACAACTGCTGGACGCTGTTCCTCAACACGGAAAATTTCAAAGGTCCAGTGGGTTTCTTCACGCCTTACTTTTGGTCGCACGCGGCGGTGCTGGATCCGAAACTGGCCGGGCTGCTGCTGGATTCCCGTCCCTCGGTGCCCAACAAACCGTTCCAGATGGAAACCCAGTTTGTGCCGGCCGCCCAGGCGGTGGACGACCAGGGCAAAACTTATGCGCGGGTGGCACCAGTTTCTTTTCCCGTGGGCCCGGACGGCAACACCGTGGTCCTGCACCGCCTCACCTCTTACAGCAAAAAGGCACTGTGGGATGCGGTGCAGGCGTGGTTCGCAGGCGGGCCGGCAGCGAGTGGCGCGATCAATCCCGCCGGGGCCCAAGTGCAATCTCTGCGCGCCCGCGGCGGCTCCACGTGGAAGATTTACCCCGATAAAACCCCGAAGGACAAGGAAGCGGCACTGGTGTGGAGTTCATTCGCCACGCCGATTACGCCGGATCCAACCACCTACGGTTACCAGTGGAACGAACAGTTCGTCACGAAGGTCACCGATGACCACGGCGCGCGCGTGGTGCTCCCCGAATATTATCGCCTCGAAAGCAACGGGAAGAAGGAACAGTGGCTCGTGGCCAAGCCGGCCGAGGTGCCAGCGGCATTGGCCGCAGTGACATTTGACCGGCCCCGGGAACCGGCCCCGAAACCGCTCGACACGCCCGCCCGCCCGGACAGTTCGTTCAGAAAACCCGGTCCGGTCGCCGGCCCCTTCCAGGCGCAGCTTGGCGATGGCAGCGTGGTGACGTATTATTGGTATCGTTTCGCCGACCAACCCGCGCTGTTGAACGCCGATCTCACACCGGCGGAACGCGAGCAGATGCAGGCGAAAGTGGAGAAACTCCACCGCACCTGGACCAAAGACCGCGAATATCTCGCGCCGCCCACCGTCGGCAAGCTGGCCGCACTAGACGCCGCGCTAATTGTCACGCCGCCGTCGGGGCTGGAAACCGGCTACGTGCCCATTGCCACGCGCCAGGAACTGGACCCCGCGCGCGCGGCGGCGGTCCGTTGATGAATTATTTCCATTGGTAGCTTGCGTCAGCCGAGGCATACGGCCATCAACAGTGGCCACATGGCTGGTGGACGCAGCCTGATACTGCCCCAAACCGTTTGCAGTTCGGAGCGCCGGCTTGCAGCCGGCTTTGCGCGTCCATCCCGGCCAAACGGCTGGAAAGAAGCCACTATCCACGACCAGCGGACGTGGTAAGCCGGTCACAGACCGGCGCTCCAGAGGTAATATTAGGGTGCGCCCAAGATTGGATGGAACTTGAGCCGGTCTTGCCTTCGCCATCCATTGTGCTAATGTGCAAACACTTTGCAGTTGCCACTCAAATCTATGGCCAGATGGATCAAACTGTCACTAGGCAGTTTGTTGGTATGCCTCGTTCTGCTGGTGAACGCCATGGCGGCCTCGCCCAAACTGCATGAGTTCTTCCACCCAGATGCAGGTCAGACGGAACATCATTGTGCCGTCAGCCTGTTCGCGCACGGTCAGGTTGACTCGGCCTCAGTTGACCTTTCACCGACGGTGCTTGGTTCGCCGGTTCCACCAGCACCGCACCCGGAAATTTCCATTTTTGCTCCGGCCATTGAAAATCTTCCCGCCGGGCGCGGCCCGCCCGTTTCGGTTTCCTCCCCAGTCTGATTGGCCGGGCGGCGTTGGCTGCCCGGATTTCTGTTCGTTAATTCCGTTAGAACCGTCGTGCCCGCCCTGCGGGTGCGCCGGGGTGGAGCAATAAAATATGAAACTGAAAGATTTATTGGGCGTGTCTTCGGCCCTTTGCCTGGGCGCAACTGTCGCCCTGGCCCAGGAGACAAATAAACCCGCTTCTTTTGACGAGCGGTTGCAGCAGTTGCAGGCCATGTTCGAGCAGCGGGAGCAGGCCATGGAAGCCCGTTTTGAGCAGAAGATCGCCGCGCAGGACGCGGAGATTGACGCGCTCAAAAAACAGCTTGCCGGCGGGAGCAATCCGCCGGTGGCCGCCGCGCCGGCCACCCCGGCGACCAGCCCGGCGACCAGCCCGGCGACCAACCCGGAACAGGCACCTAGCGCGATCAAGGAACTGAGTGACAAGTTGGACAACGTCATCGAGGCGCAAAAAAAATCCCTGCCCAGCGAGTTCAATCCCGCCATCGGTTTCGTGGGGGAAACGGTGGCCAGTTATCGCAGCAAAGGCAATGACGAGACCGGCAGCGACCGTCCCGGCGGGTTCGACGTGTGGGCGCGGTCGCTCGAATTGAACGCCACCGCTTCGGTGGATCCATTTGCCAAGGGCTGGGTGGTGGCGAACGCCTCGGCGGATGCCGCCACGGGCGAGTCCACCTTTGGCATCGAGGAGGCGGCATTGCAGACGACCTCGCTACCGGGCAATCTGACCCTGACGGCGGGGCGCTTCTTCGGCGAGTTCGGCCGGCTTGGCTACATCCACGACCACGAACTGCCGTTCGTGAACCGTCCGCAGGTGCTGGCCCAATACATCGGGGGTGAATCGCGCGCGGATGGTGCCCAAGTGAACTGGCTCGTGCCCGCCGACCAATACATCAGCCTCACCGCGGGCGTCGGTGACAACTTCGGCGGCGACCGTCCCAACCCGGACAATCCCGGATATTACCGGCCCATCGGCGGGTTGAACTATTGGGGCCGCGCCTCGACGTATTTCAACCTGACAGACAACTGGCAACTGGAGGCGGGCCTCTCCGGCTTGTGGAATCCGACAACGGAAGATCGCGGCGGCATCATCACCAACGGCATTTCGGGCTTCACCGAAAAGGAACGGCGGCTCGCCGGTTTGGATTGGAAGGTCAGCTATGTGCCGCTGCGTGACAACCAGTTCAACAGCTTCACCTGGGGCACAGAAATCCTGTTCAGCGACAGCCGGTATTTTATTAATCCCGACGCCGGCATCCCCGCCATCGGCCACGATGGCACCGTCGGTTCGCTGGGCTTGTATTCGTACGTGAGCTATAAATGGAGCCGCCAGTGGAGCGCGGGCTTTCTGTTTGACTGCGTTCAGAGCGCGCAGAACCACGATGACGAGACGTTCGCGTATTCGCCGTTTGTCACGTATGCGCTGAGCCACTGGAACCAACTGCGCCTGCAATACACGCACACGGATCGCAGCGCGGTTTCCGGCCTGAAACCCGACGACGCCATTTATCTGCAGTGGGCTTGGATTATCGGCGCCCATTCGCATGGCTGGACGCAACGCTAATTCTAACCCAACGGAAAAATATTTATGAAATTGAAATTATTCCTGGTCCTGTTCGCCGCCGCCCTGCTCGCCGCCACCCGGGCGGAGGCCGCGAAAATCCGCGTCGTCGCTACGCTCACCGATCTGGCC
>Ga0208507_1001518_pt1 | contig 12896 bp, 14 predicted proteins | sample CryBogCBH12Aug01_FD_184626 | JGI IMG/M metagenome (GOLD analysis project Ga0208507, IMG submission 184626) | Freshwater microbial communities from Crystal Bog, Wisconsin, USA - CBH12Aug09.1 (SPAdes) (version 2) | ecosystem: Environmental > Aquatic > Freshwater > Lake | place: Crystal Bog... | reverse complement strand
TAGGGAGATACAGCTATGTTGGACTTAGAAATGCTTCTCAGATCAGTAACAGAGTGGAACGAAACCCGCAGACAAAATCCAGGGGTTGAGATAGACCTGAGTGGAGTAGACCTGAGTAGGGCAAATCTTCACGGGGCAAATCTCTGCAAGGTAAACCTTCACGGGGCTAAACTTATCGAGGCCAATCTCAGCGGAGCAAACTTCCACAGGGCAAACCTCAGTGAGGCCAACCTCCGCAGGGCAATCCTCCACAGGACAAGCCTGATTGAAGCCAACCTAAGTGATGCGAATTTTACTCAGGCAAATCTTAATGGAGCATGCCTCCACAGGGCAGATCTTTCCAGAGCTATTCTCACTGAGGCCAATCTTCGAGGGGCATACCTCATTGAAGCTAATCTCTCCGATGCTATCCTTAAGGAGTCCATTCTCCATGGGGCTGACCTTATTGAGGCCAACCTCCAGAGGGCACAACTGCTTAATACAAACCTCCTCAAGGCCAGTCTGCACTGGGCAAACCTCAGTGAGGCCAATCTCCTGAGAGCAGACTTCAAGGATGCAAGCCTCTTAGGGGCAAACCTCAAACAAGCGAGCCTTAAAAAAGCGAACCTTCATGGAGCAGAACTCAGCGAGGCCGACCTCACTGATGCCGACCTCACCGATGCTGACCTAACCAATGCTGATCTCACTGATGCTGATCTTAGCAGGGCTATTCTTACAGGAGCAAACCTCAGTGGGGCCAACGTAAATAACACTAATCTTGAAGGGAGCACATTAAGTAACTAATGTAACTTCCTGCTTTAATGGGCGGCGAATTTATGTAACGAAACTCTATTCTTATGCCAGATCGTCCGGTTCATGTGCACATACAAGAGCTTTCGCAGGTTCTTGTTGACCTTTCTTCCAAGGCAGTCGAGAATTTGTTTGAGGCATTACATGCGGTTAAAGACCAGGATGAGCAGAGTGTCCCGCATATCAAGCTTGTAGAAGATGAGCTGGATATGGAGGAGGTTGACCTTGCGGATAAATGTATTCAGTTTATAGCCCTACAGCATCCTGTTGCAAAAGACCTGCGCACTATTATCGCTATCATGATGATCAGTGATGAACTTGAGCGTATTGGAGAGATTTCACTCCAACTTATTGATTCGATGATTGACATAAGTCCGGATCTGCTGAAGTTATTGGAATTTGAGTTGATGTTTATGCTTGCCGGAGAGATGGTTAAAAAGTCGATTGATGCCTTTGTGTTGCAGGACCGTGATCTTGCTGAACAGGTTTGTGCTCATGATGATGAGGTTGATGCCCTGCATCGGGCTGCCTTTAAAAAAGTGACTGCTTTAATGAAAACCGTAGATGCCGATGTTGACCAGCTTAGTAATGCGTTAAGCGTTTCGAGGGATATCGAGCGTATGGCTGACCATGCCTCGAAGATTGCGCAAGAGGTTATTTATCTTGTGACTGGTGAACTGGTCAAGCACAAGGATTCCCATGATGACATCATATAAACAAAACCACCGAGGCAATTATCGGTAGGTTGAATGGGATTATATTGTATTGTTATTCGTTATTTGTTGTTATTTTTAAGGAATAACAGGAAGTAAATTATCTGAGGAGATAATAATGCCTAAACCAGTTAAGCCAGTAACCTTCGCCGCAGTCATGGATATTGTAGATGGAGCGGCTGACATTGATTGTTCCAATAAGGGATTAACATCGCTTGAGGGTTGTCCGCAGAAAGTGAAAGGAAATTTCAACTGTTCGGGCAACAAACTCACAACCCTTGAAGGTGCTCCTCAACAGGTTAAAGGGGATTTCAATTGTTCGGCCAATCTGCTGACAACCCTTGAAGGGGGCCCTGAGGAAGTTGAAGGTGATTATGAGTGTTCCAACAACAAACTGACCTCTCTGGAGTATTGTCCGGCTTTTGTAATGGGTGATTTTTCCTGTGCCAACAATAAGCTGACATCGCTTCAAGGCGAGATCTATTCACCCAAGGGTATCAATCTCGCAAGCTGCCTGGAAATAGTCGATGGAGATTTCAATTGTTCTGGAAACGAGCTGAAAACCCTTGAGGGATCTCCAAAGATAGTGGGTGGAGATTATGATTGTTCAAACAATCAATTAACCTCTCTCGAGAATTGTGCGGTTGTTATTGGTGGAGATTTTTCCTGCACTGAAAACCAACTTGTATCCCTTGATGGTGCTCCTCGTAAAGTTGCGGGTAACTTTGATTGTTCCAATAACAAGCTTACCACCCTTAAGGGATCTCCTAAAAAGGTCAACGGTCTTTTTAATTGTTCGGGTAACGAACTGACTTCGCTAAAAGGTGCTCCTGAAGAAGTCAAGGATTTTGATTGTTCAAATAATCAGCTTACCTCTCTCAAAAGTGCTCCTGAAAAAGTCAAGGGGGATTTTGATTGTACATCGAATCAAATGACGTCTCTTAGGGGCGCCCCTGAAAAAGTCAAAGGGTATTTTAATTGCTCCGGTAATCAGCTGACGACTCTTGAGTGCGGACTGAAAAAAGTTAGCGGTGATTTTATCTGCACTGATAATGCCAAGCTTTTTACTGAGGAAGAAGTACGATCTGTTTACCAGATAAAAGGATTCTTTATTGCTGAATAAATGGTAACGATTCAGGACGCGAAGGAAAGTTTAACTATATCGTTCAAAAAAAGCCAGTTGCTCTTCTGTTGAGCCACGCATATCATCCGGGTAGGTTACCGGCCAATAATTACGTTTTTGAAACGGTGTTCCGGGCTAAACCCTCGGACAGGTAGTCTGAGCCTTGTCGCATAAAATCATCAGGTCGTGAAATCGTAGCTTGTCAGTTGATCTTAACTACTTTTGAAGTAGCATGTTGTGGTATTTTTTACTGCCTTTTTTAGTGGTTTGACGAATATTTCAGGCGTATATTTAACACGCAAACAATTACAAAACAACGACCCAAAATGTTTCCTCTTGTTTACGAAATCAATACAAGAGTCTGGCTGAAAAAACTAAGTAAAACTCATAACTATCCAATCACTCTCGGCAATATTCCCGATGAGGAATTCACCTTCTTTTCAAGCTGCAGTTTTGATTTTGTATGGCTGATGGGAGTATGGGAGCCAAGTCAGTACAGCAATGCAATTGCAACATCTCACCCTGGCCTTCGAACCTCAATCCTTGAACATATTTCCCAGGTACAGCCTGACGATATAGCTTCATCTCCTTATTCAATCAACTCATATACGGTCAATACATCACTGGGCGGCAAAGACGAACTTCTTGTATTCCGCCAAAAGCTCAGTTCGTACGGTATAAAACTCATGCTTGACTTTGTACCAAATCACCTTGCTCTTGACAACGAATGGCTGCCGGACCACCCCGAGTTCTTTATACCAGTATCGAAAGACGAACAAAGTGACGACCCGGAATCAGCCTTCGAATACATCCAAGGACAATATCTCGCACACGGCAAAGATCCTTATTTTGCCCCCTGGACTGACACCCTCCAGCTTAATTACGCAAAAGCTGAAACACGCCGGATGATGACTGATAACCTTTTAAGTATCAGTTCACAATGCGATGCTGTCAGATGCGAGGGTGCTATGCTGATTCTTAAAAGCGTTTTCAATACCACATGGAGCAGTCTTGGCGGGACCATGAAAAATGAGTTCTGGGCTGACACTATTGCAGAAATCAAGCAACTGTACCCCGACTTTCTCTTTCTTGCCGAATCCTATTGGAATAAAGAGTGGGGACTACAGCAGCAGGGATTTGACTTTACCTATGACAAACCTTTTTACGATTATATCTGCAGTTCACCCATCAATGTAGACGAGCTTAGTGGACACTTGAATGCGCAATGGGATTACCAGAAACATCTCTGCCGCTTTCTCGAAAACCATGATGAAGCAAGGGCTGCAGAAAGAATCGGTATTAACAACAATGTCGCAGCGCTGGTACTTCTCGGAACCCCGGGCATGCACCTCATCCATCAGGACCAGATGGACGGCTTCAGGAAGAAAATCCCTGTACAACTTTACCGTCAGGCTCCTGAACCAAGCGACAAAGAACTTGCTGAACTCTACAAAAAACTTTTCATTCTCCAGAAAAACCCAGTCTTTCAAGAAGGCAACATTGAACTGCTGGACCTTAACACGACTGACCACTCCTCTTGTTTCGGATTTCATCGCTATACAACAGAAAAACATGCCTTTGTGCTGGCAAATTTCAGCGCTACCGGCCTGGCAATAGAATTCCAGCATCCTTCACTTGAAAAAGTTGTGATCGGACAACTGAACATCCTCAGTACCAATGCCGAACACAAACAAATTGATCTTCTTTATACCGACCAGATGATCCGGGTAAACCTTGTTCCTCATGAAGGTGTAGTCATAACCTTCTGAAATCAGAATAAATATCGACGGTTTAACCCATGCAATACATCATATTAACCATCAAGGCCCCCGAAGCTAAGCATCGAGGTAGTTTATTGTTGCATAATTGAAAAATTACTGCAAAAAAAGTCAAGACTTTTTTTGTCAGCAAAATTCAGTGTATTATTAATTCTTATTATAGATAATAAAATATCGCAGGATTGGGTGGCGAAGGTATAGCTATCGAACGTATCGAAAAGAATGAAGCACCGATAGACTGAACAGCTCAATTCTCATAACATAAGAAAACATAAAAAATGTTATCAATAGAAACACTTCTCCATTCAGTATCTGAATGGAATGAATTGCGTAAATCACACCCAACACGTTCTGTCGACCTTTCCAGCGCAAATCTTTCGGGAATTAGTCTCAAAGGAGCAAATCTCCACAAAGCAAATCTCGAAGGAGTAGATTTCAGTGGATGTAACCTTAGTGGAGCCGACCTCAGTAGTGCTGAACTCAGAAATGTTAACTTCAATGGTACAAATCTGAGGGGGGCAAATCTCAGATTCGCAAACATCAGCGAAACGGAACTTACAGACGCAGACTGCTCACACGCAAATTTACATAGAGCTTACTTAGGTAATGCTGACCTCAGGGAAGTAAGTTTTTTTGAAGCGGATTTAAGTTGGGCAAACCTATACAAGACCAACCTCAGTGGAGTTGACCTTAGTGGAATAAACATAAATCACGCAAACCTCTATGAGTCAGATCTCAACTATTCAGTATTAAGTGACGCAAACCTCTATAAAGCAAACCTGAGGGGAGCAAATCTCGAGGGAGCAAGTCTTAATGGCTCAAACCTGAGTGAAGCAAACCTCAGTTCAGCAAATCTCAGTAGTGCAAACCTCAACTCAGCAAATCTTACAAGAGCAAATCTTAAGCAAGCTACTTTGCGTCACGCAAACCTCAAACAGGTTGCTTTTTACGAGACCAAAGGAGTCCATAAATGGGTTATTGAATTAATACATTTTTGGAATTAAGAACGAGTTAACATCCTAAAAGATCTTGATTCCGTGAATTGTGTTATTGGATATTGATGTATCCATTTATTCAGTTTAAGGATACTCTCACGACAAAAATCCCGAAATAACTCTCCTTTCCCGGATACGAAATAAGTGGGATTGCAATTAATAGCCATGGGGACTGGATTTGACTCATAGCCCATTTCATAGTTTGTCCAATTTTTCATTTTTTTTTGCCCAAAGGTCCTTCATTGGGCTCAACGTAGTGTTTTGATAATAGTCTACATGTTACAGATTTCTTGAGGTTCTGTCGAGAGATACTCTGTTACATCGGTGCAAATTCTTATTTGCTTTTTGAGCAATAAGCTAATGAGGCTGGCGTCCAGTGTTATCAGGCGGTGAATTCGGCGAGAAAAAATCCTTTAGAGCAAGGATGTTGTTTTCAATGTTCTTTTGAATAAATTTAAAGAAAAAGAGTTACCGGCAACATAATCAGGGAGATGCGGCTTTGTCATTTGTACCATCAAAAGTCTTTTTTACCAAAGGGGTGGGAAGGCATAGAGAATATCTTTCTTCCTTCGAGCTTGCCTTGAGGGATGCTAAAATTGAAGGATGTAATATAGTTACGGTGTCCAGTATTTATCCGCCTTATTGTAAACGCATCAGCGTTGAAGAGGGTATGAAACTTCTTTTTCCTGGACAGATTATTTTTGCAGTAATGGCTCGCAATTCGACCAACGAATATAATCGTCTTATTGCGGCTTCGGTTGGTGTTGCGATTCCTGCAGATGAGACACAGTACGGTTATATGTCGGAACATCAGCCGTACGGTGAATCTGCCGAACAGTCGGGTGAGTATGCAGAGGATCTCGCTGCAACAATGCTGGCGACAACTCTTGGTATTGAGTTTGATCCGAATAAGGACTGGGATGAAAGGGAAGGTATTTACAAGATGAGTCACAAGATTATTAATTCATATAACATCACTGCTACTGCAGAGGGTGAAAATGGTTTGTGGACTACCGTTATTTCGTGCGCTATTCTTTTGCCTTGAAGTGAAACGTTAATTATAAAGAAACGAAACTACCATATTCTCATGTCAGATCGTCCGATTCATGTACACATACAGGAGCTTTCGCAGGTTCTTGTTGACATTTCCAGCAGAGTAGTCGGGAATTTGTTTGAAGCATTACGTGCAGTTAAATACCAGGATGAGCATAGTGTTCCGCGTATTAAACTTGCAGAAAATGAGCTGGATATGGAGGAGATTGATCTTGAGGAGCAATGTATACAGTTTATAGCTCTTCAGCATCCTGTAGCGAAAGACCTGCGCACTATTCTCGCTATCATGATGATCAGTGATGAACTTGAGCGTATTGGTGAAATTTCGCTTAATATCATTGATTCGATGATTGCTATAACTCCAACTCTGCTGGAATTTTTGGAGTTTGAGTTGATGTTTATGCGGGCAGGGGAGATGGTTAAAAAGTCGATTGATGCATTTGTTCTGCATGATCGTGATCTTGCTGATCAGGTTTGTCATCAGGATGATGAGGTTGATACCATGCATCGAACGGCCTTTAAAAAAGTGACTGCTTTAATGAAAACCGTAGATGCCGATGTGGACCAGCTTAGTAATGCGTTAAGCGTTTCGAGGGATATAGAACGTATGGCTGACCATGCCTCGAAGATTGCGCAAGAGGTTATATATCTTGTGACTGGTGAACTTGTCAAACACAAGGATTCCCATGAAAATCTCATATAAGTAAAGCCATGATGAACAATGGCCGGCAGTTAAACTTGTGTATATTTATGTATTGCTAACATACAGGGAATAATTTATCTGAGGGGGTAACAATGACTAAACCAGTTAAGGCAGTAACTTTCCTCGATGTCATGGGTATTGTTGATGGAGCGGATGATATTGATTGTTCAAATAAGGGATTAACATCGCTTGAGGGGTGTCCGCAGAAAGTAAAAGGACATTTCAATTGTTCAGGCAACAAACTCGCAACCCTTGAAGGGGGTCCTCAACATGTTAAAGGAGATTTCAATTGTTCGAGCAATCTGCTGACAACCCTTGAAAGGGGCCCTGAGGAAGTTAAAGGGGATTATGATTGTTCAAACAACAAACTGACCTCTCTGGAATATTGTCCGGCTTTTGTGATGGGTGATTTTTCATGTGCCAATAATCAGCTTACAACCCTTCAAGGAGAGATATATTCAACCAAGGGGATAAAGCTCGCAAGATGCCTGGAAATAGTTGAAGGAGATTTCAATTGTTCAGGTAACCAGCTGACAACCCTTGAGGGTTCGCCAAAAATAGTGGCAGGAGATTATGATTGCTCAAACAATCAGTTGACCTCTCTCGAAAATTGCGCGGTAGTTATTGCTGGCGATTTTTCATGTGCTGGAAACCAACTTGTATCCCTTGAAGGGGTCCCTCGACAAGTTGCGGGTAGCTTTGATTGTTCAAATAACAAACTTACCACCCTTAAGGGTTCTCTTAAAAAGGTTAACGGTGATTTTAATTGTTCGGGTAACGAGCTGACCTCTCTTAAAGGTGCTCCCGAAGAGGTTAAGGCTTTTGATTGTTCGAATAATCACCTTACCTCCCTCAAAAGGGCGCCTGAGAAAGTAAAGGGTAATTTTGATTGCTCATGGAATCAAATGACGTCTCTTAAGGGCGTCCCTCAAAAAGTCAAAGGGGATTTTAATTGCTCTGGAAATCAGCTTACAACTCTTGAGTGCGGTCTGAAAAAAGTTAGCGGAGATTTTATCTGTGCTGATAATGTCATTCCTTTTACTGAAGAACAAGTTCGATCTGTTTACCAAGTCAAAGGAAACTATATATCATAACTCTCCTGTTTTCTTCACCTGTAGAGCTCTGTTTTGCTCTTTCTCTCTTGTAAGCAGAGTTCTACAGGTCAATGATTTATTGATAATTCATTGCTGAATAAATAGTAACGACTCAGGACGCGACGGAAAGTTCTACATTTTCGTTGAGCCATGTTGTTATTTTTTGCTTCAGGTCGTCCCGCACCTCCCTGAAAAAAGCCAGTTGCTCTTCTTTTGAACCACACATGTCCTCCGGATCGGTTACCGGCCAATAATAACGCTTTTGAAACGGGGTGCCAGGCCAGACTCTCGGACAGGTTGCCTGTGCTTTGTCGCATAAAATCATCAGGTCATGAATCATTGTTTTGCCAAGGTACGTTTCAACCGCTTTTGGTTTCTGATTGCTGATATCAATACCAATTTCAGCCATCACTTTTATGGCAAAAGGGTGGACTTTAGTTTCAGGCTCAAGTCCTGCACTTAATGGCTCGAAACGGTCGCCTGCAATATGACGAAGTAGGCCTTCAGCCATCTGACTCCGTACCGAGTTGTCGTTACAGAGAAAAAGTACGTTTTGTTTTTTGTTCATGATGACTCCAAAAAAAATGGTTTCAACTATCGAAATTAATAGTGATAAACATTTTTAAGCTCTTGTTGGTTCAATCAAAACTAAACTTTGAACCATATGGAGTGTTGGGTAATCAGGATACATACAAGCCAGGCAACATCAAATCTGGTTATTCGTGACTGGATGACAATGATGCAGTTTCAGTTGAAGAGATAAAACAGGAAAAAGTGCCTGAGTCATTTTCCTTTTCAAGGTGATGGTGAAGAAGTAAAAGCAACTGGTCAATTTCGTGAAGCAGGTTTCGGTGGTTGAACGCGAGTGTCACGAGAAACAGGGGAAAAGAAATATGTTCTTTTCTCAGTTTTCTAAAAACATTGCCCATAGCCTGAGTCATGAAGGGAAGCGTTCGAGTGGCATTTATCTGATTTTTTTTCGGCACTGTTTCCAAATGAGGATTTCTGTAATCGCAGCTAAAATAAAAATCTTCCTGACCGCTCCACTCTATAACAATCTTAAAGGGCTTAACAGTATTCATTTATGGTTCAATTTTATGATTATTTCGTACGATTTAAATGGAAGCATGTATAAACAGTTGTACTGAAAAATGACGTCGAGAGGTATTTGTTATATCTCACCTGGAAAAGAACAATTTGTTGAGTTTACTAAATGGATTGCTGTTTTATACTGATCAGTAGGTTAAAAGATTGAAAATTTTTTTCAGTGCTCTTTGAAGGAATTATGCATGTTTTCTCTCTAATATTTGTTTTGAATTTTCCGATGCTGATGAATTTGCATAGATGTAACAGGGCTTCACTTGTCGGTATCGAAACAAAGCTGTAAGCTTAAATGTTGTGAATGAGGATGTTGTGTTTTGTGTATTTATGTGATTTTCCTGGTAGATCAAATCAATTAATCGAGAGCAATTATGTCTAAAGAATCGAATCAAGCAGAAGTAACTGCACCGGTAGAGCAAGAAGAAGAGGTGAGACTTGCTGCGTACTACTTATGGGAAGAGAAAGGGAGACGGGATGGATCAGATGTTGATGACTGGGTTGAAGCAGAAGGGTTTGTGAACGACTGAACAACCGCTCTTTTTATCTTTACAAAAGCCACTCTTTGTAGAGTGGCTTTTATTTGAGAATAACAGCTGAACACTTTTCTGCAATCCTGTTGATTATTTGAAAAAAGTTAAGAAAATACTTTGTCAACTCTGTACCTGAAATTAAAATATATAGCCGGTCAATATTATGCATGATTCAGTTACGTCACAATGGCCCAAGACGATCGAGGATGCTGTAAACCGTGTCATCGCAATAATGAGTGAAGAAGAGAAGTATGTATTGATGAATTCTCCAGAAAAGGAGTTGATCAATTTTCATTTTGGGCTTGGTAATATGATTTGCAATGAATTCGGATTGTGTAAAGGCAACGATGATTTATTGAAAGCATGTGCACGTTCACGGTATAATGCTTTTGAAAGACTTTTTTTTCAAAATGATCCTGATGAAGCGTCTGGATTTATCATTGAAATAGTCTGGAAGCGTCTGAATAGTTTGCTTTGACTTTTTACGTTTATTAATCCACTATATTTTCTTTGACGTGACTTTGTGATACTAAATTAGGAGAATGAGAAGATGTCAAAGCAAAAATCCAAATTGCTCGAAAGTGGTTTTAAAAATACAAATCAGATATCTGCAGATGAGATATCCTCCAGCAAGGTACAAGTTTTTAAATCAATGTTTCCTCTAACCATTGGGATGGTTGTCGGTGTTCTTGGAGGAGTCGCGTTGAGTTATATCGATGATAATGCTAAAGTATCAACTCCTCCACTTCGTCTGTTAAATACAAATAAAACAGCCAACTGTGTTGATACTTCCAAGGTTAAAAAACTGCGCAGCGTGTCTTCCATAGGTAAGCAGCAGGAAAAAATCTTAACGTTTCCGGTAACACTGTTAGTGTCGGATACACTCTCCCATACCCCATCAGAATCTTCTGCTTCAGGTATTAAGAAATAAACTCTATTATATAATTAGCCGATAAAGGAGCGCTTGATATGGCGCTCCATACCTATTTTTATATATCAGAATTCTTAAGTGCTGTTCTATTAGCTGCAGTAAAATTGTTCACAATCCTTCTACAATCACGTAACACATTCTTAATATAAGGTGTCGTATATTGATTGTATGCGTTACGTTATGACAATTTCATATCCAGTATTTCTTTATCTATCTTTAATATTTGTATTAGTAAAAACAGTGTATTCCGGTATTCAGGATTGAATAATTTGATTAACAAGTTAAATAAGTAATAATATCAGCTAATCTATAAGTAATTTGTTTGCGTTGTATATAATATTTATTAAAAGGAATTGATTGATTAATTATTCTTGAGATATTTAATTAAAAATTTCACATGTCGTTTGCAAAATAATTATTAAAATTAATACAAATAAATACTGAAGATTTTGAAAAAGATTAATAAAAATATCTAACTGGCGGGTTAATTAATAACATTCATGGAGGTGATTAGTGCAGCGGTCAAAGTTACATCGTTTTAAATATCAGGGTAATGCGAAGCCATTGGTCGTGGCAGCGATAACCCTTGGTCTTTGTTCTCCATTAGGTGCGCATGCCGAAACGGCAACAGATTTAGGTACGGTTGGGTCTCAAGGTGGTGAGGGTGGCGTTTCTGCTGTTGCTCCTTCAAAAGCATCTCTTTCTGCAACTCAACCACAGGCAGTAATTGATAAATCTTTCTTTGAAGATGCAAAATCACCTGTAGCCGATTATTCAAATATTGCGGTAATTGCTCCAGGCGTCAGTGGAGGAATTTCGCCTAACGGCCCCGGTCTTGGAGAAACTAAAAACAGTATTCGCGGATTCCAGGATGGGCAGTTTAACGTAACATTTGATGATATCCCTTTTGGAGATACCAACGGTCCTACACACCATTCAACCTCATATTTTCCGGCTTCTATTATTGACCATATCACTGTTGAACGTGGTCCGGGAAATGCAAGTAATATTGGTCAGTCAACGTTTGGTGGCTCTGTGAATATGTATTCACTCGTTCCCTCAAATGATTTCGGTGTCGCAACGTTTTTCTCAGGGGGATCCTGGAATACACAACTCGCTGGTGCTACAGTAAACACTGGAGCTCTTGAGGCACTTGGTGGTGCGAAGTTTTTGGTAACAGCACAAGACATGAGCAGTGATGGGTACCTCACAAACTCTGGTGTAGGCAATAAAAACCTTACGTTTAAATACGAACAGCCCATCGGTTCCAAAACCCTGCTTACTATCTTTGCCAGTAACGAGAGTAACTACTACTATTCAATGGATGCAGCTAGTGGTATTACCGCAGCACAAGCCGCCCAGTATGGTAAGAACTTTGCCCTTTCAACTGACCCAACAAAAGCCGGTTATTTTGGTTACAACCGAGTTGCCAAAAGTACTGCATTTGATTACGTCCGTCTTCAGAGTGACTTAGGGTGCGGTTGGGCTATCGATAACACCTCTTACTATTATTGGTATGGGAATAACACGATTGCTTCTGATAGTGGTGATCCAACGAGTAGTCTTGCGACTGTTTACACAGTTCAGGGGAAAAAAGGTCCACTTGCAAATCAAATGCCTGGTTACAACAAGATAAACCAGTACAGTGTCTATGGCAATATTTTCAAGACGACAAAACAGACTGATATAGGCTTGTTAAGAGTAGGATTCTGGAGTGAATGGGCTGATACTTACCGTGGCCGATTCGACTATAACCTGCTGACCATGAGCCCTAATTATAAAGAAACAGCTTATCCTGGATTTACATCAATTCCATCAAACAGCCAATATGATCAAGGTTCAAGCTGGAACAATTATCAGCCTTTTGCAGAGTTTGAGTGGACCGCTACAGATAATTTAAAGATTACTCCGGGTATTAAATTTGTTAAGACGGAGCTTTTTATCGACGCAGCTGTTCTGGTGAAAGCGTACCGTGCGCCTCTGGATATGCAGAAAGATTATAATGCAACGCTACCATTCCTTACTGCAAATTACAAGATTGATAAGAGTTCTTCGGTCTATGCTCAGTATGCACAGGGCATGCAAG
>Ga0208507_1001516_pt1 | contig 12907 bp, 12 predicted proteins | sample CryBogCBH12Aug01_FD_184626 | JGI IMG/M metagenome (GOLD analysis project Ga0208507, IMG submission 184626) | Freshwater microbial communities from Crystal Bog, Wisconsin, USA - CBH12Aug09.1 (SPAdes) (version 2) | ecosystem: Environmental > Aquatic > Freshwater > Lake | place: Crystal Bog... | reverse complement strand
CCTAGAGCGATGGGTCTGGAAAGGCCCCGCAAGCCGGGCGTGAGGTGATTTCGGCCCCGTCTCTAAAAGCCCGCAGCCCCTAAAAGCCTGCAGCCCCTAAAAGCCCGCAGCTAAAGTCATCGCCGGGCCCGAGCTGGGCGCGGCATCGCCCGCCACGTGGAAGCGCCAATCCACCCCCAGCCGCGCGCCAAGCTGGCCGCTAGACACCTTGACGCTGGCGGTGGGGCCCACGTCGAGCCGGCCCGCGCCCTGCTGCGCGCCGCCCCATGAGCCACCGCCCGCGCGGATCTCGGTGGGGCCGATGGTGGCGATATGGTGATCCACCCGCAGCTGCCCATCGACAAACGCCGTGGCCGCATAGCCGCCAACATAGCCCGCCGCCGCATACATCTCGGCGCGCATGGCAAACGGCATCGGTTGCGGTGCCAGTTCGGTGACCATCATCACGGCGGGGCGCACGCGCGTGGCTCCTCCGGAAAAGCGGCTGACCCGCGCCTCTGCCGCGAGGATTACCGGCAGGCCCTCGATCGGCCGGGCCGAGAAGCCAAAGGCCGAATCCGCCTCGCCCGAACCATCCGCTGCCCCGGTGGCGCGCAGATAGAGCGTGGGCTTGAACTGGCTGGCGGGCGCGAGGTGATAGCGTAGCACCACGCCGCCCTGACTGGCACCATAGCTTGGCGGGGGGAGGATGCCTCTCGGCGTGCTGACGCCCTGACGCCAAAGCAGCCAGCCATCGCCGCTCCAGCGGCGCTCGGCGGCGGGGCGCACCCGCAACGATCCCAGCACCAGCGTGCCATCGGCGGCATCCGGGCCAGCATCCGGGCTGGCGGGGTTGCCGAGCAGCGCTTGCGGCGAGGGCAGCTCGGCCATCGCCGCCATCCACATCAGCTGGTGCGCGGCGGCGGCCATGGAGCGCGGGGCGGCGGGGGCTGGCCCTGCTGCCGCAGCGCCATCGGCGAGCTATCGTCGGCCATGGGGCGCGGCGTAAGCGGCTCGGGCTGCCACGGGCGCAACAGCGGGGTGACCGGCGAGGCCAGTGCGGGCGGCGCGGGCCTCGCCAATTTCCGCCACGGCAGGCCCCGCAGCGCCAGTAATCCGGGAAGGGAGGCCGCATAGGGCTGCTCCCACAGCACCACCCGCACCCCGACCCACAGCATTAAAATCGCCACCAGAGCCAGCAAGGGCTCGCCACGGCGGCGGGTGGAACGCCTCATAAGGCCAGCTCCGGTGTTTGACCCAGAGCGGGGGCCAAACCACTCTTGCCGCGCTTGGGTCGCATAGCGGGGTGGAGATAGTGGGTGGTCTTGTCCCATGTCACCCGCTCGCCGCGCAGGGTGCGGATATAGGCCACCAGGGCGCGGCGACCCGCCATGATGGTGATGACATTGGCCACCGGGATCCGCACTATCGCGCGCAGCCCCTCCAGCGGGCCATATTCGCGGGTGGTGAAGGCAAAGCGCATCGCCGCGCGCCACGCCAGACCCCACAGGCTCACCCGCATCAGCAGCATCAGCGCCGGCGAGCCGAGCGGCCGGGGATGCGCCCCCAGCCCATGCGCCAGCATCAGCAACACCTCGATCACCATCAGCGCATAGGCCGCGGCCAGAACCAGCGCGGTGAGCGGCCCGCGCCGGTCGCGCAGCGCCATCCACAGCTCCACCGGCTTGATATCCCAGCCCAGCCGATCCCAGCCCTGCAGGGCGATACCATGCACCCAGCGGGTTTTCTGGCGCACCGCCGAGGGGAGATCGACGGGGAAATAGCTGCGCGTGGCGATCAGCTGCCCTTCGGCATCGCGCAACCGCAGAAACCGGCTGCGCCCGCCAAAGCGCGCGATCAGCAGGCCCAGCTCGTAATCCTCGGTGAGGCAATCGGCGGCGAAAGGCCCGCTTTCGCCCATCTCGTGGCGCACCGCGCCCACGCGTTCGAGCATGGCGCGCGAAAAGCCGCAGCCGACCCCGGCGGCGGGCAGCGCCGCGCCCAGCCAATCGCGCACCACCAGCGCCTTGCCGTGGCTCTCGGCGAATTCATCGGCATAATGGCCCGAGACCCAGCGGCCGCAGGGCAGCATCTCGGGATGCACCGGCAGCTGCACGAAATCGGCGGCTCCGACAGCGGCCGTCAACCCCTGATCCACCACGCCCAGCGCGAGGGGATGCACCATATCCTCGGCATCCTGCAGCAACACGCTGGCAAAGCGGTGGCCGGTGCGGGCCTCGTCGGCGGAAAGGGCGAGGTAGAGGCGGTTGAGGCAATCGGCCTTGGTGGTGGGGCCAAGGCGGTCGTGGATCACCAGACGCACCCGCGCATCGGCCCCGGCGGCGGCCATGGCGGCGGTGATGGTGGCGGCATCGTTGCGATAGCAGCCGACGTAGAGCCGATAGTCACGCTGGGGCCAGGCACCGAGCATATGGGCAATGGTGGCCCCGATCACGGCATCTTCGTGCCAGGTGGGGATCAGCACCGCCACCGCGCCAGCCAGTGGGGTGGGAGCGAAGCTGGCGGGAAGTCATGGCGTGCTGGCACGGCCTGTGATACGCAGGCCCAGCCAGATCGCATCCAGCGCCATTTCATCAACCATGCCGATGATAAACCAGAACAGCGCGAAAAGCAGCAGCTCGCGCTCAACCAATTGTAGCCACTCGACAACGGTCCAACTGGACACGCCGAAAGCTGGCAGCACGCCCGTCTCCCTGTTCACTGCCCCCGGTACAGCGCAGCCTATTCTTGTTCCGAATCAGTTGCAACGTCGCTTTAGATAATATTACTTAACCATGATCGATCATCGCCCTCGATTTCCCCCTACCGCCCCACTGCGGGCTATCAGACATCGTCTGAGCGCCTTGCTGCGCGGGCAGGCGGGGGCTGGCGTGCTGCTGCTGGCGGTGGCGGTGGCAGCGCTGCTGATCGCCAATTCGCCCTTCGCCAGCGCGTGGGAGGCGCTGCTCGACGGGGCGCTCCCTCCCCTGCCCCTCCCCCTCGCCAGCCCCCGCGCGTGGATCAACGAGGGGCTGATGGCGGTGTTTTTCTTCACCATCGGGCTGGAGCTGAAGCGCGAGATACTGGTGGGCGAGCTGGCCCATGGCCCCACGCGGCGCTTGCCGGTGCTGGCGGCGGCGGCGGGGATGGTGGCCCCCGCGCTGGTGTTTCTGGCGCTGGTGTTGTTGGTGCCGGGGGCTGACGGGCCAGGAGCGGGCGCGAGATCCACCCGCGCGCTGGCCCATGGCTGGGCGATCCCGGCGGCCACCGATATCGCCTTCGCGCTCGGCGTGCTGGCGCTGCTGGGCAAGCGGGTGCCCGCCAGCCTGCGGGTGTTTTTGCTGAGCGTGGCGGTGGTGGATGATCTGGGCGCGGCCAGCATCATCGCGCTGGTCTATTCCGGGCCGCTCGCGCTGGGGTGGCTGGGGGCGGCGGGGCTGGTGCTGGCGGGGCTGGGGGCGCTGAACCTTGCCGGGGTGCGCAGGATCGCGCCTTACTCCCTGCTGGCGGTGCTGCTGTGGGCTTGTGTGCTGCGCTCGGGGCTTAGCCCGACGCTGGCCGGGGTGCTGGCGGCCCTTGCGGTGCCGCTCTCGCGCGGGCGGCCCAAGGGCAAAGAACAGGATGCGGGCGAGAAGCACGAGCGCGCGCACTCGCCGCTGCTTTTGATGGAGGCCGCGCTGGCGCCCTGGGCCACCTATGCCATCGCGCCGCTGTTTGGCCTCGCCAATGCCGGGGTGCGGATCGATGGCGCTGGGCGCACGCTAGCCCCCCTCACCCTGGCGGTGGCCGGGGGGCTGGTGCTGGGCAAGCAGCTGGGGATCTTTGGCGCGGTGTGGCTGGCGCAGCGGACAGGCTTTGCACCCCGCCCGCAAGGGGCCAGCTGGATGCAGCTGTGGGGGGTCAGCCTGCTGGGCGGGATCGGCTTTACCATGAGCCTGCTGCTGGCCACACTGGCTTTTCCCATCGGGGCTTTTTCCGAGGCACCCGAGCTGGTGGCGCAGGCCAAGCTAGGCATTCTGGCGGGATCGCTGGTTTCGGCGCTGCTGGGCTATGCCGTGCTGCGCTGGGCGGGGCGGAGCCGGTAGCGCCTCACCAGCTACCGCTATTGGGCATCGAGAGCCACGGCTCGGCGGGATCGAGCGTGCCATCCTGCAGCAGCTCGATCGAGATGCCATCGGGGCTCTTCACAAAGGCCATGTGGCCATCGCGCGGGGGGCGGTTGATGGTAACACCCGCATCGCTCAGGCGCTGGCAGGTCTCGTAGATATTCTCGACGCGATAGGCGAGATGGCCGAAATTGCGCCCGCCGGTATAGCCGCTCTCGTCCCAATTATGCGTCAGCTCCACCTGAGGCCCCTCCTCCTGCCCCGGACAGGCGAGGAAGATCAGCGTGAAGCGGCCTTTCTCGTTGTCATAGCGGCGCACCTCTTTCAGCCCAAGCAGCGCGAAAAAAGCGATGGTGGCGGCGGGATCGGAAACGCGGATCATGGTGTGGAGATAGGAGGGCATGGCGGTGGTTCCTTGCGGGGCGGGGCGCGCTGGGCGAAGCTCGATACCGCCCCTATAGACCGCCCCGCGAACCCGCGCCAAGCTGTCCCGCTTCCGGTCATCGCCCGCCAGCCCGCCCCTCCCCGCCTTGACCCAAACCGGGCGCGGCCCTAAACCCCGCGCATCGCCTGCCCACCCCGTTTGCCCATCCCGCTTGATCGCCAACCCCTGATCGCCAGCCCCCACATGATCACCTCGATACGCAATTTGCTGCGGCCCCGCGAAGCCGCCCCGGCCCCGGCCATTCCGGCGGGAGAGCGTGTCTATGCCATTGGCGATATTCATGGGCGGCTCGATCTCTTCGCCGCGCTGATGGCCGCCATCGATGCCGACGATGCCGCGCGCCAGCGGCAGGCGCCCCCTCTCCCTCAGGCCCCCGTGGAGACAACCGTGATCCTGCTGGGCGATCTGGTGGATCGCGGGCCGGATTCCGCTGGCGTGCTGGCCCGCACCCGCGAATGGAGCCGGTGGCGGCGGGTGCGCGTGCTGGCGGGCAATCACGAGGAAATGATGCTCGGCGCGCTCGACAATATCGAGATCCTGCGCCACTTCGTTAATCAGGGTGGCGGCGGACGCGAGACGCTGCTCAGCTTTGGCATCGCGCCGCAAGACTATGCGCGGGCAAGCTGGGAAGAGCTGCAGGACATGGCCCGCGCGGTGATCGATGCGGAAACGCTGGCCTTCATACGGGGCTTTGAAGAGCAGATCGTGATTGGCGATTATTGCTTTGTCCACGCGGGCATCCGCCCCGGCGTGCCGCTGGAAGAGCAGAAGGCGCTGGATCTGCGCTGGATCCGCGAGCCCTTTCTGTCGGCCACCGCGAGTCACGGGCCTGTCATCGTTCACGGCCACACGATTTACGACGAGCCGCTGATCCGGCCAAACCGCATCGGGCTGGATACCGGTGCCTATGCCTCGGGTCGGCTCACCGCCATGGGGCTGGAGGGCACCGCTCGCTGGCTGCTTTCCGCCCAGAGCCAGGATGGAGCCATTGCCACCTTCGCGCAGGATGCGGCATAAGCCTTTATCCACTCACACCACACGGTGCCCACAGCGCCGGTCTCTGCCAAAGCGCGGTCTGAAAAGCCGCGAGAATTCGGGAATGTAGCATGAAAATCGCGATGGTCGGATCGGGCTATGTCGGGCTGGTATCGGGAGCCTGTTTTGCCGATTTCGGCCATGAAGTGGTGTGCATCGACAAGGACCCGGCCAAGATCGCCGCGTTGAATGCCGGCGTGATGCCGATCTTCGAGCCGGGCCTCGCTGAGCTGGTGAGCGGCAATGCCAAGGCGGGCCGCCTGTCGTTCACCACCGATCTTGCCGCGGGTATTGCCGGGGCCAGCGCCATTTTCATCGCGGTGGGCACGCCCAGCCGCCGGGGCGATGGCCATGCCGATCTGTCCTTCGTCTATGCCGTGGCCGAGGAGGTGGGGCGCAATCTGGCGCATCCCGCCGTCATCGTCACCAAGAGCACCGTGCCGGTGGGCACCGGCGACGAGGTGGAGCGGATCATCGCCCAGATCGCGCCGCAAGTGCAGTTTGCCGTGGCCTCCAACCCCGAGTTTCTGCGCGAGGGTGCGGCCATCGGCGATTTCAAGCGCCCCGACCGCATCGTCATCGGCACGCAGGATGAATGGGCCCGCTCGGTGATGAACGAGGTCTACCGCCCGCTGTTTCTCAACAGCGCGCCGATCCTCTTCACCAGCCGCCGCAGCGCCGAGCTGATCAAATACGCCGCCAACGCCTTCCTCGCCACCAAGATCACCTTCATCAACGAAATGGCCGATCTGTGCGAGCAGGTGGGCGGCGATGTGCAGGATGTGGCGCGCGGCATCGGCCTTGATGGCCGCATTGGTGGCAAGTTTCTCCACGCCGGGCCGGGCTATGGCGGCTCGTGCTTCCCCAAGGATACGCTGGCGCTGCTGAAAACCGCCGAGGATTACGACAGCCCCACCCGCATTGTCGAAGCGGTGGTGAAGGCCAACGAGACCCGCAAGCGCGCCATGGGCCGCAAGGTGATCGAGGCGATGATTAGCGCCACCGGCGAGAAATCGGTGCGGGGGCGCAAGGTGGCGCTGCTCGGCCTGACCTTCAAGCCCAACACCGACGACATGCGCGACGCCCCTTCCCTCGCCATCGCGCAAACGCTGATCGACGCGGGCATTGCCGTTTCGGCCTATGATCCCGAGGGCATGGCGCTGGCCCAGCCGCTGCTGCCCGGCGTGACCATGGCCGCCTCCGCCTACGAGGCAATCGAGGGGGCGGACGCGGTGGCCATCGTGACGGAATGGGACGCCTTCCGCGCGCTCGATCTGGTGCGGATCAAGCAACTGGCGCGCACCCCGGTGCTGGTCGACCTCCGCAATATCTACGACCCCGCCGAGGTGCGCAGCCTCGGCTTCACCTATGTCAGCATCGGGCGGGTGTGAGGCGCGGTAGAAAGAAATTTGCCAGGGGGCCTGTAAGCCGGGTTCTGTGAAGGCCCCTCGTATCGCAAGCGACGCGGAGGCCAACGGCAGCCATTCCTCTAGGCGCTACGTTGCCGCAGCGCTCCAGCAACCAACCCGGGCGATCTGGGTCGAAACAACCTGCCTTGGATTGCTCCTCGGCGCGCCGCCCCTATTCGGTCTTGCTCCGGGTGGGGTTTGCCATGCCGCTCCTGTTACCAGTCGCGCGGTGCGCTCTTACCGCACCCTTTCACCCTTGCCTGTCCGTGTTGCCACGGAACATCGGCGGTCTGCTCTCTGTGGCACTTTCCCTGGGCTTCGGGCCTAATCCCTTGCAGAACCGGTTCCCTCGCCCGGCGGGCGTTACCCGCCACCCTTGTTTCGTGGAGCCCGGACTTTCCTCGGCGAAGTTTCCCCCGACGCGGCTGCCCGGCCCCCTGGCAAGGGTGCGCCTAGCAGGGTTGGAGCGGGGGGGCGAGGGGTTGTTTTTGGGGAAGAGGTGAAGGGGAAGAGGTAGTCTTGGGGGTGTTACACCCCCAAACCCCCATACCTGTCCTGCTCAGCGCATCATCTCGACCTTAGCGCAACGTCTCCGCGCCGCAGGCTGTTATAGCCGCTTCGCGGCATGGCGCGAGGCCGAGATGATGCGCCACGCTGACAGTATTGGGAGCGCGAGGGGGTAACCCCCTCGCATCTACCCCTTTAAACCGCCCTAATACTGCCCCTCCCCACAAGGCCCGGTATCCCGCAGCATCAACAGCTCGAACAACAGCGCCCCCACCTCGCCATCGATCTCGCCATCGATGGTCTTGGGGCGAAACCGGCGCTGGAAGGCGCGCACCGCCGCGCGGCCATCGGCGATGTCGTAGCCGAAACGCTCCAGCGAGAGGTAAAAGGCGCCGGGGTTCTCGTGCAGCAGGCGGATGCGCGGGCGGGGCGTGGGCAGGGCGAGGCCGAAGCGGGCGAGGCGCGGCCAGTCGAACAGCTCGCCGGGGTCTTGCTTGCGGTCGGGCGCGACATCGGAATGACCGACGACATTGCCCAGCTCGATATCGTGCCGCCACAGTATATCAGCCAGCAGGCGGATCAGCGAACCCATCTGCGCCTCGGGGAAGGGGCGATAGCCGAATTCGTGGCCGGGATTGACCAGCTCGATGCCGATGCTGGCGGAATTTACATCGCTGATGCCCCGCCAATAGGCGCGGCCCGCGTGCCAGGCGCGCTTGCTCTCGGGCACGAGGCGGGTGACGGTGCCATCCTCGTCGATCAGGTAGTGGGCAGAGACCTCGGCGGCGGGATCGGTGAGGCGATCGAGAGCCTGCGCGGCGCTTTGCATGCCGGTATAGTGCAGCACCACCATCGAGATCGGCAATTTGCGCTCGTTCCAATTGGGCGAGAGCCGCTCGTGGTGGATCAGCTCGCCCATACTATTGCGCGATGGGCCGGATTTTGGGCCGGATGGGGGGCCGGATGGGGGGCAGCACCATCACGCCCCCGGCAGGGTTGCGCCCAGCACCAGCATGCCGTCGGCCAGCGCATATTGCACGCCGCCGCCGCAACTGGCGGCCAGCTGCGCCACCATCGCGGCGGGCGCGGTGCGGCTGGAAAGCTCGCCCGGGGCAAGCTGGCTGGCCAGCGCGCGGCCCACCACGGGATCGAAGGCGATGCGCGGCCCGCTGGCGCGCACAGCGATCTCGGCCCCTTGCCCCTCCCCGCGCTCTTCCAGCACGATCTCCAGCGTGCCGCCGCGCACCAGCGCCTCGATGGCGATGAGGGCGAGGTTGAGCAGGATCTTCACCGCCGCCTTGGGCAGGGTTTGCGAACTGACCGTCCAGCGCACGGCGATGCGGCCAGAGGGGCCCGCCAGCGCCTCGATCAGCGCCTTGGGCTCGGCCACCGGCACGGCCTCGCCAAAGCCGCCCGCCGCGCCAAACGCGAGGCGGAAGAACTTGAGCTTGTCGGCGGAAACCCGCGCGCTTTGCTCCAGCAGCTCGAAGCAGCGCTGGCGCATCTGCGGATCTTTTTCCTCGGCCAGCAGCTCCAGCCCATTGGAGAGCGCGCCCACCGGGCTCAGTAGATCGTGGCACAGCCGCGAACACAGCAGGCTGGCGAGTTCGAGGGAAGCGGTCTGGTGGGCCATATTTTGGGTGGTATGTTCGCTGGACATGAAAACGCGGAACCCTTTGAAGCGCGGAACCGGGCCACGAAACAGGGCATGGCCGCCGGATAGAGACCCCTTAAAGCATTTTCGGACAAGGTGAAATGCCGTTAAGCGCGGCTAAATCCCGCTCGGCCACACGCGTCCGATCTGGCCCTCCACCAGATGCAGGGGCAGCGCCTCGAAGCCAAACGGGCCATCGCGCCACAGCCGCACCGCGCCCTTGGCAATGATCGCCCACACCCGCCCATCGCGCGGAGAATCGGCCTGATCGGTGGCCGAAGGGATGGCCTCGCCCGCGGGATGCGAGTGATACCAGCCGAGCAGCGCCTGATCGCCCCCTTCCCGCTCCGCGCGCAAGGCGGCGATCAGGGCGGCGGGGTCGATCTCGAAATGGCGGGTGGGATCGGCGGCGACATTGGCGGCAGGCGCGATGGCGGTGATGCATTCCGCCCCGCCCAGACCGCCCTTTTCGCGCACCCCAAGCAGCAGCCCGCAGCACTCTGCCGGGTGGGCGCGGGCGGCCTGCGCCAACATTGCGGCCAGCGCGCCCCTTGTCAGTTGCGGATCAGTGCCCATCTTGAGGCGCATAATGGATCAGGGGGAATCATCAAAGCAAGCGCCGATCGCGGCCGAGCCCATTTGGGCTGGCCCGATCACTGGCGTGACCGGAGGGGCCGGGCGGCTCGACAAGCTGTTGTCCGAGGCGAGCGGCCTGTCGCGCGCGCGGGTGCAGGCGCTGCTGGCCGAGGGGCGGGTGCGGCTCGATGGGGTGGTGGTTGGCCAGTCCTCGCTGAAAGTGCCCGCCGGAGCCGGATTTTCCATCGATCTGCCCGAGACGGTGGCCCTGGAGGCCGCCGCACAGGATATCCCCCTCACCATCGCCTATGAGGACGAGCATCTGGTGGTGGTCGATAAACCCGCCGGGCTGGTGGTGCATCCCGCCGCGGGCAATCTCGATGGCACGCTGGTCAATGCGCTGCTGCATCATTGCGGGCAGAATGCCGAAAACGGGGGGCGCGGGCAATTGTCGGGCATTGGCGGGGTGGCGCGGCCCGGCATCGTCCACCGCATCGACAAGGATACCTCCGGCCTTCTGGTGGTGGCCAAAAGCGATGTGGCGCATCTGGGGCTAGCCAGCCAGTTTGCCGACCATACGATCGAGCGCGCCTATCTCGCCATCGTGCCCGGGCAGCCGGTGCCAGCAGAGGGAACCTTGCGCGGGGTGATCGCGCGATCCCCTTATGACCGCAAGAAAATGGCGCTGATCGGCTCGGATGAACGCCCCGAAGGCGAGCGCGGCGCGGCCCGCTCTCCGCGCGGCAAGCACGCCGTGACGCATTACCGCGTGCTGAAGCGTTTCGGCACAATCTCCAGCCCCGATGCCGCCGCGCTGGTGGAATGTCGGCTGGAGACCGGGAGAACCCACCAGGTGCGCGTTCATATGGCGTCCATCGGCCATGGGCTATTGGGCGATCAGGTCTATGGCAAAACCCCAAGGGCGCTGAAGGCCCTGCTGGCCGAGCTCGGTTTCGAGCGACAGGCATTGCACGCGGCGGTGCTGGGGTTTATTCATCCTGTTTCTGGCAAGACCATGCGGTTTGCCAGCGAAATGCCCGAGGATATGCGGGTGCTACTGGCCCATCTGGGCGATAATAGTGGAGGTGGGGCGGATTGATGCCGCCACGCCTCCTGTGGTGGTCAACGAGGGATGCCGCTTCAGGGTCTCTTACCGGCGCACCGACATAGGAAGAAACTGGGGATACATATGGCTAAGGACAGCAATCTGACGGTGATGCCGTCTCCCTCGGGCGAGGCCGGGCTCAACCGCTATCTCGCCGAGATCAAGAAGTTTCCACTGCTCAGCCCCGAGCAGGAATATATGCTGGCCAAGCGCTATCAGGAGCATCAGGACACCGATGCCGCGCGCCAGCTCGTCACCAGCCACCTGCGCCTCGTGGCGAAGATCGCCATGGGCTATCGCGGCTATGGCCTGCCGGTGTCCGAGCTGATCTCCGAGGGCAATATCGGCCTGATGCAGGGCGTGAAGAAATTCGAGCCCGATCGCGGCTTTCGCCTCGCCACCTATGCCATGTGGTGGATCAAGGCGAGCATTCAGGAGTTTATCCTGCGTTCGTGGAGCCTGGTGAAGATGGGCACCACCGCCTATCAGAAGAAGCTGTTCTTCAACCTGCGCCGCATGAAAAAGAACATCGACGCCTACGAGGACGGCGACCTTCGCCCCGAGGACGTCACCAAGATCGCCACCGATCTCGGCGTGCCCGAGGTGGAAGTGATCAACATGAACCGCCGCATGATGATGGGCGGCGATGCCTCGCTCAACGTCAGCCTGAACGAGGAAGGCGAGGGCCAGTGGCAGGACCTGCTGGCCGACGAACGCCCGCTGCAGGATGAAACCGTGGCCAACGCGCAGGAAGCCAGCTGGCGCCACGCGCTGCTGGCCGAGGCCATCGCCACGCTCAACGAACGCGAGCGCGCCATCCTGATCGAGCGCCGCCTGACCGACGAGCCCAAGACGCTGGAAGAGCTGAGCCAGACCTATGGCGTTTCCCGCGAGCGGGTGCGCCAGATCGAGGTGCGCGCCTTCGAGAAGCTGCAAAAGGCGATGCAGGATATTGCCAGCGCCCGCCAGTTGCTGCCCGCCGCCTGAGGCCCGCCGCCTAAGGGTTGGCCGGACGGCCACAGGCCACACCGCGCATCCCGGCGAATCATCGCCCCTTCCCGCGCATCCTCCCGCGCCGGCCGCCGCTGGCGCGGGGGATAAAACGCGCGCTATTGCGCCATTCGCCAAAATAGCGGGTTCCGCGCGAGGCACCCCCGCGCGTTTGCATGCTGAAAATGGCGCTTTTCCGGCAAGGGCGGGCGCTGGGCGTTAACCCCTGTTAATACTTAATTTTAACCATATTCCAAAATCGGACACTTCGAAATCCGCGCCCCACGCGCCGCCGCGCTCTGTTAACTATGTTTCCAGCGGGTGGCCGACGCCCCCGCCGCAAACCATCTGGCCACCAGCCAGAGCGCCCAGGGCGGAGATACGAGCGTGATTGAGACAGTAATGAATCCTGAACACGGCGTGCAACACGACAAGGCGATCTGGCTGCTCTCCGATGGCCGCTCTGGCAGCACCTGGCTGGCGCAGCTGTTGAATTTCAACCGCCGCTTCCATGTCGAGCACGAGCCGGTCCACTGCGATTTCAATCCGCGCCTGCTCGATCAGCCGCTGATGCCCTTTCCCAACGATGCCTCGGTGGAAAGCCATTACCTGCCCTTGTTCGAGGACATGCTGGCCGGGCGCTATGTCTCGCACCGCTTTGGCGAGGAGCAGAATTGCCAGGGGGGCGGGCTGCTGATCCGCGATATCAACGCCATGCTGATCGCGCCGCGCCTGCTGGCCGCCCTGCCCCAGCTGCGCCCGGCAATACTGGTGCGGCATCCCGCCGAGGTGGCGGTTTCCAAGGTGGCGCATTCGCACTGGAACTGGTTTGGCGAGATCGAGCGCTATCTGGAGGACAAGGCCCTGCGCCGCGAGATGACCGGGCTTGGCCACCTGATCCTCGCCGCCAACACCCCCTATCGCCGCCACGTGATCCACTGGGCCGCCAGCCACCGCTATTTCTTCTCGGAAGTGATGCCGCGCTCGCTGCCGATCATCCGCTATCCCGGCCAGCGCGAGGATATCTGCATCGGGCTGGACCGGGTGCTCGGCCAGTTTGGCCAGCAGGCGGCCACCGGGAGCGAGGCCTTCGACATCGCC